>Ga0302180_10003628_pt1 | contig 11598 bp, 9 predicted proteins | sample I_Palsa_E3_2_FD_200575 | JGI IMG/M metagenome (GOLD analysis project Ga0302180, IMG submission 200575) | Peat permafrost microbial communities from Stordalen Mire near Abisko, Sweden - I_Palsa_E3_2 | ecosystem: Environmental > Terrestrial > Soil > Palsa > Peat permafrost | place: Sweden: Abisko... | reverse complement strand
GTAAAGGAGTCGCTACCAGTCTTGGCGGATTCGTAGTGATAGCTCCGAAAGCAGTGCTGATCGCGGTCGGCATCTTTATAGCGGTCGCCGCAATCTCACGCTACGTTTCCTTAGGGTCAATCGTTGCGGTCGCCATTTTTCCGTTTATGGCGTGGCTTACTGGCCGGTCTTACCTTTCTCCGACAGTACTGGCTCTCACCTCCATCTCCTCCCTTCTCATTCTTATTAAACATCGTGACAACATGCGGCGACTTCTGGCCGGGACGGAAAACCGCGTCGGAGCAAAGCGCGCATGAGCGAGATCGCGATCATCGGCGCGGGAGCCTGGGGCACGGCGCTGTCGATTGTTCTGGGCCGCAAGCAGACACACCAGGTTCGTCTGTGGGCGCACGAAAAAGAAGTTTGCGCGTCCATCGCACAGCAACGCGTGAATGAGAAGTTTCTTCCCGGCGAGCTCATACCGGCTTGCGTGACGCCCTGCAATGATCTCGCGGAAGCGCTTGCGGGCGCGGCCATCGTGGTGAGCGTGATGCCTTCCCAACATTGCCGCCGCCTGTTTGAGCGGATGCGGCCGCACCTGCGCGCAGAAACCATGATCGTCAGCGCAACCAAGGGGCTAGAGGAAAATTCCCTGCTGCGCATGACCGAGGTCATCGCGCAGGTGTTCGACGGCGATGCCATACCAGCGCCGCGGATTGGAGCCCTTAGCGGCCCGTCGTTCGCGCTGGAGGCGGCGCGGGGAGATCCAACAGCAATCACCATCGCGTCACAGGATAAAGAGCTCACGCGTGCGGTCCAGCAGGAATTCAGCCATGCCAGCTTTCGCGTTTACACCAATGAAGATCCGATCGGGGTAGAACTGGGCGGTGCGCTGAAAAACACGGTGGCGATCGCCGCCGGCGTTTGCGCGGGTCTCGGCTTGGGGCACAATTCCGTGGCGGCCCTCATCACGCGGGGCCTGGCGGAGATGACGCGGCTGGTGGTGGCTTGTGGCGGCAAAGCTGAAACTATGGCGGGCCTCGCGGGCCTGGGCGACCTGGTGCTGACTTGTACGGGCGGCCTCTCCCGCAATCGCAGCGTGGGCGTCGAACTTGGCCGCGGACGAAAGCTGCCGGAGATTCTGGCCGGGATGCATGGCATGGTCGCGGAAGGAATCTTTACGACGACGGCTGCAGTAGGGCTGGCGCGGGCTCGCGGTGTCGAGATGCCCATCACCGGGCAGATGCACGCCATCCTGCACGAGGGCAAAGCCCCGCGCGAAGCAATTTATGAACTGATGACCCGCAGCAGCAAAAGCGAAACGCTCATAACGTAAGGCGGTAAAGGCGGCAGCCGGCGTCCAGTGCGTTTCCTTGCCAAACCCGCGCCAGAGGCTCGTTTTAGCTGGTACTTTCGTAACGATAAAACTCGCTGTTTTCCCCTCCAGGCACTCCATCCACATTAAACTTCTATAGATACCTGTGAAATCCGCCGCCACTTCGATCGACGGCGCCTCCGAAACGAGCCCGGGGAGCGACTTGTCTTCCACAGCACCCAATCCGGCGCGCGTGCCCATTTTATATGTAATTCTCGGTGTGCTGGTGGTGATCAGCATTGTCCCCATGTACTTCTACTCCGCGCAAGTGGAGGCCATTAACCGGGACCGGCTGAAGACCAACGAGATGCTGTTGCAGAATACGGTGACGCGGTCGCTGGCCGACGATCTTTCGCAGCACGAGCGCTCTCTGCGGATGATGCTGGCCAACCTTTCGTCTGCGATTCAGGTGGCGAGCGGTGGCGACATCGGCAGCAAGAACATCGAAGCGCCGGAGCTGCGCGCCCTGCTGGAAAACTTTGTTTCTTCCTCCGATGAACTCGCTTACGCGACTCTGCTCAACTCCGACGCGAAAGGAGTCTCTGCCGGACGAATCGCACCGGACGCTTTTCTGCAGCGCGAGTTGCAACATGCCTTTGACGCAGCCCGCGATGGCCGCGCCTACAACGGGCAGGCGCTGCAAGTGGGAGACGGCAAGTCGGCGCGGACGGTTCTGCTGGTGAGCAGTCCCGTCAGCTATGGCGGCCGTTTTCTGGGCATGGTGGGCGCGGTCGTGGACCTTCAATTCCTGATTAGCCGCCTGCGCGAAGTCAGCGGCGGCGGTTTGATTCCCTATGTCGTGGACGCCCAAGGCCGGCTGGTGGCTTCCGGCACTCCCCTGTATGTGACCGGCCAGGACATGACGAGCCTGGAGATCGTCCGCAATTTTGTGGACGAGGGCAGTAAGGCGCAGTTGGCCGCCACGAAAGAATTCGCCGTACACGAGGGCAAGAACAGTGTGGAGATGCTTGGCACCTACAGCCCGGTAATGCCGCTCGATTGGGCAGTCGTGGTACAGAAGCCGCAGCTCGAGGCTTATCGTGGAGTCATCGAGATGCAGCGCACGGCGCGGCTGCTGGCGCTGCTCGCAGTGCTGTTGAGCATTGGCGTAAGCATTTTCGCGGCCCGCAGGATTACCTATCCCCTGCAGGTTCTTACCCAATCCAGCCGCGCTCTAGCGCGCGGCGACTTTTCGCAGCGCGTTCACCTGGCAAGCCGCACCGAAATCGGCGAACTGGCGGAGACCTTTAACACCATGTCCAAAGACCTGGAACAGTTCGTCGAAGATCTGAAGCGGGCGGCGGAAGAGAATCGCGCTCTGTTTCTGGGTTCGATCCAGATGCTGGCGGGCGCGGTTGACGAGAAGGATCCCTACACCCGCGGCCACTCTGACCGGGTGACGCGTTACTCGCTGATGATCGGCAAAGAACTGAACTTGCCGCCTACTTTCATGGAAACGCTGCAGATTTCCGCGCAGCTCCACGACGTGGGCAAGATCGGTATCGAAGACCGCATCCTGAAGAAGCCGGGCGCGCTTGATGCCGAAGAATTCGAGGTCATGAAGACCCACACCACGAAGGGCGCCAATATCCTGCGTCCCGTAATCCAGCTCGCGGAAATGCTCCCCGGCATTGAACTTCATCACGAAGCTCTCGACGGCCGCGGTTACCCTTATGGCCTCAAGGGAGATCAGATTCCGCTGCTGGCGCGCGTGATAGCGGTGGCTGACACTTTCGATGCATTGACCACCAATCGCCCTTATCAACATGCCCATACTCCGGAAGAAGCGTTGAAAATCATCCACAGCCTTGCCGGCAAACGGCTTGATCCCGAGACGATAGCCGCGCTGGTGGCGGTTTACGAGCGGGGCGAGATCCGCATTCAGCGCATCTCAATCAAAAGGCCTGTGGCCGCGGATGCTGCCGCAAATGTCCCGCCCGCTGCGCCGGTGCGGTCCGATGCGGAAGTTGCCAACCTCGAACGAACGCGCGCTTAACCATTTTCCCGCTCATCCTCTGCCCGCCCCGCCGCAGTCTGACAGCGCCTGACCGCTATAATTAAGTGGGATCCCTCATGATTCAAACTCTGTTCGGCAGTACCGAAGAAAAGAAAACTGGACTCTTCGAGCGCATGAAGCAGGCGGTCACCCGCACACGCGAGAACCTCGCCGAGCGCATCGAAGAGGTCGTTGCCTTTGGCAAGGAAATTGACCGCAATACGCTCGACGATCTGGAGGCTACTCTAATCGGCGCCGACCTGGGCACCACGACCACCCAGGAAGTCCTGGGCAAGCTCCGCGACAAGGCCGACCGCAAACAGATCAGGGATGTCCAGGAGCTGAAACGGCTGCTGAAAGAAGAGTTGCTGGCCATTCTGAATGCGGCCAACACGCGGCCTGTCCAAAGAGTAGACGGCACGCCCGAAGTAATTCTGGTTGTGGGTGTAAACGGCACCGGCAAGACCACAACCATCGGCAAGTTGTCGCACGTATTTCGCGCGCAAGGCAAGAGCGTGCTACTGTGCGCGGCGGATACCTTCCGCGCAGCGGCCATCGATCAGCTAGAGATCTGGGGCGAGCGCACGGGCACGGAAGTGATTAAAACCAAGCCGGGCGGCGATCCCGCGGCCGTGTTGTTCGACGCGCTGCAAGCCGCCACGGCACGGAAGACAGACTACGTGGTCGTCGACACCGCGGGCCGCCTGCACACCAAGACCAGCCTCATGTCCGAGCTGGACAAAATGCGCCGCACGGCCCAGCGCATTATTCCCGGGGCGCCGCACGAGACGCTGCTGGTGATGGACGCAACCACTGGTCAAAACGGTTTGCAACAGGCGCGCCAGTTCACGCAGTCCGCGGGCGTCACCGGCATCGTGCTCACCAAGCTCGACGGCACCGCCAAAGGTGGCGTGGTGGTCGCCATCTCGCGCGAGTTGGGTCTGCCCGTGCGATTTGTCGGTGTGGGCGAGAAGGTGGGTGATTTGCTGCCGTTCGACCCGAAAGAATTTGTGGATTCGTTGTTCGAATAGAGACTGTTTTTCACCACGGAGGCACGGAGAAAAGCAACCCAAATGGGTTTTTCCGTGACTCCGTGGTGGATTTGCCTTGTCCTCTCGCATCCATGCCCGACCACTCCACTGACGAGAAGTTCCTGCACCGCGCGCTTGACCTTGCGCGCCAAGGCATCGGATTAGCCTCGCCCAATCCTTACGTCGGCGCTGTGATTGTCGACACGCAGGGCAGCATCGTGGGCACGGGTGTTTATACCTACGACGGCGTGAAGCACGCCGAAATGAGCGCCCTCGAGCAAGCCGGCGACAAGGCGCGCGGCAGCACGCTCTACATCAATCTCGAACCACACTCGCACCAGGGCCGTACGCCCCCCTGCACCGACGCTTTGATCGCTGCCGGGGTTCGTCGCGTGGTTGCTTCCATGCCCGATCCCAACCCGAAGGTGAGCGGGCGAGGCTTTGAGAAGTTGCGCGCGGCGGGCGTCCACGTGGAGGTCGGTGGGGTGAAGGCAGAAGCTCGCCGTCTGAACGAGGCCTTCGCCCGTTACGTTCGCCACGGCGTTCCCCTGGTTACCCTGAAGGCCGCGATGACGCTTGACGGCAAGATCGCTCCGCCACCAGCGTCGGCTGCGCACCGCGCGGCAGGAATTCCTGCCGGCGGATGGATCACCGGCGAGGCTGCGCGTGCGCACGTCCAGCAACAGCGTCATCAGAGCGATGCGATCTTAGTGGGTCTGGGAACGATTCTCGCCGATGATCCGCGGCTCACTGATCGCAGCGGCAATCCGCGGAGGCGCCCGTTGCTGCGCGTGATTCTCGATTCGCATTTGCGACTGCCCTTGGACTCGCGCGTAGTGCAGAGCGTCGCGAATGAAGGCGCCTTCAAGAATGATGTGGTCGTCTTCTGTACCTCCTGCGAGGAAAAGAGAAAGCGTGAACTGGAGGCGCGTGGCATTCAGGTCGAGCGTCTCACACCGGCAGCATCGGATGGCCGCCCGGATATTCATGCGATTCTTCACCGCCTGGGAGAACTTGAAATCACGAGTGTGATGATCGAAGGGGGATCGGCGGTGAACGGGACGGCGCTCGCCTCTGGAGTAGTCGACAAGGTTTTCCTCTACTACGCACCGAAAGTCATGGCGGGCGCTGGCTCGGTGCCAGTCGCTGCCGGCGCGGGCTTCCGCCCAATGGATGAGCCAATGCAAGTAAAGCATCTCCATCTGCATCGTTTCGCAGAAGACTTCGCCGTAGAGGGCTACCTGCGCGATCCTTACGAGGAGTGACTTCACCGCAGAGCCATGAAGAAAACCAATTCAAAAATGATTCTTCTCCGTGTCTCCGTGCCTCCGTGGTAGGTTTATGATATTTCGTTGCTTATCGAGGTCTTCATGTTTACTGGCATCGTGGAAGAAGTCGGTCGCGTCACCCGCATCGAACAACGCGGCGAGAATCGCCGCATTACCATTACAGCGGAGAATGTACCTAAGGAACTGAAGCCCGGCCACAGCGTCGCGGCGAGCGGAGTCTGCCTCACTGCGCTCGACATCAAGCCAGGCTCGTTCTGCGCCGACTTGGCTCCTGAAACCTGGGTGCGAACGTCGTTCTCGCGCATGCACGAGGGCGCTTTGGTCAATTTGGAACTACCCATGAAAGCCGACGGCCGCTTTGGCGGGCACGTAGTGCAGGGCCATGTGGATGGTGTCGGCCAAGTCATCGCCCTGGAGCGCATCGCCGACTCGGAAAACTGGTGGTTGCGCATCGAGTTGCCGCGTGATGTAGAGAAGTACACCGTCTACAAAGGCTCCGTCTGCATCGAGGGCATCAGTCTCACTGTGGCGAAGCTTGAGGGCGGAACGTGCACCATCGCTATCATTCCGCACACCGTCGAGGTGACGAACCTTAACTCGCTCAAGCCTGGCGATCTGGTCAATCTCGAAGCAGATTTGATTGCGAAGTATGTCGAGAAAATGATGACCAGCGAACCGGAAGAGAGTACGCTCACCGTGGAAGAGTTGGTGCGGCAAGGATTCTAAGAGCAGTGGTCCGTGTCCAGTGGTCAGTGATTAACGGTGATTCGTCAGGACGCGACTTGACTATGCAAGACGGCAGGACGGCACCATCTCCCCAATCGGTTTCTGCAAACGATCTCGGCCTCTGCGCCGACTGCGCTCACGCGCGGCAAATCACATCCGACCGAGCCTCGACCTTCCTTCAGTGCCAGCTTTCGTTCACCGACCCGCGTTTCCAGAAATATCCGCGCCTGCCGGTTCTCAGGTGCAGCGGCTACGAAAGACAACCAGGCTTGGCGAGTCGGACGTAAGCATCCAATGCATACTGACCACTGGCCACTGCTCTACGCTTCCAGCTTCAACTCGTCCAGTTCCAGGAACTCCTGCACGATGGGCTCCTTGCATTTTTCCATCTCCTCGTACGTTCCAAAGAAAATCGCTTTGCCTTCGTATAAGAAGACCACCCGGTCGGCGAGTTTCTGAGCGAGGCGCATGTCGTGCGTGACCACGATGCTGGTCAGGTTCAGTTGACGCTTGAGCCGCTCGATGAGATCGCCGAGCAGTTGCGCCATCAGCGGGTCCACCATGGTGGTAGGCTCGTCGTAGAGAATGCATTCCGGCCGCGCCGCCAGCGCCCGCGCAATGGCCACCGAGCGTTTCATGCCGGTCGAGAGATCCGAGGGCAGCAGGTCGCGCATCTCTTGCACGCCCACCATCTTCAACAATCCGTCGACGATCTCGTAGATCTGCTCTTCCGACAAGTCCCTGGTTTCGCGCAGGGGAAAAGCCACATTCTCGCGGACTGTCAGGGAATCAAACAGCGCTCCGTTCTGAAACACCATGGTAACTTTTTTTCGGACCGCTTCCATCTGCTGTTCAGAAAAGTCGGTAATGTCTTCGCCGGCGGCAATCACCCGCCCGGAATCTGCCTTCAGAAAGCCCATGAGCAGTTGCAGCGAAACCGATTTGCCCACGCCACTGCGCCCCAGGATGCAGACCGTCTCGCCCGGCATGACGTTGAAGCTGACGCGATCAAGCACGACGTTTTCGCCGAAAGCCTTAGAGACTTCGCGGAACTCGATGTAACGCTGCGGGACGGGATCGGGCATCGGTTGGCTCTCGAAAGTCAGTTCCGTGTGACGGTAGTCAGGCCCTTCGCTTCTCGGCCTGCAATTCCTCGGGCGTGTTCAGGTTGCGAAAGATAGCGCGCGAGAATCCGGCGCCTTCCAACTCTTCAGGTTCGATCGCTCGGGTTCGCACCGAATCGAACAACCAGTCAATCCGGTTGCGTCCGGCTCGCAAAGCATTCTCCGCCGCGCCGGCGAATTCCCGGCGGTAAATGGCGCACAGCGGCTGCCAGCCATCGCCGTCACGCGGAACCACCGCGACCGCCTCGGGCGTACCCCGCGCCTGGCTGATCAAATACTGCAAAAACGTCCAGGAGACAGCTGGCGTGTCCACCGCCAGCATCACGTTGAGTTCCGTCAACGAAGACCGCAACGCGGCATGAATTCCGCCCAGCGGCCCGCAGTCGCGGAATACATCTTCCACCACCGGAGCAAACGGCGCAAACTTCTCGGGACTTCCCACGATGTGCACCTCGGGGGTTATCGAGCGGGCCAAGTCTAGGGCCCGGGCCAGCAGTGTGCGGCCTTCGTAGTCCACAAACGCCTTATCCACGCCCATGCGCGTGCTCTTGCCACCGGCGAGGATGAAGGCCGTCAGATCGCGCGCCGAGGCATTTCCCATGCCGCGATCATACACTTTGCCCGCGTGGGACGGCCTTTTCGGAAGCCCTTTACCCTGCCTCCAGAAAACATGCCACAGCATAAGTACTTGTATCAACACGGTTTGTCTTCGGGGTCACCCCATGACCAACACAAAAGTAACCTACCCAAGCAACCTGCTTCGGGAGATGATTACGCTTCGGGCTCTAGGTCCGAAAGTAACCATCATGCCGCAGAAAATCATGGACGTCCTTATGCTTGGGCGCTGCTCCCACGAGTTTTCCTGGCCACGTCGCGGCGCTGACGGAGACTACTATCAGGTCTGCATGTTGTGCGCAGCCGAGTACAAGTATGACTGGACGACCATGCGGCGCACCAAACGCATGGAGCATGCCAAGCCCGAAACCCTCGTCCGGCGCAGCCACACACGGGAGAAGCGGCCGTCCTGGACCCCGCGCGCCCGCCGCCTGAAGCTGGAAACGGCGCTTCGTTACCGCGTCAATCGCACCAGTACCTGGTACGAGGGCACCCTGGAAAACCTCAGCCAGACCGGCGTGCTGTTTCATGGGCCACAGCAGCTGCCGGTGAATGCTTTGGTCGAGATGGTGTTTGAGATGCCCGAAGAAATTTCCGGCCAGAAGAACCGCAACGTGCTCTGCCAGGGGCGCGTGGTCCGCTTCGAAGACAACCAAGGTAAAGAAGCGCAGAACCGGGACCAGGATCAGGATAAAGATACGGAAGCCAGCGCCGGCCTTTTGGCCGCCTCGATCGTCGACTACAAGTTCATCCACTAGAACATTCGGGCGCGACCGGTGACCTACGCAGATTCCCGTCCGAAGTCCGTGTCTCGAAGCACACTGTTCAAAGATCAGTTGGGCAACGGATTGAGTTTGCGGTCCGGCATCCCGGCCTTGGGCTCTTTGCGCTTCTCCTCGGTGTCGGTCGAAAATAACATGTAGTGATCGAAACTATGCCGGCGATAGTAGCGGTGGCGGCGAAAATCAAAGTAGATCTCCGCGCTCTTGGGCAGCCAGAGTGACGTATTCTTCTTCTCGAATTGAATCGGTCCGTACTCCACAACCTGATGTTCGCTGAGAAGTTTTATCTCCGGCATCGGCCGAACCAGTTCGGACTCGATGCGCACGATCTGGAAATTGTCGGCGGTAATCCAGGCGCGTCCCCTCAGGTTCACGGGATACACCAGATCGCCGACCTTATAACTGTGCATGCGGCTGGGTTTGTCGCTTCGCTGGCTGAAGCGCACAAGCCAGACCGCCTGACCGTGCCAGTCCCCCAGCCCTTCACAGCTCATGTCGAAGTTGTCGCGCATGTGCGGATGAAAGACGATTGCCAACGCCGCGAATCCTGCGGTGGCGATCTCGTCGGGATAGCCGACCGGGTCTAAGTTATGTAATTTATCGAGCCGATACTCGTCGACCGCAAGAGAACCCGGCTGAGGCTCGGAGATCGATACCACATAGTTATATTTCCGCGTTTCAGTACGAATGGGATTGCCGAATTCGTCGAGGCTCTGGTGGACCAGGTCTTCGACCGCGGCAAAGCGCGCCACGTCGTCCACCAGTCCCTGGACGTGCCTTCCGGTTTCTTCCACGACTTTCTCGGACGGGCAGGTGACACCGAACGCTAGAGCAATCTTCGTCTCATCGATGCCGGGCGGCTGCCAGGATTTCACCGACAGTCTAGGTGCCGCGAGCGCCTTCAGCGGGTCGACGCCTGCGAGTCGTGCCTCCGTCGCCGCATTCTCTGCGGACGGGGAAGCGGATTCGAACTCCCGGATTTCGGCGATCAGGCTGCGCACCTGCCCCGCCATGGGATGACGGGGCGACTCCTGCAGAAAAGTATCCAGCGCCTGGATGCCCTGCTGATCGAGTCCCAGGCCAACCAGCGCCTGACCCAGAACGATCTGTGCCGGACTTGCCTCCGTCTTACCTTTAGCGATGGCGATCGCGACCTGAGCTTCGTCTCGTGCCTTGTCGTAATTCTTTTGCCGCAAGTAGCTATCGGCGAGCAGGTTGTGCGGAAGCCAGTTTTCGGCATCGGCCGCCACCGCTTGCTCCAGAGCAGACCTCGCCGCAACATAATCCTCGCGTTCCAGGCGCGACCTTCCCAGCAGCGTCAAGGCTTGTGCATTGTGGGGACTCAGGGTTGTGGCCGTTCCCAGGTAATTCGATGCCTTCTCGAAGTCTTTCTTCTGGAAATACAAATATCCCAGCAGGAAATTGAGGTCGGCGCTGGATGGAGCCGACTTGTAAGCCTCGTCGAGCTGCTTCTGCGCATCGCTGAACTTGCCGGACTTCAGCGCTGAAACCGCACGTTTCGTTTCTTTCCGCGCCTTGGCAGACAGAATGCGATCGGCCACGTCGAGATTAATCGCGGAAGGGTCGCGCTGCAGCACGATGTCGATCAAAGCCGGCCGCAGTGAATTCGCCACCTCCACTTCCCTCTGCGTGCTGAGATAGCCCACAGCACTCACTTCGACGGCGTAGCTTCCGAACGGAATGTTGGTGAATACACCCCGCGACGCATCCTCGGTGGTCTGCCAGGTAGCCGTCTGATTTGAGAGGTTCACCAGCCGAAGTAGCGCCTGGCGGTCGAGATGTGCTCTGGTAGTTTCGGCGAACACCGTGAAGACAAGCACGCAGGTCCCGGGAGCTGTTTCGTACGACGTGGAAAAATCCCGCAGGGAACCCGTGTCATTGGGGGGGCCACCCCGTTGCGCCCATGTCGCGGTCGCGAGCAGCCAGCAGAGCACAAATGACGCGCAGATCAGGCGCGTACAATCGTTCGCCACAGTGCCGCTACGGCGCGTCATAGATAATGCCGCGAGCAGTGTGGCATAGTTCCTTTTCGAGGTCAAACTCGCCGCTCTGCTGGTAACGGCGCAGTTTGCAGACATGCTCGTGTGGGGACAGCCGCCCTCCGCTGCCTGCCGAGCGAAGCGAGGCGGCTTCTTCGTCGATGGGAGTCGTTGCGCTTTGCTTTGCTCTGCGAGGGAGGCTCCGGTTTCCCGAGGCAGCCCTCGGTATTTCTGGTCGGCTTGCCCCCATTGTCCGTTCGGACAGTGACTTCAGTACCTTAGTCCTCCCTACCCTCGCCGCCTTATAATCCACTCAAGAACCTGGAATATCTGCGTTCTCAGGAAGATGGGCCGCGTGGAAGCGCGATCGCACTTCCAGAAGGATGCTCAAAGACTCAGTGGACCCGTTTTATGCATTGGCGATTTTTCTCCTCGGGCTGGCCTTTGGCAGCTTTCTGAATGTGTGTATCTACCGCCTGCCCCTGGATTTGTCGGTGGTGACGCCGCGTTCGGCCTGCCCCCGCTGTAAGCGGCTTATCGCCTTCTATGACAACCTGCCGGTTGTCAGTTGGCTGCTTCTTCGCGGCCGCTGCCGCCATTGCAAAGCCAGAATTTCGGCGCGCTACCTCTTCGTGGAGCTGCTCACCGGCGCTCTCTTTCTCGGCTGCTACACTTATTTCG
>Ga0302180_10003619_pt1 | contig 11609 bp, 7 predicted proteins | sample I_Palsa_E3_2_FD_200575 | JGI IMG/M metagenome (GOLD analysis project Ga0302180, IMG submission 200575) | Peat permafrost microbial communities from Stordalen Mire near Abisko, Sweden - I_Palsa_E3_2 | ecosystem: Environmental > Terrestrial > Soil > Palsa > Peat permafrost | place: Sweden: Abisko... | reverse complement strand
CTCCTATATCTACAGCGAGGAAACCTTGCGCAAGCGCGACCTCCCGCCGTTCATCCAACCTCGCTTCAAAGCGCAGACGAGGTTCTGGGACTACGACGAGGTACACATTAAGCATCAGTCCGAGTTCACGGATATCCGGGTCGACGTGGCCCAAGACCATGATGAAGCAGTCCGGGCACAGGCTACCCCCTTGGAAGCACAGCGTGACTGGGAGAGGCTCGCTGAAGACAATGCCATTGACCATTTACAGAAGGTAGGTCTTATAGCTCCTCCGGGACCTGTAGATAAGGTGCTCCAGACCGTAGTTAACAACCTGAGCATTACGAATAATTTAGACATCATCCCCGATGTACGTTGCCGGGTGCTTCTAACCACGCCGCTCGAATCGTTTACCGTCGGTCACACCATCGTGATCAGCCGAGGCTTGATCGACGTACTACCTGACGAAGCTGCGTTGGCAATGGTTCTGTCCCATGAACTGGCGCACATTGTGCTGAATCACAGGATTGACACAAAGTTTGCCTTCAACGACCGGTTCTTCTTCTCGGAGCCGGTTACATTCCAACGCATGGACTTTGTACGTAGCGCACCCGACGAGGAAGCGGCGGACAAGAAAGCACTCGAACTGCTCAACAACTCGCCCTACAAAGAGAACCTGGCCTCCGCGGGACTGTTCCTGCGGCAGCTACAAGACCGCGCACAAATGCTCCCTAACTTGATTCGTCCACATTTGGGCAACCCGCTGGGCAACAAGAACACTACACGGCTGGCACCTGTAGCTACCGCAGCCCCAAAACTGGAAAACAAGGTCGATCAGATAGCAGCTTTGTCGCTAGGTGCTCGAGTCAACCTGGATCCATGGAGCAATCAGATCGAAATGATGAGATCTAAACACGTGACACTGTTGAGCCAGGCTGACAAGATGCCACTCGAAGTCACGCCGTTCTTCCCCTACTTAACCAGAATGTCCATAACACCTGCCGACCTCTCACAGTCAGCAAAGGTTGTAGGCATAAACAAGTAACGGAGGGCACATAAGGCTTAGGTGATCAGCCCTGTCCGGAATGAGACCGGGGTGCGTGTAATCGACACCGGTGTCCAGGGCTGCACGACCAGACGTGGGCGCCTGTGTTTAAGTTCCAGGCTGGAGTGGCGCCCACGTCGTCACCGGGAGTGCCTCCGTTTTTGGAGCAGTGCTCCCGGCATCAATATGCGTTCTTGCTGGTGAACATGCGGAGCAAGGTCATCGTGATGATTTGTAGATCGAAGGTCAGGCTCCAGTTGCGGAGATAGTACAGATCGTATTCCACCCGTTTCGCAATGGAAGAGTCCCCACGCCATCCGTTGACTTGAGCCCATCCGGTAATTCCAGCCTTGAACATGTGGCGGGAATTGTAACGGTCGATCTCTTCCAAGAAACGCTCCACGAAGTAGGGACGCTCCGGCCGCGGCCCGACGATGCTCATGTCGCCTCGGAGGACGTTAAGAAACTGGGGGAGTTCGTCGAGGTTGGTCCGGCGCAAAAAAGTACCCACAGTGGTGCGCCGCGGATCCTGCTCGCATGTCCAGCGCGTGTCCTCTTCCTCGCGGCTGCCCCCGTTCATGGTACGGAACTTAAACATCCGGAAGACCCGTCCGTTTAACCCCACCCGGTTCTGAACAAAGAAGACAGGTCCACGGCTTCTTAGTTTTATGGCCACGGCGATGAGCAGGGTAATCGGCAGTGTAAGCAAGAGGATAACAATTGAGAAGCCGACATCAAATATACGCTTCTGGAACAAGTAGGAGCCCGTCTCCGCCAAGCTTGGCCGAAGATCGAGCATATGAAATCCGCCCAAGTCGATCAGGCGGTCGCGGAGGACAACGCCCTCACCCAGATCGATTACGACCCTGGTGGGGACACACAGCTTCTCCAGCAGCGGGGCGATCTTCTGAACATCGTTCAAGCGGGCGGCGGGCAGCGCAATGATGACATCGTTGATTGAGTTGCCATTGGAAAATGCGGGAATCTGATCCAGTTCGTATACCGGGCCATCCACCTCGACCTCCTGATCTGGAAGCCGCACAAAACCCATAACCCTGCAAGGTAGTACCTCGCCGTGCAATAGCGAAGTGCCGACGCGCCGGGCAAACCGATCGGTTCCCACCACCAGAATCTTGACCTCGTTTCTGCCATCCTTGCGCCAGAACTCCAGAAAGACGCGGAAAAAAACACGTGCAGCCGTGGCCAGGAAGAACAGAGCGACAGCACTGATGCCAACGACGAGCCGCGAGTAACTAGCCTGCCGATATAGAAATCCCGCCACCATGACGATCGAGTAGGTAAAGGCCAAGGCCTCCAGCAATCGCCGGCTTTTCCCTCCAGGGGTGTACAACTGCTCCACGTTCCAGAGACCTGACTCTTCGGCGGCAATCGCCCAGACGATCGTAGTCAGCAGGAGAATACTCCAATACGAGGGCAGCCCAGGAGGAGCAGTTCGCGAGACTAACAAATTGAAACCGAAGCGCAGCTTTACAGCGATGAAGTAGGCACCAGCAGGCAGTAGCAGCGTTACAACTCTCAAATACAAACGCGCAAAGCTAAGGCGACTGCGAATCATGCATCCTCACTTCCCCCCTGACCTTGCCATCATAACGTAGTTATGAACTAATTCCGTCCGATTGTCTAGCGCCTAGTTCCATTCCGGCACTGAGATGTGGCTTAGGAATATGTTTCGTTAACAAACCCGGGACTGAACACAATGTTGCGGTGGCCGGCATTATCGCCGGTTGCAGTCGTTTCGCTCCAGCATGTTCTGAACCTGAACCTTGAGGGATGCCCGATCAACCAAAGCGAGGAAAGGGATTGCGGCTGGAAGGGCTAGTTTCCTGGAATGGCCGGCACCTCGCCAATCATTGGTTTGAAGCCTTTCGCGAGAGTCCCCCGGGCCAGAACGACAACTGTACCGAGGAGGTGACATTTGACTGCCTTGTCGATGCAATGACCGGAAAATTCCACATCTCGTATTGCACGGACGCGGACAGGCTGAAAGTGGATCGCGGCCAAAACTCGGCGCGGACGTTCGCGTCGACCAGGTTGCCGCCGTTGGGTATGAGCTGCTGGCTGACTTTTTGGTGCCGGAATCCAAACTGGAGTTTGTTGCGCGGGCTGAACCAATAGTTGGTCCAAGCCTGAGCGCCTTGCCCCTGTCGTCCCATCCAGCTACCCATCAGATGACCGGCATTCTGAAAACCGGTGAGCCAGCCTCCGTCCCAGTAAAAAGCTCCATGTGCGACGTCGCCCCCGCTGTTGGGAGGATCTGTGTAGCCTCCCTCGACGCGAAAATCCAGTTTCGGGATCTTGGGCAGCCGGGGGACGTATAGTCCCGCCAGCCAAGCCGCGACGTCGGGGCCAAGAAGCGGAGTGATCTCATCATGTTCGGCGAGGCCTTCAGCGTAGAAAGTCATTCCGTTCCGCAGTCCGGGAATCCGATAACTGAAGTCCATTCCGGATCGGCGCGCTCCTGGTTTGTTCGGGTTGCCAGCCAAGGTGTTACCGGTCGAGAACACACTCCTCAAGAATGAATGCAGGGTCAACGGATAGCCCGGTCCTCCATAATCGGTGGTCCGCGACAGGCCAATTTCGAGGTTTGAGGTTGGCTTGAAACTGATTCTTTCGCCGTGAACAATCGGCTGCGGATTCAGCGACTGGCCGTACTGGCCGACGAGCCCGGTGGGCGTATTCAGGAATTCGTATCCTGAATATTGCCCGATAAAGGCCTCCACGCGCATCGGTCCAAGCAATCCGAAGATGCTCGGAAGCGTAAAGGGTGTGACCCGGTTGACGCGGAACATTCGAAGCGGCTGCGCATTATCACTGAACATCATGGGCCCGCCCTGAGACGGCCCCCACCACAAGCTCTGGTTTCCGTAGGAGAGCTGCCAGTCGGAGAGATTCAGGGCCACATACGTATCCAGGAACCGGCCCTGGTTGAAGGCGGGGGTGGGCGTATCGGGTGGTACCGGGAACGGCATGGGAAGACCGCTCTGGCTGAAATCGGCCTGGGAGATGGCATCGCGAGCAGTCAATGGCAAAGCGGGCACCGAGGGGGAATGCTGATATTCGCCGCGGGCATAAACTGCAAATGGGCCATACGCCGCCCATCCCGACAATCCCGAAACGTTGTTAAAGCCCTGTTCCTCGGGCCGGCCATAGTCATTGACGATTGTCTGTCCAAAGTGATCGCCATCAGTAAGCGGTTTGCCGACGATCTCTGTGCTGCGCGTATAAGCTGATTCCAGGCGAAGCTCAGCATTTTCTCCGCCACCCAGCAAGGTAACTTCCCGGCCAAATTCCTTCTGCAGAGCCTGGTAAAGCGACGCCGCTTCGCTTTTTTGCGTTTCGTCTTCGGCGATTGGATCCGACGCCTCTTGAACCTGTCGCGCACATTCCATGCGCGTCCAGGGACGCATATCGGCAAACCCGGTATGAATGTACCCGAGCGCGGTCAGGCGATCCAAGGCCGGGTATACCCAGCTATCCAGGGACACGTAAGGCGACCCCATGTTGCGCGCCTCGCGACTGGTATCCCTATCACTTTTGCTAAACGTGCCCCATTTGGCAATATCCGCATCGCTGTAGTGAGAGTGGGAGCGGAAAACTTCCCGGCCCAGGTACCACCCAAGAGCGCTGCCCAACAATACGTCCGATGCGAAGTGCTTTTGCCCCGCAACCCGCGCGGCGCTCACCCCGGCAGCAGCGCCGTAAGCCAGCAACTCGGTCAGCGGACCGGGATACTCATGCGCAATCACACTGGCAATCGCCCAACTGATGGCCGCATGCTGCGAAGGAAAAGAATCTCCACCTTGGAAGAACCGGCCCCGGCCGTCGCCGGTAAAGGGGCGTTCCCGTCCCAGTGCATACGCGAAGACTTCCGTATCCAGGAAGGCGTCGATGCCGGCTTCTCCACTGAGAAGTCCAGCTTCGCGTTCCTGGTCGTTGTGCGCGAAGTGTCCCAACAGAAACATTCCCCCGCCGACGCCAGCCAAAGCCGCCAGTCCGGCATTGGAAGCGGTAACCGCGTGTGAAACCGTCGTGGGATTCGTGGGAACGTGCTTTTCGATAGCCGTGTCGCTCGCCACCAACGCCGCGCCGGCAAAGGCCAATGGCACCGCCCACTGCAACTCCGCCCCGGTCATGTGGAACGGGGTTGACCAGAAGCTTTCTTGGTCCAGAAAGAGATTGCGCGGAAGTGATTGCAGGTTGACTGGGCGCAGCCCGAACTCGGGGGGCTGCGTGTCCGGTTTCGGAGACTGTACCTCCGGCTTTGGAGTCGGAGCGGGAGGTTTTTCTTCGTCCGCCGGGATCTGAGCGTACGCGATTAGAGTACAGCCTAAACTACAGCCAAAGACCAGCGCCGCCAGCAGCCACGATATCATTCGGGCTTTGGCGTAACAGACTCCAGCTTCCGGCGTATCGCGAACGGTGTCAGCAAACTTCATTCCCCGCCTTGAAAGCCGGCGCGCACGGAACTGCCTTTTTTGAAATTGTCTAAAGAGTGGAAGATCCGCTTTTTGCATTCTGACAGAAGTCCGAATCCGCTCAAGGCTAGCACGAAACTGAATCGGCACCTGGAAGAAATACGGCGGCGCGGATGGTGTGATTGCGATCACGCTCTCTTTAAGATGGCGGATTCAATCGATGTAGCCTGATAGAATCACTCTCTAGGGAGTGCCATAATAACCAAAGTTGCCAATCTCCCGACACGATGATTCAAACAGAGACCCAACTCGAACCGATGGTCAACGAAGGAAGCGATCCGTCGCAGGCCGAAACCGAGGTTTCACTGCTTGATATCCTGGTTCTCCTTCTGGAGCGCAAGCGCTTCATTGTGCGATTTGTGCTGGGCGCCGCTGTGTTGGCAACAGTGGTTGCCCTCGTGCTGCCGGTCCAATACGAGGCGAAGATTGTGCTGCTTCCTCCTGCACAAAATTCGTCGATGAGTTCGGCCTTGTTGGGGCAACTCGGAAACCTGGCATCGTTGGCCTCACTGGCTGGTGGGAGCCTTGGCATCAAGAACCCGGCCGATATGTACGTGTCTTTCCTGTCCAGCCGGACAGTCGAGGACGCGATGATCCAGCGGTTTGGCCTGATGAAGGAGTACCACGAAAAGCGCATGTCGGACACACGAAAGGCGTTCGAGCGCCGCACGACGGCTGTGGCCGGCACCAAGGACGGGCTGATCCGCATCTCGGTCGAGGACCGCGATCCGAAGCGGGCGGCCGAATTGGCCAATGGTTATGTGGAAGAATTCCGAAGACTCTCCGCCACGCTGGCTATCACTGAGGCCGCGCGGCGGCGGCTGTTCTTTGAGCAGCAAGTGCAGCAGGCCAAGGACAAGCTAACCGAGGCCGAAGAGGCTATGACCAAGACTGAACAATCCACCGGCGTGTTGCAGATTGACAGTCAGGCACGATCACTGATCGAATCCGCCGCCATCTTGCGCGCCGAGGTGGTGGCCAAGCAAGTGCAGATTGAAGGGATGCGATCCTTCGCTACCGACAACAACCCCACTGTCGTCCTCGCCAAGCAGGAACTTGCTGCGCTGCAATCGCAGCTCGAACATGTGGCGGGATCGCACAACGACACCGGGTCGGACATCAATCTTTCGAAAGGGAGAGTGACACAATCCGGGATGGAATACATCCGTCGATTTCGCGACCTCAGGTACCAGGAGACCGTCTTCGAGTTGCTGGCAAAGGAATTTGAAATCGCTAAACTTGACGAGGCGCGGGAAGGGTCGATTATTCAAGTGGTGGATGCTGCCGTGCCTCCGGATAAAAAGTCGTCTCCGCATCGGCTTCTGATTGTGCTGGCGAGCACAGTTTTGGCTTTTTTTGTGGCCGTGTTCTGGGTCTGGATGCGGAAGAGGTTGGACGCTGCCTTCGAACTGCCGGAGAATCGGCAGCGCCTGCGGGCAATCAGGGGGTTGTGGAAGGCAAAGCAAGATACCGCTTAGCCGCGTGTCGGTTTCTGGCAGTGGTGTTCAATATAGCGGATCGCGCGGTTCCACGTTTATTTCCCAAACACTTCGGTCTGGCGCAGGCGCTCGCTTCGGAATCAGCCACGGCGACGAAGTCACGGGATTTCAATGGTTTGCAACTTTGGTCCTTCCATCTCGCATCTGCGTGGAGTCTGATAACATAGGAAATACACCATGCGAGTATTGTTTTTAAATCCACCCTTTCACCCCCGTTTTTCCCGGGAGCAGCGTAGTCCTGCGGTTACCAAGAGTGGAACGCTGTATTACCCTAAATGGCTGGCTCACGCAGCCGGCGTCGCGATCAAGAATGGGCATGATGTGGACTTGGTCGATGCCCCTGCTGGCGGTTACACCGTGCAGGCGGTCATTGACCGCATTGAGGCCAAGAACATCGATGCCGTCATCTGCGATACTTCCACGCCCAGTATTCTCAATGACGTCAGCGTGATCAATTCTCTGGTCGCCGCCAAGCCCTCGCTGCATGTGCTGATGGTCGGACGTCATGTGTCGTCACTCCCCAAAGAGACTCTCGCCATGTCGGCCTCCCTGGAAGCTGTCGCCATACGCGAATACGAATATACGGTCCGCGACTGGCTGGAAGCGAAAGCCTGTGGCGCCGACCTTTCCGCGGTCGATGGCCTTGTGTGGCGCCGCGCCGAGACGGGCGAGATCGTCAGCAACAAGGCGCGCGAAGCCATCAAGAACCTTGATGAGCTGCCTTTTGTTTCCGAGGTCTATAAGCGATTTCTGCGCACGCCTGACTACTTCTATGGCCACTCTCTGTGGCCGCTCGTTGTCTTCGATACCAGCCGCGGGTGCCCGTATCACTGTTCGTTCTGTGTCTATCCGCAGGCCTTCAGCGGGCACACCATGCGCTACCGCTCGGTGGGGAATGTGGCCGACGAATTCGACTTCGTCGTCCGCGAAATGCCTGAGATCAAAACCGTCATGCTGGAAGACGATACCTTCATCATCAGCAAGCCGCGCACGCTGGAGTTGGCCAACGAACTGATCCGCCGCGGCAACAAACTGCCATTCGACGCCAACTGCCGCGCCGACATCGGATCAGAAGGCGAGCTGCTTTCCAGGCTGCACCAGGCTGGCGCCCGCCTGTTCTGTGTTGGGTTTGAGAGCGGCGACGTCGAAGTCATCAACGGCATGAAGAAAAACAATGACGACCGCCGCGACGCCAAGTACCACGAAGAGGCGCATCGCTTTGTTCGGCGCTGCCGCGAGGCGGGCATCATGGTGCATGGCTGCTTTATGGTCGGTAATCTGAACGAAACGCCGGCCAGCATGGAAAAGACGCTGACCTTCGCCAAGAAGCTCCAACCCGATACCGCCCAATTCTTCCCGATCATGGTGTATCCGGGTACGACCGCGTACGAGGAAGCCAAGAGGCGCGATTACATTCAGATCGAAGACTGGAGTGCGTGGTTAACAAAAGACGGGCTCCATAATAGCGTCGTCACCCTGCCAAACATCACGCACCAGCAACTGGTCAGTTTCTGCGACCGGGCGCGACGGAGCTTCTATCTCAGTCCTTCCTATCTTTTCTACAAGCTGAAACAGTCTGTGAAAGATCGCCGCGAACTGCAGCGCAATCTCAAGGGCTTCATCACGCTATCGAAATATTTATTGCGCGGCAGCCAGCACGAGAAAAACGAGACGCCTCGGCAGGCGCCGCGCCGCAATAGCATCGCTCCAGTCGCGAGCGTTCCTGGTAGTGACTAGACCGCGGTCACATATGTAGTTGCTGGCGCGGCGCTGGACGTTCGACCTTCGGTCAACCTCCATGCCGGGTTTCATCCGCGCAATCCGTGAAGTGCATTTATTGGGAGTCTGCTTCCGTTGAGGGGCGGCGAATGGGGGTGCTCCATCGAAGCTAAGTCAGTGTCGATTATCATCCCGACGTTCAATGGCGCCTCCCGCATTAGCAATTGTCTCGATGCCCTATTGAAGCAGACGGCCGGGGGGGATGTAGAAATTTTGGTCGTCAACGACGGCTCAACTGACAACACGGCGGGAGTGGTCACGCTTTATTCCGGGATCCGCCTTATTTCCCAGGGGAATGCAGGGCCGGCAGCGGCTCGTAATCGTGGCGCCTCGGAAGCCCGGGGGGCGATCATCTTGTTCACCGATGATGATTGCGTGGCGATGCCTGACTGGCTGGACGCCATGATCGAGCCCTTCGACGATCCAGAGGTCGTCGGAGCGAAGGGAGTCTACCGCACGCACCAGAAACGTCTGGTTGCCCGTTTCGTGCAGATCGAGTACGAGGACCGTTACCGTCTGATGGCAGATCTCGACTGCATCGATTTTATCGACACTTACTCTGCTGCGTTTCGCCGCAACCGCTTCCTGGAGATGACTGGTTACGACACTTCTTTCCCGGTGGCGTGCGCTGAGGACATCGAGCTCTCCTACCGGATGTCGGCACGCGGCTGGAAGATGAAGTTCGCATCCTCGGCAATCGTCTACCACACGCACCCGGACACGCTCTCGCGATATCTCAAGAAGAAATACAAATTCGCTTTCTGGCGCGTGCTCGCCGTGCGCAAGAACCCCAGCAAGGCAGTGAAAGACAGCCATACGCCTCAGCTTATGAAGCTCCAGCTTCTGTTCCCGCCTGCGTTGCTGGTTGCGGCAGCGTTCGATCTAGCAGTGCGGCCGGCGGTCCCTGCGTCGTTGGTAGTGCTTGCCGCCTTTCTGCTCAGCACGCTCCCTTTCGCACTTCGGGCGATCGCGAAAGACCCCGTCGTCGGATTGCTTTCTCCGGCACTGCTCGCCGCACGAGCTTGTGCGCAGGTTCTGGGTGTAACCGCTGGTCTGATCCACGCCCGCCGTGAACCCGTCGAGTCCCCATCAGGATCGCCTGTATAAGCTTTGGCGGGCCGAGCCGCAAGCAGCGAAACAATCCGACGCATCGTGTTTTTGATTCTACTGGACTTTCTTGAACAGCCGTTTGTTCTTCAGCGAAAACTGCCCAAGCTGGCGCTGACCTGTGAGCCAGTTGTCAAACGAACGCACGATGGAAATTTCACGCAGCCAGATTCGAAACGACGAATAGCACGGCAGATTCCTGATCCATTGCGGCATTCTTGCAGTTGCAGGTTTGCCGTTCGAAAGCCAGGCGGCGGCGTAGTCGCTCTGCATCGGAGACCTGACAAAAAGTGGTGATTCCACCTTTTTGCGCGCATCGAAGAACAACATAATTGGACGCTTTGTCATTAGTCCTACTCGGCATTGAGCAATGGCGGGATCTGCGACCTCGAAAGCCTTGGATATTGGAGTCAGTTCTATGCCTGGATAACGCGCCTCGAGGACCAAAACCTTCCCCAGTTCAAAACCATTTTCGACCGTAAAGACCCGAAATATAAGTTCCGGGCTAAACTGATAGAATCCATGGCCGCACAGATTATTCGAAACAGTGGAAGCGAAGATGGTTCCGCCCACCTTAGTCATTTGCATCAGATTTGCAATGGCGATTGGGAAGTTGAAGATATGTTCAAGTGATCCAGCTTCCACGACCGCATCGAATCGCCCTTTAAGTTCGCCTGGAATCGGCTGGTTGAGATCGTATAAGAGATCCGCATCTTCGTAGGCCGAGTAGTCTAACGTGTTCACTGTAGAAGCGCCGAGACATTCCCTGAAGAAACGGTCTGCATACTCGCCCCATTTGTAATCGGCTAGTGCTCCGGGGCAGATCCTTCGAATCCCCCGCAGCTCTGAGGGATGGAGAAGTAGGGATTGACGACCGATCATCAAAAGACGATCCATTGGGACACCAGCGCGACGAGCATCCAGGAGCATCTTTGCCTGCCAATAGATAATTCCCATAGAACTCCGTTGCTGACCGCAAGGACTAGGAAGCAAGCCAATTGGATTTCGCCGATTCAATCAAGCGATCCAACCCTGACCCCAGCGGGCGAAGCCCGGCCCCGACGGGCTCTGTTGACCAATCAGGTCTGAAGGCGCTAAACATGCAGCGCCAAGCGATGTGAATCTTCTCTGTTGGCAAGAAGCGCAGATTCTATCGTCCGGATTTCTTTCGTCCAGTCGGTGGATTGCGCGAAGGCAAGGCCGGCCTCGATCTTTCTAAGCCGCAACTGGTCTGTCTGGAGAAGTTCGATAATCGCCTCCGCAAGAGATTTGGGATCTGGCTTCGCCAATTGCACCGTCTGATCGGTCAAGAGCCACTCGACATTCGGCCCCATATTCGATACCACTGCGCACCCACACGCCATTAACTCCAGCGGCAACATAGATACGTTCGTATGGGAAAGAACTAACGCCACATCGCAGCTGCGATAAAGGGCCCCCAACTCAGAAATGGGAAGAATTCCAGGAAAAATAGCCGCAAACGGCAGTTGGAGCGGTTGACGCGGAAACCCAACCAATACAAACTCTACTTCTGGCATTTTCTTAGCCACGAGCGATAGCGAGAGAATGCCTAATTCGAAGCCTCTCCGCTCAGTTTCTGGACGGGCATAAAATAAAACTCGCTTCTTTCCCGCAGGCAGCAGACGACTCCCTGTGCTGGCGTAAGCATCGCGGTCATAAGAGAAGCCAAAAGACGAGCAGTCC
>Ga0302180_10003616_pt1 | contig 11613 bp, 9 predicted proteins | sample I_Palsa_E3_2_FD_200575 | JGI IMG/M metagenome (GOLD analysis project Ga0302180, IMG submission 200575) | Peat permafrost microbial communities from Stordalen Mire near Abisko, Sweden - I_Palsa_E3_2 | ecosystem: Environmental > Terrestrial > Soil > Palsa > Peat permafrost | place: Sweden: Abisko... | reverse complement strand
ATTGTGCCAGCATTGAATGAAGGTCGGATAGGACAGATGAACACTGTAGAAAGTGCGAAAGATGAGTCGGTTAAGGCGCTTGATAACCACGCGGCAGAATTAGAAGAAGATGATGAAGTGGCAGAGGAATCAGCGGTCGATGACGAAGCAAGTGCCAATTGGACATAGCCTCGACCGAAAAGCCTGCAGATCGGATATTTCACTCTGACTGGCTTCTTGATCGTTCGGTGGAGGGCTCAGTTAGATCGGGGTCAACAAGCCGCGCTGAACTATGAAGCACTCAGGTAGATTAATGCCCCAAGACCGTGGTCTAGATCGGTTGACGGGTTGTGTGTCGAAGTGCTCAGACTGAGACCAACCAAGGTGTGATAGTTGATATTGCGACGTCCGCTTCGTCTCTTGACGTAGGCTTTAAGAGCCGTCCGAGGGTAACTCCGTGCCTGCCTACATCCTCATTACGTTTTTCTTTCCGATGTTCGGCCTACTAACTGGCGGATTTGTGCTCGCGTTAGCTAACCCTCAGCAAGTTGCCATTTGGGACGCACGTCAAATCTACGCACCTTTGAGCGAATCAGGCAACCCGTGACCGAAATTGCCGAGAGAGTGTCGTCCGAGGCTGGCTAAGTTCGGCGAAGCAGTTAGGAAAGGCTCCCAGAGGCAACAACGGAAGCATCTTTTCACTCCTGCAAAACACACGCAAGGAGGTCTACATGCACCAAGGAGAATGGAATGTCCTCGATGAACTCAGTAGTCGCCATATTCGATACACACGAACAGGCCGAAGCAGCAATCAAGGAACTGCAAGAGGCTGGCGTTGACATGAAGAGCTTGTCGATTGCCGGCAGGGACACTCATACCGACGAACACGTCGTGGGCTATTACAACGCCGGCGATCGCATGAAGCGTTGGGGAGAGATAGGAGCATTCTGGGGAGGATTTTGGGGCTTATTGTTCGGGGCCGGCATCTTTGCGATACCAGGAATCGGGCCCGTCCTCGTTGCTGGACCATTGGTTGCTTGGGTTGTTGCGGGTCTCGAGGGCGCGGCCGTTGTCGGCAGCGTCAGCGCTATTGGTGCTGGCCTAGTGAGCATCAGTATTCCCGAGGACAGTGTCGTCAAATATGACGTCGCGTTGAAAACCGACAAGTTTCTGCTCATAGTCCATGGCACTGCGGAAGCAGTCGACGCGGCGAAACGCATTCTCGAGCGAACAGAACATCACTCCGTCACCGTGCATGGAGAGCTGGTCTCGGCGTAACCGAAGTGTGCGAGACATGTGCACGGGTCTTTCGCTTGAATTGTCAGATTCCTGGCTTCACCGGCGCACTTGTTGAAGAGAAGGGCGATCCAAATGCAAACAAGCGGTTCATTTCCGGCTTTGATATTTGTCGCGATTGCAGTTATAGGTGCAGTTCTTGGTTTCAGCTTACGCGCAGGCGGACATGAGTCGACTGCATTCGTCGCTTTCGGTATCGCGATTTTCGTGGCTGCGATTACCTCGGCCGCAATTCGAGTGGCTGACCAATGGAGCAAAGCCGTTGTCTTGAGGCTCGGTAAATTCCGCGCTCTAGAGGGGCCTGGCCTCTTCTTCATCATTCCGCTCATCGACACTATTCCCTATTGGATCGATACTCGCGTTCTTACGAGTTCGTTTAAAGCGGAGAAGACCCTCACAAAAGACACCGTTCCTGTGGATGTCAACGCCGTACTGTTCTGGAAGATCGTGGATCCTGAGAAGGCCGCCCTTGCAGTCGCAGACTATCAAGCGGCAATCGGTTGGGCCTCCCAGACGGCGCTGCGCGATGTGATAGGTAAAACGATGCTCTCGGACATGCTGGAGGGTAGAGACAAAATCAGCGACATATTGCAGAAAATTATCGATGTTCGTACGCAGCCGTGGGGAATCAACGTCCAATCGGTTGAAGTGAAAGATGTGCTTATCCCTGCGTCGCTAGAAGATGCCATGTCGATGCAGGCGCAAGCCGAAAGAGAGCGCCAAGCACGGGTAATTCTAGGTGACTCTGAGCGTCAGATAGCCGTGAACTTTGGTGAAGCGGCGAAGACCTACCTTAACAATCCGGTCGCTCTCCATCTGCGAGCAATGAACATGCTGTATGAAGGCCTGAAGCAAAACTCGACGATTGTCATTGTGCCAAGTACCGCAGTTGATACCATGCAGCTAGGCGGACTTGCCGGCCTTACCGCTCTGACGATGGGCCTAGGTCAAGACAAGGCGCTAGTGGAAACCAACAACCAGTCGCAGATGAACCTTCCGCCCGAGGGGCCGGCGCCAAATGATGTTTTGCCAAACGGCCACGTATGACGCAACCGATATCTAACCGGCGTCGCACGCGAACGAGGAGTTCTGAGTGTCCAACACCCAGACAGCCGCATTTTCCGCCAAGAAGATTTATTGGCCACCGATTTCAGTGCATGGCAGGATTCGTTGAATGTGGTGCTTGTCGCAGTGATCAGACGCTAGCATCAGAACGGCCTCGTTGCCCTCACCGCAGCCGGTGCTCCCCTGTCTTTCTTTGCAACTAGAGCAATCCGATACAGCGCCTCACCCGTCTCCTGGCAGAACATCGAGCTGCCTACGCATTACGCGCTCAACTCCCTGGAGACCGGCCATTCTTCCTCGCCACTGTCAAAACTGTTCGGTTCTCGGCATCCCGACCTTCTGCGCGGTCTCCCCGAACGTTCTGCGCGACTTCGATTCGATCGGAAGTTGCCGCCAGCGCGAATCCCACGCAGTCCTCTTCCATGAAGGATTACCGGCCGATTACCTACTGATCATCTGCGCCGGTCGCGTCAAGGTCACTGCCTCCTCCAGTAATGGCCGTCTCTTCCTGCTCCGCGTCGCCGGCCCCGGCGACATCCTCGGTCTCGCCACTTTGCACGCGAAAACCGCTCACCTCGTCACTGCCGAGACCCTCTCCGACTGCACCATCAAAACCATCCCCCGCGCCGACTTCATCCGTGTCATGAAAACCAACCCCGACGTCAGTCTCATCACCGCTCTGGCCATCTCACGCGAGTACCAAAGCGCCTTCCTCTCTGCGCGTCGCCTCGCCCTGCACACCTCCGCCGCCGGAAAACTCGCCAGCACGCTTCTTGACTGGGCCCGCACAGACCACGGCACCAACTGCCCAACCCCAGCCAACATCCCCATCTCCTTTCACATGCAGCTCAATCAGGAAGAGCTCGGCAGCATGGCAGGCCTCTCCCGCGAAACCGTCAGCCGCATCCTCGCCCGCTTCCGCCGCGAGGGCCTCGTCGATCAGAGCGACGACCGCATCACCCTCAACAACCCCGGCCGTCTAGAAGCCCGCTACCGCTAGTCACTTGCCTGCAGCCCATCCTCGTCTCCTCAAATCTAGTAGGCTGCTGCGGAAGACGCCGAGCAGATACCGCCGTCGATTTGGGTCGGACATGACGATCTCCTTTGGGTAACTGCCCAGTGTCCGCGCGACTGGCTCAAAGAAGATGACTTGGATTTCCGGAAAACAAGGCTCTTCGATGGGCTCAGCCTTACCCTCGAACACGGAGGCGTCCGATATGCCATCTTTTGTGTAACGCCGGCAGTTTCCCAGATCATCTTATTTGGGTTGTGATGGATGATTTACTCCAGAAACCAGAGTTGGATTTTTGACTTCATGCAATGCATGTTTCCAGGCCCGTAGCGGCTCAAAACCCGCATACTCGAGTTAGCACTCGGCGAACCGGAACGGTAAAAGGAGCGCGATCCTGATGCAGGTTCCGACTACGCTTACAGTTAGCCTTCACGCTGGAATCATCCACAATGGGTGTACATTTGAGAAACTTCTTGATAAATCCAGTTGAAATTTAAACTGTGTGCCCCTTTTTCACTCATGCGCTCGTCTTCGGCTTTTCAAGCGTTTGCCTCGGCGGTGGTATGGGAGCCCTCTCCTTGAAAAGGTGGTCAGTGTACGTTACCGACCAGACGCACGAACGCCATTGACCGGAACGATAAAAATCCCAGTAAATTGATTGTTACCCCTTGAAGACCCAAATCGAATCAAGTCAATTACATGGGATTACTTCGAGGAAACCCCGAAGCTACATCTTGTATTAGCAACTAGGGCAGTCCGAGTTCAGTCAACAGTTTGGGATGCGCTTCACTCGACACCACCAGGTTGTGGCACACAGAACAGTCGTTCGTGATCGTGTTACCCGCCTTGCTGGTGTGATTACCGTCGTGGCAGCGAAAGCATCCGGCAGAATCGGTGTGGCCTATGTTGTTCGGGTGCGTTCCCCAACGAACGTTCATCGCGGGAAACACATTGCCATCATAGATTTTAACCAAGGTGTTGGCTGAGGCTTCGACCTGTGGGCGGAGCGAGTCCCAGACCGCTGGATACTGGGACCGATAGAACGTGATCAGGCTGGAGGTAATGCGGGCCTTGGCCTCAGCCTGCGAGCTGTACTGAACGTTGAGCAGCGCGAGGCCTTCTTTGTGCAGGAATGGAAGCGACGCACTGGGACTTCCTTGCGCCATCATCTTATCGAGCGCACCTTCCGCGGTATCGAAGGAGTGGGCTGCGCGATTGTGGCAGCCAATGCAATCCATAGCACGAAGCTGTCCGCCTCTGGGAACGCTGGCTCCGCTTGCAACGAAATCCGTGGTGGATCCATCGGGGTTCGTCTTGCGTACCCACGGAATGACCTGATCGTTGCTATCGCTTGCTATGTATTCGATCTTGCTGAGGTGAGCCCCGTGGATTCCGCTGAGGTGACCCAGCGCATCCTGGCCTCCGACGTGCAGTACCGCAACGCTGGAGGTCTGCGTGTTATGGATGTCGTCAGCGAAGGACTGGGTGACGAGGAGTTTGTCTCCAACCTCCGCGCGAGCGTTGTGGCAGGTCAGACAGGTCTTGCTCGCCACCGGTACCTTGTGGTCGGCCATGATGGGCTTGGGATAATGGTCGGTCAGCACCATGAAGAGTTGGTTGGTTCCATTCAGCTTGGCGTGGACGTAGCCTGCCGTTCCTGGCGCGACATGGCAGTCGGTGCAGGTGACGCTGGAGTGAGAGGACACGTGGTAGGCAGCATTTTCTGGGGCCATCACATGACAGGTGGCACCACAGAAGGAGACGTCGTCCATATAGGCGACACCGCGATAGCAAGCGATTCCGACGATCACGAAGTTAATCGCGGTGGCGACGACAACAATATCCAGCCCGTGCCGGAAGACGGGATCCTGAAGACTCACTTCCGGGAATAAAGAGGGTACCTGGTCGGTTGCGAGTAGGTAGGTTCGCCGAACGAGAATGCCGATCACGATGAGAAGAAGTCCCATCACGAAGATGCCCGGCAGCAACAGATCGAACAGGATACCCAGGTAGGGATTCGACGATCCGCTGTGACCAAAGACGCTGATGACCCAAAAGCCGACCAGCACCATGGCCGAGGCCGTGGTGATTGCCCCGCCCAGCAGGCTTATCCAGTTATTGCCGTAGAAGAAGAACGGGCGAAGCCAGTTTTCGCGAAACGAAGCTGCCTTTGGCATCTGTGGCCAAGTCTACTTCTGCAAGGTGCGAACGTAAGCAACCACTGCTGCAATTTGTGGGTCTGTGAGTTTGCCCTTGTAGGCCGGCATTTTGCCCTTGCCATTTGTTGTAGCGGCAATCAGATCGGCGTTGGAGGCTTTAACCAACGCCGGTGAGCTAAACGGAATAGCGCCCATCGATTTTCCGGCGGGACTGCTGCCGGAGCCGTCAGCAGAATGGCACATCATGCACTTGGCCTTGTAGGTGTCGGCGCCAGCCTGGGCGTGCGATGGCGTGGCCACACAGATCATTGCTATGGCTGCAGTTGCTAGTGCGAGTTGATATCTCACGGGAAGACTCCTTCAATGCAACGTTCACTGCAGACCCACCAGGCCAAAAGCGTCTGCCTCCGGATTATCGTCGAGCTTAGCTGGGAAGACTGTGCACTATTGCTCTCCTGGAGGCTGTTCCATCGCACCGAAGAATTGAAAGTGAGCAATAGTGGACAGTCGCGACAGGAGTAGTCGGGCTAGGCTGAGGCGTTGGTGTTGGACAAAGGTGGCAGAATGCTCGGCGAGCTGATCCCATCCTCGACAAAGCTCGAGACGATCGACGAGCGACTGCGTCAATGCGGCATCAGTCGCCGATCTTTTCTTGTCTTCTGCACCAGCTTGATGGTTGCGGCGCCCTTCGGCCTGGCCCTGACAGATATGGCGAGTCCGGAAGCAGTTGCCGCGGTCCTTGGCAAGGTCGTTCGTCCGGCGGTGATTTGGCTGCATTTCCAGGATTGTACCGGCTGCACCGAATCCCTTCTGCAGACCTCTCACCCCGGCTTTGCCGATCTCATCCTGAATGTCATTTCGCTGGAATACCACGAGACCCTCATGGCAGGGTCGGGCCTGCAGGCGCGGCAAGCACTGGACGAAGCCGTAAAGCGTTACGCGGGCAAATTTATCCTGGTGGTAGAAGGGTCGATTCCGACAGGCGCCCAAGGGATTTACATGAAGACCGGCGGCCGCACCGCGATGGAAATACTGAACGATGTCGGAGGGAAGGCAGCCGCCATCATCGCGATCGGCTCCTGCGCGTCGTGGGGTGGCATTCCTTCGGCGGACCCGGATCCGACCGGAGCGGTTGGCGTGGCGGATCTTCTTCCTGAGCACTCGATCATCAATATTCCCGGATGCCCACCGAATCCCTACACGATGCTAGGTGTGGTGCTGCAGTATGCCACCGATGGAACGTTCCCTGAGACCGACGATCAGAGACGACCCAAGTTCGCCTTCGATCGCGACATCCACGAGCATTGCCCCCGCCGTGCGCACTTCGACGCAGGCAACTTCGTGAAAGTCTACGGTGACGCTGGGCACCGCGAAGGGTGGTGTCTGTACGAAATGGGTTGTAAAGGACCAGACACGCACGCAGGCTGCTCGACACGCCACTTCAATGAGATTCCGGATGTATGGCCGATCGGCATCGGAGCGCCATGCATCGGCTGCACCGAGAAAGCAGTGGCCTTCAAGGTCCCGATGTTCCAGGTAGTGCAACTCCACACCATCGCCGCTCCCCCAACGAGTTACGCGCCCATCACGACGACGCGTGGGACGATCAGTCCGCTGGCCACTGGCTTGGTGGGTCTGGGAGTCGGTGTGCTGGCAACCGGCGGCTACGTCGCCTCGCGCAAGTTCTCGAAGAAAGAAGATGATGAAAGCGCGCCCGGCTCAAAGCCCGACAACAAGGCGGGCGAATGAACATCCTCAACATGCCGCTGAGTAGAAGACAGGCCTTCAAGGCGATGTTAGGCCTTGGTGGGACGGTCGCCAGCGCGATGTTACCGACGACGGCCCTAGCCTCAACCGAAGAACATCCGGCGCATCCGATCGCACCCGCCGATGCTGTCGCCATGCTCTACGACAGCACCCTCTGTACAGGCTGCAAAGCCTGCATGCCTGCCTGCAACGAGGCAAACGGCCTGCCCGCCGATACACTCCTTTCCGGCGGCATCTGGGACATGCCCACCGGCCTTAACGCGCAGACGAAGAACATCATTGAGCTCTACCAGGATCCGAACTCGGACGAGTTCTCGTACGTCAAGAAACAGTGCATGCATTGTCTCGATCCGGCCTGTGTGACAGGATGCCCGTTTGGATCGCTGAAGAAAGTTGATTTTGGGGCAGTGACATGGAACGGCTCGCTGTGCATTGGCTGCCGCTACTGCGAGGTTGCGTGCCCGTTTGAAGTGCCGCAATTTGAGTGGGAAGCGCGAAATCCAAAGATCGTGAAATGTGAATTCTGCTATGACCAGCGCCTAAAGGAAAATCTCGAACCTGCCTGCACCGCTGCATGCCCAACCGGCGCAGTGATCTTCGGCAAGCGCGACGCCCTGCTCGACCAAGCGAAGGGACGCATCGCGGCAGCGCCCGACAAGTATTACGAGAACCGGGTGTACGGCGAGCATGAAGCCGGCGGAACGCAGGTGCTCTACCTTTCCAGCGTCTCCTTCCAAAAGATTGGCTTGCCGAAATTGGGAAGCACCTCGCTGGGGCATTACGCCACGAAGGTCACGTCCGTGATCTACAAGTGGCTTGGTGGGCCCATCATGATGGCCGGAGTTCTTGGTTTCGCGATTCGACGCAACTGGAACCGGCATGAACTCGAGCGGCTCGACCACGAGAAAAAGACAGGTTTCCCAGACCAGTTATGACGCCGACTCCCGCTAATCCCGACGAGCGAGGCACGACCCTCATCAACCACTGGCAGTCTGGTGTGCCAGTCACGAAGGGCCGCGTGCTCACCCCATTCCTTGCGTTCCTGATAGTGCTTGCGGCGATTGGCCTGGTGCTTGCGGGGATACGTCTGGTCTCACCGCTTGGCCCCTTCTCCGCAATGAACTCTGCGTATGCCTGGGGGATTTGGAAGACCTTCAACGTGATGACCCTCACCGCGCTGGGTTCTGGTCCACTGGCGCTGGGGATGGCGGCCTGGGTGTTCAACCGGCAGAAGCTTCACGTCGTGATGCGCACGGCCCTTGTCTCCGGATTTCTGTTTTACTCAACCGGGCTCATTGCGCTTGGCTTCGATGTCGGCCGGCCATGGAACTTCTACAACGCCGTCATGCCCTGGCGATGGAACAGCGAGTCGGCCATGTTGGAAATCTCCATCTGCATGCCACTCTACTGTGCGGTTTTCCTCTCATTCGAAATCCTTCCTCTATTCCTTGAGCGCCTTTATTACACCGGAAATGAGAAGGCACGTGCTTTCCTTCGCCACGTCTCACCACGCATACGCAAGGTTTATCCCTTCGTCATCATCGGGGCGTACGTTATCCCGCTCATGCACCAGTCGTCGTTAGGAGGCTTGCTGCTACTGGCGGGCGACAAGATCAACCCCCTGTGGCAGTCGCCTGCCATGCCTTGGCTATATCTCGTGGCAGCGGCTCTGTGCGGCTTTGCGTTCACCATCTTTCTACTGCTCATTGTGTGCCTTCGCTACGCTCGTCCGCTTGACGATAGCGTGCTGACGGAACTCGCAAACCTGCTGTCCGGCGTATGTTTTCTCTTTCTGGCGATTCGAGCCATCGATTTGATTTGGCGAGGTCAACTCCACCGCGCCTTTGCCTTCAACGAAATGAGCCTGCTCTTCCTCCTCGAAACCTCCCTCATCCTCGTACCGGCAGTCGTGCTCCAGTTTCGGCGTTTCCGCGAAACGCCCCGCGCACTCTTGAATATGTCCGCGCTGGCCTGCGTCGGTGGCATGCTGTATCGATTTATCCCAACCTCCATTGCCTACACGCCCATGCGCAGCACAAGCTATTTTCCTTCCGTGCCTGAGTTGGTGATGGCTGTCGGCTACATCTCTTTGGGAATCGTCGCCTTTGTCTTCGCGATCAACTACTTCGCCGTATTGCCTGGAGACGCCAGCACCTGGGACCATTCCTTCCGCCCCTTTGGCTGGAAGCGCCGAGCACCGGCTCCCGCTGCGATCCCACTCCTAACAGTACCCGCATTAGAAAGAGGAGCCTGATGGCCCGCATCACGATTGATCCCGTCACCCGCATCGAAGGGCATCTGCGAGTCGATGTCGAGGTAGACGGCGGCGTAGTCAATAAGGCCTGGGCCAGCTGTACGATGTGGCGAGGCCTCGAAACCATTCTGCGCGGGCGCGACGCACGCGAAGGCTGGGTCTTTGCCCAGCGCTTCTGTGGCGTCTGCACGACTGTTCATGCGGTCGCTTCGGTTCGCGCAGTGGAAGATGCGCTCTCGCTTGAGATTCCACCCAATGCGCAGTACATTCGCAACTTGATCTTGATCGGCCATGCGCTACACGATCACATCGTGCACTTCTACCATCTGTCCGCATTGGACTTTATCGACATCCTGCAAATCCCCAAGGCCGATCCCGCCAAAGCCGCTTCGATCGCCGAAGGTTCAAGTTCATGGACGGGTAACTCCCGGCAGGAGCTTGCCGCCGTACAAGCTAAGGTCAAAGGACTGGTTGCAAGTGGTCAGCTCGGCATCTTTTCGCACGGCTACTGGGGTCACCCTGCGATGAAGCTCAGCCCAGAAGTAAACTTGATTCTGTTCTCGCACTATCTTCAAGCGCTGGACTTCCAACGCAAATCCTGCCAGGTGGTAGCGATCCTCGGCGGCAAGACACCTCACATTCAGAATCTCGCCGTCGGCGGCGTCATGAATGCCATCAACTTGAACAGTCTGGCCACCATGAACATGGATCGCCTCGGCATGCTGCAAGCAATTCTCCAAGACCTCATCCCTTTCGTACAGGAGGTCTTCCTTGCCGACACGTGCTTGCTGGCCGCCTATTACCCAGAGTATCTACATGTAGGACGAGGGGTAGCAAACTACCTGGCTGTGCCCGACCTCCCGCTTGATGCGAAGGCCACCAAGTTTGATTTGCCCGGCGGTGTCATCATGAATGGCGATCTGGCGAGTGTGCGGCCCATCCTCAACTGGCAGGACGCAGAATTTCGCAAGGCGGTGACCGAGGACTCCACCCACGCCTGGTACCAGGGAGGCGGTCCGCTGCAGCCCTACAAGGGCCAGCAGATCCCCGACTACACGGACTTCAACCCGGACGCTAAATACACCTGGGTTAAAGCGCCACGCTATAACGGAAAGCCGATGCAGGTAGGTCCCCTCGCAAACGTGCTCGTCGGCTACGCCTCGGGGCACGCGCTCACCCGCAAGTGGACGGACGTGGCCTTCAGCCGTATCGCCGCCGTTCAGGGCCTGAAGGTCACCCCCAACGACTTGCAGTCGACTATGGGCCGTTATCTTGCGCGCTCTATCCGATCGGCCATGCTGTCGGACCTCGCGCTGGAACACCTCCAACTCCTGACGACAAACATCCTAAATGGCGACGACACCACCTACAACGCTCCCCAATTTCCAGCCGGCGAGATTATGGGCATGGGGATGCATGAGGCTCCGCGCGGTGCACTATCGCATTGGGTCGTCATCGAGAAAGGGGTCTTCACGAACTATCAGGCGGTCGTTCCAACCACCTGGAATGCCAGCCCGCGGGACGAGCAGGGAGTGCCGGGTCCCTATGAGAGTTCATTGATCGGCAATCCAGTGGTCGAACCCGAAAAACCCCTCGAGGTGCTGCGCACCGTCCATTCCTTCGATCCCTGCATGGCATGTTCCTGCCATACGCTCGACGCAACAGGCAAGGAGATTGCCCAGGTGAAGGTTCAATGAACACGATTCTGGTCATAGGTCTGGGCAACGTGTTTTTAAGTGATGATGGCTTTGGTCCGCTTGCCATCGAGACGTTTCGTTGCAAGTACGAATATCCCTCGCACGTTGAGGTTCTCGACCTTGGCACACCCGGTCTCGACCTCGCGCCTTACCTGTACGACAAGGAATTGGTCGTCGTGGTTGACGCCGTCCATTCCGACACGGCAATCGGCGCCCTGTCCATCTTCCACGAAGAAGACTTCCTCTCGCACAGGGCAAAGCTCCGGATCACTGGCCACGATCCGGGCCTCTGGGATTCGCTGACGCACCTCCGATTAGCCGGCCACGCTCCCTTGGACCTTGTTATCATCGGCGTCAATCCTGCATCATGCGAGTTTTCGGGAC
>Ga0302180_10003615_pt1 | contig 11613 bp, 11 predicted proteins | sample I_Palsa_E3_2_FD_200575 | JGI IMG/M metagenome (GOLD analysis project Ga0302180, IMG submission 200575) | Peat permafrost microbial communities from Stordalen Mire near Abisko, Sweden - I_Palsa_E3_2 | ecosystem: Environmental > Terrestrial > Soil > Palsa > Peat permafrost | place: Sweden... | reverse complement strand
AGCAGAGCCGTGGCGAGAATAGTTTTGGGAGAGTGAAGGAATTTGAATCTGTACATTTGTTCCCCTTCTTGAGACCGGTTCCCTGTAATGCGTGGGATGGTGTGTCGCCCTCAAGAAAAGTTCAGCTACTGCACAGCCAACATAAGGCTTATAGATCCCAAAGCTTCTCGAGCCTTGTTCTTCAGTTCCCTTCGCAACCGAAGGGGCTGTCATTTATCTAGCCCTACCATCTCACCGTAGCCTGCGGCCGCGCCTTTGTCTGAGCAATATGAACCGTTGTCATAAGCACTTCCATCCAACTCATGGGTGTTAGCCTCAAAGGTTATGTCCATGACGGAAAGCGTCGATTTTCTCATCATTGGAGCAGGCGTAGCTGGCCTGCGCGCAGCCATATCACTGGCCGGTCACGGCGAAGTTCTAGTCGTCACCAAAGAGTCCCTCGGTGAGTCGAATACGCACTACGCTCAAGGCGGCATCGCAGTCGCAACGGAAGGCGAGCGAGACGTGGCGCTTCATTTCGAAGACACCGTCGCTGCCGGCGACGGTCTTGTTTTCCGCCCTGCTGCGCAAGTTCTCGTTGAAGATGGGCCACTGCGCGTTGCTGAGTTGATCGAGTGGGGCGCGGCCTTCGATCGCCGCAATGGCGAGTTGCTGCGTACTCGCGAAGCCGCGCATTCTCACCCCCGCATACTCCACGCCAATGGGGATGCCACAGGCGCGGAGATCAGCCGCTCCCTGGTCGCTTTTGCCCGTTCTCATGCCGGTATCCACTTCTCTGAATGGACCGTGGCAACCGGTCTCGTTGTTGCGGATCATCGTGTCATCGCAGCCGACCTCGTCAGTGCCGATCCGCAAGTTAACGTCAGCCTTCCTAAACGAGTGAGCGCGCGCTCCATACTCATCGCAGCAGGCGGTGCGGGCCAGGTTTACTCGGACACTACCAATCCCGCAGTCGCGACCGGGGATGGAATTGCCCTGGCGGCCATAGCCGGAGCAGAGCTTGCAGACATGGAGTTTTACCAGTTCCATCCCACAGCGCTCTCGCTGCCGGGCGTGCCGCGATTCTTACTTTCGGAAGCCCTGCGCGGCGAAGGCGCCTGGCTGCGCAACGATCGCGGCGAGCGCTTCATGGAGCGCTACCACCCCAGTCTCGAACTCGCTCCCCGCGATGTGGTGGCCCGCGCTATCGCACGCGAAGGCATAGGAACGGATCCCGCCCAATCGCGCCTGGTGTATCTCGATATGCGCCACGTCTGGAACATCGATTTGATTCAGCGCTTTCCCGGCATTAGCCGCTTTCTTGCCCAGCATAACCTCAGTCTTCATCGCGACTTGATTCCGGTGCGTCCCGCTGCGCACTACCTCATGGGCGGCATCCGCACCGACCTCGATGGCCGTACAAGCGTGCGCGGGCTTTATGCTGCGGGGGAGGCTGCGTGCACGGGTGTCCACGGCGCGAATCGGCTGGCCTCCAATTCACTTCTTGAAGGCCTGGTCTTCGGCGCACGGGCGGCTAAAACAATGCTCGCCGACGGGTTGCCATTACTCACTGCAGACCGACCCCGGAAACCCATTACATCAATGGATTACGCAGAGGAGATTGAAGTCGAAGCTCTGATCGGCGACCTGCAGCGCACGATGTGGGCCAACGCAGGCCTCTTGCGCCAAAAGTCAACCCTGCGTCAAGGCGTCGCAGATCGCGAATCTGGCGAGCTTTCTCTCGCACGGCTCACGCAGCAAGGGAAGGGCAGCCGCCGTTTCTTTGAAGCCAAGGCACTGGCCGCCGTAGCAAGCGCTATCCACTCTGCCGCGGTCGCCCGCGTCGAAAGCCGCGGTGCTCATTTTCGCAACGACTATCCCAAGCGCGATGACGCTCGCTTTCAAAAGCACTCCGTCCAAAAGTGCGGTCAAGTTCGTTTCGAAGCCTGGTAGCGAGGCGCCGAAATCAAGATGGACCTCGCCGACTGCGGGGTGGCAACCGCCCTAGACAGTCACGTCGCGATGTCTTCTGCTGTACATCACGGAAGCCGCCGCGCAAACACCAAGTATGCAGCCCATGATGCAAAGCGACCATGTAATTGGAATCTCCACCCACCGCGTCAACAGCATCTTCAGCGCCACAAACCCCAGCAGCGCTCCCAGTCCGTAGTGCAGGTAATGAAACTTATCCAGCAAACTCGATAGAGCAAAATACAGCGACCGCAGCCCGAGAATCGCTGCGATATTCGACGTGTAAACCACAAACGGATCGCGGGAAACGGCTAGGACTGCTGGAATCGAATCCACCGCGAAGAGCAGATCTGTGGCCTCGACAGCCAGAATCACAAACAGCAAACTGCGCCTGTGCTTCTGCAACTGCGTCACCCAGTCCGGCAATGCATCCGCAGCGGAATTGCCTTTGAGCAGCCGCCAGGCCGCATAGAGCAAAATCGCGGCAAACAAGTAGCTCACCCACTCAAATCGCGCCAATAACGTAACTCCCAGCGCAATAAAGCAGGCGCGCAGGAGGATCGCTCCGCCCACACCCCAAAGCAGGGCGCGATGCTGCTGCCGGTGACTGATTTGAAAGCCGCGAAAAAGAATCAGAAAGACGAAAAGATTATCGATGCTCAGCGAAGTCTCAATGGTGTAGCCAGAAACGAACTCCAGAGCTGTCTGCCTGCCTTGCTCGAAGTTCAGCCAGAAAGCGAATCCGCCTGCGACAAGAGCCATGAACAGGCTCCACAACCACGCCAGCTTGGGTCTGGGCTCTTCGCGCCGGCTGTGCGGCAGCAGGGCATCGGCCACGATCAGCGCCAGCACCGCTGCGTGAAAGCCGATCCACCACAGCAGCGGCGCCCCGGCGATCCTGTGTTCCAACCCGAGAGCCATCATTCGTCGATGCTATCGTACCGGCGCTTCAAAGCTGTGGGCTCGAATCGCTTGCGAAGCACAAATCCGGTGTCTATGATTCCCCATAGAGAGGGAGCCTGGGTGAAATGGGGAACTCCGAGCATCTGCTGAGGGCTACACTGCAGTCGATTCGCGATGGAGTTGTGACCACGGACAAGGCAGCCCGCATTCTCGCGTTGAATCCTGCCGCGGAAGCGATGACTGGCTGGTCCTCGGCCGAAGCGGCGGGCAAGTCCATTGATCGAGTCGTGGAGCTATCGGAATGGCGAGCGCGCGAGAATAACCTCAGCAATATCGACCGCGAAGAGGAACGGCCGCCTGACGGAGGCAAGCTTCCCCCGCTCAATCCTGTCTACATCGCCTTGCGCGACGGATCACCCGTGCATAGTCCCGAACACCTGCTGCTCGTCGGAAGAGACGGTCGTCGCGTCGCAGTCCACCTGACGGCATCTCCGCTGCAGGATTCCGCGGGACAGATCGAAGGCTGCGTTCTCGCTCTCCACGATGTCAGCGAAGCGGTGCACCTGGCGGAGCAAATCGCTCACAATTCCCAGTACGATCCACTCACAGGTCTTCCCAATCGAATTCTCTTTGTCGATCGCCTCGAGCAGGGAACCAAGCTTTCTGATCGTAATAACGACGATCTCGCTGTCTTCTCTTTGAATCTGGATCACTTCTCCCAAATCAAAGCCGAGCACGGCAGCGCACTTGCCGACCGATTGTTGAAAGAAGCCTCCTATCGAATGCTTGCCGCATTGCGAGAGTCCGACACCGTCTGCCGCTTGCACGCAGACGAGTTTGTCATTATGGCTCCCGGAATCAAATCCCTTGCCGACATAGAGGCTGTGGCCGCCAAGCTGATTGAAGAGATGGCGAGGCCCTTTGTGCTGGATGACCATATATTGCATAGTTCATGCAGCATTGGTGTCAGCATCTATCCTCGCGATGCGAGGGACGCCGGCACTCTATTACGTCGTGCGGACGGAGCTATGCATCAAGCCAAGCGAGAAGGGCGCAATCGCTATCTGTTCGCAAAGTCGGAAGTATCTCGAGCAGAGCCGGCCCTGTAGGTTGGGTTCAAGACTCAAAGCATTTCAGGTAAAGGTGCAAACCGGACGCCAAAGTTTCGCGTGGCCGTTCTATCAAGGAACGGCCACTCTTAGCCGATCCAGCGGGACCACAGTATTACCTAAAATGCCTTAGAGGGCAGGCGCTTCAATGGAATTCAGCTCAACGCTGACCGAGCAGCTTGATGCTCTCTAAAAATACATCCCCAGCAATCGTCAGGCTTTTCGCGCTGAGCTTGTCCATGGTGTCCTGTGCCGTGTGATGGTAGCCATCGGGCAACTCCGGCGTGTGCGGTCCGTAGTCGGCGTCGATGATGTCGACGGAAGGCACGCCGCGCCCGAGAAATGGAAGATGATCGTCATCTTCGGCCTGGCTCGTTGCAAAGAAGTATTTGGAATGTCCCGTATTCCGCGCTGCTTGCTCCACGAGATTCGAGAGCCAAGTTGTCGACTGCGTCTCTCGCATCACGTTGAGATCTTTGTCGCCCAGCATGTCAGCAAGCATGAAGGCCTTGATCTGCTGCAATGTTCCATCCATGCCCCACTTCGCGCCCAGATGACGGCTACCGTAAGTGTTATCCGTGCCGTGCCAGCTTTCGATAGCCTCTTCGCCATCGAAGAACACCAGCCACACGCTGTATCCGTCCTGAACATGTCCGCGAATCTCGTTGGCAATCTCGATCAATAGTCCAGTCGTCGAACCGCCATCATTGGCGCCGACAAACCCGATATTGCGGAGGGGATAGTTTGTTTCATAGTGCGTGGCCAGGACAATCACGCCATTCTTCTTGCCCGGAAAGCGCACGATGAAGTTGCGCATCGGCACGGGCCCAATCGGCGTATTTGCCGTGAAAGCATCCTCTTCCAACTGGTCATGCTTGAACTGATTCCGCAAGAACTCTTCTGCCTTGGCATGTCCGGGGCTAAGACACCATCGCGGCCCAATGGAAACAAAATCCCGCGTAATCTCGAGCGCCCGATCGCCGCGAAAATGCTGCTGCGCAATGCCGGCCGATGGCAGCAAAAGCAGCAACAACAGCCACAAACATGGGCTGGCCAGTTCACGACGGCCCCCATCGGCAGGGGGCCTGCGCTTCAACGAAGTCAGGACAAACCAGGACTTCATGCGGCCGCCTCTTTCTTCTTTTTCGCGCGGTTGGGATGCACCCACCACGCTACCCCAATGCTCAACAGGTACAGCGGCAACATTGGCACAGCAAAAGCAAACTGCGTAGGGATATCCGGCGATGGAGTAATGATCTCCACGATCACAAAAATGACCAGGATCGCGTAGCGCATGTTCTTCCACAGGAACTTGGGGCTCACTATGCCGAACATCGCCAGAAAGAAAATCACTACCGGCAGCTCAAAGGTCGCGCCCATGCCCAGGATCAGCGAAAAGAAGAAGCTTGTGTACTCTTCAATGCTGATAATCGGATGAATGCCCAGATCCCCACTCAGCTTTACGATCAGAAACTTGAGCATCCCAGGAAAGACAAAGTGATAACCCAGAAACGCTCCCGAAGCGAACAGGAAGATGGCCGAGAACATGAATGGCACCACGAACCGCCGTTCGCGTTGGTAGAGTCCCGGCGCAATGAACAGCCAGACCTGGTAGAGGATGAACGGAGATGCCAGGATCACTCCTCCGACCAGCGGGATTTGGATGTAGCGCAGATTCACGAGGTCGGCGGGATGGGTAAAGTTCAGCTGAATATGGATTTTGTTCAGCGGCGCCTGCATCAGCGAGTACAACTGGGGTGCAAAGATCACTGCAACGAGGTATCCGCCCACCAGATAGAGCGCCGAATGGATGAGGCGCTTGCGCAGCTCATCCAGGTGTTCAAAGAGGCTCATTCCGGGCAGTTCTGCCCGCTCCGTTACCGCTGCCTTCGCCCGATCGATTGCGTCCGGCACGTCCGAGAATTCAGCCATGATGGGCTTCCTGTTCCGTGCCTGTGCTCACACCCGGCTGTACTTCTGTCCCGATGCGTGCTTCGTCCTCGACAACCACTGGCGTGTCGACAAACTTTGTCGGCGCATCGCCGGATTCCGTAGTCACTTCGCTTTGCCTTCCTCGAAACGGCTTCTGCGCCGCAATCGTCTCTCCGGTGGCGGGTGGCTGTATGCGGAGTGAGTTCTGAATTTGACCTTGTATTTGATCCTGCGGGAACCGTCGCGGCTCCCCGCGCACTTCTCCATCAACAGCCGGCGCATCCTCGCTGCCCGTGGACGCGCTCTCCGCGCCGATATTCACCGTCGCTTCAGCTTCGCGTGAGCTAACGTCTGCCTCAATTGTCAAAGTGGACGGCTCCGTGGCAGGCCGCGACGGAGAATCCAACGTTGCCGGAGGTTGAATGGTCTGCGTAGCAGCCAGCTTGCGTTGGCGCTCTGCCTCTTCGCTCGCCCGCAACTCCTCTTCCATCTGGAACTTGAAGTCGTTGGAGACCTTGCGGAACTCGTACATCAGCTTGCCGATCTGGCGCCCGATCTCAGGCAATCGCCGCGGCCCAAAAACCACCAGGGCCAGCAGCATGAGAAAAAGCGTGTCGGGGATGCCGATGCTCGCAACCTGAATTGTGGGTGGAACTGAGAGAATCACCATCTATGCAATCGCCGTCCCCGCCTCGCGCAAATCCGATTAAGCCTAATGATACCTGTCCTGAATCAAGGGTCACAATGAGTACGGCCCTTCCACAAAGATAGATTGGCCCTTCAGGCCGTCCCGTCTCTCAGATCGGAGGTTTCTCAAGATCTGCTGCAGTCGCCGCGGGGTCAGTTTGTGGGTAACTCACGAATTTCCATGCTTGCGATCAACCCATCTTCAATTCGGTAAACATGTTCGACCAGATGGTCCAGGAGCACGTTTCCATTCAAGTCACAGACCTTTTGATGTACCGTGAGTGCGATCCGTCCGTCCTCTTCCGTATCAAACCCTACCGGTTCCACATGCGGGTCGACCACCTTCCACTGCCGCGTCCAGTACTCCCGCACCGCTTCGCGGCCATGAACACGGCCTCCCTCCATGCCATTCGGCCAGTCGACATCTGCGTGCATCGTCTTCAAGGCCGCATCAATATCGCGTGCATTGAACGACGTATAAGCAGTGATCAGAAGATCGCGGTTGGCAGCGCTGGGCATCATTTCACCTCGCCCTCCATCGTATGCAACAGCAGGCAAGTCCGTCGATAGTGACCTGGTCACTGGCCGGTCTCGGAGCCTGGGAATTGTCACGTCCGCGTTACAATTGAATCAAGTGGATGCAGGTTGGCCGTTGGTTTTCAGGACCTTCGTGGCCGGTTCCTGCATCTCTTGTTAGAGAGTTGCAACATCCCCGTGGATTGGGCCGGGCAACTGGACTAGATTACCGAAACCGGAAATCAGCCTAGGTGCCCCGCAGTGAACCCACTGCAACTGGCTTTGCTTTCAACATCCCCGTCCGTGTCTCCCCCAAGGGAGTGCCGGGCTGAAGGCGGAATATAAGGTGACTTCTTACGTAGAGGAACTCCCTGAGATTGAATCTCAGGATACTTGCAGTCTCGAAAACTATCTCGCACTGCCCGACCACTCCATGGATGACCGAATCGCGGCGGCCCGCGCCAAATTAGGCTCGCAGGTGCTCATCCTCGGCCACCACTACCAGCGCGACGAAATTGTTCGCTTCGCCGATGTGACCGGCGACAGCTATAAGCTCTCCAAAGTCGCTGCACAGACCGACGCAAAGTACATTGTTTTCTGTGGCGTCCACTTCATGGCCGAAAGTGCTGACTTGCTGGGCCACCAGGACGAAAACGGCATTACGATTCAGCAGGTCATCCTGCCGGATCTCAATGCTGGCTGCTCCATGGCTGATATGGCCGAGATCAGCCAGGTTGAAGCGGCCTGGGAATCGCTGGAGAAGATCGGCCTGACCGAGGGTCTGGTGCCGCTCACCTATATGAACTCAACGGCAGCGATCAAAGGCTTCTGCGGCGAGCGCGGCGGCCTGGTCTGCACCTCCTCCAACGCCCGCGCCGCTTTCGAATGGGCCTTCGACCAGAATCGAGGAGGGGGTAAGCGCATATTCTTTCTTCCCGATCAGCACCTCGGCCGAAATACCGGCCACGCCATGGGCATTTCCCTCGACCGGATGCCGGTCTGGGATCCGTGGGTGCTTCAGGGCGGCCAGAGCAGGCTTGCACTCCATGCCGGCCGCGTCATTCTTTGGAAGGGCCACTGCTCCGTCCATCAGCGCTTCCTCCCGAGCCACGTCGACCAGGTGCGCGCCAAATACCCGGGCATCCAGGTCATCGTTCACCCGGAATGCCGCTGGGATGTCTGCCAGAAGGCGGACGCCCTTGGCTCAACCGAGCGCCTCATCCAAATCGTCGAAGAAGCTCCAGCCGGCTCAACCTTCGCCATCGGCACCGAAATCCATTTAGTCAATCGACTTGCAAAACGCTTTGCGGCGGAGGGTAAGAAAATCATCACCCTGGACGACTCCGGCTGCCTGTGCACCACCATGTACCGGATCAGTCCGCAGCATCTCGCGTGGGCTCTTGAAAATCTGGTGGAAGGTCGCGTGGTCAACCAGATCCAGGTCAAGCGAACAGTCAAACACTGGGCTAAAGTGGCCCTGGACCGCATGCTTGAAATTTAAAGACAGGGAAGCAGCAGGAAGATAACAATGAAAGAACCGAAGCTGACCGAAGTCACCGTCGATCCTGACTCTGTCCCCTGCCAGCGTTTGAGCGCCAAAGCCACTCGCAAGCATGGCGCGCCTCTTACCGAAGCCGAAATCGACGTTGCCGAAGAAGAAGCTCTCGCCTGGGCGCGCCGCGCAAATTCCTGTTAGGCCAAAATCTGGCCGAGCCTATCCCGCGTTAAACTATCAGCAGAGAATCTGTAGATGAAGACTTTCACATTAGAAGAGGCTCAATCGATGCTGCCGTTGGTGGAGTCGCTGCTCAACCGCGCCATCGAGAACAAGCAGGCGGCCGAGGCAATCGATGCGGAGCTAACCGCCTTGGCGCGCCGGATCCATGCGGCCGGCGGCATGATGGTCGATGTCGCCAAGGTCGCTGCGCGCCGAACCGAACTGGAAAAACATATTCAGCGCGCCCGTGAAACCGTCCAGGAAATTGACGAAATTGGCGTTCAGATCAAGGACCTCGACACCGGCTTGCTCGATTTTCCTTGCCGGGTAGACGACGAAGTCGTGCTCCTCTGCTGGAAGTCCGGCGAAACCGCCATCGAACACTGGCACACCGTCGAGTCCGGATTTCAGGGGCGTCAGCCAATCGACGACCGTTTTCGCCGCCGCACCGGCTCCGGAAACTTGGGCTCCAACAACCGGCCCAACTAAAGAAATTCGCTAAGAGCTAAAGTTCGTCTCCAGAAAGTCGCATCGGTTTCCTGCACTGGAAGGCCTAAACAAGCGTCCAGTCCAATGCGATTCCTGTCCTGTGATACGCTCCAGTCAGTTCCTCGGTCCCCGCGCCCACTTCCGCCTCCGTCTACATCGACTCAGGGAGAGCTGTATTTGTCCTCTATCGACGCCGGCCTCGACTCGAAACAAAACTCTCCCAAACAGTCTGCGCGCGCGTTCGACCCGTCGGAGCCAGAGTTACTGGGAGGGAAGAATTCAAGAGATCCTGGCCGCTCGGCAATGCGCAAAGCGACCTGGCACTTGATTCCCTTGATCGCGATCGGCTACGGCATCGCCTACATGGATCGCGTCAACATCGGCTTTGCCGCACTTCGCATGAACGCCGACCTGCACTTCAGCAATACCGTCTTTGGCGTTGGCGCGGGCATCTTCTTCCTGAGTTACGCAGCCTGCGAAATCCCTTCCAATCTCCTCCTCTATCGCTTCGGCGCGCGCCGCTGGCTGGCACGAATCATGTTGACATGGGGATTGCTGGCTATGTCCATGATGCTTGTACGGACACCTCTCGAGTTCTATTCCATGCGATTCCTGCTCGGCATGGCCGAGGCTGGATTCTTTCCCGGTGTTCTCTTTTACTTGACTCAATGGTTTCCAGCCAATATTCGCGCTCGCACGATCAGCCGCTTCTACGTTTCGCTGCCGCTTTCTGCCGTCTTCATGGGAGCGGTCGCCGGAGCGTTGCTCAATTTGCAAGGAAAGTTCGGCTTGCGTGGGTGGCAATGGCTGTTTCTTGTCGAGGGCTTTCCAGCTGTCCTCTTGAGCGTAGTTTTTCTCAAGTGCTTGCCTGACGCTCCCGGGCAAGCGCGCTGGCTTTCCCCAGAGGAACGCTCCTGGATCGAAGCTCAACTCGCCCTCGAGGGGACGGATGTTCCTGGCGGCCATCTCGCAGGCGTTGGTCCCGCATTGAAAGATATCCGGGTCTGGCTTTTTGGGCTGACCAATATGCTCATGCTGGGCGTCAACTATGCCTACACCTTTTCGCTCCCAGCCATCGTCCAGAACCTGACCTCTCTGAATGTCGCGATCGTGGGCTATATCATCTCCGGGATGGGTCTGCTCGGCGCCTTCGGAATGATCTTCAACGCATGGCTCTCCGATCGCAGCGGCAGGAGCTACCGACACATGATCATTCCCAGCGTTCTCGAAGCAGTCTGTCTCTTGATCGTGGCCTTCACCGTCAATCCATGGATCGCAGTGCCTGTTCTTGCGGTCATGTATTTTGCCCACAACGCCATTCAAGGTCCGCTTCTGGCTCTTCCTACTACCTTCCTGAAAGGCAAGGGTGCAGCCGCTGGCTTGGCCACGATTAACATGGTCGGTATTCTCGGCGGAGTCATCGGACCGCCGCTCATGGGCTGGGCACGCGATCTCACCGGCAGCTACCAGAGCGGGCTGGCAGTCCTTGCGCTGACGATGCTTGCTGCCGCCGGCGTAGTGGCTCTGCTGCGGACTCTCTCCGGCAGACGTACACTGGAGATCCGAGTTAATGTACATCCCTGAAGAACAAGTTCGCGCCGTTCTCTCTTACGAGAAATTGATCCCAGCAATTCGCCAGGCTCTGATTGATTACTCTGCGGGTCGCGTAGAACAGCCGTTACGCCAGGTGCTGCGGGTTAAGGACATGTCAGGCGTACCGGTTGGCTGGTTCGCCACCATGCCTGTCGTCGCCGGCGATTACATGGCCGTGAAGACTGTGACCTTCTATCCTGGAAATGCGCGTCTCTCTGGCGATCAACACCTGCACACGCACCTGGCTACCATCGAACTTCTCGACCGGGGCACCGGTAGACCGCTTGCAATCATGGATGGGCGCCTGATCACCGAAATGCGCACCGCAGCCGTTTCAGCGGTAGCCGTAAAGACGCTGAGCCCTGCTGCGAAGACCCTTGGCATTCTAGGCAGCGGAATTCAGGCACGCGCTCACATCGAGGCGATGCGACAAGTCCTGCCCGTCTTCCGCGAACCCGGGAGCATTCGAATCTGGAGCCGTAACACGCAAAAGTCTGCAACGCTCGCCGGCGAACTCGCCGCAATCTCGACAAGCATCGAGGAAGCCGCAGCCTGCGATGTAGTGGTTACAGTCACCTCGGCGACGGAGCCAGTCCTTCGCGGCAAATGGCTTGCCCCAGGGTCGCTAGTCATAGCAGTGGGCGCAGTTGGTCCCGGCTTGCGTGAACTGGACGATGAAGTCATGGCCGGATACCTGATCGCCGAGTCCCGCCAGGG
>Ga0302180_10003611_pt1 | contig 11619 bp, 6 predicted proteins | sample I_Palsa_E3_2_FD_200575 | JGI IMG/M metagenome (GOLD analysis project Ga0302180, IMG submission 200575) | Peat permafrost microbial communities from Stordalen Mire near Abisko, Sweden - I_Palsa_E3_2 | ecosystem: Environmental > Terrestrial > Soil > Palsa > Peat permafrost | place: Sweden: Abisko... | reverse complement strand
TAGTTTGAATGCATAGGTCAAAGGAGGAGCGCTTGGTGTACAAGAGCTGAACTCAGCGACCAAGCTGATTCAGAAACGCCAAGGAGGCTCCCCCATGCAGACTATGTATTACATCGGGCTGGATGTTCACAAGAGGACGATCAGCTACTGCGTGAAGGATGGCAGTGGCGTGATTCACGCCGAAGGCACGATCCCCGCCACACGCTTGAACCTGGACCTTTGGATGAAAACACTACCGCAGCCGTGGACCGCGGCGATGGAAGCCACAGTTTTTACCGGGTGGATCTACGATCACTTGCAGCCACACGCCGCTGCGCTGAAGGTAGCGCATCCCTTGATGCTGCGGGCCATTGCGGCGGCGAAAAAGAAGAACGATCGCATCGATGCGAAGAAGATTTGCGACTGTCTGCGGTGCGATTTTCTGCCGGAGTGCTACATGGCCTCGACGGCGATTCGCGAGCGGCGGCGCACGCTGCGGTACCGCAATCTGCTGGTCCGGCAGATGGTGCAGATGAAGAACAAGATCAGCATGTTGTTGATGGAAGCCGGGGTCAGCTATAGCAAGCAGCGGCTGCACAAGGCCGGCTACTTCCGCGAGTTGCTGGCGACGAATCCCGATATTCCTGAGGGGCTGCGTTCGCTGCTGCGACTGTGCCGCGAGACGGTGGTGCGGTTGCAGAAAACCGAAAGTGCGTTGGTGCGCTCGCTTGAGCAGGATTCGTTGCTGATGGATCGTGTGGAGCGGTTGATGACGATTCCAGCTGTCGGCCCGATCACGGCTCTGACCTGGGCGCTAGAAGTGGGGGATGTGAAGCGTTTTTCCTCGATCAAAAAAGCCATCAGCTACTGCGGGCTGTGCGGCGCGGAGAAGAGTTCCGGCAACACGATTCAGCGCACGCCGCTATCCAAACAACGCAACAAACATTTACAGACGACGTTGATCGAAGCGGCGAAGATGGCGCCCCGAAACAGCCCGGCGCTGGCCATGCTCTATGACCGGGAAAAGCAGAAAGGCAATGCCAATCGCGCAACGCTGGCGGTGGCCAGAAAGCTGGTGGCCTACCTCATGGCGGTCGATCGTGGGCAGCGGAATTTTCAGATGATGGAGACAAATAACTGCATCGCTGCCTAGAGCGCGGCGGTGAACAGGGAGGAATTCTTCGGCGCGTCGCCTGCCAGGTCTTGCCGTTAACCCGACTGGGCGAAGGAGCGCAAGCTCTGGATGCTCCCGTTGATTAGTTTCGAGACTGGCAGGAGAACACAAACTCAATCTTCTGGGCAGCCGGAAAGGCTGAGCCAGCAAATGGAAGTCTGGCTCTATAAAGAATAGGAGCCACGGCCGAGAGGCCAAGACACGCGGCGAAGAGTCAAAAAGAATTTACACCCGCGCTCCTCCGAAGCGCGCCGGGAGAGCTTTTGCCCTCTTGACAAAGACCTATCATGGAAGTCGGGTAACCGGACATCGAGAGAGAGCTAGGTTCCGATTAATGTGTTATAGGTCCGGATCGCGGCGCGGCGATACAGTACAGATTTCATCGGATTGACCTCGAATGACCTCGCTGTGAGATAGGCTAGTGAAAGAGAAAGATGAAGCCCGTACCCTTCGCGGCGAAGAGTGTGCAGCCGACAATATGGAGGGGAGCCCGCGGCTGAAGCCCATTTTGACGCGGAGGTGCTTTCGCTGGACTGAAATCCAGCTCCCCCCTGCTGAAGCAGGGGGCTGCCACCAAAAGGCAAGAAAATGCACGCTCCTTGTCGAACATATGGCCAATAGTTAATTGGGTCCGGGAGGCGGGGGCCTCCCGGCTCTGGATAAGGTCGTTAGTAAATCGAGCAGGTTCACGCTCGGGCAGTGGATTAGCTTCCGGTTAATTTGTTGCGCATGCCCCAAACGAAGAACCGCACCCTTACAAGCAAAGGGTACGGCACCCAACGGCCACACCCAACCCATCGTTGCTTGGAGTTATTGCGATGAAGCGCCGGTGTCGTGGAGGAGGACGACGTCGGATTCGGTGTGGCCGCGGATCATGCCAATGGACTTTCCGTCCGGTGACCAGTGATAGGTGTTGATCAACTCCGCTGGGAAGTTGGTGATCTGGCGCCCCGGCGAGCCGTCGAGCGGCTGGAGCCAAAGATTCTCCACGCCGTTCGTGCGAACCGCATAGGCGAAAGCTTTTCCGTCGGGCGTAAATGTCAGTTGACGGCTGAAGCGCGGATCCGGATCGAGAAGGCGCTTTTGCGGATCGGGTCCAGCGTCGAGCGGCAGAAGAACTATTTTCTGCACGCTGGCAGTCGAATTCCCGGGCGGCGATATCGTAACTACATACGCAATATATTTACCGTCGGGAGAAATCTGGACTCGCCGGTCCGAGAGGATTGCATGCGCGACAGCTGTACCGGGCACGGCGGCGGGTTTGCTTGAACCGTCCGCGGGAGCGCGCATGATCTTGTCGCTGTCCTGCTCGTGGTAATAGACCCATTTCGAGTCAGGAGAACATATCGGGTACAGGTCAGACCTGCCAAAGGAAAGTTGAGTCGCGTTGGCACCGTTCGCGTCGGCGCGCCAAATGTTGATACTGTTTCCGCCGCCCTGACCGATCCAGCTGAATACGATATTGTGGCCGTCCGGGCAGGCGTTGATTCCGAAGACTCCTACATTGCTCATGAGGACGGTCTTGTTACTTCCGTCGAGGGACACGCGCTCGAAATCACCCGGTCCCGCCAAGTAAAATCCTCCGGCTTGCGCCCAGGCGAAATCGCCGATATTTTTCTCCTGCGAAAGCGAGGGAGCCGGCACGGTAGCTCCCGTACCCGCACCCGGAAATACGTAAAAGCTTCGCAGCAGTTTTTGTTGAATGGTCGCCAGCGTCTTCGCGTCGGCTGAAAGAGTCAAGGTAACGTAACTGTTCGTGTCCTTCGTGACGGCGTGGAATTGTCCGCCCGGATAGGAAACGAATCCGATCTGATTCCGCGTGAACTGTGTGGACCCATCCATATAAAGCGCGAGCAAGCCCTTTCCATCGGGAAGCCAAACGACCCTGGCAAGAAGCTTATCCTTGAAGGAGGCGATCGTTTTGGATTGTCCGGAGCCGACATCGAAGAGGGCGATCAAGCTGAGTTGATCGCCTTGCTGAGGTTGGACCTCAGCGACTTGATTACCAGTGGGCAGCCAAGATATGTTCCGCGACGCTTGCGAGGCTGGTCCAGAAGCAAACATCTTCTCGTCGGTACCGTCGGCGTTTGCGGTCCGGAGTTGAAATCTTCCGACGTTGGGATCGTTGTCACGCATGAAGGCGAAGCGTTTGCCATCGGAAGAGAATGAAATGCCGGAGTCAATATTGCGAGTGACCGGCTGTGGAGCGCCTCCGAGCACTGGAGCCCGGAGGAGGTCGCGAACATCTTGGACCGCGGTCTCGGCCTTGATGAAATAAATGTAATTCCCATCGGGCGAAAAATCGAGGTTCGTGTAGATCGTGTCAGCAGGCGGGATCACCTGGGTGTCGCTGTTCGTTGGGATATTGCGCAGCCAGAGGCTGGCTTTTCCGGCATCATCCAGTTCACTGAGGATGTACTTCCCGTCCGGTGAAATCGCGGCGCGCGCGGATTTTCCGTTGTTTGTGATTTGCGAAATCGAGAAATTCTGGAAGGGCGGCGCGGTTTTGCCGCCAATCAGCGAATATACGCCGTATGCCGCCGCGGCTAAGATGACCAGAGCGATGACGGCTCCGGCGGACAGGCCCAATTTGTGCTGTTTCGCGGCTTCAACCACGACGGAGCTGCCGGATGCGTGTGCGGTGTCGCTCGGCAATCCCACGCGCGACCCGCTTGCTGTGCTCACCGCGTGCGACGATGAAGGATGCTGCGGCGCACCTAATGCCGACCCGAGTTCAGCGCCCGCGGGCGGCACGGCCGCGGACGATGCGAGATGCCCCGACCCAGTGTCGCGCTTCAGGCGCTGCAAATCGGCGCGCAATTCCGCAGCGGATTGGCAGCGCAGCTTGCGATCTTTCTCGAGAGCTTTATCAATGACGTCCTGCAGCTTCGGCGGCAACTCTGGATTCAGACGAATCGCAGGCGCGGGCGCGCGATTCAGAATCGCGTCGGTGACGACGCCGGAAGTTTCGCCGCGAAACGGCTGCGTTCCCGTTGCCATTTCGTAGAGCACCACTCCGAAGCTAAATAGATCGGTGCGAGGGTCGAGCTCCTTGCCGCGAATCTGTTCGGGCGACATGTAGGCGACGGTGCCGACGGCCGTGCCGGGGCTGGTGAGCTGCTCTTCGTTGATGCCGACGGTCTCGTGCTCGTTGAGCGCTGTATCGCTCTGTGCGGCGGATGACACGGACGATCGAATCTGCTTGGCCAGGCCAAAATCGAGAATCTTCGCGTGGCCGCGCTCCGTGATGAAAACATTGGCAGGCTTGATATCGCGATGAACGATTCCCTTGGCGTGCGCGGCATCGAGAGCATCGGCAATTTCGATGGCAAGGTCGAGAAAGACGTCGAGATCGAGAGGGCGGCCGCCGATGCGATGCTTCAGCGTCGCGCCCTCCATGTATTCCATGCAGATGAACACGCGGCCTTCGTGCTGGCCGATTTCGTAGATGGTGCAGATGTTGGGGTGATTCAGAGCGGACGCGGCGCGCGCTTCGCGGCGGAAACGCTCGAGAGCTTGCGAATCCTTGGCCACATCCTCAGGGAGAAATTTCAGGGCAACGAAGCGGCCAAGCTCGGTGTCTTCGGCCTTGTAGACGACGCCCATACCGCCGCCACCGAGTTTTTCGAGAACGCGGTAATGGGAGAGCGTGCGGCCGATCAGAGGTTCGGATTCAGGCATCGCGCGAGCAATATTAGGATGCGCGCACGAGGCAAGTCAACGGCGCTACGCGGCTGAAATACCCGCTTCAGGCGCGCGCAGGTGGACCGGCACGTAATCCGTCGAGGAGCACCCTCGAAATGGAATATTCAGGCGTGTCTGTGTAACTCATCTCCGCAGTTGCAGACCAGCAGGGATGACGTGTTCTTCAGGAATTTATGCTTGCAGCTCGGGCACTCCAGCTCAAGCAGAAAACTCGATCCGTATGTCGAGCGATCGATGAGCAACTGCTCGACGATTACCCGCAGTGATTCGTCACTCGGTATCACATGGAAAAGCTTGAGACATTCGGGATTTCTGCACCGCGCGATCAATTGGGGACCCGTGGGCATCGCAAAAACTGATTATGCTACTCAAACGCTTGGGAACCAATCGAGCATCGGCCCAATCGAGCAATTGTACCCAAGAGCTAACGAGGGGGCTCAGGCCGGCAATCGGCGGGAGCCGGCTCGGGGTGCCAGCGGATGATGTGGCGGGATGAACTTCAATCCGAAATGGCTTCGGGGAAGCGTTTCGCTGAAGCGCCGGCAAAATGATAGTATTCGAGCATGGCCGAAAAATTCAAAGCCGGGCTGATTCAAATGAAATGCTCGCTCAATCCCGGCGAAAACTTCGCCAAGGCCGAGAAAAAAATCACGGAAGCAGCCAAGCGCGGCGCGCAAATCATCTGCCTTCAGGAGCTTTTTCGCTCGCAGTATTTCTGTCGTGAAGAAAACGCCGATCTTTTCGATCTCGCCGAGCCGATTCCGGGCCCGTCCTCGGAAGCGCTCGGCAAGCTGGCGAAAAAACTTGGCGTGGTGATCGTCGGCTCGCTCTTCGAACGAAGAACGGCCGGCGTTTATCACAATACCGCCGTCGTGATCGACGCGGACGGCGCGCTTCTCGGAAAATACCGCAAGATGCACATTCCCGACGATCCGCTTTACTACGAGAAGTTTTATTTCACGCTCGGCGATCTAGGCTTTCCGAATTTCGATACGAAATTCGGGCGCATCGCCGTGCTGGTCTGCTGGGACCAGTGGTATCCGGAGGGTGCGCGGGTCGCGAGCCTCGGCGGCGCCAGCATCATTTTCTATCCCACGGCGATCGGCTGGCACCCCTCGGAAAAGAGCGAGCACGGAGCGTCGCAGCTCGACGCGTGGCGGACGATTCAACGCTCGCACGCCATCGCCAACGGAATTTTCGTCGCCGCGGTGAATCGCACCGGATACGAAGGCACGAAAGAGAGCGGCCTGGAATTCTGGGGCTCCTCGTTCGTGGCCGATCCTTTCGGACAAATCATCGCCGAGGCTTCGACGAACAAAGAAGAAATCCTCGTCGTCGAATGCGATCCGCGGCGCATGGACGATGTCCGGCGCAACTGGCCTTTCCTGCGCGACCGCCGGATCGATGCCTACTCACCCATCCTGAAACGATGGCTCGACTAAAATCAAAATCCAAAACAGGCGCAACGCCGCTCGAAATGGGCTTCCGCATGCCCGCGGAATGGGAGCCGCACGAAGCGACCTGGCTCGCATGGCCGCACGAGCGCACGGACTGGCCGGGAAAATTCGCGCCCGTTCCGTGGGTCTATGCCGACATCGTCCGAATTCTTTCGCGCGTCGAACGCGTGCGAATTCTCGTTGCCGGCGGCAAAGAAAAACGGTTGGCGCAGGACGCCCTCAAGAAGTCCGGCGCAAATCTCAACGCGGTGGATTTTTATATCGTCCCCACCGACCGCGGATGGATTCGCGACTTCGGGCCAATCTTTGTGAAGTACGACGACTACGTGAGGCGCGACGAAAACGTGAAGCAAGACGCCCATAAAAGCGAAAAAGGCGAGATCGCCATCACCAAGTGGCGTTTCAACGCCTGGGCAAAATACGACAACTGGAAACGGGACCACGCCGCCGTAAAAAAAATCGCGCCGCGATTGAAGATGCAAGTTTGGGAAGCCGGGCGAGACGGCCGGCCGATCGTTCTCGAAGGCGGCAGCATTGACGTGAACGGGCGCGGCACGTTGCTTACGACGGAAGAATGCCTGTTGAGCACGGAGCAGGCGCGCAATCGCGGCCTTTCCCGCGAAGACATGGAGAGAATTTTTCGCGATTACCTCGCCGTGACCAACGTCCTATGGCTCAATCGCGGAATTGCCGGCGACGATACGCACGGCCACGTGGACGACATTGCGCGCTTTGTGGACGCGACTACCGTCGTCACGGTGGTGGAACAAGATCCATCGGATGTGAACTACGAGCCACTGCAGGAAAATCTCGCACGCCTGCGCGAGATGAAGGATCAGGATGGCCGGCCGCTGCGGATCGAGACGCTCCCGATGCCGCAGCCGGTGATTTTCGCGGGGCAGCGGTTGCCTGCGAGCTACGCGAATTTCTACATCGCGAACAGTACCGTACTCGTGCCAACCTTCAACGACCCCGGCGATCGCGTCGCGCTCGACACACTCGCCGCGCTATTTCCCGGCCGCGCCGTGATCGGAATTGCGTGCCGGGATCTCGTGCTCGGGCTGGGAACGTTGCACTGCATGACGCAGCAGCAACCTGCTTGAGGGATGCCTAAAGAGTTTGCGTGATAACTCGGAAAACAGGCCCTCGGAGGCTAAATGCGGACGCTGCCGAAACAGCGGGTATCCGCGGCTGAAGCCGGAGAGATTGTAGCGTGACTCTTTTCGGAGCGCTGAAGCGCTCCTCGCCCGCATAAATGCGGGGGCTCCCACCGAAAGAAAATCGACGTTGCCACGGGCTCTGAAGCGCGGCAGCGATTATTCTGCAGCGAGGTGGCCGGCACGCTGGCGAATCACCGCGATAAACGCGGACGCCGCGCGCGGCAGATGGCGGTCGCGCCGGTAAATTAATCCGAGCTCGCGCCACAGCTCGACATCTTTCAGCGGAATCAGCTTTACCTTCCCTGCCTTCGCATCGTCCGCCGCATAGGCCGCGCTGATCAACGAAACGCCAAGCCCTGCCGCCACAAACCTCTTGATCATGCTGATGCTCGGCAATTCCATCGCCGTGCGAATCGTGCCTCGATACGGGCGAAAATATTTGTCGAACAACTGGCGCGTGAAGCCGGTCTTCGGAAGAATCAGCGGATGCTCGGCGATTTCGGCGGCAGTCACGGATTTCAACTGCGCGAGCGGATTTTTCGGGCTGGTCATCAGGACCACGCGATCGCGAAAAATCGGATGAACCTTCAGGCCGGCGGACTTTACCGGCAATGTCACGATGCCGAAATCAATCGAGCCGTCTTCCACTTTTTGCAGGATCTTGTGGCTGAAATTACGGTAGATGCTGATCTGCACGTCGGGATAGAGGCGCTGGTATTCGGCGAACACGTCGGGCAGGACGTAGAGGCACGTCGCCTCGTTCGCGCCGATGGCCAGCATGCCGCGCGGCGTGGCGGCCTGATCGGTCATCGCGCGGTGCGATTCCTGCCGGAGCGCGATCATGCGCTTGGCGTAATCGAGAAGCACTTCGCCGGATGGGGTGAGGCGTACCGCCTTGCCCATGCGGCCGAAGAGCTTTTCGCCGTATTCGAGCTCGAGCTGGCGAATCTGCGCGCTGACGGCCGACTGCGAAAGGAACACCTTTCGCCCCGCGAGAGAGAAACTCCCGTTTTTGGCAACTTCAACGAATGTTGTCAGTTGATCGAAATCCATAATTTGTAGCGGTTATTCTAGCAGGATACCGTACAGATTCCTCACATGGTACAAGCGTGGCGGAGCGGCTGGAGCGGCATCATGCCACCGGCACGAGCGGGGATTCCACGAGCAAGCGGCTCAGCGCGCCCACGGGCATCGCTTCGGGCTTTTCCAGCGGGCCAAGCGCTGCCGACCAGGTCTCTTCAATCGAAACCGCGCGATGGATTGGCGCGAGACGCACCAGCGCGGATGCATGCAGCGGATCGAGTAGCATCTCCGCGCGCGGACTTCCGGTGCGCATGAAGTGCTCGCTCAGGACGCGGCGGAGGCATTCCTGCTCGAATTCGCTGATCGCCTCGGGCTCCAGGAACTCGCCGTGATACGCAATACCGGCAAGCGCGTCGGCGAGAACGTAGGAAAGTCCGCCGGTCATGCCGGAACCGAAATTCGTTCCCGCGGGACCGAGAACGAGAACGACTCCGGCGGTCATATATTCGCAGCCGTGCTGCCCGATGCCTTCGACGACGGCAAGCGCGCCGCTATTGCGAACCGCGAAGCGCTCCCCTGCGCGGCCGGCGATGTAAAGCTCGCCGCGCGTCGCGCCGTAAAGAACGGTGTTGCCCGCGAGGACGTCGCCGCGTCGCGAAGCCGCGGGGCCGGCCGTGATCGCGATTCGCCCGCCGCTCAATCCTTTGCCAACGTAGTCGTTCGCCTCGCCCACAAGGCGGAAATTCACGCCCGGAACCAGAAATGCTCCGAAACTTTGCCCTGCCGAGCCGCGAAATTCGAAATCGAAGCTGCGTCCCGGTGCCGCTGGCCAGGAGCGGCGCAATAGTTCCCCGCTGAAACGCGCGCCCACGCTGCGATCGGAATTCGCAATCGAGAAATGGCGGCGCACTTTCCTGGCTTTCGTTCCAATGAGGACGTGATCGAGCTCCACGTTGATGCCGAGATAATCGTCAATCGGCGCGAGAGACGGCGAAGCGTGCTCCTCGGCTGAATCGAGCAGATCGCCGAAGATCGATGCTGCGCGCGGCGTACGGAATTTCAAGCGCTCCACATCGCCGACGATTTCCTGAATCGAACGCGCGCCCAGTTTTGCGAGCAGTTCGCGCACTTCCGTGGCAACGCCCTTGAAATAAGTCATCACCATCTCGGGCTTGCCGGCAAAGCGTTCGCGATATTTTTCGTCCTGAGTGGCGATGCCGGCGGGACAAGTATTCAAATGGCACTGCCGCGCCATCACGCAGCCGATGGCCAGAAGCGCCGCGGTGCCGAAGCCGAATTCGTCGGCGCCAAGCAGAGCGGCGAGGACAACATCGCGGCCGGATTTGAATCCGCCGTCAACGCGCAAACGAACGCGGCGGCGGAAACCGGAGCGCAGAAGCGTATTGTGCGCATCGCGCAGGCCTACTTCCCACGGAAGCCCGGTATTTTTGATCGAGGTGAGCGGCGATGCGCCCGTGCCGCCGTCGAAGCCGCTAATCGTAACCACATGCGCGCCGGCCTTCGCAACGCCCGCGGCAATGATTCCCACGCCCGCGCCGGAAACGAGCTTCACGCCGATGCGCGCGCGCGGATTCACGGCACGCAAATCGTGAATCAACTGTGCCAGGTCCTCGATGCTGTAAATGTCGTGATGCGGCGGCGGTGATATCAGCGACATCCCCGGCGAAGCATGCCGCAGCCGCGCGATATAGGGCGTGACCTTCGCCGCCGGAATCTGCCCGCCTTCGCCGGGCTTTGAGCCCTGCGCCATCTTGATTTCAATTTCGCCGGCTTGGACGAGGTACTCGGTGGTCACGCCGAATCGGCCGGAAGCCACTTGCTTCACGCGGTTCGCGGCTTCGGGCTCGCGCACGTAGATGCTCGGATCCTCTCCGCCTTCGCCCGTATTGCTGCGCGCGTCGAGCCGGTTCATGGCGATGGCCAGCGTGCGATGCGCTTCCGGCCCCAGAGCGCCGAGAGACATCGCCTGCGTGCTGAATCGGCGAACGATCTGATCGGCCGGCTCGACTTCGTCAAGCGAAAGCAAATCGCGCGCCGCGAAATCGAGTAGATCGCGAACGGCCACCGGCTCGCGAGTTTCCGCGAGCTCTGCATACGCCCGGTAATTTTCGGCACCAGGCTCCCGAATGTATTTGTGCAACCGGCGCATCAGTTTAGGAGACGTCCCGTGGCGCTCGCCGGTCTGGCGGAAGCGATAGAGGCCGGCATCCTGCAAGCCCGGCGATGCGGCGCCAAACGCCTCGCTGTGCCGGCTCAAACTATCCTCAAAAAGTGCGGCGAGAGTTTTTCCGCCCAGCACGGAAGCCGCATCTTCGAAATATTCGTCGCAGACATCCGCGTCAAGTCCAACCACTGTGAAGAGCCGGCTGTTGCGATAGCTTGAAAGCGTCGAAATGCCCATTCGCGCCAGAACTTTCTTCAGCCCCGCTTCGACGGCCGAAAGATAACTCTCCGCGCCGCCGGGAGCTGTCGCCTCAGCGAGTTCAAGCGCGAGGTACGGAGACACGGCGCTTGCGCCCATGGCAATCAGTAATGCTGTGTGATGTGTCTCGACAACGTGCCCTGTCTCGACGATCAGCGGCACATCGTGCAATCCGGCCGCGAGCATTCCCTTCCATGCCGCCGAGCACGCCAGCAGCGCGGGCAGAGCCGCTCGATCGGGGTTCGCAGTCTTATCGCTGAGCACCACGACGCGTGAATGCGCGCTCGCAGCGCCGTGTGCTTCGCGCTGGACGCGTTCGAGCGCGGCAGCAGCCGCTGGCGCTCCGCCGCCAGCTTCAAACGTGAAATCAATCCAGCAAACGCGCCCGACCAATCCCTTTACGACAGCGGCCATCTGCGCGGAGTCGAGTAGCGGAGAATTCGCAATGACGTGCCCGCCCAGGCAAGTCTCGAGCGACATCACATGTGCTTCGCGCAGCGGATCGATCGCCGGATTCGTCACTTGAGCGAAGCTCTGCTTGCAGTAATCCCACAGTGGTCGGCGCGCCGAAGAGAGAAACGCGGGAGGCGCATCGTCGCCCATGCTCCAGACGGCTTCCTTGCCATCGCGCGCCAGCGGCTGAAAGAGGATGCGAAATTGATCTTCGGTCCATCCGAG
>Ga0302180_10003608_pt1 | contig 11624 bp, 13 predicted proteins | sample I_Palsa_E3_2_FD_200575 | JGI IMG/M metagenome (GOLD analysis project Ga0302180, IMG submission 200575) | Peat permafrost microbial communities from Stordalen Mire near Abisko, Sweden - I_Palsa_E3_2 | ecosystem: Environmental > Terrestrial > Soil > Palsa > Peat permafrost | place: Sweden... | reverse complement strand
TCAATGGAAAGGCGAAGGTGTTTCACAACACCACCAAAAATGCGAATCATTGGGTGCTGCTGAAACTGACCGGCGTGAAGAGCAACCGCATGGGAATCGGCGCCGAGATCCGGCTGACGGCGGCGGACGGTTCCATCCAGTACAACTACCTCAGCACCAGCAGCGGATACGCAAGTTCCAGCGATCCGCGAGTACACTTCGGCCTGGGAGCCTCGCGCACGGCCAAGGAGATTCAGATCGCGTGGCCCAGCGGGATCAAACAGGTGTTGCGAGACGTGGCGGTGGATCGGGTGATTGAGATCACCGAGTCAGCGCGCGGCCAATAGGGGCAGAGTACCTAACAGTCGAATACCCTCTCGAATATCGCGCTCCGGAATCGCGCCGTAGCCGAGGATCAGCTCGCACCCCGCGGGAGGCTTCATATAATACGGCGCGGTGGAGTACACGCCCACTCCGATTTCCGACGCGCGCGCAATCACGCGCTCCGTCCATTTTGCCGCGACACGGCGGAAATGAAGCAGCACGTGGGTTCCGGCGCCCGCGCCGCGCACTTCCACCGAATCGCCGAAGTAATCGCCGATGGCCTGGAGCAATACTGCGCGCCGGGCGGCGTGGCGGACTCGCGAGCGGCGGACGGAGCGATCCAGATGCCCTTCGCGCATAAAATCCGCCAGCGCGGCCTGCTGCAAAAAAGAAGTATGCCGGTCGGTAATCCATTTGGCTTTGGATAGCGCCTTGGCCAGCGCGGATGGCATCACTACGTAGCCCATGCGCAACGACGGAAACAGGATGCGCGAAAATGTTCCGGCATAGATAACACGGCCGGCGTGATCCAAAGCCTGCACCGCTTCCACCGGATGGCCTTCATAGCGGAACTCGCCGTCATAATCGTCTTCCAGGATATAAGCGCCGGTTTTTTCGGCCCACTCGAGCAGCGCCAGACGCCGATCCAGCGGAAGGATGGCGCCGGTGGGAAATTGATGCGACGGGGTAACGTGAGCCAGGCTGACGCGTCCGCGCCGGGGTAAGCGCGCCACTTGGAGGCCGGAGGCGTCCACGGGAATCGGTACCAGACGCGCGCCCACCGACCGGAAAATCTCTCGCGCACCCTGATAGTGAGGGTCCTCCAGCACCACCCGGTCGCCCTGTTCCAGCAATACGCGCGCCACGATGTCCAGCGCCTGTTGCGATCCGTTCACCAGCAAAATCTGGTCGGGACTGCAGTGGACGGCCCGCGAGCGGCGTAGATAGCTGGCAATCTCGGCGCGCAGACCGGCATCGCCCTGGACGGCGGAATAGTCCAGATCCAGCTTTCGCAGCCGGCGCGCCAGCAATCGCCGCCAGATGTCGGCGGGAAAGTCCTGGGCGTTGGCCCCGTAGTATACGAAGTCGTACCGCCGCCGGTCGCGCGACGCACGCGCCGGAAAATCGGGCGCGGCCAAGATGCGCGACGCGTAACGGGAAAGATGCGGCGAACCTAGACTGGGCGTGGGGACACGGCGCTGATTCGCCGAGATGCGGAGCATGGAGTCCGGCACCGCCGCCGACACGAATGTTCCCGCGCCCACGCGTCCCACCGCGTACCCTTCGGCGATGAGCTGATCGTAAGCGATCAAAACCACATTACGCGAAATGGCCAGGTCCCGCGCCAGAACGCGGCTGACCGGAAGGCGGTCCCCGGACCTCAATCGGCCGGAGAGAATGGCTTCCCGAATGGCCCGGAACACCTGCTGATAGAGCGGTCCGGAACCGGACAGGGTAATGACCATGAATTGGCTCTATTGTGGTACCAGGAATTGGCTCTTGTCAAAGGCCAATCTGGCGCTAGATTGTCAAATAGGCGCTTTGGTGGGAGAGATCCCTACGGCCCGTCTGAAGTGGGGCAGCCGGGGATCTCTCCTGGCGCTAGCTTACCGCCAACGGTTTCAAAGCGCCCGGATTCTGCTGACTACCATACTGACGTCCTGCGAGACATTCGGCATAAACATGCCCGAAACGACTGCGATGAACCCAGCGATCATCGCATACTCGATTAGATCCTGACCATGCTGGTCACTCCAGATCCGTGAGCCTATTAGGAAACGCAACGTCTTTTGCATCGATCTACAATTGCCTCTCGCCCTTTACTAAGGCACCCGTAGTGCCAAGGCTGTAGGGAACGTTAAGTACAAGGGAATAAAGAGCGCGTTGCTTTCGGACCGGCAAACGCATGGGACACATCGTCGCGTTTTGTCCCCTGAAGGGATGACAGGATGTCGCCCAGGACCTTAGAGCTCAAGTAGCCACCACGCGGCGGCCTTCAATCCGCCAGCGCCCCGATAGTACCGTCGCGATGGCTTGGCTATAAATGCGATGTTCTTCCACCAGAATTCTCGCAGATAGCGTTTCCGCACTATCGTCATCCAACACTGGCACTGCCGCTTGCAGAACGATTGGCCCGGCGTCCAATTGCTCATCCACAAAATGCACCGTGCATCCGCTGATTTTGACGCCGTGATCCAGCGCCTGTTTTTGCGCGTCGAGACCAGGAAAGGAAGGCAGCAAAGAAGGATGAATGTTCAGAATTCTCATGGGAAACGCCTGGCAGAAAACGCCGGTGAGCAACCGCATGAAGCCCGCCAGACACACCAGATCCACTTGCCGATTTTCAAGCTCGGCCACCAACAGCCGGTCGTATTGTTCGCGCGGAACACCCTTTGAAGGGATGCAGACCACGGGCAAACCGCGCTCGCGGGCGATTTCGACGCCCCTCGCTTCCGGCCGGTTGGAAATAACTGCCGCGATCTCCGCCTGTAGACGGCCCGCCCCGACGTTGTCTGCAATGGCTTCGAAATTGGACCCGCGCCCGGAAAGCAGGATGCCGATCCGCTTCACCGCTCACCGCCGACATATTCCACCCGCGCGCCCCGCGCTTTCACCACTGAGCCAAGTTCGAAAAACTTTTCGTCGATGCCGCCCAAAATCTCGCGGGCCTTCCCGAGATTGCGCTTGGACACCACCACGATCATCCCGATCCCCAGATTGAAGGTCCGGCGGTAGTCGGCCAGAGCGATATTCCCTATCTCGCGCAGTTTTTCGAAGAACGGAGGAACAGTCCAACTGGATACATCCACTCGCGCCGCGAGTCCACGCGGAAGAATGCGCGGCGTGTTGTCCGTAATGCCGCCGCCGGTGATGTGCGCGGCGCCCTTCAGCACGCCCGCGTCAATCAAAGCGCGCAGCGGCTTCAAATAGCTGCGGTGCACTTTCAACAGCTCATCGGCGATGGACGAATCCAGCGGGCGCCGGGCTACGTCGAACAAAAGTTTCCGCGCCAGCGAGTAACCGTTGGTATGCAATCCGTTGGAAGCCAGCCCCAGCAGAACGTCGCCCGGCTGAATGGTGCGGCCGGTGAGCATCTGGTTGCGTTCCACCGCGCCCACGATGAACCCGGCCAGATCATATTCGCCGGCTTGATACAAACCCGGCATCTCCGCGGTCTCGCCGCCGATTAACGCGCACCCGTTGTTGCGGCAGCCGCGCGCCACGCCCTCCACCACTTGACCAGCCACGTTCGCATCCAATTTTCCAACTGCGAAATAGTCAAGAAAAAACAAAGGAACAGCACCTTGCACGGCAATGTCGTTCACGCAGTGATTCACCAGATCTTCGCCAATGGTATTGTGGCGTCCCGTGAGAAACGCGATCTTCAACTTGGTTCCCACGCCATCGGCCGAGCTGACCAGCACCGGCCGCTTCCAGCCCGCCAGCAAATATCCGCCGCCAAAACTGCCGATGTCGGTCAATACCCGGCGGCTGAAAGTGCCGCGCGCATGCTTGCGTATCAGCGTTACCGCGCGGTCCGCCTCATCAATGTCGACGCCGGCATCCTTGTAACCAATTTGTTTTCTCAACGCCATCTCACTCTACAGTTGTTCCAGAAGAATTACCATAATAAGCGATTGCCTATGAAGCTACTTCCAGTTCTGTTGTCCGCCATCGGGGGAGTGTTACTCGCGGCCCCGCCGGGCGCCATCGCGATCCGCAACGCGCGTGTGGTTCCAGTCAGCGGTCCGGCCATTCAGAAGGGCACCGTGGTGCTGCGAAACGGATTGATTGAAGCCGTGGGCGCGGAGGTAACTGTTCCCGCCGACGCCTGGGTGATTGAGGGCGACGGGCTAACGGTGTATCCAGGCATGATCGATGCGTTGAGCACATTCGGAATCCCCGAAGCCGCTCCGGCCAGTGGCGCACGAGCTGGTGCGCAAGCTGCGACACCGCAACCGGCCGCGCCGCTCGCGCACGGTCCGGAGGATCGTCCCAATACGACCAGCTGGCTGAAAGCGGCCGATCTGGTCAAGCCCACCGATCAGCGGCTGGAATCGGTTCGCGCCGAAGGTTTCACCACCGCCGTCACTTTTCCCACTCACGGAATCCTGGCCGGACAGGGAGCGGTCGTAAATCTTGCGGGAGAAACCGCGGGCGAAATGGTAGTGGCTGAAGGCGCCGGTCAATACGTCACGTTCGCCACCAGTCCGGGCTTCGGCGGAGGCTTTCCCAATTCGCTCATGGGCGTGCTGGCCTACATTCGCCAGGTTTACATCGATGCCGGCCATTACCGGCAAGCCAAGCAGTTCTACGCGGCTCATTCGCGCGGGACCCCGCGTCCGGAATTCGACCGGGCGCTCGAAGGCGTGTTGGAGTCTTCGCGAGTGTTGCTGCCGGCCACGCGCCGCGTGGATGTGGACCGCCTGCTGCGCATGGCCGATGAGCTGCATGTCGAAGCCTTGCTCTACGGTTTGCCGGAAGGGTATCGCTCGGCCGATCTGCTGAAGAACGCCGCCGCAACGGCGCTGGTCAGCTTGAAGTGGCCGGAGAAAAGCAAGGATGCGGATCCTGAAGAAGCCGACAGCATCCGCGTGCTTCAAGTGCGCGACCATGCACCTTCCACGCCCGCGGTCCTGGCCCGAAGCGGCGTGCGGTTCGCGCTTTATTCCGGCGGTATCGACAAACGCGCGGACCTGTTCCGAGCCGTGAGACGCGCCATCGACGCCGGCCTCGCTCCCGAGGACGCGCTACGCGCCATGACTCTCACGCCGGCCGAGATCTACGGCGTGGCGGACCGGCTGGGCAGCATCGAGAAAGGCAAAATCGCGAACCTGGTGGTAACCAAAGGCGACCTGTTCGCCGAGAAGACGGAAGTAAAATACGTGTTCGTGGATGGCGCGAAGTTTGAGCCGATCGAGGAGCCGGCTGCCCCGAAACCAGGCGCGCCTGAGGCTTCCGGTCCTGCTTCTAATCAGTCAGGAGCGAATCAATGAAGCTCGCACTTATTGTTTTTGTAGGCGCGGCGTCCTGGCTGACTGCCGCGCCGCCCATCGTGATTCAAAACGCAACCATTCTGACCGTGACCAAAGGCACTCTGAACGGATCGGTCCTGATTCGCGATGGAAAAATCGCGGAAGTGGGCGAAAACATCAGCATCCCGCCCGATGCCAAGAAAATCGACGCCTCAGGCCAATTCGTGATGCCCGGCATCATCGACTGCCATTCTCACATCGCCGCCGACAGCATTAACGAGGGCAGCGTTTCGGTTTCGTCCATGGTCGGCATCCAGGATGTCTTAAATCCGGACGACGTCTCTATTTACCGCGCGGTGGCGGGCGGCGTAACCACGGCCAACATCCTGCACGGCAGCGCCAACTCGATCGGCGGGAAATGTACCGTGATTAAGCTGCGCTGGGGCAAAGACGCGACCGACATGATTTTCGAGGGCGCGCTGCCGGGCATCAAATTCGCGCTGGGGGAAAATCCCAAGCGCGCCGGAAATCCCACCGGCCAACGCATCGGAGCCGGCAACGTGCCGGGACGCTATCCGGCCACGCGCATGGGCGTTGAGGATGTGATTCGGGAAGCATTCAACCAGGCCAAAGCGTATCAACAATCGTGGAAGGATTATAACGACAAGGTGGCTCGCGGAGAGCAAGCGATTCCGCCGCGCCGCGATTTGAAGCTGGAGCCGCTGGTGGAGGTGCTGGAAGGCAAACGCCTGGTGCACGCGCATTGCTACCGCGCTGACGAGATCCTGATGCTGCTGCGCGTGGCCGACGATTACGGCTTCAAGATCCGAACGCTGCAACACGTCCTGGAAGGATACAAAGTGGCTAAGGAGATCGCCGCGCACGGAGCCGGAGCTTCCACCTTCAGCGACTGGTGGGCGTACAAGCTGGAAGCTTTCGACGCCATCCCCTATAACGCGGCCATCATGATGCGCAAGGGTATAATCGTTTCCCTCAACAGCGATTCGGACGAGTTGATGCGTCACTTGAACGACGAAGCCGCCAAGACTCTTAAATACGGCGGCCTCACTGAAACGGAGGCGCTGTCACTGATCACCATCAATCCGGCCAAGCAATTGATGATCGACAACCGCGTCGGCTCCATCGAAGTGGGCAAGGATGCCGACCTCGCCATTTTCGACAAACATCCGCTCTCGAATTACGCGAAAGTGGAGAAAGTTTTTATCGACGGGCAATTGTATTTTGATCGCGCTACTGATGTGGCGGAGCGTCCCGAGCGCGAAGCGGAGAAGAAGAAGCTGATGGACAAAGAGAAAGAGGAGCAAAAGAAAAACGCGCCGGCCGGGCGCGGGAGGCCGGCTGCATGAAAGGTCGCATGAAATCGGTCCTGATTGCATTTCTGATCGCGCTTCCGCTGGCGGCGTCGGATGACGACACCTTTTTGATTCGAGGCGCCACGGTTCACCCGGTAGCCAGCGCGGAGATTCAGAATGGCTCGGTGTTGGTCCAAAACGGAAAAATCGTAGGCGTTGGGCGCAACCTTACCGCGCCGAAAGGAACGCGCATTATTGAAGGCAAGGGACTGCATGTTTATCCCGGCATGATCGATTCCGCTACCCAGATGGGGCTCTCCGAGATCGGCTCTATTCGCGAGAGCGTGGACGTGGGCGAGATTGGAAAATTCGATCCTCAGCTCCGCGCTGAAGTCGCCATCAATCCCTCCAGCGAACATATCCCGGTGACTCGCGCCAACGGTATCAGCACCGTGATCGCGCTGCCCATGAACGGGGCCGGCGGAGGCGGATTCGGCCGCGCGGGCGGCAGCATTATCACCGGCCAAGCCGCTTTGGTCCACCTGGATGGCTGGACCTGGGAAGAGATGGAAATCAAGAAGTCCGCCGGCATGGGCATGCGCTTCCCCATTATTCCGGTCATCGGTGGACGCTTCGCCGACCTGCCCCCCGAGTTCGGCGGCACTGGCCGCACCACCTACACCGACGCCAAGAAAAACTACGAGACCGAGCTGCGCGAATTGAAGGAATTCTTCGAAAACGCACGCCGCTATCAGAAAGCCAAGGCTGCCAAGGAAAAAGGGTTCGAACCGGATTTGAAATACGAAGCCATGCTGCCGGTGCTGGAAGGCAGCGAGCCTTTGATTATCATGGCCACGCGTGAACGCGCTATTCGCGACGCCGTTCAATTCGCGGACCAGCAAAAGGTGCGCGTGATTATCGCCGACCCGCGCGAGCTGGGCAAAATGGGGGCGGAATTGAAATCGCGCAACATTCCCGCCATTCTGGGACCCACGTTGGCTCTACCGCTGCACGAGGACGACCCCTACGACGCCGCGTACGCCCTGCCCGAGCAATTCTACAAAGCCGGCGTCAAGTTTGCTTTCGGAACTTTCGACAACGAATTCTCGCGCAATCTTCCCTATCAAGCCGCCACGGCCGTAGCTTTCGGCCTGCCACAGGATGAGGCGCTCAAGGCATTAACGTTGAATGCCGCGCAAATCTGGGGCGTGGGCGATCGCATCGGCTCCATCGAAGAAGGAAAACTGGCGGACCTGATCGTCACCGATGGGGATCCAATGGAAGCCCGGACCCAGGTGAAGCAGCTATTCATCAAAGGCAAAAACGTGGATTTGGATAATCGCCAGAAACGCTTGTACGAAAAATACCTCAACCGGCCCTGACTCTGCCAGCTCCCTCTCCTGGTGCGTCCCCGTGGGACAAGCCTCTGGCTTGTTAATCTGGCAAGTCGAAGACTTGCCCTACGGGTTCACGGGCGGGCTGAACTCCTTGGTGCTGAAAATCCTCCACTGCTGGTCCGGCGCTCTTACCGAAAGCTTCAACGCGACCTGCCAGCGCGGTCCCTGAAAATAAGAAACGCGAATGTGATGGATGCCCGCGCTCAACGCTACAGTGCCCGTCATTGTTCTCGCCGCATGGATCCCGTCGTTATCGATCACCACTCGATCATCGATGTACAGAATAGACCCGTCGTCCGACTGCATAGAGAACTCGTACTCACCGGGCTTCTCAATCCAGAATTTACCGTGGTAGTCGATGGCGAACCATTCGAAGCGCGACGTGACTCCCGGAAAGCCCTCCCTGAAATCCCGCACCGGCACATTCAGGCTGTCCGTGTAAATGGCGCCGACGGACTTCTTCTTTTTGAACTTCGGAAGCTTCTTCGTTCCCGGTGAAATCAAATAGATGTCGCCGCTCAGCTCGCCCGCAACAACCACGGTGGTGCCGAATGTGGGAGTCTGTGGTTCGGGCGAGTCCTGGGCCAGCAGGCTATACGCGAAAACAGAACACCACGCGAGCGTCAGCGCACCGGACACACTTTATAGTAACGAGGTTAATCGATAAACCCGCGCCAGGTTTTGCCTTTGCCATCCCGCAGCACAATGCCGGAGCTATCGGTAACGCCGGTAATGGTATGCCCGTTCGGATCGCGAAAAGTATATCGTACAGATTCGTCAGAATTCTTCTCGGCGGAGCCGCGCCAGATGTTTCCGAATTCGTCGCGAAGCCGCAGGTGATCTCCGTGCCCAAATCCGTACAAACGCGTAGTAGTGGACTCTTCCTCGAAGCTGAAGAACCCTCCCGGGATCTTGCTATGCGTTTTTTTGCGCTTGAAAATACCCCGGTAGATCATCCTTCTCGATTATGAAGTGTTTAGCGCCGATTTGGGATAGGGCGATGGCACTAATAAGACGCGCTCCACTTACCTAGATCGCGAAGTTTTTGTTAGTCCCCGGCCAGAGTCCCCAGTCCCAGCCCCCAGTCCCTCCCTATTGCGATACTTACAAGGATGCGAGTGGTCCTGCAACGAGTAAACGAAGCCCATGTGGACGTCTCGGGAGTAACCGTAGGCGCCATCCAAACCGGTTTGCTGGTGTTGGTGGGCGTCACCCACGCCGACACCGAGAAAGACGCGGAGTATCTTGCGGATAAGATCGTTCACCTGCGAATTTTTCCCGACCAGGCGGGCCGGATGAATCGCAGTTTAATCGAAGCCGGAGGCGCGCTTCTGGTAATTTCGCAATTTACTCTTTATGGCGATTGCAGAAAGGGACGCCGGCCCAGTTTCGACGATGCCGCGCCTCCCGAGCAAGCCCAAACACTTTATGAATACTTCGTCGAGCGCTTACGCGCGGATAACAGGATAATAGAAACCGGCGTGTTTCAAGCTGAAATGGAGGTACACCTGGTAAATGACGGACCCGTGACTTTTGTACTCGAATCGAATAAGAATAGTGGATGCTGAATTCGATGGGGAATCTGGATTTTGGAAAAACAGGAGCAAAATGCCCCGCACCCAAAAGGCAATCAGAGATGAGTCCCTGTTATCCGCGGCTTTGGAAGGACTCGAGCTGCAGAGACGGCGGATTGAGGAGCAAATTCAAGAGGTACGTTTGCTGTTAGGCAAAGGCGCCGGTAGGCGGGGTCGTCCGCCTGGTCCCGGCCACAAACGCGGTCCTGGGCGCATGAGTGAGGCGGCCCGCAGGCGAATCGGCGCCGCCCAAAAGCGCCGGTGGGCGGAATATCGGAAGGCCACTACTAAAGCGGAGTAGTAAATGAACTAAGTTGCCGCGAGGATCCGGAAAATATTGGCGCCGTCCAATAACAAAACTCCGTGATTCGCCGCCGAAGCCGGCAATACGTCACAACTCGAGTCAACCACCGGCCAGCTAACAGCCACGCGATGTTACCTTGGGACTCGATGACATTCGAATCGCTGGCGCGCGCCAGTGCCGCTCATGACCGCGTTTTTCCCGGCGAATCCGCCGAGCGGCAGCCCGTCCACACGGTTTATGGCGGCGCGCATCTCTTCAAACCGGGAATAGCCGCGGCGCTGGGAGCGATGGCCATCCAGAAAATGCGCGCGGTCGCGCCGGACGCGGCCGCATTCGCCAAGCTGCTCGGATTGCCGGACGATGAAAAGCTGGCTCACGCGGTGTACGATCGCACGCTGGCAAAACTCCATCGCGAACCGGTTGAGGATTACCGCATCGACTTCGAAGACGGCTACGGGAACCGCAGCGACGCCGAAGAAGACGGGCACGCAGTGGCGGCTGCCCGGGCCATAGCACAGGGGGCCAAAGAACCCGGCTTTCCACCTTTTATCGGCATTCGCATCAAGCCCTTGACGGAAGCATTGCGCGGGCGAAGCGTACGGACGTTGGAGCTTTTCTTGCGCACGCTGGTTTCAGAAGCCGGCGCAGTGCCTGCGAACTTCGCCGTCACGCTGCCGAAAGTGACCGTTCCGGAGCAGGTGACTGCTTTGGTACGCCTGCTCGAACCGTTCGAAGGAGTAAAGCTGGAGTTGATGATCGAGACTCCGCAATCCATCATCGATGCTTCCGGCCAAATTGCCATCCCGAAACTGTTGGACGCCGCCGAAGGGCGTTGCCGGGGATTACATTTCGGCGTTTACGATTACACCGCCGCCTGCAACATCACCTCCGGCCATCAAAACATGCTGCATCCGGCGTGCGATTTCGCCCGGCATGTCATGCAAGTGGCCACCGCCGGGCGCGGCGTGACGCTTTCCGACGGCGCTACGAATATCCTGCCGGTTTCCGATGATCGCGCCGTGGTGGAGCGAGCCATGCGCCTGCATTTCGAGCACGTGCAGCGATCCCTGATGCATGCTTTCTACCAGGGTTGGGACTTGCATCCGGCCCAGTTGCCTACCCGCTACGCCGCGGTCTACGCGTTTTTTCTGGAGAGCTTTGAGCCATCCGCCGCGCGCCTCGGAAACTTTGTGCAAAAGGCCGCGCAAGCCACGCTGGCGGGCGACGTATTCGACGATGCCGCCACCGGCCAGGGTCTGCTCAATTTTTTCTTGCGCGGGATCAATTGCGGCGCCTTCACCGAGCAGGAGGCGGCCGCGACCGGTTTGACCATTGAGGAGTTGCGCGGGCGATCGTTCGTGAAGATTCTGGACCGGCGGCGCGGCGTTTAGCCGGCGCTGGAAATGGCCCGGTAGAGCATGAAAAAAGCCAGCGCCGTTAGGGCCAGCGAAACGCCGGCCAATACGCGGATCAACGGTTCTTTCCACATCATTCGGGCGCGCGGCGTGGAAGCCAGGACGCCGGCCACAAAACCGCTCGCAAATCCACCGGCGTGAGCCCACAGCGCGACGCCTGGAATAAAACTGATTACCGCTCCGTAAATCGCCCAGCGCATGTAGTAAGCCTTGACTGCCGTGCCCAGAGACGACTTGTCGGTGACGCCAAACGCCAGCATCGCGCCTATCAGTCCGAAGATTCCCGCCGAAGATCCAAGCGCTGGATAGGGGCTGAAGTGAGAATTCGCCCAGAACGCTATC
>Ga0302180_10003594_pt1 | contig 11644 bp, 7 predicted proteins | sample I_Palsa_E3_2_FD_200575 | JGI IMG/M metagenome (GOLD analysis project Ga0302180, IMG submission 200575) | Peat permafrost microbial communities from Stordalen Mire near Abisko, Sweden - I_Palsa_E3_2 | ecosystem: Environmental > Terrestrial > Soil > Palsa > Peat permafrost | place: Sweden: Abisko... | reverse complement strand
CTGGAAAGCGGGCACGCTGAGTTTGGAGGGAGGCTGCACGGAAAAGGCCCATATCAATCGATACGGGACCTCGCCGTGCAGCCCACCCTACTTCGGGCACCGCATCGGCGTAGGCCTGCCAGCGCTGGTGTGCTTGCCGGGAGCGGTACTGGTGGCGGCGGCGCCATAGCGACCAGCCGTCGCGGTGGGCCTGGTCGCGGCGGGGTTCGGGGATGACGGTACCGCGGAGCTGACGCAGCAGCTCAGGGATGGTGACGGGGATCAGCCCGAGGATGCCGGCGTCTTCGTCGCGGGTCCGCTGGAAGGCGGCGGCCACAGCGAGGAAGATATAGGCGAGCAGGCAGATCGCGGTCCAGCGGTGCCAGGAGGTCCAGGTGATGACCTGGCCGCTGTCCAGCCCGCTGACCTGCTTGGACTGCTGGTGGTCTTCCTCTATTTTCCATCTGGCGACCGCGACGGCTATCAGCTTCGCCAGCGGGACCGGGCCCGGGCTCCAGCACAGGTAATAGCTGACGGTGCCGGTGTAGCGGTGCCGCCTGAGCAGCAGGAACGCGAGCCCGTTGTCCTCCTGGCCGTCGGGGGTGTCGTCGAGCAGGATCCCGATCATGGCCCAGTCGTAGTCTTTGGCGCCTTTCGTGGCCGAGCCGGTGCGCATCCGCTGCCACATGGCAGGTCTCACCAGGTTAGAGGCGGTTTTCACGGACAGGCGGCGGCCCGAGGGCAGGGTCACCGCGTTGTTAGACCGGATCGCCAGGACGTAGCCGGTGCCGCGTGCGCGGATGCTCTCTCGCAGGTCACGACCGCCGTAGACTTCGTCGCCGGCGACGAACCCGGCGCGGATTCCCTGGTCGTGCGCATGCTGCAGCAGGTCGCCCGCGAGCTGCGGTTTCGTCTCGAACGTGATCTCGTCGGGAACTCCGGCCAGTTCGCGGCGCTCCTCGTCGGCGGCCCAGCCTTCAGGCAGGTACAGGGCCCGGCCGATCAGGGCGTGCCCGGCCGGGGCCGCCCAGGTGAGGGTGACCGCGACCTGGCACATCGCGGTTCCGCCGACGGTGCCGCTGTACTGGTGCGATGCCCCGGCGCAGCTGTCCGAGGACTTCTCGTCGGCAGTCTCGTCCACGATCAGGACCGCGTCCGCTCCGTCCTGGCCTGCGGAAAGACGGCCGACGGCCCAGCCTGCGGCGGTGTCCAGCATCCGCTGCTCGTCGCAGCGGGCGCGGGACAGCAGATGCTGCATCCGGTACGGGCAGGCGTGCCCGGCCGCCTCGGCAAGCGCCCAGCAGTTGCGGTCCTCGAGCTCGGACAGTAGCCCGTGCACCATGTCCTTGCAGGTAAGACGAGTCTCCCGTCGGGCGAAGCACGGTGCGACCTGCGCCATCAGGTCATCGAGCAGGTCCTGGTGATCGTCATGGCCTACGCTGGCGTCAGCGGCTGCCGGATTTGTCTTTTCCACAAACTGGCATGATCACGGCAGCCGCGCCTGCTTTCCTGCGTCTTCGGCCACCTGTTACCAGCGTGTTGGGCCGACGTGACCTTCCGCCTGCAAGGCCCTCTTGACCAGCAGCTATGAAGCCAAGGTCACGATCTACAACTGCCGTATCAGTGGGGCGGCGCGGCACAATAAAGCATCAGGACGGGATGGTCCCCGGCGCCCGCACATTCACCCCATTCGGCGTCAAGCCGAGAAGGGTAGATCGGCTGGGTCCGTTGACACTAGGGATGCATACACGCTCAACTTTGCTGCGCTGCCGAGTCAAAGACGTCAACACCCCAGGCGCTGACACTGACCTGGGCTACAGTACTGGCGTGATCACAGGTGAGCTGAAGAGTAAAGTCGATCGTGTCTGGGACGCTTTCTGGTCGGGCGGTATCGCCAACCCGCTGGAGGTCATAGAGCAGATAACCTACTTGTTGTTCATCAAGCGCCTTGATGACATCCAGACGGGCAAGGAGAACAAGGCCAACCGGACCGGCAGGCCAATTGAGAACCCGATCTACGCGTCCGATGAGAAGCGCCTGCGGTGGTCGCGGTTTATCAACGAGCATCCAGAGAACATGCTGACCATCGTCCGAGATGGTGTCTTCCCATGGCTGCGGGACCTTGGGGGGGAAGGGTCAACTTATGCGCAGCATATGAAGGATGCCCGGTTCACGATTCAAACGTCCAATCTCCTGACGAAGGTTGTCGATCTCATCGACGACATCCCGCTTGGCGAACGTGACACCAAGGGAGATCTGTACGAGTACATGCTCGGCAAGATTGCCACCGCTGGGCAAAACGGCCAGTTCCGTACTCCGCGGCACATTATCCAGCTCATGGTTGAGATGATGGCCCCAGGTCCCAGTGACGAGATTTGCGACCCGGCATGCGGTACAGCCGGATTTCTCATGGAAGCGGCCAGGTTCATCAATCGCCACCACGAGGATTCGCTGCTGGACCTCACGCAACGCAGTCACTTCAACAATAGCATGTTCCACGGCTTCGACTTCGACAGCACGATGTTGCGCATCGCCAGCATGAATATGCTGCTCCATGAAGTAGAGCAACCGGATATCCGCTACCGCGATTCACTTGCCGAGAGCGCAGCTGGGGAAGCGGAGCGCTACTCGCTGATCCTTGCTAATCCGCCGTTCGCTGGCAGCCTCGACTACGAGACCACGGCGAGAGACCTACAGGCCATCGTCAAGACCAAGAAGACCGAACTGCTCTTTCTAGCCCTCTTCCTCAGGTTGCTCAAACCCGGTGGGCGGGCAGCGGTTATCGTGCCCGACGGCGTACTCTTCGGCTCTAGCGCTGCCCACAAAGAAATTCGCCGAATCCTGGTCGAAGATCACAAGCTTGAAGCGGTGGTGAAGCTTCCCGGCGGCGTATTCAAACCCTACGCAGGCGTCTCTACAGCAATTCTCCTATTCGACAAAACGAACAGCGGCGGCACCGATACCGTCTGGTTTTACGACGTCACCTCAGATGGCTTCAGTCTCGACGACAAACGTACGCCGCTACTCCCAGAGGATAAGCTAGGACCAACGCCGGTAGTTGTGCTCGATGAGACCGATCATTACAAGAACAATCTGCCAGATGTCCTCGCTCGGTGGACCCGTCGCAACGGCAGCGAGCAACAACGCGCACGCACCGCGCAGAGTTTCTGCGTCCCTAAGGATGAGCTCGCTACGTACGGTTACGAACTGAGAATTAACAGGTATAAAGACGTTATTTTCGAAGAGGCCGAACACCGGGCCCCTGCGAATATCCTTGATGAACTCGAACAGATTGAAGCTGAGATTCAACAAGGACTGTCCGATCTGAAGGGAATACTAGGGTGAGCCCGGATGGCGAGCTGCTCAGCGAGCTAATTAAGCCAGCACCCGTAGTCCGTGCTGGCTCACGCAGTTATCCGATCCTGTCAATGACTATGCATCAAGGCCTTGTGGATCAACAGGATAAATTTAAGAAACGCGTGGCAAGCATCGATACGTCGCCATACAAGGTTGTTGCTCGCGGCCAGCTCGTCATTGGGTTTCCGATCGACGAGGGCGTTCTGTCATTCCAAGACCGTTATGATCGTGCCATTGTGAGCCCCGCCTACGAGATCTGGGATCTACTAGATCAAACGAGAGTGGATCGTAGATACCTGGAGAGGTATCTACGATCCCCCCGAGCTCTTGCTTATTATTCTGCTAAGTTGCAGGGAACGACTGCACGGCGGAGAAGTCTGCCGAGGGATAGCTTTCTCGGCCTTCAAGTCCCTCTTCCCGCCTATTCGGAGCAGAAAAAGATTGCGCAAATACTGGAACTGGCAGATGCTCAGCGCTTGAAACGCCTTAAGGCTATCGGACTTTTCGGCGAGCTAGGCCAATCTATCTTTCTTGAAATGTTTGGAAATCCTGCACGAAATCCATGCGGGTGGCCAATGCGCAAGATTGGAGATCTAATCGAGTCGGCAACATACGGCACGAGCGTGAAAGCAGGTGCGGTTGGCGACCTGCCTATGCTCAGGATGAACAATATTACACCAGCTGGCGAAATAGATCTCACCGATCTCAAGTACCTAAAACGTTCGGAGACAAGGGAAAATTATTTGATCCATCATGGCGACATTCTCTTCAATCGCACCAATAGCCCGGATCTTGTCGGGAAAACTGCAATCTATCGAGGAACTGAGTCGCTGGCGTACGCAGGCTATCTAGTACGGGTGAGAACGGATTCGTCAAATAATCCAGAGTACTTGTCTGCCTTTCTAAATTCTCGCTATGCGAAGCTCGTACTCCGGAATATGTGCAAAAGTATTATCGGCATGGCCAATATAAATGCGAAAGAACTTCAAGAAATCAGCATAGCGGAGCCTCCGCGAGATATTCAGCTAGAATTCGCGAGACGTATACATGAGCTAGAATTGCTAAAATTGGTACAGCGAAGGCATCTCGCCAGCCTGGGCTCTCTTTTCACCTCCCTCCAGGGGCGTGCCTTCCGCGGAGAGCTGTGAGACAATCGGGGACATCTGACCTGGCGGGAAAGGCGTCCTGGTGAGCAACTTCGTATTCCTGAGGGCTGAGTGGCCGGAGCTGCATGAAGAGGCCGTCCGGGCCGAGCGGATCGCCATAGCCGATCCGCGAGCATCATGCTTCTATGCTCGAAGAACCCTGGAGCTTACACTCGACTGGCTCTACGAGGCCGACGAAACGTTGCGACTGCCCTTCCGCAGCGATCTTGCCGCGAAGATCGCTGAACCGACGATGGTGAAACTCGTCGGTGCGGCCGTCCGCACGAAGATGGATATCATCCGCCGGGAAGGAAACGCGGCGGTCCATAAGTCAGGACCCGTCTCAGCGGGTGACTCTGTGCGCGTCATGGGTGAACTTTTCCATGTCATGTATTGGCTGGCCCGCCATTACGTCCGCGATATAACCAACCAGCCAAGCGCCAGTCTCGCCTTCGACCAGTCGGTGATTCCTCGACCGCTCCCGGCTGAGGTTCGCAAGAAGAAGCAAGCTGAGATCCAGGCCATGGCTGAGCAGTTTGCCCGCCAGCAGGCTGAGCTCACCGAGGCGCTTCGCAAAAACCGCGACCTCGGCGCTGCGATCGCTGAGCTACAGGCTGAGATCAAGACAGCCAAGGCTGCCAACATCGCAGTGCCGGATACGCACGATTACGACGAGGCTGCAACCCGCCAACTCATCATCGACCTCCTGCTCAAAGAGGCCGGCTGGCCGCTTGACAGGAAGGAAGACCGGGAGTTCCCAGTCACCGGCATGCCGACGCCTAGCGGGAAGGGGACTGTGGATTACGTCTTGTGGGACGATGACGGTCGGCCTCTTGGCCTAGTTGAGGCGAAGCGCACGACCATGAACGCGCTCGCTGGTCAGCAGCAGGCGAGGCTCTACGCTGATCAGCTTGAAGCACGGTCTGGACAACGGCCGATCATTTTCTGCACCAATGGCTACCAAACCCATATCTGGGATGATCTGCGCTACCCGCCACGTGTGGTCCAGGGCTTCTACAGCAAGGAAGAACTGCGCTTGCTGATTCAGCGCCGCATCAGCCGTCACGCTACGGATGGGCTGCCGATCAACGACGAGATCGTGAGCCGTTACTACCAGATCAGGGCAATCCGTCGGATCGCTAAGACCTTTGAGTTGGATAATCGACGCGCGGCACTCCTCGTCATGGCCACCGGTGGAGGCAAGACGCGCACGACGATCGGCCTAGTGGACTTGCTCATTCGAACCAACTGGGTCAAACGGGTCCTGTTCCTCGCTGACCGGCAAGCTCTGGTCACACAGGCCACCAACGCCTTCAAGCAGCACCTGCCCGGCGTTCCGACGGTAAATCTGCTGACCGAGAAGGACACCGAGGCACGTGTGTACGTCTCGACCTACCCGACAATGATGGGCTTGATCAACGAAATCACTGACGACGGTCGACGGCGGTTCGGTCCCGGTTACTTCGATCTCGTCGTCATCGATGAAGCCCACCGATCCGTTTACCAGAAGTACCGGGCGATCTTCGAGTACTTCGACTCACTGCTGGTCGGCCTGACTGCCACGCCGAAGGATGAGGTGGATCGCAATACCTACCGACTCTTCGATCTGCCTGCAGGTGAACCGACCGACTCGTACAGCCTGGACGAAGCCGTCGAGGACGGCTGGCTGGTTCCGCCGGGTGCGGTGGATGTCCCGCTGAAGTTCCCGCGCAGGGGCATCAAGTACGACGAGCTGTCCGAGGAAGACAAGGAAGCCTGGGACGCGGCCGAATGGGAGGATGAGCAAGGTATCCCGACCGAGGTCACGCCGGACGAGATCAACAAATTCCTCTTCAACGGCGACACGATCGACAAGACGCTCGAGACCGTAATGACGCTTGGCCTGACTGTTGAGGCTGGCGATCGGCTCGGCAAAACGATCATCTTCGCCCGCAACAACAATCACGCAGAGTTCATCGCCGAGCGCTTCAACAAGATCTATCCGGAGCACCGTGGTGAATTCGCACAGGTTATTACCTACCAGAAGTCCTACGCGCAGAGCCTGATCGACGCGTTTAAGATGCGGGACAAGCCGCCGCACATCGCTATCTCGGTCGACATGCTCGACACCGGGATCGATGTGCCTGAGGTCGTTAACTTGGTATTTGCGAAGCCGGTTCATTCCAAGACTAAGTTCTGGCAGATGATCGGTCGCGGTACCCGCCTTTGCCCTGACTTGTTCGGTCCGAACCTGGATAAAGAGGGGTTTCTGGTCTTTGACCTCTGCCAGAACGTCGAGTTTTTTAACCAGAACCTTCCGACGGTTGAGGGTCATCTCCAGCTGTCGCTCAGCGAGCAGATCTTCCGCCGCCGGGCCGATCTCCTGCTCGGATTGGACCAGTTGTCCACGCCTGAACCGGCTACGGGCACCACTGATGGAGCACAGAGTGAGGCTGAGCTGCGCCGCGACGTAGCCCAGCGTCTGCAAGAGCAGGTCGTCGGCATGGACCCAACCAACATCGAGGTTCGCCGTCACCTGCGTGAGGTTGAAACCTACCGAGAACTCAGTAATTGGCAGGTGATCACTCCCGAGAAGCATGCTGAGATCAATGATCACCTCGCCGGCCTGCCGACGGCCTTCCGGGAGGACGAGTACGGCGAGGAAGCCAAGCGTTTCGACTACCTGGTGCTTCGCTTGCAGCTTGCCTACCTCCACGCCGACCCTGGCTACATGAGCTTTCGCTCGCAAGTACAAGAGATCGCTTCTGCCCTGTTGGACGAGATCACTCTGAGCATTCCGGCAGTGAGAGATCAGCGAGTCCTGCTGGAAGATGTGGCGAGCGATGAGTGGTGGCCGGATATCACGCTGCCGATGCTCGAAACCATGCGTCGTCGGCTGCGCGGGCTGGTCAAGCTGCTGCCGCGGATCAGACGTGGTGTGATCTATACCGACTTCGAGGACGAACTCGGGGAACTCAGTCTGCCGGAGATCAAGGGCCTGCCGCCGGGCGTGAGCAGGAGCCGCTTCGAAACCAAAGTTCGCTCGTACCTGCGGAGCCACGACGACGAGCCTGCAGTCAGGAAACTCCGAGGCAACGAACAGCTAACAGTGGATGTCTTGTATGCGCTACAGGACATCTTTATCGCCTCCGGATACGGAACCACCGAGGACATCGAGGCCGTTGCCGAGGAACACGGTGGCTTCGGCTTGTTCCTACGCTCGATCACCGGCCTTGATCACGAGGCAGCTACCGCCGCCTTTGAAGGACTCGTGTCCGGGCGCATCCTCAGCCCGCCGCAGCTGGCGTATATGAACCTGCTGACCGACTCGCTCGCCAGGAACGGACTCCTAGACGTCGGCAACCTGTACGAATCACCGTTTACCGCACGGGCCCCTCACGGCCCCGAAGACCTCTTCTCCGGCGCCGATGTTGATTCAATGGCCGACGTGCTTGCCGCCGTCCGAGCCACGGCACAGCCAACCGGCCATTCTGCGGCACCGGTTGCTGAGTGAAGCCTGACCATGGCCCTTCTGGCGGGTTTGCTAGGCTCCCATACGAGGAGATGGACTAGGACGAAGTCCATTGAGCTTATTGGAGGGCGGCGAACATGGAAACTGCTTCGCCCTCTAAGGATTCAGCGCGGCCGATTGCATCGACATGCTCCAACCTTATTATTACCGCATACCTTACTTGTCCATGGTGGCGAGCGGTTCAGCGGGAAGCTGACCAGCCTCTCGTCCGCATCGGCCTGGACCCTGCAGACGGTCTCCGTCTGGCGGCTTCGCGGCGGCTGTGCGCGGACGGATTCTTGGTACGCCAGCCGAGGCTCGCTTGTACGAGTCACAGGGCGAATGCACCTTCGACCTTGAGGCGGCGATCCGCCCATTTGGGATGGTGGACAGGCACCTCCACGGCCCAACCCGAGGTGTTCACAAGTTCACCGTGGCTTCGATGGTCAACCGCCGCGCGGGTCGGACATTTTCGGACTTGGCGTGCGGCACTGGGTTCATGCACTTTCCACGTCATGCGTGAGGCGGGACCGTCGCTATCTTTAGGATGAGGGGTCTGGGAGAAACCTGAAACCGGGCCGTAGTTTTGCGGGCCAGGGGGGTTCCGAGGTTCTCCCTAGTGCGTTTCCGGACTGGTCTCCCCTCCTGCCTGCCGCGCTGCCACTCTAAACGCCGTGGTTGCCTGTACACTTGTTCATTCATTGCGGCTCATCCGCTGGTTACCGGTCCGCTTAGTTGATCGAGATCCAGCCGCTCGCTCTTCCAGTAATCACTTAGGACGTACTCGTCCTCGCTGACGATCTCTCCTGATACAGAGCGAATCGCGCTATTAGGAAGGCATAGGGCAGCCCATGCTTCAACCAGCTTGCTATACAAATGTACCCTGTCGTCTTGCCCCATTGCCGTGTCCGCTAGCTTATTAGCTATATCGGAGGCCTTCTCATGCATGGCTAGCCATTCGATGATCTTCTGGCTCGGCACTGGCGGATCTGACAGAATAGGCAACGAACCTTGCCTCATGATAAAAACAAGCGTTAGGTCAGTGTCTGACGCGGGCTCCTCGATGGGCACAGGCTGAACGCGAATCTGGACGAGGTCGGCCAGCACCTGGCCCTCGGGGCTAGCTGGCTTGTCCCACCGCCTTAGGATCCGGCTACGTAGAGGCTCGACTGACTCGATGAAATAGTTGGGAAATGGGTAACGGCCGAACTTCCTCGCGACCGCCTGGCCGAATCTCCTTACCTCGTCCGGTCCTACGCCTATGCCGGCACGGTGGCGGCATTCAATGATGAGCCGCTTGTCAAGCGTCATGATTCGGTCAAGATCAGCGAACGCGTCCGTGCCATCCTCGGGCACAGCTACGTATTGCGGCGTTTCACCTTCGGCGTAGCGTTTCGCCTTATTGGTATCGCTGATCCTTTCCAAAGGAGCTACTTGCAGGTAGGGGCGCGTGTCAGGCGGACGCACGATGTCGCACGTCTGGGTCAGGACCACGACCTGCCTGACTCTTGATCCGGCGACAAAGTTCAAGATTCTAAAGAGTAGAGGCGGCATGTGGCGCAGTCCGTGCAGTGCGGCAGTGTGAATGAGCCACGGAAGGTCCACCACTTCGCCTTGGCGAAATTGCTCTAGCCGATCTGCGATCCGGTCACGACCGGACGAGCCCGGTGGCTGGGTGCCACCTGTCCTCTCGTGGTTCATGGCTAGTCAGCTCGGCGGCCGTCGCCGCGCTGCCCCTCCGCTGCGAGCAACTCCCAGGGTGCGAAACCTTCGCGGCGGTTGCCGGGCTGGGCAAGCGATCCGATGAGGTGCTGGTAAAGAGATTCGCCGTCGGCTGCGGGAGCGTGAAGCGCTGCTCTGGCTTCCTCGGGGTTATCTGCCGTCAAGCCGTCAACGACCCGGCTAAGAACGCTAAGCCGGGCCGCGTGGGCCTGGTTCAACCTTGTCCCGGTAGCCCAGGCATGCACGGTACGGCGGCTCACCCCGAAGGCCCTGGCGAGTTCATCCCAGGTAAGGCCGCTTCGGGCGCGAAGACGCTTTACGGCTTCTGCGGTCGCCGACGTTGCATCCTGTGTCCCTGACAGCCGCGTGTCGGGCACGAAACCGCCGATGCCGGTGGGCTGGCTAGCGCTTACAAATGTGGTGTCCCTTGTCGCGTACGCAGTGCTTGTAACGCCAGGCAGGAACAAGAATGCGCTGATGAGCGCCGGCGCTACGACTCGGCCAGCCCTGATCGAAGTCGGTTCCTTGACTTCACCTGTCCTCCCGGACAAAGCCAGCAAGTCGCTGGTCATGCCTGGCCGCCCGCGTGACGAAGCAAGTTGTCCGTAGCGGCCATGCGAAAGAATCTATAGGCGATATCCGCATACTGTCTTGTTTGCCGGCCAATCTCGGCAGCGACGAAGTCGCCCTTCCGCTCCTGGTACACATCTACGTCCAAGATCCAGCTGCGAGTGTCCACGGGCGCCAGCGCTGGGTCTAGAACGGCGCCCGCAGGCAACAGGCCCCATCTCGCGGTTATCTCTCCCCCCAGCAGGTGCAAGATCGTCTGCGTAAAGCTCTGAACGACGCTGGCCGGTGTCAGGTCCACTGATGTCAGACCTAGGAACGGCTCGGCTATCAGACTTCCTAGTTCGGCCAGGCCATCACCGGTAAACCGGTTGATATAGCGGATTCCGACTCGATCAAAGATAGGGGGTGATGCGACATCGGCAGCAACCGTGACAATCTCCTCGAACCGGGTACAGAAATCATCGCGTGTGCTGTAAGTCGAAGTATTGAGCGCTATGAAACTCTGGCCCACGGAGACCTGCCAGGTCTCCGCCTTGTCATTGAACCGTATGATTCGCTCGGCCGGCGGCCCCTCGACCACGCCGCCTGCAGAGACCAGGAAACCAACTGCTTTGTCTTCGCGGAGGATCGGGTATCTCGCCTTGAAGCGATCGCGCAGCTGTCCCAGATGGTCTTCATCAATCAACTCGGGACACTGCGGGAACCGAACTTGCGCTAGAGCCATGACAAGAGGTGCCCTCGGGAGGTATACCTCCTCCACAGGATCCGTACTGAACGCGCTGCCGAAGTGCGATGGCATGGTTCACAGTCTACTTCACACCACTGTCTCGCCGGCTAGGAGCAGCGGCTACAAGATTATGCGCGACCGTGGTGTACGGTCATGATGCTATCGCGGGCAGGCGTCGGCGGTGTACCCGCGCAGCATCCGCATTGGCGGGTCGGCTGCGGGAAGCTGGGATCGGGCCTTGCTGTGGAGGTCTTGGGAGCCGTTCGACGGCCGCCGGGACGGACAGTGGGTGAGCAGGCGGGCCAGTTCCCTCGCACTTGCTGGTTCCGTGGTCAGGGCGGCTGGGCGCAGGAGTGCCGGTGGTGGCCGGTTTGGTATCTCGCCGACGCTTCGGGCCGCTACCGATGTTCCTCGCTGTCGGGATGGCGAACCGCGAGGCCGTAAGACTTGCGAGTCAGAGTTGAACGGTAACCTCGATGGTCAACCGCCGGGCGGGTTTGACGTTTTCGCACTTGGTATGCGGCACTCGGATACACCCAATCCGCCACGGAGCCCGGATCCACCACGATCTTCGGGAGGCAGAAGCACTACGGGCACGCTTACGGCTCACAGCGCGCAGAGGTAACCGGGCCGGCGGCCAGACTCAGCGTGGGC
>Ga0302180_10003593_pt1 | contig 11651 bp, 8 predicted proteins | sample I_Palsa_E3_2_FD_200575 | JGI IMG/M metagenome (GOLD analysis project Ga0302180, IMG submission 200575) | Peat permafrost microbial communities from Stordalen Mire near Abisko, Sweden - I_Palsa_E3_2 | ecosystem: Environmental > Terrestrial > Soil > Palsa > Peat permafrost | place: Sweden: Abisko... | reverse complement strand
ACAGGAACATCGCTAGGTAGGCGTTGCGGGCGAAATCGCCGGAGCCGCCGATGCCGTTCTGCATGCTCGAGCCCATGATGTGGGTGGAGTTCACGTTGCCGTAGATGTCGGCCTCGATCATGCCGTTCATCGCCAGGCAGCCGAGCCGGCGTATAACCTCCGGGTGGTTGCTGATCTCCTGCGGGCGAAGGATGATCCGGTGGCGGTAGTCCGCGATACCGGCGTGCAGGTCGGCGATGCCGTCCTGGCTGAGGGAGAAGCCTGTCGCCGAGGCGATGGTCATCGCACCTGAGCGCAGCAGTTGCAGCATGCCGTCCTGGACCACCTCGGTGTAGGCGGTCAGCGGCGGGAATGCCCCGCCGTCAAGCCCGGCGAGCACGGCGTTGGTGATATTGCCGACGCCGGACTGCAGCGGCAGCAGCGTGGCGGGTAGCCGCCCGCGCCGTACCTCGTGGGTCAGGAAGTCCAGAACGTACCCGGCGATCAGCCGTGAGTCCTCGTCAGCCGGCCTGGACGGGGCGCTGTAATCCGGTTCGTGTGTCGGGACGACGGCGATGACTTTCTCCGGCGGGCAGTGCAGGTAGGGCCCGCCGATCCGGTCGGACGGCGTGAGGATCGGGATCGGTGTACGGTGCGGCGGCAGCGCGGAGCCGTAGTAAACGTCGTGCATTCCCTCCAGCTCGGCGGGCTGCCAGGAGTTCACCTCAAGGATCACCCGGTCGGCCAGGTCGATCCACGTTATGTTGCTCCCCACCGAGGAGGACGGGATCAGCGCCCCGTCGGCGGTGATGCCGGCCACCTCGATGAGCGCGACGTCGAGGTGACCGAACACGCCTTCGGCGACCATCTGCGCGACGTGCGACAAGTGCACGTCCACGTAGTCCAGCAGCCCCGCGTTGATCTTGGCGCGGGTTACCGGGTCGGACTGGTAGGGCATGCGCAGATCGATTCCGCCGGCCGCCGCCAGCGCGCCGTCCAGCTGCGGCGCGGTAGACGAGCCGGTCCAGACGCCGACCGTAAAACGGTCACCGCGCTCGGCCGCCTCGGTGATCCGGGCGACCAGCGCGGCCGGCACCGCCTTCGGATGGCCAGAACCGGTGAATCCGCTCATCCCGACGTTGTCACCCGGCGCGATGAACGTGGCTGCGTCTTCAGCTGGCATTACCTTGTCAGCAAGGGCTTTGTACCGCAGCCGCGACTGGTCTGTCATCCCGCATGCTCCCGTCCGCATCCCGGAGGCCTAGCCAGGCTGCGCGCCGCAGGACCCTTCCCCGGTCATGAGTGCTCACTTTACGGGTGGGAATAGCACCGGCTCGGGCCCCAGGGACCGCCACGGTAGGGACTAAAGCCACTAGGCAGCGAAAACCCGCGACCGTAGGACGAATTATGTACAGCACATGCCGCGGACCGACGAAGGCCGACCCGGCCAAGCACCACGGCCCGCACAGATAAGAGGAGACCCGATGTCAGACAGAATCGCGATCGTGACCGGAGCAGCCCGTGGCATCGGCGCGGGGACGGCGATCAGGCTGGCCGCCGACGGCATGGCCGTGGCCGTCCTTGACCTCAACGAGGCCGACTGCGCCGCCACGGTGAAGGAGATCGAGAACAACGGCGGTCGCGCGCTCGCGGTCGGCGCCGACGTCAGCAAGACCGATCAGGCGAACGCCGCGGTCGAGCGGGTGGCAGCCGAGCTGGGCGCGCCGACGGTGCTGGTCAACAACGCCGGGATAACCCGCGACGCCATGCTGTTCAAGATGACCGACGAGCAATGGGACTCGGTGATCGCCGTCAACCTGCGCGGCCCGTTCCTGATGACCAGGGCGGCGCAGAAGTACATGAGCGAGCAGAAATGGGGGCGGATCGTCAACATCTCGTCGTCGTCGGGGCTCGGCAACCGCGGGCAGGCCAACTACTCCGCCACCAAGGCGGGCGTGGAAGGCTTCACCAAGACGCTCGCCAAGGAACTGGGCAAGTTCGGGATCACCGCGAACGCGGTCGCACCGCACTTCATCGCCACCGACATGACCACGAACATGGCGGCCAGCCTGAAAATGTCGTTCGAGGAACTCGTGGAGACCTACAAGAAGCAGATTCCGGTAAACCGGGTCGGCCAGCCGGCCGACGTGGCGGCCGCTATCTCCTTCCTGGTCGGCGAGGACGCGGGCTTCGTCTCCGGCCAGGTCATCTACGTGGCGGGCGGCCCTCTGTGCTGACTCACGACTTCTTGGTCCGCCCCGCAGGTTAGAACAATAAGACCGAATTGTCGGTCGGAACTCATAGTGAGCGTAAAGGCGCCCGATATAAGTTCCAGGAACATATAGGACCTTTGGCCATTACCCTCCCACCGGCCGGCTCGTTAGCGTCCGGAGCATCGACAGTCTCGAACTACTGGCCCGCGGTAACACGCGAGAAAGCAGAGGCTCCCTGCTAGCGCGTTTGGAGACGAATTCATGCGAAGCACGATGATGGACTTTCCGCTCACAGTCAGCCGCATCTTCGAGCACGGCCGGGCCACCTACGCCGACAGCGTGGTCGTCACCAACGACGCCGACGGGGTGCGCCGCATCGAGTTCGGGGCCCTGGCGGACCGCGCGGATCAGCTGGCGGCTGGCCTGCGGCGCCTGGGCGTCGAGCCCGGCGACCGGGTCGCCACCTTCGCCTGGAATACCCAGGAGCACCAGGAAGCGTACTTCGCCATTCCCGGCATGGGCGCGGTGCTGCACACCATTAACATCCGGCTGTCAGCGGAGCAGATCCGCTACATCATCGGCCATGCCGAGGACTCCGTGCTACTCGCCGACGCCAGCCTGGCGTCGATCCTCGCCCCGGTCCTGGCGGCCGGCGGGGATGAGCTCTCCTCGCTCCGCCATCTCATCGTGTTCGGCGACGGCGACCGCTCCGAGCTACCGAAGCACATCGACTACGAGGAACTGCTTGCCGCGGAACGGCCGGGGTACCCGTGGCCGGAGATTGAGGAGACGGCCGCCGCCGCGATGTGCTACACCAGCGGGACCACCGACCGGCCGAAGGGAGTCGTCTACAGCCACCGTTCGACGTTCCTGCACTCACTGGGCGTGTGCTCCGGCGAGGCCCTCGGGCTCAGCCAGCAGGACCGCCTGCTGCCGGTCGTGCCCATGTTCCACGGCAACGCCTGGGGGATGCCGTACGCCTCCTGGCTCGTCGGGGCCGACCTGCTGCTGCCGAACCGGTTTACGCAGGCAGAGCCGCTGGCCCGGTTCATCGAGGCGGAGCGGGCCACCCTGGCCACCGCCGTCCCGACCGTATGGTACGACGTTCTCGGCCTGGATCCGGCGACCGTCGATTTCTCATCGCTGCGCATGATCTTGGCCGGCGGAGCGGCCGTCCCGCGCAGCCTGATCGAGGCCTACCAACAGCGATTCGGTGTGCGTGTCGTCCAGGCCTGGGGCCTGACCGAGACAAGCCCGGTCGCGGCAGTGGCTCACCCGCCCAAGCACGTCCCGGCGGAACGCGCGATGGACTACCGGGTCACCGCGGGACGCGCCCTCGGCGGCGTGGAGGCCCGGGTCGTGGAGGACGAAGGCAAGGTACTTCCCAGCGACGGGGTCGCCACCGGTGAGATCGAGGTGCGCGGAGCATGGGTGACGGGTGCCTACTACCGGGACCCGGCCTCGGCCAAGTTCCGCGACGGCTGGCTGCGCACCGGCGACGTCGGCCGGATAGACGCCAAGGGGTACATCACGATCAGCGACCGGGCCAAGGACGTCGTCAAGTCGGGCGGTGAATGGATCTCCACGCTTGAGCTGGAGGCTGCCATCCTCAGCCACCCGGCCGTCCGCGAGGCCGCGGTGATCGCCGCGCCCGACGAACGGTGGGGTGAGCGGCCGCTGGCCTGCGTGGTCCTCGTACCGGGTGCGTCGGTGAGCCCGGAGGAACTCAGGACGCACCTGTCCGCCCTGGTCGTGAAGTGGTGGCTGCCGGACCAGTGGGCCTTCGTGGACCAGGTGCCGCGCACCAGCGTGGGCAAGCACGACAAGAAGCTCCTGCGGGCCCGCCACGCCGAAGGCGGCCTGAACGTCGTGCTTAGTGATGAGTCGCCCACAGCACCTGGAGCCAAGTAATCATGGCCATGATCGTGGAGCGGCTGTCATGACGGCCCCGCGCGGCAAGGCGCCGCTGAACAAGAACACCTCCAACGGCCGTCGACCAGCGGCACGGCCGTCCGTCGTCGTCCCGCCGCGAACAGGGAAGCCTGGCCAGGGCGGGGATCTTGCGGAGAACACAGCTCAGCTGGCCGCTGCAGCTCAGGCGGTCCCAGAGCCGGCCCCGTCAGCCCCTTCAGCCCCGTCAGTTCCGTCAGTTCCGTCGGCCCCGTCAGTTCCGTCGGTCCCGTCAGTTCCGTCGGCCCCGTCGGCCCCGTTCGGCCTCCGCCTGGCGGCGGGCGCACTGCGGTTTCTCGGCCAGGCGGGCGCACTGCGGTTTCTCGGCCAGCAGGCGGTGCGGCAGCCGCAGGCGCTGCTGCGGAGTGTGCCTGCGACCGGTGCGGAGCTGCTGCGGATCGGGCTTGGTAAGTCGCAGGTAGCGCCGGAGAAGGGGGATAAGCGCTTTGTCGATCCAGCGTGGCGCGAGAACCTCCTTTTCCGCGCGACCATGCAGGCGTACCTCAGCCTCGGGTCAGAGGCCGACAGCTACGTCGATGACCTCGGCATCGAGGGCATGAACGGCGAACGGGTCCGCTTCGCGCTGATGTTGCTCCGGGAGACCCTGGCGCCGACCAACTTCTTCATGGGCAACCCCGCGGCCATCAAGCGGGCTTACGACACCGGCGGCGGCAGCGTCCGCAAGGGCATCGCCAACTTGGCCGGCGATGTGCAGCACAACCACGGCATGCCGACGATGGTCGACCGTACGCCGTTCAAGCTCGGCGAAAACATCGCCGCGACGCCCGGTGCGGTCATTTTCCGGAACGAGGTTTTCGAGCTGATCCAGTACGCGCCGCAAAGCGACGTCACCTACCAGCGGCCCATCCTCGTGGTGCCCCCGCAGGTGAACAAGTACTATGCCCTGGACCTCGCACCTGGCCGCAGCATGTACGAATACCTGCTCAAGCAGGGCATTCAGGTCTTCGGGATAAGCTGGCGCAACCCGACAGGCGAGCAGCGCGACTGGACTTTCGACACCTACGTGCAGGCGACGATCGACGCCATCGACGTGGTCCGCGAGGTTTCCGGTTCGCCCGATGTGAACACCATGGGCGCTTGCCTGGGCGGGATGACGCTCGCGCTCGCGCAAGCGCACCTCGCCGCTGCTGGGGACCATCGCATCCACTCCGCGACGATGACCGTCACCCTGCTCGACACCGAATCTGATGGACGGATGTTCCTGTTCGCGACACCGAAGTTGCTCGCGTTGGCCAAGAAGGTGTCGCAGCGCAGCGGGGTGATTGACGGCTGGAAGACGGCGAACATGTTCGCCTGGCTGCGCCCGAACGATCTGGTGTGGAACTACTGGGCGAACAACTACCTGCTCGGTCAGGACCCTCCGGCCTTCGACATCCTCGCCTGGAACGCGGACACGACCAGGCTAAGTTCCGCTTTCCATCACCAGCTGCTCGACTTGGTGGCAGGCAACCAGATGGTTCACCCGGGCGGCATGAAGGTCCTCGGCACGCCGATCGACATCTCACGCATCAGCTGCGATACGTATGTGGCGGCGGGGATGACCGACCACATCACGCCGTGGCACACCTCTTACCGGTCCACCCAGATGGTTTCCGGTCATTCTCAGTTCGTCTTGTGCTCAAGCGGCCACATTCAGACCGTGGTGGCCGATCCGAAGCACCGAGGGCTCGGGTACTTCGTCAATCCGGAGACGCCGCCCGATGCCGAGCAGTGGCTGGCGGGCGCGCAGCGGCACGAGGGCTCCTGGTGGGAGCACTGGGCGGGCTGGCTGGCCGACCGCTCCGGCGCGCAGGTCGCGGCACCCCAGTCCGTCGGCAGCCCCCGCTTCCCGGCAAAAGAGCCAGCTCCGGGCACCTACGTTCATCAATGACAGCCCGCCAGCGGGTAGCAGGACCCCGGGAACGGGCTGCTCGGTCACCTGCCCAGGGACCTGGCGGATTACTGACGAGGCGCGATCCTTCCGGGCCGCCTGAACCGGTCCCGTCTGCGGGACCTTAGTCCCGCAGACGTGGGGACCCTCAGCACTGCAAGCATCTGCTGTCGGTGGACAGGCTTAAGCGATCAGTTATTTGCACCTGCCGTCCAGGGCCGGTTGCGGCCTGACCCCCGGAGGATCCGATGAGAACCCTCGCCCTGGCGGGACACGGTCCCGTCGCCATCAATTTGAACCAGCCAGGCAGTTATCTGCACTGGAACGTCTTCACGATCTCGGTGGCGAACCTGGTGCTGATCGCGGTCATGGTCGCCATCTTCGGCGCGGCGCTGCTGTTGCCGTTCCCGAAGCTGAACCGCCACGGCGGCCAGCAGCCAGCTGAGGCCGTGGCCCCGGCCGACTACACCGCCGACCTCACGCCCGCAGAGGGCGATGAGCGGATGTGGACGGCGCGGGTGCGCCGCCGGGCGCTGACCTCCCTGCCGCCGGGCAAGCTGCTGCCCGACCGCCAGCCCGCCTATGTCGCCTCCTGGATATACGTGTTCGGCGTCGGAGCACTGGCCGCATTGGGGATGGCCATCGTGAGCGGCTTCGCCCTCGCGCTGGGCGGCCCGGACTGGTGGCACACCAACCTGGTCGGGCACTTCTTCAACAGCTTGCACCTGTGGAGCGTCGAGCTGTTCATGGCGCTGCTTGTCATTCACCTGTGGGGCAAGTTCTGGATGGCCGCCTGGCGCGGCCGCCGCACGCTGACCTGGATCACCGGCGTGGTCGCCTTCGTCGCCTCGATCGTGGAGTGCTTCACCGGGTACCTGTCCCAGCAGAACTTCGACTCCCAGTGGATCTCCACCAGCGGCAAGGACGCGTTCAACGGCGTCGGGGTCGGCGCGTTCTTCAACCTGATGAACACGGGCCAGATGCTGATGTGGCACATCGTGCTCATGCCGATCATCCTCATCGCCATCGTCGGTGCGCACGTGCTGCTGGTGCGCGTCCGCGGCGTGAGCCACCCGCTGCCCGCCGACAGGCCCCGCGGCCTGGCCGCCCGCCGTGCGGCCCGGGCCGCCGACGCCGCGCCGTGGCGCGGCCCGACCCGGCGCTACGACATCCTCAAGGAAGGCTCCATCGCGGCCGTGGTGGTGCTGATCCTCACCGTCGGCCTGGCCAGCCTGCTGTCCTCTCCTGACACCCCGTCCATCACCGTGGCCAGCTGGGTTCAGGCCGCTCCGGCCGACTTCCTGGCCACCGCCGCCAGCGAGCTCAACGGCACCAGCGAGACCGCCACCTACGGCCCGCCTTACAACACCAACGGCACCCCGCAGAGCATCCTCTTCGCCCCCGCGGACATCTTCGGCGTCCGGCAGCCGATCAACACCGCGCAGACGTTCGTGCTCTCCCCGCTATCCAAGCTCGCCCCGACCGATCCGGCCCTGGCCACCGCGCTGACCAGCTACAACGCAGCGTCGGCGGCCCAGCAGCTCAAGTGGGCGACCAACTACGGCAACGCGGTCACCAAGGTCACGTTCACCAGCGACGGAACGCCGGTGGTGCCCAAGGCCAACGACGGTCCTGTCCCGGTCATGCTGGCCAACGAGCTGACCCTGGCCCGCAGCGGCGCGATGGACGCCGACCTGCTCGCCCAGCAGCCGTTCTACGGCACCGACTTCACCAAGCCGCTGCTCTTCCTCGAAGACGGGCAGTACTTCTCCAACCAGGCCACCGCCATGGGCCTGACCGGCACCCAGTGGGGTGTCATGAACGAGACCGGCAGCTATCCCGGTCAGCCCTGGCTGTGGCTGTACCAGCTGTGGTACCAGCTCCCCGGCTTCAGGACCTCGGCCAACGCCGACCTGATCGCCATCTACCTGACCGGCCTGGCCACCGCGGCGCTGCTGGCCATCCCGTTCATCCCCGGCCTGCGGGACATCCCGCGGTGGATCCCAGTGCACCGGCTCATCTGGCGGAACTGGAACAACCAGCAGCCGACCGAGCCCACCGGCCAGCCGGAGCCAGGCCCCAAGCCCGAACCCGCCGGCCAGAAGTAAGAATCGAGCCCTGCGATGACCCACGACCTGCGCGCGGTCCTGGGCTGACGATGTCAGACCTTGGTCCCGCCGGTTGGTGACCCTCGTTACTTACCGGCCGGGGCCAGGCCGGCTGTGCTGGCAGCCACAGCCGAAGGGCGTGATGAACATGCGGGTACTGATCGTGTACGAATCGATGTACGGGAACACCCGCGTCGTGGCCAGCAACATCGCGGACGGTCTGCGTGCCGCGCACGACGTGATAATGGTTCATGTGGCCGAGGCGACCGGGGAACTGCTCGCCTGGGCCGATCTGGTGATCGTCGGCGCCCCGACGCACATGCACCGGCTGTCCACCGCCTCCTCCCGGCGGATGGCGGCCCAGGGGGCCGCCGACCAGGCCAGCGGACTGACCCTAGAACCGGACGCGGTCGGCCCGGGTCTGCGTGACTGGTTCGACGGCATCCCGGCCGGCCACGTTCTCGCCGCCGCCTTCGACACCCGGATCAATGCCAGGTCCGTGTTCACCGGCCGCGCCAGCCGTGGCATCCGCAAGCTGCTGAAGCAGCACGGCTATCACGTCATCGCGGCCCCGGAGAGCTTCCTGGTCACTTCCCGGAACGCGCTGCTCAGCGGCGAGACCGCGCGAGCCCGCCGCTGGGGTGCCGCGCTCGGCGTCATCGCCAGCGACGTCAAGCACCCGGCGCACGCCTGAGCCGGCTGGCCCGGCCGTCCTGAGGTCCACTGGAACAGGGCACGAGCTGATCGGTATCAGCCGGAAGCGGGCGCGGCCGCCGCCTGCCGCGCATGCTCGGCCACCGCGTGGTCTTCCGGGTACACGACACCGCTTCCCCAGTAGCCCACCGAGATCTCATGGACGGTGATCACCGTCAGCGGGACCCGGCGGATCACCGCTTCCCTCATCGCCCATTCCAGCGCCCGCCGCGAATGAGCGGACCCGTCGATTCCGACTACGATTCCCGACATCTTGCTCGCCTTCTTGTCCGTATTCTCGCTGCCGACGCTAAGCGCGCAAGATCCCGGCCCGTAGGGCCTTCTGGGGCCAACGGCAGGGTCGAAAGTAAGGGACTTTAGACCCACCAGGATGGGGCGATACGTCTCTTCCGCTCCGGGCCTCGCCCAGCGAAGCTGTAACCATGAACACGAGTTCCCTGCACCCGTCAGCCTGGAATGACGACCCGGCGGCCCAGCAGTCGCCCGGTAACGTCGCCAGCGTGTCCGCAAACATGGCCGACCTGGCCGACCTGGCTGACCGGGCCTGCTGCTGTCCGGCGCAGCCGATGGTGCGGGTCATCCTGCCGCCCACCGCTGCCAGGCCGCATGAGACGGAGCTCCTGCTGTGCGGTCATCACTACCGCGTCGCGCGCCAGGCCCTGACGGCAGCACACGCCGCCGTCTGCGAACTGCCGTGGACCCCCCGGGACACCGCCGCGTGGATTCTCGGCGATCCTGACCGTTCCCTCGCACCGGCCAGCTGATCATCGATAGGCCCGCGCCGATTTTCACCAAAGAATCGGTCCCATCTCACCTCCGTATGCCCGACGGAGTGATATCGACCTGGAATCAGGGCGCCGTGCGCCTAAAAGTCGGCCCTGACACGCCATAAGCGAAAATCGCCTGCCCGATTTCAAAGAGCAGCTCGCCCAGCGTACCGGCGCGCATCCGAGGTCTTCGCCGGCGAAAGTCATTGCGGAACTCGTCGGCGGGCGTCGCGGTGCGACTGCCGTCTGTCGGTCTGCTTATGCTGGGCGAAACACCAAATCCGCAGGAGAGCTGCCGATGACCGCGCCGCAAGCTAGGCAACCTCAAGTATTTCCTCGCCCGGCCGTGGCGGACTTGGCTAGCCGGGTGCTGGCTGGCGAGCACCGGGCCGCGGCCCGGCTGATCACCCTGATCGAAAGCGGCGATCCCGCGGCTGGTCCGCTGCTGGCCGAGCTGTTCCCGCATACCGGCCGGGCCATGGTTGTCGGGGTCACCGGCCCGCCCGGTGCCGGCAAGTCCACGCTGACCGAGAAGCTGGTGCTGTGCTGGCGGCGGCAGGATCGCACCGTCGCCGTGCTGGCCGTGGACCCGTCCAGCCCGTTTACCGGCGGAGCGCTGCTCGGCGACCGGATCAGGATGGCGTCGCTGAGCAGCGACCCGGGCGTTTACGTGCGTTCCATGGCGAGCCGGGCGCACCTGGGTGGCCTGGCCGAGGCCGCTCCGGCCGCCGTGCGGGTCCTCGACGCGATGGGCGCGGACGTCGTCGTGGTCGAGACGGTGGGGGTGGGTCAGGGCGAGGTGGCGATCGCCGGCACCGCCGACTGCACCGTGCTGGTCACGATGCCTGGTGGCGGCGATGGGATCCAGGCCATGAAGGCGGGGATCTTGGAGGTCGGCGACGTGTTCGTGGTGAACAAGGCCGACCGGGACGGCGCGCTGCGCACCCAGCGCGAGCTCAACGCCATGCTCCGGATGACCGAAGGCACCCCCCGTCCCGCCGTCCTGCTCACCAGGGCCGACGTCGGCGAGGGCGTAGAAATCCTGGTCAGGCACATCGATGAGTTCCTCGCCGCCGCCCGCGAATCCGGCCGGCTGGCCACCCGCCGGCTGGCTCACCTGGAACGTGAAGCCCTCGAGCTGATCGGCGTCCAAGCCCGCCGCCAGATCATGCAGGCCCTCGACCCCGCCGCCATCGCCGGCTTCTCCCAAGCTCTCCAGGAACGCCGGATCGACCCCGCCACCGTAGCCACCCGCGCCCTCGCCCTCGCTAACGCGGACTTCCGGTGCGCCCAGCAGGATGGGAGGACTCGCTGACATCGGGTACCGCCGCCCCCGGCGCTGAGGCCTTTGGTCCCGCGGGGAAGTGCCTTTTAGCGCTAGCTGCTCCCCAGAGGCGGACCGAGGTTGGTGACAATCGCGAAAATGCGGCGTTTATCCCAGGCCGTGGCGCTGTCAGAGCAGATACCGGCCGGGAGGAGGCAACCGTGAAGGCAATCCTGGACGTCATCCTCGACCCCAGCAGCCAGCCCGCTGATTTCGCCGCGCTGCCGCTGCCGGAGGCTTACCGGGCCGTCACCCTGCACCGGGACGAGGAGCACATCTTCGACGGCATCCACACCCGGGACCGGGACCCCCGCAAATCCCTGCACGTAGAGGAGGTGCCGGTCCCCGAGCTCGCCTGGGGCGAGGCGCTTGTCGCCGTCATGGCCAGCGCGGTCAACTACAACACCGTGTGGAGCTCGATCTTCTCGCCCGTCTCCACCTTCGCCTTCCTGCGCCGCTACGGGAAACTCTCCGAGCTCACCGCGCGGCACGACCTGCCGTACCACGTGGTCGGCTCTGACCTGGCGGGCGTGGTGCTGCGCACCGGCCCCGGGGTAAACAACTGGAAGCCGGGCGAGGAGGTCGTCGCCCACTGCCTGGCCGTCGAGCTGGAAAGCTCCGATGGGCACAACGACACCATGCTCGACCCGGAGCAGCGGATCTGGGGTTACGAGACCAACTTCGGCGGCCTGGCCGAGCTGGCGC
>Ga0302180_10003587_pt1 | contig 11660 bp, 8 predicted proteins | sample I_Palsa_E3_2_FD_200575 | JGI IMG/M metagenome (GOLD analysis project Ga0302180, IMG submission 200575) | Peat permafrost microbial communities from Stordalen Mire near Abisko, Sweden - I_Palsa_E3_2 | ecosystem: Environmental > Terrestrial > Soil > Palsa > Peat permafrost | place: Sweden: Abisko... | reverse complement strand
CGCATTCCGCGGCCGCCACGGCGAACGCCCGGATGGCCGGCGTGTCGAGCGTGCCCGAGCGGATATCGCGTTCCTGCCCGCCGCCGTGCAGCACGGGCACCGGAGCCACCCCGCGGCCCAGGATGAGGGCGCCGACGCCGACCGGACCGCCGAGCTTGTGACCGGTGACGGTCAGCGCGTCCGCTCCGCTGGCCGCGAAGTCGACGGGCAGCTGGGCGGCTGCCTGGACCGCGTCGGTGTGGAACGGCACGCCGTACTCGTGTGCCACCGCCGCGAGCTCGCTGACCGGGTTCACCGTGCCGACCTCGTTGTTCGCCCACATCACGCTGACCATAGCCACCTGATCGCTGGCCTGGTCGATCGCGACCCGAAGCGCCTCGGGGCGCACCACGCCGCCGGAGTCGACACCGAGCCAGACGGCATCGGCCCCCTGGGCTTCCGAGAGCCAGCGGACCGAGTCAAGCACGGCGTGATGTTCCACCGAGGTGGTCAGCACCCGGCGGCGGGAGCCCTGGTGCCGCGCCCAGTACAGCCCCTTGACGGCCAGGTTGTCCGCCTCGGTCCCGCCGCTGGTGAAGACGATCTCGCTCGGCCGCGCCCCGAACACCTCGGCGAGCTGCTCCCTGGACTCTTCCACCACCCGGCGGGCGCGCCGGCCCGCGGCGTGCAGCGATGAGGGGTTGCCGAGCCGGGCCAGCTCCTCGGTCATCGCAGCGATCGCTTCGGGCCGCATCGGCGTCGTCGCCGCGTGGTCCAGGTACACGGGACTTGTATTGTGCGAACTCATGGCTGCGTACAGCCTAGTCGTCGCGAAGATAGGGAAGATACAGATGTAACGGGCAACTATGGGCTACTTGCGCTTTCCGATCTCCTCGAGGAGCTGCGGGACCACCTTGAACAGGTCTCCGACGACCCCGAAGTCGGCCAGCTCGAAGATCGGGGCCTCGGGGTCCTTGTTGACGGCGATGATCGTCTTGGAGGTCTGCATGCCGGCCCGGTGCTGGATCGCCCCGGAAATGCCGATCGCCATGTACAGCTGCGGCGAGACGGTCTTGCCGGTCTGGCCGACCTGGAACTGGTGCGGGTACCAGCCAGCGTCGGTCACCGCGCGGGACGCGCCGACGGCGGCGCCGAGCGAGTCCGCCAGCGTCTCGATGACCTGGAAGCCCTCGGCCCCGCCGGTGCCGCGCCCGCCGGAGACCACGATCGAGGCCTCGGTCAGGTCGGGCCGCTCACCCCGCTCGGCCACCACCCGGCCAGTGACCCGGGCCCCGGTCGCCTCGGCGGCCAGGGACACCGGGGACAGCTCCGCGGCACCCGGCTCGGGCACGGGCGCCACCGCGTTCGGGCGCATCGCCACGATTGGGGTGCCCCGCTTGACCCGGGAGTGCACGATCGTCGCGCCGCCGAAGATCGACTGCTCGGCGACCGGGCCGCCCTGGCCGGGGGTCAGGTCCACCGCGTCGGTCAGCACCCCGGAGTCGATCTTGACCGCGAGCCGGCCGGCCACCTCCTTGCCCTGGGCGTTGCCGGCCAGCAGCACCAGCGCCGGGGACTTCTCCGCGACCAGCTGGGCCAGCAGCGCCGCGGCGGGCGCGACGACCAAGTCGTCGAAGACCGCGTCGCCGGCCACGTAAATCTTGGCCGCGCCGTACTCGGCGCAGCGCGCCTGGGCCTGCTCCGCGCCCGGCCCGGTCCACACCACCGACGGCTCGCCGAACCGGCGGGCCAGCGTGATCAGCTCGAGCGTGACCTTCTTCACGTCTGCGCCGGTGTGCTCCGCGAGCACCAGGAACTCCGCCATACCGTTTCCTCCCCGGCCTCAGATGAACTTCTGCGCGGCGAGGAACTCGGCGACCTTGACGCCGCCGTCGCCTTCGTCCTTGACGACCGTGCCCGCCGCCCGCGGCGGCCGCTGGGTGTGATCGACCACCTCGGTGGCCGCGCCGCCGAGCCCGACCGCGGCCGGGTCGATGCCCGCGTCGGCCAGGGACAGCGTCTGAACCGGCTTCTTCTTCGCGGCCATGATCCCCTTGAACGAGGGGTACCGCGGCTCGTTGATCTTCTCCACCACGCTGACCACCGCGGGGAGCGCAGCCTCGACCTCGAAGTACCCGTCCTCGGAGACCCGGCGGATCCGGATCGCCGGGCCGTCGATCTCCACCTTGCTGGCCAGCGAGACCTGCGGCACGCCCAGCCGCTCGGCCAGCATCGCGGCCATCACCCCCATCCGCGCGTCGGTCGACTCCGACCCGCAGATCACCAGGTCGAAGCCGATGACGCCCAGAACCTGAGCGAGCGCGTACGAGGTCGACAGGGCGTCCGAACCGGCCAGGCCGTCATCCAGCAGGTGCACGGCCTTGTCCGCGCCCATCGACAGCGCCTTGCGGATCGACTCGGCGGCCTTGTCCGGGCCCATCGTCACGATGGTGACCTCGGCCTCATTCCCCGCCGCCCGCTGGGCCTCGGCGATCTGCAGGCCCTCCTCGATCGCGTACTCGTCCAGCTCGTTGATCAGCCCGTCCACCGACGCCCGGTCCAGCGTGCCATCCGCGGTGAGCTTACGTTCGGCCCAGGTATCAGGCACCTGCTTGACCAACACGACGATGTTCATCGACGACACCGACCTCCTTCGTTGCCTGGCATACAGCCTGCCAAACCGCCAACCGGCGCCCGGCACCGGGTCCATGCCATTATGTTACTCGCCAGTATATTAAGCCCCAAGTCCGCAGCCGAGACGGGGAGGCGGAGGCGGAGGCGGAGGCGGAGGCGGAGGCGGAGGCGGAGGCGGGGGCCGGGGCCCCTGGGGTGGAGGCGGGAGGCGGGGCAGAGGCGGCACAGCGAAGCTGGAGGTCGGCGTGCGGCTAATCGGACATCTAGTGTTATTAATCCTGAAACAGGATGTACACAATTTAAATGCCTATATGGGTTGAAATTGGATAATTGGGATTATTGGGGTGATAGAGTCTCACGAGAGGGACAGATTCTGGTGGGGTGAGTGCTATCGACGGGGATCAGCACAATCACTGGGGTTGCTGAAGTAAGAGTCGATACTTGGCGATCCATGGGGCGTCGTAGGACTGATAGAAACTGAGAGTTTTTTTAGCTCAAGGTTTCTATAGGGCGGTAAATCTAGTTGCGGGTCAGTGCGGCTCGACGAGCCCAGGACTGGACGAGTCCCGGGCGGCTAAACGAGTCCAGGGGTCACTAGACGAGCCCGGGGTAACGAGTCGGCTTTTGGGCGTACGGCCCGCTTGTTCGGACTCGGAGAGCTCTGGACTGGCTGAACCGGCAAGGCGTGATCCGGCGGACGGCCAACGGACGCGTGGATGGGAGGGGAACACTATGCCGTTGGCGGCTCATGCTGCGATCACGCTGTCGGGGCTCACGAGCTTCGGGTGGTGGCGCCAGCTACATCATTATGTTCCTATCGGGCTGGTCGGCGCGATCTCGTGGACAGTGTGGCTCACCCGCTTCACGCTCTCGCGCGTGTACCGCCCGGTCAAGCCGGGCTACACGGCGACGACATCGGTGGTGGTCCCGTCCTACCGAGAGGACCCGGACATCCTCGACCGGTGCCTGACGTCCTGGCTGAGCGAGAACCCGACGGAGATAATTATCGTCCCCGATGTGGCAGACACCGAGGTCATCGAGCGATTGCACAGCCGGGCCGTGACTGAGCCGCGGCTGAAGGTGCTGCCGTTCGCCCATCGCGGCAAGCGCTCGGCGCTCGGCGTCGGCATCCGGTACGCGACCCAGGAGATCCTGCTGCTGTGCGATTCGGACACGAGCTGGGAGCCGGGGCTGCTCGGCAACGTGCTGGCGCCATTCGCCGATCCCGAGGTCGGCGGCGTGGGCACGCGGCAGAACGTTTACCTGCCCAAGACCAGCGTGTGGCGGCGGATCGCCGACTGGATGATCGACGTACGGTACCTCGATTACGTGCGCGCCCAGTCCCGGGCCGGTGCCGTCGCTTGCCTGTCCGGCCGGACCGCCGCCTACCGCCGCAGCGTGGTGCGGCCCCTGCTCGCGAACCTGGAAGATGAGTTCTTCCTCGGCCGACGATGCATCGCGGGCGACGATGGCCGGCTGACCTGGCTGGTGCTGGCGGCCGGATACAAGACCGTCTACCAGTCGACCGCCCGCGCCACGTCCATGTTCCCCGACCAGGGCCGCGCCTTCTTCAAGCAGCGGCTGCGTTGGAGCCGGAACTCCTACCGCACCTACCTGACCGCGATGTGGAAGGGGTGGCTCTGGCGCCAGCCCTTCATCTGCCAGCTCAGCGTCCTGCAGGTCATGCTGACGCCGGTGACCATGGGCTTCGCGGTCACTTACCTGATCGTCTGGACGCTGCACCCGCAGACGCTGGTGGCCGTGGCCGCGGTTTCCTGGCTGCTCGCCGGGCGTGGCCTGCGCGGCATCTCGCACTTGCGGGAACGTCCTTCCGACATCTGGCTGCTTCCGCTGGTCGCCGTCATGACCATCGCGATCGCGCTGCCGGTCAAGCTCTACGCGTTCGCCACCATGAACGTCCAAGGCTGGCTGACTCGCAGCACGGACCAAGTCGGCGGCGAGGCGCAAAGCGCCTCGTCGCTCGTATAGGAGGCCTAGGTGGCCAGCAAGCGTACGACCGAAAGCCCGCGAGCCCCTGCTAACCGCGCGTGGCCATTCGTGGTGGCCGCGGCCGCCGTATTCTGCCTGCTCGCAGCCATGCCCGTCATCCTCCCGGCACTTCACCTGCAACTCGGAGTCACTGCGGCCAAGACCAGCCATGGGATCACGCTGCTGCCGGCCCCGTCTGCCCCGCACCTGGTCTCGCTGCCATCGGTCGCGCAGCCGATCGACCCCGGTGACCAGCCGTCCTCGCTGCCTGCCGTCAACGCGACCAAGGAAGCCGCCGCCGTCAGCGCCGAAGACAGCCGGATCCGGATCATGCTGCATGACGCGGGTCATATCTACCAGCCGGAGGTGATCCCGACCCAGGGCGACCTGCCGACCCTGGTGCTGACGGCGGGACAAGCCACTTACACCGCGGCTGATCTCGTCCAGTACGGCGCGCTGGTGCTGCTGCCGGACCATGCCGCGCTGCTCATTGATAATGTTTTCGTCTCGACCAACGCGCGGCTGTCTCTCGGCGGTCCCGCGCTGCGCACGCTCTACCTGGACAACGGCGGCGCCGGCTTCGCGACCATCGTCGCCTGGGATGGAAACTTGTCGTTCCAGGGTTCCGCCAGCCAGCCGATGACTATCGTGGGCTGGGACCGGGCCGCCAACGCGGCTGCGGCCGACGCGGGGAACGGCCGGTCCTACATCCGCGAAGTAGGCGGCACAATGACGCTGTCCGACGTCCGGGTGTCCTCGCTCGGGTTCTGGAGCGGCCGGACCGGCGGGGTGGCGTGGACCGGCCTGACGGGCAGTCCGAGCAAGGGCGGCGCGACGGGTTCGACGTTCACCGCCGACACCTACGGCTCGTTCGTCTCCCGCAGCTCAGGAGTCACCTTCCGGGACGACCTGTTCGAGTACAACGAACTTGACGGGCTGCACATTCACCGTTACTCGGTCGACTCTTCTGTCATCTCCAGTTCGGCGTCCCGCAACGGCGGCAGCGGTTTCACCGTCAGTCCCGCCACCGTCAGTACCCTGCTGGAAGACGACGTATCCGAGCACAATGCCGGGGACGGATATTTCATCAACGGCAAGCCCCTCGCCACCGGCGCGTCAGCTTCGGGCGGGTCGGTCGCGCCAGGCTCGGGAGCGGTGATCAAAGACAGCGCGGCGCTGAACAACGGCCAGATCGGCATCCTGGTCGAGGGCGGCACCGGCACCGTGATCTCTGGTGACCAGGTGTGCGCGAGCATCACCGCCATCGCGATCAGGTATGGCGTTACCGATGGGGTCCTGACCGGGAACTATGTCCGCTGCGATCCCAGGTCAGGCTTCTCGATCGGCCCGTCCACACCGGGACTGCTGGTTTCCGGCAACACGGTTGTCGGCCCGCGAACCGGGTTTATCGTCTCCGACTCCGGCCCGATTGAGCTCCAGAACAACAACGTCGTCGCGGCCACCGTCTTCGGCGTGAGCGCCCGCGGGCTTTCCTCGAAGGTAACGGGCGTGGGCAACGTCATTTCCGGAACCGGGTTCAGGGCGATCGATGCACGCGCCGACGCCACCGTCCCGGTGCTTTCCGCCACCAACGCCTCAGGCTGGGTCTACCACGGCAAGGTCTCGTTCTGGTCCTACCTGCACTTCCATCCGCTCGCCGCGCTCTGGCTCGGCATCTCGATCCTGGTGCTGATCGCGTGGGCATGGTCGCACCGGCGGCGACTGTCCCCGCACCCCTACCCGGCCAGCACGCGCTGGCGCGCTGACACCGCGGACCCCGAGTCGGCGGACCGGGAGGCCGTCCCTGCCTTCGCCGGCGCCGCGACCGGCTGGGCTCCCTCCGGGTACAGCTGGCAGGCAGCCGAACGAACCGATCCGTTTCCCGCGATCACCGAGGCAGGACGACCCGACGGCGCCCCGGCTGGCGGCCACGGGCAGCAGCGCAACGGCAATGGCTGGTTCGGGTCATCGTCATGGTCCGGGTCATCGTCATGGTCCGATTCGCCCGCGGGCCCGCACTACGGCGACAGCGGTCACCATGGTGACGTTCCCCTCCCGAAGGAGGCCGATCGCCAGTGAGGGCCTTCCGCGGCCGCGCGGGACCCGTCGCCATCTTGGCCCTGCTGACGTTGGCCGTGGCCGGCTGTTCCCAGGGCAGCGTCAGCTCGTCCGGGCTGGCGCCGGGCGCGACGGGCACGCCGAGCGCGACGGGCACGGCGGGCGCCAGCGGCTCGTGCGCCGCGGGAGGCGTCTCGGTGTCGTCGGCCAGCGAGTTGAACAAGGCGCTGGCCGCCGCCAGGCCGGGCGAGGAGATCCTGCTTGCCGCGGGGACCTATGACGGCAACTTCACCGCCTCGCACTCCGGCACGTCAGCCGCGCCGGTCACGCTGTGCGGACCCCGCAGCGCGATCCTTGATGGCGGCGGCATCTCCAAGGGCTACACCTTCTACCTGGACCACGCGTCCTGGTGGCGGCTCGAGGGGTTCACGGTCGAGGGCGGCCAGAAGGGGGTGCTGGCTGATGATTCGGACTACGACCTCATCTACGGCCTGTTCGTGCACGGCACCGGCGATGAGGCGATCCACCTGCGGGAGTTCAGCAGCCACGACACCGTCAGCCACTGCATCGTGGAGAACACCGGCCTGCTGGTGCATTTCTACGGTGAGGGCATCTACGTGGGCTCGGCCAACAAGAACTGGTGCCGGTACACCAAATGCCAGCCTGACGCCAGCAACGACGACCTGATCGAGGACAATAACATCGCCGACACCACGGCGGAGAACATCGACATCAAGGAGGGCACCACCGGCGGCCAGATCATCGGCAATCACTTCGACGGTGCGGGAATGGCCGCGTCGGCGGCGACGGCCTGGGTTAACGTCAAAGGAAACGACTGGACCATCACCGGCAACACCGGAGTCAACAGCATCAAGGATGGCTTCCAGGTGCACCAGGTCTATCCCGGCTGGGGCATCGGTAACATCTTCCGTGACAACGATGCCCAAGTGAACGGGCCGGGCCACGGATACTTCGTCCAGAACGACAGATTGCAGACGGTTGTGGCCTGCGACAACGAGGTGAGCGGCGCCGCACTCGGCCTTTCGACCATCGCCTGCACGCCCGCATAGTGGGCCGGAACCACAAGGAACGCACATGGATATGAGCGGTAATTCGCCTCGGATCACCGTCATCGGGACCGGATACCTCGGTCTCACCCACGCCGTCTGCCTGGCCGACCTCGGGTTTCAGGTGCTGGCGATCGACGTCGACACCGAGAAGCTCGCCAAGGCCGCGGCCGGCCAGGCCCCGTTCTTCGAGCCGGGCCTGGAACCGCTGCTTGGGAAGAACATCGATTCCGGCAGGCTCCGGTTCACCACGTCGTTTGCCGAGATCGGAGCCTTCGGCGACGTCCACTTCCTCTGTGTGGGGACGCCTGAGGGCGAGGCCGGCCAGGCGGATCTGAGCTTCGTCTACGCCGCGGCCGACGCGCTCGCCCCGTATCTGACGTCGGAGTGCCTGATCGTCGGAAAGTCAACCGTCCCGGTCGGCACGGCACGGCAGGTGCTGAACCGGGTCCGCAGCATGGCCCCCGGCGGGGACCTGATTGAACTCGCCTGGAATCCGGAGTTCCTGCGCGAGGGGTTCGCCGTGCAGGACAGCCTCACCCCGGACCGGATCGTGCTGGGCGTGACGTCAGACCGGGCTTCCGAACGGCTGCGCCAGGTCTACGCCACACCCCTGGCGGCGGGCGTCCCGTTGCTCGTGATGGACCTCGAAACGGCCGAGCTGGTCAAGGTGGCGGCGAACGCGTTCCTCGCGACCAAGATCTCGTTCATCAACGGCATGGCCGAGATCTGCGAGGCGGCCGGCGCCGATGTCATACCGCTCGCCGAGGCGCTCGGATACGACGTCCGGATCGGCCGCCGGTTCCTGTCTCCCGGGCTCGGTTTCGGCGGCGGCTGCCTGCCCAAGGACATCCGCGCGTTCCGCGCCACCGCTTCTGACCTGGGAGTCAGCTCGGTGGTCAGCCTGCTGACCACGGTGGACGCCATCAACCTGGGCAGGCGGGACCGGGTCCTCGCACTGGCCCGCGAGACCGCCGGCGGCACGCTCGCGGGCAAGCGAGTGGCCGCGCTCGGCGTCTCGTTCAAGCCCAACAGCGATGACGTCCGGGATTCCCCCAGCCTCGCCGTCTGCGCCCGGCTGGCGGCCGAGGGAGCGATCGTGTCCGTGCACGACCCGGTGGCGATGCCCAACGCGGCCCGGAAGCAGCCAGAGCTGCAGTACGCGGAATCCGTCTTCGCTGCCGCCGAGGGCGCCGATATCGTCCTGCACCTCACCGAGTGGGCCGACTACCGGGCCATCGACCCCGCCGCGCTGGCCAGGGTGGTCAGCCAGCGGGTGCTCATCGACGCCAGGTGCAGCCTGGATGCGGGGCTGTGGAGAGAGGCGGGCTGGACGGTTCACCTCCTGGGACGACCGTGACCCGGTCAGCCGACCTGAACCGGTCGGGGCGGGGCCGGATGACGGCGGCCCTGATCCTGGCCATCGCGTTCGGCGTCTTGCTGATCAGCGGGTGTGGCGGCGCTCGACCGGTCGCCGCACAGGCCCCTGTGGTCCCGGGCGAGGTCACGCGGGGTCCGGATCTATCCGGTGTCCAGCTGCCCAATTTCGTGATGCCGCTGATCCACGGCAGCATCTCGCTGCCGAATCCCAAGCTCACCCTGGGCGCCGTCACGACCAGCAACGCCAATGACGTCTGCGTTGTCCTGCCGCACGCGACCGCGCCGACGGTATCCGCTGCGGTGCAGACGGCCGTCTACGCCGAGTACGGCGACACCAGCGCGAGCGCGCAGCACAAGCACCTCCTCAACTGGCTGGTGCCCTACAACCTCGGCGGCGCCGACGTGAAGGCGAACATCTGGCCCGTCGCCGTCGCCGGCACCGGCTTCTACCAGAAAATCGAGACCGACGACATCCTGCGCCAGATGGTATGCCGCCGCGACCTCACCCTCGCCCAGGCGCAGAAAGCGCTGGAAACGAACTGGTATTCCGCGTGGCTGAGGTACGTGGTCGCCACCGGTCACGTGTGAGTCAGCCGGCTTCGGCGGCCTCGACCACGTTGACGAGCAGCATGGCGCGGGTCATCGGGCCGACGCCGCCCGGCATCGGGGCCAGCCATCCAGCCACCTCGGCGACGTCCGCGGCGACGTCGCCGACCAGGCCCGCCTCGGTGCGGGTGATGCCCACGTCGACCACCGCCGCGCCGGGCTTGATCATGTCGGCGGTCACCAGGCCGGGCCGGCCCGCGGCCACCACCACGATGTCCGCGTTGCGCGTGTGCGCGGCCAGGTCCTTGGTTCCGGTGTGGCACAGCGTCACGGTGGCGTTCTCGCTGCGCCTGGTCAGCACCAGGCCCAGGGCGCGGCCGACGGTGATGCCGCGGCCGATGACGGTGACGTCGGCGCCCGCGATGGCCACGCCGTAGTGGCGCAGCAGCTCGACGATGCCGCGCGGCGTGCACGGCAGCGGGCCCGGCTCGCCGAGGACCAGCTTGCCGAGGTTGGCCGGGTGCAGCCCGTCCGCGTCCTTGGCCGGATCCATCCGGTTCAGGACCGCGTGAGCGTCGAGGCCGCCGGGCAGCGGCAGCTGGACGATATACCCGGTGCAGGCCGGGTCGTCGTTCAGCTCGTCGACCACCGCCTCGACCTGGGCCTGGGACGCGTCGGCCGGCAGGTCCCACCGGATCGACGCGATCCCGACCTGGGCGCAGTCCCGGTGCTTGCCGTTCACGTACGCGCGGCTGCCCGGATCATCGCCGACCAGGACCGTGCCGAGCCCGGGCACGATGCCGCGGTCGGCGAGCGCGGCCACCCGCTGGGTCAGCCCGGCCCGGATTTCCGCCGCGAGGGCCTTTCCGTCCAGCACCTGTGCGGTCACGTCCGTCCCCTCAGTGGTAAAAGTGCCGGACGCCGGTGAAGTACAGCGCGACGCCCGCCTCCTGCGCGGCGGTGATGGTCAGGTGATCGCGGATCGAGCCGCCCGGCTCGGCCACCGCGGCCACCCCGGCCTGCGCCAAGATCTCGAAACCATCCGCGAACGGGAAGTACGCGTCGCTGGCCGCGACCGAGCCCGCCGCCCGCTCGCCCGCGCGCAGCACCGCCAGCCGGGCCGAATCCACCCGGTTGACCTGGCCCATGCCGACCCCGACCGAGGCCCCGCCGGAGGCGAGCAAGATGGCGTTCGATTTGACCGAACGGCACGCCTTCCACGCGAACGCGAGATCGGCCAGCTGCGCCGGGGTAGCCGCCGGACCCGCCTTGAGCTCCCAGCTCGCCGGATCATCCCCCGGCTCGTTCACTCGGTCCGCCGTCTGCAGCAAGATCCCGCCGGTCACCGGCCGCCATTCGACCGCTGTGAGCAGGCCGGCCGACGCGTCGGGGGCAGCCGCGGGACTGGGGCCAGCACACTTCAGCAAGCGGATGTTCTTGCTCTTGGACAGGATGTCTAGGGCCTCGGCGTCGAAACCGGGGGCGATCACTACCTCGGTGAACACCTCGGCGATCTGCCGGGCCAGGGCCGCGGTCACCGGGCCGTTGGCCGCGATCACGCCGCCGAAGGCGGACACGGGGTCGCAGGCATTCGCCTTGGCGTGCGCGTCGGCGAGGTCGGCGCCGATGGCGATGCCGCACGGGTTGGAGTGCTTGATGATGGCCACGCAGGGCTGGGCGAAGTCGTAGGTGGCCCGCCGGGCCGCGTCCGCGTCGACGTAGTTGTTGTAGGACATGGGCTTGCCGTGCAGCAGTTCTGCTGCCGCGATGCCGCTGGCCTGGCCGGACTGGGTGAGCTCGGCTCGTTCGGTAGAAAGGTTCTTATACAGGGCCGCGCGCTGATGGGGGTTCTCGCCGTAGCGGAGCACGTCGGCGCGCCGCCACAGGGCCCCGGCCACCTCGGGCCAGCCGGCGTCCCGGCCGATCTCGTCCGGGGCGTAGGAGGCCGCGAACCAGGACGCGACCGCGAGGTCGTAGGCGGCGGTGTGCGCGAACGCCTCGGCGGCC
>Ga0302180_10003585_pt1 | contig 11663 bp, 10 predicted proteins | sample I_Palsa_E3_2_FD_200575 | JGI IMG/M metagenome (GOLD analysis project Ga0302180, IMG submission 200575) | Peat permafrost microbial communities from Stordalen Mire near Abisko, Sweden - I_Palsa_E3_2 | ecosystem: Environmental > Terrestrial > Soil > Palsa > Peat permafrost | place: Sweden... | reverse complement strand
GGCAGGATGCGGCGACTCTTCCAGGTCGTGGTATTTGCCGTCCTCGGCCACTCCCACCACTTCGGTCAGGTTGCCCGACAGCATGAAGCGCTGTCCGATCGGCGCCATTTCGCCCCACATCTTCCGCGCGAAGGTTTTGTTCACGATAGCCACATACGGCGTCTTTGTGGTGTCCTGCCATGAGACATCCCGCCCGTCCAGTAGCCGCGTACCGGCCGTCTCTAAGTACCCCGGCGACATCGTAAACACGTACGGCGCCAGCACGGAATTGTTCAGCTTGAACTCTGTCGTACCCGGCCGGTAAATCGGAATCCCATGCATCCCGCCGGTAAAGGGTGTGCGGCTCACCGTCCCCGCGTTTGTCACACCGGGGATCCCCCGCATCGCCTCTATCGTCGCCTCTATCATGGCTTTCGTTTTCTCCACCGCAGCGTCGCCCGCCTGTCCCATCTGACTTAGGTCTAAATCGGCCAGAATCGCTCCCTGCGGCTGGAAACCTAGCGGCGCGTCGAGCGCGCGTACCAGGCCGCGTGCCGCTACCAGCGAGGCTGTTACCAGCAGAGTGCAGATTGCGATTTGCGCGCCCAACAACAGATCTCGCACGGCAAACCGGCGCAGGTGCATGGCATCCGTCGGCCCGCTCTTCATCATCTGCAGCGGACTGCTCTGCCAGGTCTGCCACGCCGGAACCATTCCAAACAACAGCGCGCTTCCCAATGTCAATGCCAGGCCCGCCAGGTACACACGCGCATCCACGCTTACTGTCAGAGCGCCAAGGAACGGCTGCGACCGGTTCAGCAGACCCAGCAGCAGGTTCGCGCTCCCGAGCCCAGCCGCTCCGCCCATCAGCGATACCAGCACCGCCTCGGTCAGGAGTTGCCTGACCAGCCGCCACCGGCTCGATCCAAGGGCCACACGCAGCGCCAGTTCCCGGCTGCGATCCGCCGCGCGCGCCGCAAACAGGGTTGCCAGGTTCGCGCATGCCGCCGCCAGCACCAGCAGCGCCAGCGCGGTCACGCTCCAGAGAAATCCGCGAATGACATCACCGTCGTCCCCTAGGAGTCCGGGATGGATCAGCCGCAGCGGCTGTCCGTCGTCGGTCTCCGGATACTCCTTCGCGAGTTCGGCCGCAATCGCACTCAGATTTTCCGTAGCCCACTGCGGCTTCACGCCCGGTTTAAGCCGGCCAATCACTGTCACGGTTATGGATGTCCGGCTATGCAGGTAATCGGCCCCCTCCACCTGTTGCTCGTTCGCTATGGGCATCCAGTAGTCCGGCCACACAAACCGCTCCGTGCCGTGGAACCGCACCGGTGCCACGCCAACCACCGTGAATGGATGCTTGTCGAGCTCGACCGTCGTCCCGACTACGCCCAGATCGGCATGAAACGCGCTTCGCCACAGAGCATCGCTCAACACTACATAGGGCGCTGAATCCGGGCCATGCTCGTCCGCCGCGTGGAAGAACCGTCCCACCTCCGGCCGCACTCCCAGCAGATCGAAATAATTGCCGGTGACCTCATCGCCATGGACCTTCCTCACCGCGTCACGCCAGCTCAGTGCCGCATGCGAATACCCATAAATCCCGGCCATCCCGCTGAAGGTGGTGTTTCGCCGCCGAAAATCCTCAAACGCGGGGTACGACGTAGTCAGTAGGCGTCCGATCATCCACTGCTTGTGCCGAATCTGATACAGGCTCTGTGGGTCGCGCACATCCAGCGGGTGCAGCAGGACCGCATTCAGCACCCCGAAGACGACGACGTTTGCCCCAATTCCCAGCATCAGCGTGAGTAAGGCTACGGCCGTGAATACGGGAGACTTCCGAAGCACGCGAAGCGCATATCGAACATCCAGTATCAGGTTTTCCACAAATGGCAGGCCCTCTTCGTCCCGGTAGTCTTCCCGAATCGTCTCCAGTCCCCCGAACCGCAGGCGAGCGTCGAGGCGGGCTTGCTCGGGAGTCATTCCGCTGCGGATGTTCTCTTCAGCCTGGGCCGCTATGTGCGATTCAATCTCTTCTCTGAGCCGTTCGTCGCCGCGGCGCCCGGTCGTGAAGTTGAGAAGGCGTGTGAATAATCGAGTCAGGACTCTCATGGTAGCGCCTTAGCTTTCGCTTCAGAGAAGCGTGCGATCGCCACTGTCTGCCCCCGCTCGCGTTTTTCGCCGTGCAGCGGCCCCGGCACATCGAGGGTCTGCAGGACCATCGGAGACAGTGTCCCTTTGCGGGACATCCTTTTCTGTTTCACGCGACTCCGTCCCGAATGGCGGTCATTTTGGTTTACCAACACGAGAATGCCACAGTTCTATTGGGAAAGCAACAGGGGGTATGCAGCGGCCGGTAATTTAATTTTCGACGCGCGCCTTTATATCCGAGTACGCCGTATCGATGAGCCTGCTTAGAGCTACGGCGTTCGCAGCCGTTCCGGCTCTCAGTTTCACATGGCGCATGAACTTGCCGGTGCCTTGCAACAAGCGGGCCGGATCCGGTAACGATGCGCCGTGAAAGAACCCCACGTTCACGTGCGAGGTGAATACATTGACATAGCCGAAGGGCGCGTCTCCCAAACATGCCACCGGACAACCGTCATGCAAGATCTCCCGGACTTCGTCCCCGCACTTTCGCATCACCTCAAACCATAGATGTGCGATTTCTCCCAACTCACCGGCGTGCTCTTTCATCCACACATCAATGGCGGGATCCCGCTCGACAGCGCCGTTGAATCGCAGCAATTCCGTCGTCCTCACGGATTTTAATTTATCATCAGTGGATTAAATCAATCCAGAAGCGAGGTCGCCACTGCCCATGGTGGCGTCGCGTGCGGCGGCGGCTGGCGCGACGATCTGGCGAAGCACCAGGGACGCGCCAGCCGAACCCACGAGGGCTCACGGCGGGTCCCTGAGCTCGCTGATCGCCTTAATCACCCATTCAGCCGCTTCGACGCCGGCCCACCGTCCAAAAGACGTCGCTCGGGCCGGGCGAAACTGGAGTCCGCGGGCCCAAGCCTCGTCTACGATGTCGCGCGAGTGGCACATGAGCCGGGACGGCTGTAGGCCACGTCGCGCTGGGTTCACGCCGCACGGCCGGCCCAAGAAGCCGTGGCGGCGAGCGACGAGAATCAGGCGCGGGAAATAATACTGACCGGCCGCGTCCAGTTTACTCACCTTCCAGAAGTCACCACGGCACGAGCTTGAACACAGTCCCACAGCCGACACCGCCAAAGCCTAACTGACAGCCTTGGTTTCCGCCGGTCTGCGTCGTACGGTACAAAACTCCGCTTGGTCCGAATATCATTGGAGCAGACGGCAGCGATCCATCAGTGCCTCCAGAGAAACTATACAGCAACTTCGGAGTGTAATCCGGCGCCACCAGCTCGTACAGGGTTTCCGTAGCCGAATTGTCCTCCGGAACCCATCGTGCCGTAAACGTTGCCCGCGCTGTCGAGAATTAATCCTCCGGTAGGAGAGGCACCGAATAACGGAGCGCCCGGATGATCCGTAATTAACGAGACCGTGCCGTTGAGGTACTTAAAGGCCTGGACGTCAGTCAAGCCAAAAACCGCGCCGTGACTATCTACGGTGATGGCTGAAATTGGGCTCCCGGAAAACAGGCTGAACCGGTAGACCACGCTTTCGGACCATGTGCCGCTTGGCGTCGCGGGGGGTTTCAGTTCAAAGAGCGCGCCGAAGCAGCTTCCGTCGGGGGTCGGTTGACAAAATCCGCCATGTGCGGCGGCCCCCCACAAGTTGCCCTGCGCGTCAAAAGGTCACACTGAGCGGATAGGATCCGTCGCCGAAGCTATGGCCTTGCGCGACACCCGTGAAATCGTGCAAATCGATGGTTGTGTAACCGCTCTCGGTCTTGTTCAATTCGCAGATGTACCCGTCGGGTTGTTCACTGGAAGATCCCGTGCCGTAGAAGTTACCCTCCTTATCCACCGCGCTGATGCGACATACGTAATTGGAGGCAGGAAAATCGAACAAAACGGTCTTAGACCACACGCCTTCCGGCGAGGTCGGCGCTTCCAACCTAAACAAATATCCACAACCGCCAGTACACGATCCCGTACCGCCCGCCCCGGTCACTCCCCAAAGATGCGCGTCATACACCAGAAGACTCCCAGGATAACCGCCATCGACGCCGCCGCGGAAACGCCAGACTGGAATCTCGGTCCATTCACTACCCGATGCAGGCGGGACGAGTTGATAGATCAGGCCGCAGCCGATGTTAGGATCGTTATAGCAGGAACCGCCGCCCCCATAGGTGGTCGTTCCGTACAGATTACCCGCGTTGCCGAGCACCAGTTGGGTACTCTCAGGGTAGTATCCGTCCGGCTGGCCTTGGAAGGTATAGAGGATTGATTCGGTTTGGCCGAACGCCACGGCGTTGACCGCGAGCAGCATGGCTGCGGTTAGAACGCGCCCCACCATGCCGCGGGGGAGTGAGGGAACTGCAAAGTCCATTTTAAGGATCTCCTCTTCGGTAGCGTAATACTATCATTAAGTGGGAGCAAGTTTATAAGTGCAAAAGCCGAGACGTCATAAGTGTAAAAAGGGCTGTTACGAGCCCTGTGGTCCGCAAAAAGAAAACTTCTATGCGGCCTCCCGCCGGTTGAACTGTATCAGATCCAACGACACTTCCTCCCTCGGCTGCGGGCGCGGCGATCTGGCGGGGCGCCGGCGACGCGCCATACGCACCCGGATTTGGGGCGCCGCGCCCAGCCGAACCCGGGGCTCATCCCCGGGGCTGGAGTCGTACCCGGAGATTGTAAGCGCCCCGGCGCCGGCAGGTAAACCTCTCGGCGCCGCCAGGCGGCACCTCGGTGGAATCGGAACGAAGGCGAAGCCCGGCATCCGGTGGTAGCACTCTTCCTGAAGATCGCCGGCAAGTACTTTTTTAGGCACTCAGAACATCGGAATCAACGCAGCCGTATGAGTGGAAATCTGGCGCTACAATGCGGATCGCACCAACCAGGTATTCTCGCCGGCCGAGCGCTTCACCACCGGTATTCGCAACGGCGGGGGCCATCGATCCGGCCGGTTACATTTTTGTGACGCAGCATGGCCGCGACCAACTGCACTCAAACTGGCCGGACCCTTATCAACCCGCCGAGGAGGCCAGTTCTTCGGCCGGCACTGTGGTGGCCCGAACGCGATTCCGTGCGGAAGAAGTTGGTCCTGGCGCCGGAGTACGGCGGCGCTGGCGGCAAACGCGTGGGCGCATGCGCCAGCAAATTGGGCCCGGCTGCCTGCCCGCCGATTTCAAAACCCAGTCATCGCAATTGGCCCAATAAATCACTGGAAAATGGCTCTATCGTTTGTGCCAATATCGCCGTAAGATGCATGGATGAGAATCCGTATCGGAGCCCGCGTGTTTGGAGTGGCGGCCATCCTCTTTGGCGTCTTCACGCTGGCTTGGCATGATTTCAACGGTTGGCAGCAGATCCTGCCAGTCGGCAATGTCCCGCACCGCGAGATCCTTGCCGCGATTGTGGCGGTGATCGAGATCCTGGGAGGATTGGCGATTCAATGGCCGCGTACCGCGCGCGCCGGCGCGATTGCCCTGGGCAGCGTGTATGGCACATTCGCCCTGCTGTGGCTGCCGCGCATCGCGGCTGAACCGCTAGTCTACGACCGCTGGGGCAATCTTTTCGAGCAGCTTTCGCAGGTGGCCGGCGCGCTGATCTTGTTTGCGACCGTGGTCGGCGGCGATGCGGAGAAGGCCGCGAATCCGGCTCGTATCGGATACCTACTCTTTGCCGTCTGCGTGGTCTCGTTTATGCTTCAACAGTTCGTGTATCTTTCCGCGACGGCCACATTTGTTCCCAAGTGGATCCCGCCGGGACAAAACTTCTGGGCGATCGCGACCACCATTGCATTTGCCCTGGCCGCCCTCGCGCTGTTTTCCGGGCGCCAGGCCCTTCTGGCCTCGCGATTGCTGACCTCCATGGTGATCGCCTTCGGTCTGCTGGTATGGCTCCCGGCGCCGTTTGCCGATCCGCACAAGCAGATGAACTGGTTCGGAAACGCCGAGAATCTATCGATAGCCGGAGCGGCGTGGATTGTCGCTGATCTTCTCGGCGAACGCGGCGCGGTGCGGCGGCCGCTGCGCGGCGTCACAGCAGCGGCTGCTGCCCATGGCGATTGATCGCCCCAATCATTGGAACGTGATTTGGATCAGTTGTAAATCCTGCGCGAGGAAGCCGGTGTCCTGCACGTATGTGACGAATTCGGTTTGACCGTTGCCTTGGGCGAATTCGGGATGAGCCAAAAAGCCGCATAATCCGCCATCCCGGCAAGCCCGTGTAAAAACGCGGAAACGGAACCTGGGCCCGAGAGCCTCCCCCGGGTCTCGCGACAGCTCCTTGGGCCGCCGCCGAGGCCCCGCGCCGTGCGTCTGGCGCTGTGCCGCCTTTCTGCGGGCTTGGCAAAATAGAGTGCGTGCGGCTGGAGCCAGCTGGCCCACCTCCGACCTCGATGTCGCGTGAGTGGTAGATGAGCCGTTGAGGCTTAGCCCGCGGTGCGCTGCGTTCACGCCGCCGCGTGGGCCGGCCGAGAATGGCCCGGCCGCGCGGCTGACGGCTGAAGGGTCCTGAAGGCTTCTCGGGGGTTTTTCCGCGCGTGCGTAGGGATGGTGATACTGGGTGACATTCGACGTTCATTCCGCGCGATTATAGCCTGGCGGTCGCGGCGACTCACGCGGGCGGCCGGCGCCGGAGCTGGCGGCCGCACCTGGCTCACCGGCGGCGCTCACCGAGGCGCGCTGCACGGGCGGATTCACGCTGGAGCGTTGGTACGGTGACGGGCGCGCATAGCGCCTGCGATCCCCGGGCGTGCTGTGGCGCGCCTTGCGGGTTCTTGGCGCGGTGGGCGTGGCGGGTGGTACCGACCGCCCGAGTGCGAAGCCTCGGGCGAAATCAGGCTGAAAGCTGCTCTTAGAGGGCAGCGCGCCCGCGCGATCATCGCCGTTGCTGCTGGGCTCCGCCCTGTGCCGGATCGCGATGGCGGCGCTCACCGATGACGCTATTCGGGCGGATTCTCGCCGGAGGCGACAGTCGCCGCACGGCCGCGCACGCCGCCACACGCGTGGTGCGTGGAGCGCCGACGGCGCTGGTGGCATCCGCATTTGCCGTCGCCATGCCTACGCGCGGGATGCCTGTCCTCGATACGCCGGCAAAAAGATTTCGGCTACGAAAGTTTCCAGAGTGGTTGGAGTCGTATTCGCCGGAGAGCGCGGTTCAAGCATCTTCATGTGGCCGGAATTGAGCGCATCAGCCATCTCCAGCAACAGGTCTGCCATGTTGGATGACATCCCCATCTGCATCAGCACGGGCTTCAACTGCGCCGCAGGCACGTGGCTATATACAAGGTCAGCTTTGCCAATCGCCGCGCCCACGACTTTGGCAACTTCCGCGTAACTCACGTCGCGAGGCCCTTGCAGTTCGCGCGTACCTTTTCCGACGAAGTCCAATTTCAAAAGGGCTTCGGCTGCAACGGCGCCGATATCGCGCGTTGCGATCATTGGCAAGGGCAAGTCCTCTTTGACTGGGCCGGCCATACTCCCAATGGACTTAATCACGCCCGCCTGGGGCAGAAGGTTTTCCATGAAGTAGCCCGCTCGCAGGAAGAGGGCATTTAACCCGGGAGTTCCCTTGAGTTTCTCTTCAAAACTGTGCAGTCCGGCGACGGGACCCGTTCCACGCGGTTTGTCCGCGCCGACGCTGCTCAGAACAACGGCATACTTTATCCCGTTCTTCTCGATCGCCGAGTGCAAGGCATCACTCAAGGTCTCTTCGTAGGCGCGAACGTCCGGGGAAGCAATATTGGGCGGGATCATCGCGTACACCGCCGTTGCGCCAGCAAACGCTTTCGTAAGCGCGCCCGCATCGGTCGCATCGGCGATGAAGGATTCTGCACCGCTCTGCGTGAATCGTTCCAGCCGCTTCGGGTCCCGTCCCACCACACGGACCTTCCGTCCCTCTGCGCGCAATCTCTCTGCTACCACACCTCCAGTATTTCCTGTGGCTCCTGTAATCACGTACATGGCTTCCTCCTCGTTGGTCACTACGGTAACCTCTTTTCCTCCGTTTGTTGATGCCCATCTGGCTTCCACGGATTCAGTTTCGAGGGTCCCACCGCGATGGGCTTGGTCCCGGCTAGCCACAGAATACCCACACCATCGGTACCGAGTGCAGCAAAATGCAGAGGTAAGGGAGTACTTCGAAAATTCTGAGCTTTGATGATTGGTGCGAACGGGGAGGGTCGAACTCCCATTCCCTTGCGGGAGCCAGATCCTAAGTCTGGTGCGTCTGCCAATTCCGCCACGTTCGCTGGGGGTGGGCTACTCTGCGATCATATCATTTAGGGCCTCAGCAGGAATACGGTGCCGCGGTAAGCGCTTCCACCCTGCTCGGTGGCGCCGAAAAGCGCATAGTTAGGGCCGATCGTCAATACTCCCGCGGGATTGCGCCCTTCCGGGGCCCCGCCCGTACCGGCAGGAAAACTGTAGAGCACAGCCTCAATCCACGAGTCGCCCTGAGCGGCCGGCGGCGTTACCGAAAACACAATACCAGGGTCCTCGGTCCCGCCGGACTGAGACGTCGTGCCGTACAACAGACCGCCGCCGCCGATCACAACAGGTGCGGTGGGTCCGAATCCGTCGTTCCCGGCACCTGTAAAGCTGTAAGGCACGGCTTCTGACCAGGGGCCGCCTGGATCTGCCGGTGGCGCCAGCGAAAACACAGTGCCCGCCGAAGAAGTCCCACCTTGCTGAGTCGTGCCGTAGAGCACTTCGCCAGGGCCGATTGCCAAGCCGGCGAGGGGAACGCTCCCGTCTCCGGCGGCGCCAAAGCTGTGAATCACGCGCTCGTCCACTCGCCGCCCACAGTCGCCGGCGGTGTCAACAGAAACGCCGTGCCCTCGGTGAGCGCTCCGCCGCCACTGGTTGTGCCATATAGCACTCCGCCCTTGCCGATTACCACTCCCCTGGGTCACGTGGAAAGCCGGTGAAGTCGTGAAGCACGGTTTCTGTCCACTGTTCGCCTGGAAACGATGGGGGCGCCAGGGAGAAGACAACACCCTGATTCGACGTGCCGCCAATAACCGTCGCGCGGTACAGAACGTTGCCGTGGCCGATCGTCAGACCTGAAGGGCTGGCGCCTACCGCGGCACTATCGGCAAAGCTGTAAAGCGTGGTCTCGGTCCACTCACCACCCGGAACTGCAGCCGGCGTCAGGGAGAACACCGTGCCCTGATTCGAAGTCCCGCCCAAATCCGTCGTACCATACAGTACACCGTGCTCACCCACTGCCAAGCCTGTCTGGGCTTCCGCCTGGCTGGGAAAACTGTAGAGCACGGCTTCACTACAGTCGCCTCCGGCAGATGACGGCGGGGTCAGCGAGTACACAGTTCCACAGCAGGGCCCGAATGTGGGGTCAGTACACGGCCCCGTGCCGCCATAGCTGGTCATGCCATAGAGCACTGCGCCCGGGCCAAGCGCGACGCCCCAGCAGGCCTGGCCCCGTCGTTAGCGCCGCCACCGAACGCGTGGACAGTCTTCAGGTGTTGGTTTGTCTGAGCCGCGGTATGCGAAGTCAAGACCAGGAACGCTCCGAAAAGCGTTCTACGCGTTATAAGAGCCTGCCGACGGGTGATCATGTTTGCTCCAGAATACCGAAGATAACGGGCCCGCTCCGCAAAGAAGCGAAGCGCGCCCTACAGCCCGTGCCCGCTGCCGCACACCGACACATCCAGCCCCATTTCGCGGAACGTAGCCGCCTTTGTCGCCAGTGCCAGATTGGCCGCATCCGCATCCGGCGCGTAGGCCACCTGCACGTGGTTGGATTTGTGCCGCGCCATCATCTGATCGCGCGTGATCCCGTAAGTCACGGCATGCATAATGGGCCACTGCGGCGTGGTGATCCGCCAGCGCCGTTCGGTCTCCTCGAGCGGCAGTTCCACGACTTTGGCGCGGCCGATATCCGCCTTCAGCACGCCGTCATCCACGAACACGCGGCTCCATACGATCTCGCCCGGCTTGCTGACGCCTTTCAGACTGCCGCCGCCCAGCCGGAAGTACATCGGGGGCTGCCGCTCGCTCACCGCGCCCGCGTAACCGCCAATCAAATGCGCGGCCGGCACTGCGCCCGAAATCTCGAAGACCCATACGAATTCTTCGGCGCCGTTTACCGGGTAGGATTCGCCATACCGCACGTCGTGCAGCGTGGTCTCCGGCGAATATCCCAGCGACTTCCAAATGCGATTCGTAATCAGCGCGTCCAAGCCCGCGCATTCGTCCACTTCGTTGAAGTGCGGCAGCGCATCGTTCTCGTACAGCACTCGGCCGTTGCCGCGCGCACGCACCGGCGGCCGGTCCACGTTGTTCAGCAGGCCCTCGGCCAGGTCGGAAGCCGGCGCCAGGTCTTTCAAGCCCTGCTGATACTGTATTCCGATAGCGGCGCAACCGAAGTCGTCGGCGATGCGCAAGGCCGCGATGTACATCTTGCATTGTTCCAGGATCTGGGCGTCCGTCAGTTCGGTCTCGGCGTCGCTGCCGGTGCGAAACCGCACGCCCTTGCGATCCAGCCAGGCGCGCACCGCGTGCGCTTCGCCGGCGCCGGCCGCGAGCATTTCCGCGTAAAGCGCCGACTGGCTCAGTCGCTCTTTGAACACGCCCGTGCGATGCAGCAGTTCGTCCGGAATAATCGCGTTGTACATGCCCATGCAGCCTTCGTCGAAAACGCCCAGGATGGCCTTGTTACGCCTCAATTCGGTAGCCAGCCGGACGCCGGCCTCCTCCGCGCGCAGCGGCAGCTTGCAGCTGGAAAGCGGACGCACATGGCTGGTATCGTGCCGCACCGGTTCGCCCGCCAGCCAGCCGCGCAAGCCGGAGAGGAAGAAGTCGTCGGCAAAATCCGCGCTCCACAACGAACTGTACGCGACGCCGGCCTTGGTCATCGAGGCGTTCAGATTCAGCATCCCGACCAAGCCGGGCCATTCGCCGCTCCAGTTGGCCACGGTGAGAATGGGGCCCGCATGGCTGTAGAGGCCGTGCAGGATGTGGTGGCTATACTGCCAGACCGCCTCCACCACCACCAGCGGTGCGTCGGGCGGGATGCCGCGGAATACTTCCATTCCGCGTTTCTGGCTATCTATGAAGCCGTGACCCTTGGCGGGGTCGCAGGCGTGACCGCGTTCGACCGCGTGGCCTAACCGCCGGATGGCGCCCATGACGGCTTCCTCGGCGCGCGCCTGGGCCGGCCAGCACTTCTGGTTGGCGGCCAGGCGCAGATCGCCGTTCGCAATTAAGATGACAGTATCTGACATGACCACATTTTTGCACCGTGCGCGGCCGGAGTCCACGGGGCGGCGTGCTAAGCTGGATGAAGTTTGCGTGTGCGAGGGCCGGTAGCTCAGTCGGTAGAGCATTTGACTTTTAATCAAAGGGTCGCGGGTTCGAGTCCCGCCCGGCTCACCAGAATTGGCCGCTTCATATCAATTTCCACTGCGAACGAGTCGCGGAAAACGATGCGGATAGCCGCCGCTACTTCCGCGCCAGCACGTCCGCCAGAAACCGGAGTTCGGACTCCACTTCGGCGGGATCGGCGACAGTATCCGCGATTTCCTGGCGAAAGAGTTCGCGATACCGCTTGCGAAGCCTGTGAATG
>Ga0302180_10003583_pt1 | contig 11668 bp, 10 predicted proteins | sample I_Palsa_E3_2_FD_200575 | JGI IMG/M metagenome (GOLD analysis project Ga0302180, IMG submission 200575) | Peat permafrost microbial communities from Stordalen Mire near Abisko, Sweden - I_Palsa_E3_2 | ecosystem: Environmental > Terrestrial > Soil > Palsa > Peat permafrost | place: Sweden... | reverse complement strand
GAGCCGCTGGAGACCGACGTGCCGGCGGCCGGGGTCTGACTGTCCACGTTGCCGGGCACGGCATTGCCGTTGCTGCACCCGCTGTCCAGGGTGAACACGGGATTCAGGTTGGCCGCCGTCACCAGCGAGTTGGCCTGGCTCTGGGTCATCCCGACGACGGAGGGCACCGAGGCACAGGCGCCGGTGGAGACCACGAGGTTGACGGGCGTCGACGGCGGCTCTGACGCCCCGGCCTGAGGCGACTGCGACGCCACCAGTCCGTTGGCGACGCTCGAGGAGCACACGCTGGTCTGAGTGCCCACGTTGAGGTTGGCGGTGGTCAGCGCGCTCCCCGCTGCCGCCGGCGTGATCCCGACGACGTTGGGGACGGTGGCCGACGTCTGCTGGCCCGAGACCGTCAAGTGGACAATCGTGGTCGAAGGTACCAGGGCCTTGCCCGCGGGTGACTGGTCGAGCACGGTCCCCGCCGGCTTGTTGCTGGTCACGTAGCTCGAGATCTTGTAGTTGAGGCCGGCCGCTTGGAGCGTCTGGGTGGCCAGGGTGAGCTGCTCTCCCACCACAGTGGGCACGGTCACGTTGGCTACGGTGACACCGGCACTCACCACCAGGTTGACCTTGCTGTTCTTGGACACCTTGCTCCCTGCCCGGGGATCGCTGGAGATGACCTCCCCCTTGGCCGTGCTGCTGGCGCGCGTCGACATGTCGCCGACCACAAGGTTGTCGTTCTGCAGGCTCTGGGTGGCGGACTGCAGGGTCTGGCCGACGACGTTGGGGACGCTGACCTGCGTGGTGCCCAGGGAGCGCACCAAGAAGAAGGCGATCACCGCCAGGGCGACGATGAGTGCCGCCAGCGCCCACCACCAGCCGCGCTGACCCCGACCCCGGTCCCGGCCCGGCCCGGCCACGACTCCACCTGCTACCCCGCCGGCTGCGGGAATGGCCTGGGTCTGCCCGGTGACCATCACGGGTTGCGTCGCGCCGACGGCCGCCATCGTGGTGGTGGCCGCCGGAGCGCCCGCCTCGACGGGCCGGCCCTCGGCGAACCGGAGAAGGTCGGCCCTGAACTCCTCGGCGGTGGCGTAGCGGTCCTCCGGGGACTTGGCCATCGCCTTCATCACGATCGACTCGAGCGCCGGCGGTATGGCCGGGTTCACGCTGCGGGGCAGTGCCGGTTGATCGCGCACGTGCTTGGAGGCCACGGCCACCGGGGAGTCGCCGGTGAACGGTGGCTTGCCCGTCGACATCTCGTAGAGGACGACACCCAGGGAGTAGATGTCGCTGCGGGCGTCGACACCGTGGCCCTCGGCCTGCTCGGGAGAGAAGTAGGCGGCAGTGCCCATGACCGCCCCGGTCTGCGTCAGGCTCTCCTCGGTGTTCATCGCCCGCGCGATGCCGAAATCGGTCACCTTCACGCCTCCGTCAGCGGTGATGAGCACGTTCCCCGGCTTCACGTCCCGGTGGACCACCCCATTTCGATGGGCAAAGGCCAGTGCGGCGGCCACATTGGCGCCGATGGTGGCCGTCTGCTGCGGCGACAGGCGTCCGGACTCCCGGAGGACGGCCGAAAGTGCTCGGCCATCGACGTACTCCATGACGATGAAGTAGTGGCCGGCGTCCTCACCCCAGTCGAAGACCGGCACGATGTTGGGATGGGAGAGATTGGCGGCGGCCTGCGCTTCCCTTCGGAATCTCTCCACGAAGGCCCGGTCGACCGAGAGCTCGGGGAACAACACCTTCAGGGCGACGGGACGGTCCAGTTGGAGGTCGCGCGCCCGGTAGACCTGCGCCATACCGCCGCGGGCGATGAGATGCGTCAGTTCGTAGCGGTTCGAGAATACCCGCGGCGTGTCAACCGGTTCCATGGCGCCCCGAGCCTACGCTGCCCGCTCCGAGTGCCGACACCCGCGCGGCATCATCTTTGCGCTCCGGTCTGGTTGAGGTACGCCTGTACCACCTGTCTGACGACGGGGCCGGCGATCTGGGCGCCGGTGAGCGAGTAGGCCTGGTAGGGGACCACCACGGCGATCGCCAGCTGTGGCGACCCGGCGGTGGCCGGCAGGAAGCCGATCATCCAGTCGTCGGTCTCCTCGGGCCCGGTCGGCGCCTGGACCTGCGCCGTTCCTGTCTTTACGGCCATGTGCCACGAGGGTGGGAATACCCCGGCCGCCGTCCCGTCGACCGCCACGCTCTGCATCAATTTGGTGATCGCCGCCGCCTCGGAAGGGGTGGCCACCGTGGACATCGGCTTCGGCGTGTAGGTCTGCACGACGGCCCCCTGGGCGTTGGTGACCTGCGACATGAGGTGGGGGGTCATGACGACCCCGCCGTCCGCGATCCCGGCCGCCACGAGCGCGTTCTGCAACGGTGTGGCCTGGTCGTCGAGCTGGCCGATCGCGCTGTAGGCCAGGTCAGCCTGGGCCGTCGGCGCCAGGGCGGTGATGGTGGAGGGAACGACGTCTGGTAGGTCGATGCCGGGCACGGTCTGGTTCTTCGACCCGAAGACCGAGAACCCGAAGAGCTCGGCCTCCTTGGTCAGGTTGGCCGATCCGACCTTGATACCAAGCTCGCCGTAGCCCGGATCGCAGGACTGCGGCAACATGGTGGCCATTGTTCCCCCGCAGGGGGTGAACCCGTCGTTGCTCAGCGTCTTGTTGGAGTCCGGGAACGAGATCGAGACGGCACTGGGGAAGTCGTAGTTGATCAGGCTTGGCGCCAGGTTGTAGACGGCGGTGGTCGTCACCACCTTGAAGGTGGACCCGGGGAAGAAACGCTCCTCGGTGGCGATGGGCGTCAGGCCGCTGAACCCCTCTGTGTCCTTGACCGATGAGACGGCATCGTACTTCTGCTCATCGGGGACGTTGGGATCGGACAGTGCGTTGGGGTCGAAGGTCGGGTTGGACGCCATGGCCAGCACGGCGCCGGTGCTCGGATTGAGCACGACGACCGCGCCGTCCTTGTTGGCGCTCGGGACGGCGTCCAACGCGTTGGTGGCGGCCTGCTGTAACACCGGGTCGACCGTCAGCGCGACGTTGTCCGGCTCCGACGGGGGCTTGTCGAAGAGCACCTGGCTCAGGTTCTGGGGGCTCTGCGCGTGCAGCTTCAGGTCCTGGTTGTACTCGAACTCGATGCCCGAGGTCCCGTAGTAGGGCGAGTCGTACCCGGTGATCCCGGCGAAGAGGGGGCCGTCGGGGTACTCCCGCTGATAGTTGTAGGTGCTCGAGCTCGAATTGATCTTGACCGACTTGGCCAGCACGGTCCCATCGGCCGCGGTGATCGTGCCACGCTGATTGTCGAACCGAAGCACTGCGACGCGCGGGTTATCGGGGGAGTTGGCCAAGGCGCTCGCCTGGCGGAACTGGATGTTCGCCAACTGGATGACGACCAGCGCGAAGCACAGGAGCATCACCATGCCGAGCCAACGGATCCGCCGTCCCACTACGCCTCGCCGCTCATGGGGCGGTGGTCGACGGCACCGTCGTTCCGACCGTCGTGGTGGTCGAGGCGTTCGCCGGCGGCACAGAAGATGCCGCGCCCGGAGTTCCGCCCACGCCACTGGTGCTGGTGCTGGTGCTGGTGGACTTCCCCGCCTTCAGAGAATCCGCGTACTCGCTCTGGAGGTTGGAGACGTAGCTCTTGGCGGCCGCCAGCGAGGGCTCCTGGACGCCGGAGCGAATTTCGGACACCCCGCTGGACGGCAGCTTCGAGGTGTGGACACCGGTGCGGTCGACCACCCTGGGATGGAACCAGAGCACGCCGCCCGGATGACCCTGCTGGATCACGATCTCGTTGTGCTGAACGGACAGGAACCAGTTGTCGTAGGCGTACCAGCGGATGGCGAAGAAGGCACCCACCGGGATGGCTGCGACCAGGAGGATGAACAGGATCACGCGCACGGTGATCCGGCGCTGCACCCCCAGGCGCCGGCGGCGCTCGCGGCGGCTCTCGTCGGGCGGAGCCGGGGCAGGCTCCGTCGCGGGCGTCACCACCGAACGCACGGTCGCACGGGCTACCGGCACGGCGCGGGTGTTGTCGAGGAAGAACTCTCCACTCGTGGGCTCGTCGCCGCTCAAGGTGCCCATCGATCCGGCAAAGCCCAGCTGGGCGCCTTTCGCCAACACGTCGGTGGCGGGCGCAGCGCCGTCCGGCCCCGGCGGGGACCCGTGGGTGACGATGAGCGGGCTGCCCGCCCGGGCCCCCACGGGGGCGATGACCGATCCATCGGGGTGGGCGTCCTCGCCCACCAGGACGTCGACCACGATCACCGTGATGTTGTCCGATCCACCGTGCTCATTGGCCAACTCGACCAGGCGGCGCGCCGTGTCCCCCGGATCGGGGACCGTTGCCAGCACGCTGGCGATCTCTTCGGTACTGAGCTCATTCGAGAGTCCGTCGCTGCAGAGCACGAGCCGGTCTCCCGAACGCAGGCGCAACTCCCACATATCGGCTTCCACATCGAGGGAGATGCCGAGCGCCCTGGTGAGGATGTGCCGCTGGGGGTGCACCGCCGCTTCTTGCTCGGTCATCTCGCCGTGGCGCACCCGCTCTTCGGCCAGGCTGTGATCGGCCGTCACCTGTACGAGCTGGCCCTCGGAGAACAGGTAGGCCCGCGAGTCCCCGACATTGGCCAGGGCCAAGATGTCCCGCCCATCGTCGCCGCCGACCAGTGCGACCGCCGTCAGCGTGGTCCCCATGCCCCGCAGCTCGCTGTGCTCCTGACTTTCCTGCCACACGGCCTGGTTGGCCGCGGTGAAGGCCCGTTCCAGCCCGGTTCTCGTCGGCTCGCGGGTGAACCCCTGCTGCAGGGCATCGACCGCGACCTGTGCGGCAACCTCCCCGCCCACATGCCCTCCCATGCCGTCGGCCACTGCGTAGAGATTCGTCGCCTCGAGCGGTAGGTCCTGGTTGACCTTGCGCACCTTCCCGACGTCGGTCGCCGAACCCGAGCGCAGCACCGTCACCGGGTCACCTCGAAGACCGTGGAGCCCGCCTGGAGGACATCGCCCTTCCCCAGGCGCTGCGCCTGGGTGATGCGCTCCGAATTGACGTAGGTCCCGTTCGTCGATCCGAGGTCCTCAACCCACAGTTGGTCCTTGCGACGAAACAGGCGGGCGTGCAGCGTGGAGGCGTAGATGTCGTCCGGGGTCGGGACACCGCAACCCGGAGAGCGCCCTATGGTGAGCTCGTCGTCGAGATCGAACGTCTGGCCATGGTTCGCGCTCGGCTCGACGATGCGCAAGTACAACTGCTTCCGCTTCGGTTCGGGCCGGGGCGGGCGGGCGGCCACCTTCTCCCGCCGTCGCTCACCACGCGTCTTGCGGATGGTGGCCGGGCTCACCTCCACCCAGACGGCGCGTATGACGCGCAGGAAGAACACGAAGATCAGTGCGATGACGCCCCACTGGAGCACGCGGAGCACGGCATTGAGATTCTGCGTGGCGAGGAGATACGCCATCGCTGTCGGTACGTTCACGTTATCTCGAAGATGAGCCTCGTCGATCCAACGCTGATCTCATCCCCACTGGCAAGCACCCGCTCGCGGATTGGAGCACCGTTCACCCGCGTCCCGTTGGTCGAGCCGAGATCGGTCAGGACCACGTTGTCGCCGGCCCTCCGCAGTTCTGCGTGGCGGCGGCTCACGTTGGAGTCCGCCACGACGACGCCGCACTCGGGGAGGCGACCGATCACCAGGGGCTCGTCCCCTATCCGCACCCGGCTGCCGTCGGCCAGGATGACTTCGGCCAACAGACCGCCATCGGCGTCTTCCCGCACCTCCGCCTCGACGGTGAATCGGCCGGCCTTCAGTTTGGGCTCCTCGAAGATCTCGACCTCCACGGGGCCGACGAACGAGTACCCCTCGGCCTTGGCGTGCTCTCGAGCGGCGTCGGAGAGCTCCCGAGAGAGGGCGTCGATGAAATTCGAGAATCGATCGACGTCGGTCGCGGCCAGGGTCACGGCGAACACATTGGGCGCGATGATGCCCCGCACGCCGACCCGGCGGTGCAGGTCCATCTCGCGCGTCAATCTCCGCCCGATCTCTACTGGTTGGAGGTTGCTTCGGAATGGCTTGGCCAACGTACCCTCCACCAGACGCTCGAGGCGCTCCTCGAACTGCTGGAGTCCCATGGTTCTCCCCAGACTACTGGCTCGCGGCCCCCAATTGGGGCCCATGGCCGTCCTGACCTGCCTACCAAGGACGATCGGGCGCTCTCCCACCGGGGTACTACTCTTGTCCGGTTGCTCGGGCGAGTGGCGGAATAGGCAGACGCGCAGGATTCAGGTTCCTGTGTCCGAAAGGATGTGGGGGTTCAAGTCCCCCCTCGCCCACACTTGTGATGTCGCGAGACATCGGAGACACATGTGTCAAGACATCGTAGACATCACACCCGCTTCATGGGCTGGTAGTTCCTGGTCGGATGGATGGTGAGCTGACCGATCAGCGCACCTCTCCGCTCACCACCCGTACGTCAGTGCCGGCCACGAACAGGCTGACCGGTCGGCCCCCATAGGCCCGTCCGGCCCAGGGCGACGTCAACCCCACCAAAACGCCGCGGCGATGACGGCGTAGAGACCGATCAGGCAACTGCCCTCGAGCCACGTCGACTCCCCGTCGAAGACCACCACCGCGGTGATCACGGCCGAGATGATCAACACGACCAGCAACTCCGGTGGAAGGACCAGGGTCAGCCGGGCACCTCCGAGCACGGGAGAAACGAGCACCAGCAGCGGGAGCAGAGCGAAGGCGATGACAATCGGACTACGCAGGATCACGGCCAATGCGTAGTCCGGCTTGTTCTTGGCGGCCAGTTGCACTCCGACCACGTTCTCCACGGCATTACCGGCAATGGCCACTACCACGAGTCCGGCGAAGGCTTCGGACATGTGGAGCGCCGAGAGTGCCGGGGTTAGCGCCGTCACGAACCAGTCGGAGACGAGTGCCGCCGCCACACTCGACCCGATCAGGGCACCGAGCACGAGCGAGAGGGGCCACGCCGTACCGCCGATCTCCTCGGTCACCGCCGGAGCGTTGTGGCTCATCGCCGAGGGTATCGAGAGCACGAACACGACCAACAGCACCACGGAGGCCACCGTGGACAGGGTCGCCTCGTGGTGGGCGGCGGCCACCTGCAGGTGGGCAGTTATGCCGGGAACGCAGAGGATGGTCACTGCCAGCAGCAGCAGGAGGGCGACGCTGCGCGCGCTCTCCGCGGCGAATCGCTGGGTGCCGTGTCGAAGACCGCCCGTGAGGAAGGCCAGGCCGAGGATCAGGAGCACGTTGGCCAGGATGGATCCCACCAGGGCACTCTGGACCACCACCACCAATCCGGCACGGAGGGCGAAGATGCCGAAGAACAGCTCGGGAAGGTTGCCCAGCGCCGACTGCAGCAGACCCGTGGCACCCGGTCCGAAACGATCCGAGAGGTGGTCCACGCTGCGGCCGACCACCGCAGCCAGGACGGCCAGGGCCACCGCCGAGACGACGAAGGGCGCCACCGCTCCAACGTCCACGTGGGCCGTCACCCCGCTGGCAACGGTCATCACCAACGCACAGACGAAAAAGACGATGTCGCTGCGGGACAGCACACCCGCGGGAGGGGCGGACGGCTTCACGGTGCGGAGGCTAACGGCTGGCCCACCGTAGGGCGGGCAGTCCGGGTGTTGAGCCATTTGGGCGGCTGGAACCCTTGGTCGGATCGGACATGGCCCCACCGCGACGGGGGATGGCCCTCAAACCGGGATCGCCGACAGTCCGCCCTGGTCAATGTGGTGGGCGATCGGGATGCTCCGCTCCTATCGGGTGCCCATCACATCTTGCAACTGCGCCGTGTCCACGAACTGCTGGAAGCTCGTCACTTTGCCGTCACGAAGCTTGAATACATGGCAAACCTGCGCGTCCAAACTCTTGCCAGTGGCCTTGACCGTTCCCGTATAGCGCCCTTCGACGACGACCGTATCGCCAGCATCGTAGAACTCTTTGGGATGAATGACGAAGGTGCCGTCGAAGTCTGCTCCGATCTTCACGAACAGGTTCTGCACGATGGCATCTGGTCCCTTCCACGCCTTTCCGCTGGGCTGGTACGGATTTCCCTCTGCCTCGCTCCACTCAATGTTCGGGTCCATCAGGCCAAGCACGGCGGGTACGTCACCCCGGCCGAACGCATCGTACGCATCTCGAACTGTTTGCACGTTGCTGCTCATTCTTCGCCTCCATTGGCTGTCCCTTCGGAAACGCTAGAGGGATTTCTCACCCCTTGCAATAGGGATGGTGCTGCCCTTGGCTGGCTGGCTTCGCTTCGACCAGAGGTGACATGAGCCCCAAGTTCGTTGCTCCGGCAGGCCGTAGCGTTCGTCACCGACGCTTCCGCGAGTCCAAGACCGAGGCCGAGCGCCGTCGCCATTGCCATTGCCATTGCCAGAGCGGCAAGAATCGCCCAGGGCAAGAACCGACGCATCATCGAAGTGCTCCAGGTCCTACGTGGCACTTCGGTCGGCGATGTAGATGAAGCTCAGCCCCATATCGCTGGGATCAGATGAAACGAGGTCACCTCCCCACACGCGTCGGAACCCTGCGGCCTCGAGTGTCTTCCAGGAGGCGACGTTGTCCTGCTGCAGAGCGACGACCATGCACGCAGCGGAGGGGTACCGGTTCCAGGAGGCGTCGACGAACTGGGAGATCAATCGGCGTCCGACGCCCCTTCCCACAAATTCGGGTTCTCCGATGAGGTAATCGATTCCGATGCCGCCGGAATGACCCAGCGCACCCCGGATCGTTTCACGCCAGTCCGGGTGATCATCGATGAGGTACCTCTGGACGTAGCCGATCGGACGATCGCTGAAATGGACGATGAATCCTTCGGTGGGATCAATCCCTTGGGCAAGTGGGCCGTAGCCCTGTTCGACAGTGAACAGGTCGGATGGCTCTCTCCACCAACGTTCGACGTGGGGCTGGGCGAACCAGGCGGCCAGGCTCGGCAAGTCAGACAATCGGAGCGGGACGAACCCGAAATCGTCCAAGGTTTCATTGTGCACCACTGAACGAGCTCGCCGCATGGCTCTCTCATGAGCCCAACCGGTACAGTCGCCCGCATGGATCGCTTGCCGCGGTGGCGGGACCTTCTGGCACGCGCCGATGAGGAGATTCCCCTCGACGAGGCAGCTCTGATCATCGCCGCCCAGGGTGACCCGACCCTCGATGAGACGGCACAGCTGTCCCGTCTCGACAACATGGCTGCCCAGGTTGGCAGAGCCGATGCCGAACATGTGTTTCGCTTCGTGTTCGAGACGCTCGGTCTCAAAGGTGACGACCAGACCTACGACGACCCACAGAACTCCTACCTTCACAGGGTTCTCGATCGCCGGCTCGGCATTCCCATCTCCCTGTCTGTTCTGCTCATTGAGATCGGGCGTCGTTGCGGTGTCGCCCTCGAGGGTATCGGGATGCCCGGACACTTCTTGGTGAGGAATCCCGCCCGGCCGGACGTGCTCATTGACGCCTTTTCGGGCGGCCGGCGGCTCACTCACGCCGACTGCGCCCGGCTCCTTCATGGCGTTGCCGGGGAGGAGCTCACCGACACCATGCTGGCCTCCGTCGGCCCCCGGGCCATCCTGGCCCGGATGTTGGCCAACCTCGATCTGAGCTTCCGACGAAGAAGGGACCAGAACGGGCTGCGCTGGGTGACGCGCCTGCGCGCCGCCATCCCCGGGCTCCCGTTAGCCGATCGGATGGCTCTCGCCGAGGGTCTCGCCGGATTGGGCTGCTACGACGACGCGCTCACCCTCCTCGAAGAACTGGCCGATAGCCCCGGTACGTCCACCGAGGCCGCCCGTGCCATCCGGGCTCGAGCCCGGGGCATGCTCGCTCCCTTCAATTAATTATGCGGTAATTCATACGAGCAGCTCGGGGTAGCAGGCCTCCACCAGGGAGCGACAGCCGTCCCGCCAGTGTACGTCGGCGGTGCCCAGGACCTCTTGACGCAGGGTGATGTCGGGAACGAGCGACACGTACGCCTCGGTGGTGTACTCGAAGATCGGTTTCTTGCCGATCAGTTCGCCCACGAAGTCGCAGTACTCCTGGACACTGACGACGTCATCGCCACACCAGTTCACGACGAGCGGCGGCACCCGACCGGCCTCGAGCGCCGCGATCCCCAGCTTGGCGGCGTCGGGCTCGAAGATCGGCCGCATGTAGGTCGGGCTGTCCGGATGCACCTTGATCGGCTTTCCCTGCACGATCTCGTCAAGCCGCCAGCGCATCGGCCCCCCATCGGGCCCGGAGGCGCTGCCGATCCGGATGATCGTCGAGGGGATGTTCAGTCCTCTCGAAACGTAGCTGACCACGGCCTCGTTGCATGCCTTGGTGAACGCGTAGGCATTGTGGGTGTGGATCCCGTAGCTGTGGTGCTCCGGCACGGGCGTGTCGCCAGGCGCCTTGAGCTCCTCCCTCCATGGGTGTGCCGGTGGGTCGTACAAGGAGATCGTCGACCCGAACAGAAACCCTTTCGACGGCCGCAGATGCGCCATCAGCCGGCCCGTGGCATCGGCGTACTTGTCGTAGGAATCGGGCCATCGACCGAGCGGCTCGTTGACGGCGTACATCGGCAGCGCCGTGTGATACACGTAGTCAAAATCATCAGGGAGATCGTCGAACGGATCGAGCAGGTCGTGCACGATGCAGGTCATGCCCTGTGCCTCGAGCGTGGCACGTGACTCGGGGTTGGAGAAACGGGCCATGACGGAGACATCGTTGTCCGCGGCCAACGTGCGGGCCGCCGGCGCACTCACCGGTCCCTGTCCGCCGACGAAGAGAACCTTCTGACCTTTCATGGGGCCCATCCTTTCACTGCGGCCATCCCGGTGCAGCCCTGCCCTGCCGCTAGCTCACCGGGCGCTACCGGCGGTCCGGGAAGGTTTTCCTTGCGGACCGAGCTCGACCCATATTCCGTCGGGGTCCTCAATGACTGCGATGTGCACCCCCGGCTCCCATTCGAAGAGCGGCACCGCCACGGTGCCGCCTCGACCGACCCACTGTTCGACCGTCTGGACCACGTCGGGAACCTTGACCGAGAGGTACCGCAGGCCCAACTGCCCGGGATCCGGTCGGCCGGGTGGGATCGTCACGTCCGGCTGCTCGTCGAAGTAGATGAGCTTGACCACCGCATCGCCGCGCAGGAACCGCTTCTGTACCATGCCCGGAAGGGCGACCTCGCCGACATACTCGAGGCCGAGCAGCTCGCCGTAGAACGAGAGCGACGCCTGCAGGTCGCTGACGACGAGGCCGACCTCGACCTCTCCACTGCGGATCGCACCGCCATCGGCCATCTCGCCTCCATTGTCCGCGCCCACAGTATCCGGTCGGGAAGATGTGCGACGTCCACGCGTTCGGGGGAGCACGCTCAGATCAAGAGGGCCTTGTGCCTTCGCCGGGCGAAGAGATCCGCCGAGGCGGCCAAGTCGGCTTGTACCTGGCTCTGCGTCTCGAGCAACTCATCGGCCCAGAGCATCTGCAGCGTTGCGCGCAACCGATCGTCTCGACGCTGGGCACGGCTGTCCTGAAACGCCGCTCGCAACACGTCGTGCAGTCTTTGATCATGATTCGGCGGCGGGCCCAAGGAACGGCGGGGGTCGGCCAGGAGCTCGGCAAACTCCTCGTACCAGCGGTGGCTATTTGCGT
>Ga0302180_10003581_pt1 | contig 11668 bp, 10 predicted proteins | sample I_Palsa_E3_2_FD_200575 | JGI IMG/M metagenome (GOLD analysis project Ga0302180, IMG submission 200575) | Peat permafrost microbial communities from Stordalen Mire near Abisko, Sweden - I_Palsa_E3_2 | ecosystem: Environmental > Terrestrial > Soil > Palsa > Peat permafrost | place: Sweden... | reverse complement strand
GTTCCACCGGCTGCCCTCGGCCTTGCGCGGGGTGCGCTCACCCGCATGGTGCTCGGCCCAGTTCCACGGATGCCCGTCGAACGTCGTGACCAGCGGCTGCAGCTCGCCGAACAGCTCCTTGCGCCGCTCCAGAGGGAAGGCGCCGACCACGCCGACGCTGGCCAGCTTCCCGTCCTGCGTGTACAGCCCAAGCAGCAGCGAGCCGATCCGGTCCTCGCCGCTCTTGTGCGTCCGGTAGCCGGCCACCACGCAGTCCGCGGTGCGTTCGTGCTTGACCTTCAGCATCACCCGCTTGTCCGGCTCGTAGATCCCCGCGGCGGGCTTGGCGATCAGCCCGTCGAGTCCCGCCCCCTCGAACTGGCGGAACCAGCCGGTGGCGACGCCGGCGTCGGTGGTCGTCGGGGTCAGGTGCAGCGGCGGGCCCGCCGCTGCGAGCACACGCTCGAGCGCGGCCCGCCGCTCGGTGAACGGCTGTCCGGTGAGATCGGAATCGCCGAGCGCGAGCAGGTCGAACGCGATGAAGTGGGCGGGGGTCGTCGCGGCCAGCATCTCCACCCGGCTGGCCGCCGGGTGGATCCGCTGCAGCAGCGCCTCGAAATCCAGCCGCTTGCCCGAGCCGTCCGGGATCACGATCTCCCCGTCGATCACGACACGCTCCGGCAGCTGAGCCGCAATAGCGGCGGCCAGTTCGGGAAAGTAGCGCGTCATCGGCCGCTCGTTCCGGCTGCCGATCTCGATCTCGTCGCCGTCGCGGAACACGATCGACCGGAAGCCATCCCATTTCGGCTCGAAGACATAGTCCCCGGTCGGGATCGCGTCGGTCGGCTTGGCCAGCATCGGCGCCACCGGCGGGTTGACAGGAAGATCCATACGCCCAGCTTAAGCCGCGACCCACGCCTGGCTACGTTCCCACAGCTCTCGCGCGAGTTCCGGGGTGGCGACCGCGCTGGCCGGGCGCGGGGCGCACCGGTCATAAAACAGGCCGCTGGCCGCAGCCACCTCCGGCGCGGCCGAGGTGGCGCAGTACAGCGAGGTTTGCGCTCCTTCGGTCACCGAGAGCATGTGCCGGGTAACGAGCGGCCGGACCGGCCACGGCACCCGCCGCCAGATGTCGGAGGCCACCACGCCCGGGTGCAGCGCGTACGACCTCACCCCGGCGCCCGCCGTCCGGCGGCCGAGTTCGGCCGAGAACAGCACGTTGCCCAGTTTCGAAACCGCGTACTCGTGCATCCCGGTGATGCCGCGCGCGGGCCGTCGCAGCGACGAGAAGTCGATGCCGGGGGCCGAGTAGTGGGCGTCGCTGGACACGGTCACCACCCGGGACGGCGCGCTGGCGGCCAGGCAGCCGAGCAGCGCGCTGGTCAGCGCGAAGTGACCCAGGTGGTTGACCCCGAACGTCAGCTCAAAGCCCTGCCGGGTCAGGCCGCGCCGTCCCGCCACCCCGGCGTTGTTCACCAGCACGTGCAGCGGCTCGCCTGCGGCCAGGAAGGCGGCCGCGCACGCCCGCACCGAATCCAGGTCGGCCAGGTCGAGCGGCAGGAAGAACACCGACTCGTTCCCGGTCGCCGCCTTGACCCCGGCCACCGCCGCCTCGCCCTTGGCCGCGGAGCGAGACGCGACCCAGACGCGCCCGCCGCGGCGCGCCAGCTCGGTCACCGTCGCCCGCCCGATCCCGGTGTTCCCCCCGGTCACCAGGAACGTCCGCCCGGAGAGTTCACCCACTGTGCCTCCGATTACTCGACCGGGCGCTTACTCCACCGGGATTTCCTTGTTGATCAGGGACAAGTCGATGCCCTGGCGGTTGCGCACGATGCGGGCGCCGACATAGATGAGGATAGCCAGCACGTACATCGCGCCCATGTAGACGAGGGAGGACGGCTTGTTCACGAAGTACAGGTCGTTCGACAGCCACTCGTAGAGGTTGAACCCGAGCAGCCCGATCGTGATGACCCCGGACACGGGCACGACCGGCACGCCGAACAGCTTGATCTTGCTGGCCGGCGAGGCAAACCACAGGTCCGGTTTGCGCCACGGCAAGATAACCACCGCGATCGCGCTGAACAGGTACGTCACTGCGATGACCAGCGTGGCGTCCAGGGTGTAGCTCGCGAACGTCGAGTTGTATGCGTACAGTGCGGCCAGCCCCACAGCGGGCAGCAGCATGAGGAGCAGCGAGGCCACCGGCACCCTGCGCTTCTCCGAGACCTCAGCAGCCCGGTCGGGGAGCACCCGGTCGAACGCGGCCGCGAAGATGACCCGGGTCGAGGACAGGAACAGGGTTCCCACCCAGCCGAAGAACCACAGGCTGAGGACCAGGATCAGGACCACCTGGAATGCGGTGTTGTGCACCAGCCAGCCCGCGAACATGAACGGGTACGGCCAGATGCCGAACTGCGGGGTGGCGTTGTAGTCCAGCGAGTTGAGGTTCTGGTAGAAACCCCAGCCGACGGTCTTATCTATCAGCAGCAGGAAGACGACCGTGAGAACGACCGTGGTCCACAGGCCGATGAACATGCCAGCGAACACCCGCTTGAAGTCGCTCGCACCGCGGACCTCGCCGTACAGGGTGGTGCCCCAGTTCGGCCACAGCAGGAAGAACATCAACGCCGGGACGAGCAGCATCGTCGGCCCGAGCGGGCCGAAGCCGAGCGGCGATGTGGTGTAACCGGCCTTGACGGCCGCCCTGTTGGTGGCCGCGTAGGCGTTGTTGACGCCGAAGAGCTTGTGCGCTTCGTAGTTGAACGAGCTGACGAAGCTGGCGTGCGAGTTGACCAGCAGCAGGATCACCACGACGGCGAAGCCGATCATGCCGCCGACGAAGCACCAGCGCTGGACCTTCGCGTAACCGGCCATGCCGATGGAGACCAACAGGCCGGCCAGCGCGATCGTGATCAATGTGACGATGAAGATCCCGTTGTGAGTGCCGAACCACGCCGCCCCCCCGGCTGGCCAGGTCCACTTAAGCGTCGCCCAGAGCGGCTCGAACAACTGAACCGACAAGATGTTGCCGTAAATCGGCGCCCACAGCCAGAGAATGAACCACCAGCCGGTCGCGGCCATCACGAAGCCGACGCCGCTGCCCAGGATCCTGGTTTGCCAGACGTAATCACCACCGGCCCGCGGGATGGTGACCACCAGGCCGCTGTAGGCGACGACCAGGAACGAAACCCAGATACCCGAGATGATCACCGCCGTTATCATCTGGCCCTTCGGGAACGCCGGGCCGGCGAAGGTGAACTCATAGAGGCCGAGCGTCACGAAGTTGGTCGCCAGGCATGCGTAGATCATCGAGTCGCGGACCGACCATCCTCGGACCAGGCCGGTTGCTTTACGGAGGAAGAGAGTTGGCCTTTCCTCCCCCAGTGCCCCTGCCGCCATAGTTACCTCCCGCATCGTGGTGAAGTAGCTTTTGTCCGCCTGAACCGTATTACCTGGTGATATCTGGCGCTTATGATTTTATGGAGCGTTAATGTAGAGCTTTGATGACGGGTCGGCTCGCTGTTTACTAAGTTGAAGATTCACGCTCCGCGATTCCGCTCACTTGGGACGCGACGTCTCAATTAGTGAGAATGAGTCAGCCGTTCACCATGATGTACCTGGCGACTTTTCCTTTTTTCTCGTTCAGGTCAAGCACGGCGCCCTGCAGCACGCCGTCGGTGTACGAGCTGCCCGGGTTCATCGAGAGCGTCCGGCCGAGCTTGGTCACGCCCCGGCTCTCGTGGATATGCCCGTGCACGGACAGGATCGGCTGGTACTTGAGGATGGCTTCCCTGACTGCCTTCGAGCCCACCGGCTTCATCACCGCGCCGCCGTGTGTCGGCCGCATGTTCCCGTCCAGGGCGGGTGCCTCATCGAGCCCGGTGCCGTACGGCGGCGCGTGGAAGTTGAAGACCGCCCGGCCCATGTCGGGGATCTGTGACACGACCGCGTCGATCTTGGTGGCGAGCACGTCCTCCGGGGCCTCCCGGAAGGTGTTCCACGGCGTCGGGTTGGTCCAGCCCATCGAGGCGAGGGAGAAGCCGCCGATGTCGAGCACCTTGCTCTCGGCGAAGCTGACGGACGGGGAAGCCTCGATGATGTCGTCGATCTCCCAGATGTCGTCGTTCCCGCCGTTCAGGATGCAGGGGATATCGCCGCCGCGCAGCTTGCCGTCAGCCATGTCCAGCCACCGGTCAAGACCGCGGGTCATCTCCAGGGTGAACCGGCGGTCGATCGAGCCGTCCGCCTCGTTGAGCGAGTCAAGCTCGTCGGGTGACATCACGGCGGGGTAGGACCCGCGGTCCCGGATCTTGCGCTGGATCTCGTCGAGTTCGGCCCTGGTCTCCAGCCGCATCCGCTGGTTAGCGAACGTCACCTCCCAGTGGTCGGGCATGGCCAGGATCGGGACCATGACCTTGCCGGTCACGTCCCCGCCCAGCACGACCATGTCGGCCTTGTAGAAGGCGGCGGCGTTGAGGAACTTTCGCCAGCAGATCTCGGAGCCATGGATATCCGTGGCGAAGAAGACTTTCATCGCGCCGTCCCTTCCTGGTCGGTCAGGGGATTTCGCTAAGGAATCAGTGATCCACTTCCTCGGGCACTTCGTACCAGCGGACCCGGTCGCCCACATTGGCTCTCAGTTTCCACTTAATTCCCTTGGGTACCGTGTCGGCGACCTCTTGTAGCTGCTTGGCCTGGGTGAGCACATCGAACCGCGGGTGCGGCGGAGCCAGGTGAGGTTGCGAGGACAGCAGGTCAGGGAGCTTGGCCAGGTTGCTGGTCACGGTCCGCCACCAGCCCCAGTCCGAGGCGAGCACGGCGCCGAAGCGATCCGGGTCGATGGCCGGGCGGGCGGAGTCCCGGCCGATCCGCAGCCCTGAAAGCAGGTGACAGATGTCGTGCGCGTCCTTGGCGTTGAGCTCGACGATCTGAAGCTTGGACAGCAGCAAGTCAGCCGGGTCGAGGGTCTGCGACGCGGAGCCGAACGACGGCCGGAAATCGAGCGTATGGCACATGGACAGCCGGTCCACCATGACGTCGATAGGGCGTCCGGACGGGGCAGCAAAGTACATCTGCCGATCCCCGTTGAGGTTGTTGAACCGCCGGTCGGGCTCGCAGCCCGCGGCTTCGAGGTGATCGGCGACCTTGCGACGGGTCTTGCCCAGGCAGGCTAGGTCGATGTCCTGGCCCGCCCGCAGCCGGGGCGGGAAGTCAGGGCACAGCACTCGCACCCCGAGCCCGCCGAGGATCTTGAGCCGGTGACCCGCGTCCGCCGCGCCGCGTACCAGGGAGATCGCCTCAGGCAGCGGGTCGCTCGCGGCGCCGTCAGGCAGACCTCCGATAGGCCCGTTCGATATGGTCATCCCCCCTCCTCGCTCCTGGGTGCAATTCGATCATCGTGAGGTCCTGCCGATCTGTCTAGATTTCGCGGACATAATCCCACGTTGTGGTGCTTGGGCGATACACCACGGTTCGTTCGAAAATTACGCATCGGGCCGCTCGCCAGAACCCCGGAAAAGATCAAATCTTCGAAACGAACACTCGTTTCACCGGTCCGAGACCCCGGCTCGGTCGCGCCGGAAGAACTTCACCGGCTCAGCCGGCAGCGGCGTATTGCCCAAGATCAGGTCGGCGGCCTTCTCCGCGATCATCATGACCGGCGCGTAAATGTTGCCGTTGGTCACATAGGGCATGACCGAGGCGTCGACGACCCGCAACCCGTTGACATCGTGCACCCGCAGCGAACCCGGGTCGGTCACCGCCATCGCATCCGTGCCCATCTTGGCCGTGCACGACGGGTGCAGCGCCGTCTCGGCGTCCCGGGCCACCCAGGCCAGAATCTCCTCGTCCGTCTGCACCGAGGGACCCGGCGATAGCTCGCCCGCGTTGTAGTCGTCAAAGGCCGGCTGGGTCAGAATCTTCCTGGCGATCTGGATTGCCTCCACCCATTCCCGCTGGTCGGTGCCGGTGGACAGGTAGTTGAACCGGAGCGCGGGGTGGACCTTCGGATCGGTCGAGGTGATCTTGCAGGTGCCGCGTGCGTCGGAGTACATCGGGCCGATGTGCACCTGGTAGCCGTGGCCGCCCGCCGGAGAAGAACCGTCGTAGCGGATCGCGATCGGCAGGAAGTGGAACATCAGGTTCGGGTACACCACATCGTCGTTGCTGCGGGCGAAGCCACCGCCTTCGAAGTGGTTGGTGGCGCCGGGCCCGGTCCGTCGCAGCAGCCATTTCGCACCGACCACGGGACGGTTCCGCCACTTCAGCGCGGGCGCGACGGAGACCGGCAGCTTCGAGCCGTACTGGACGTACACCTCCAGGTGGTCCTGCAGGTTCTCGCCCACGCCGGGCAGGTCGGCGACCACGTCGATGCCGAGCCCGGAAAGCTCGGCGGCGTGGCCGATGCCGGACAGCTGGAGCAGCTGCGGAGAGTTGATCGCCCCGCCGCACAGTATGAGCTCACCGGACCGGACCCGCTTGGTCTTGCCCTCGTGCCGGAACTCGACGCCGACCGCGCGCTTTCCGGTGAAGATGATCTTGGTGACGAAGGCGCGGGTGGCCACGGTGAGGTTGGGGCGGCTCATCACCGGATACAGGTAGGCGCGCGCCGCCGACAGTCGCCGCCCTCGGTGGATGTTCCGGTCGAAGGCGGCGAAGCCCTCCTGCCGGTAGCCGTTCACGTCGTCGGTGAGGTGGTAGCCGGCCTGGCGCGCCGCGGCGAAGAACGCACCGAATAGCGGGCCGTCGGCGGGGCCGCGCTCGAGCACCAGCGGCCCGTCCTTGCCTCGGAACGGATCGTCGGCGCGGGCCGCCAGGCAGTTCTCCATCCGCTTGAAGTACGGCAGGCAGTGCGCGTAGTCCCAGGCGCTCATGCCGTCGTCCGCGGCCCAGCGCTCGTAGTCCAGCGGGTTGCCGCGCTGGAAGATCATCCCGTTGATGCTGCTCGACCCGCCGAGGACCTTGCCCCGGGCGTGGTAGATCCGCCGCCCATTCAGGTGCGGTTCCGGCTCGCTCTCGTATTTCCAGTCATAGAAACGGTTTCCGATGGGGAACGTGAGCGCGGCGGGCATGTGGATATAGGGGTCCCAGAGATAGTCCGGACGCCCCGCTTCGAGCACGAGGACCCGTTGGCCCGGGTCAGCAGAGAGCCGGTTGGCCAAGGCGCTGCCGGCGGATCCGCCGCCGATGATGACGAACTCATAGGGATGGGATGCCATTGTGCCTCCGCGGTGTCTGGGCTCCGAGATATTTCTCGCAGTCGCTGAGGCCTCTTGGCAAGACCACGACCACATCGGCGAGCCGGCGGGCCGTACGCACGGCTCTTCGTTGTCCGGTGTGTGTACACGGACACCGCGGAAATGCCGTTCATTACATGACCGAAACCGCATGTTTACCCAAGACGTGCAAAATCGTGGCCCAGACGTCTTGGCCCCGGACTCTGGAGGGACAGATGAGTGGCAACGCGCTCGCCGGCGGCCCTGGCCGCGGCCAGTCGCAGGCGCAGGTGTCCCAGGAGTACACCGCGTTCAAGATCGAACAGCGCGGGATCGACCTGATTCCCGACTCGGACCGCAAGATGCGGCCATCCGGATTGTTCTGGCTGTGGTCGGGCGCGGTGTTCAACGTGGAGTACCTGTTCTACGGCACGCTGATCATGACCTTCGGCCTGACCGTCACCCAGGCGATCCTCGCCATCATCGTGGGCAACTTGTTCTACGCGCTGCTCGGTTTCGCCAGCCTGCAGGGCCCGAAGACGGGTACCACCGCGTTCATGGTGAGCCGGGCGCCGTTCGGCCAGAACGGTAACCGCCTGGTGGCGCTGTTCAACTGGGTGACCCAGGTCGGATTCGAGATCGAGGGCATCTACTTCGTCGTCGCTACCGTAATCCTGCTGTTCTCCTTGCACGGGAGCAAGCTCAGCGGGCCCGCCAAGATCGTGGTGATCATCGTCGCCGCGCTCATCCAGATGATCGTGCCGCTGCTCGGCCACCCGACGATCACCAGGATCCTGCGCTACCTGGCCTACGTGTTCATCGTGTTCTTCGCGGTGCTGGCCGGCTTCACCTTCAACCGGCTGCACCTGTCCACGTTCCACGCCAAGCCCGTCTCGTTGGCCGTCTGGACCACGGCGCTGGTGCTGCTCATCTCGGTCGGCGGCCTGGGCTGGACGGAGAACGGCAACGACTACTCGCGTTACCTGCCCGCGACACCGCGCCGTCCCGAACGTTCTGGTCGGCGGCCCTGGGTGGTGCCATCCCGTCGATCATCCTGGAGATCCTCGGCGTGCTCGCCTTCACGATCACGACGAAATCGGTGGGCATCGCCCAGATCGGCGTGCCGCAGTCCTTTCCCAGCTGGTTCGTGACCCCGTTCCTGATCTTCGCCATCTTCCAGCTGCTCGCGATCAACACGATCGACATGTACTCCTCCGGCGTCACGCTCCAGGCTCTCAGCCTGCCCATCAAGCGCTGGGGCGCGGTCATCCTGGACACGGTGGTGTGCGCCGTGGTCACGGGCATCATCTTGTTCCACGGGAACTTCTACGCCGATTTTTCCGGGTTCCTGCTCTATATCGTGGTGTGGCTGGCGCCGTGGTTCGGCATCTTCATCACCGATTACCTGCTGCGCCGCGGCCAGTACGACTCGGCGTCCCTGCAGTCCGCCCGCGGCGGCCTGTACTGGCGCAACGGCGGCATCCACTGGCCCGCCGTCATCGCCCAGGTGGCCGGCATGGTCGCCGCCCTGATGTGGATCAACGCGGCCTTCGACTTCCCGTCCTACACCGGGCCGATCTCCAACCACTTCCCCGGCCTGCACGGCGGGGACTTCAGCTGGGCGCTGGGGATCGTGGTCGGCGCCTGCGCCTACTGGGCCCTAGCCGGGCGCCGGGTCCGGCAGGAAGCGTCCCAGACCGCCGCCTGACCCCGGCCGAGACCGCTACCGTCAGTGCACGCAGAACTCGTTTCCCTCCGGGTCGTACAGCGTGACGGAGCTGCCCCGGACGTTGTCGGTCCGCCAGGCCAGGCTGGCGCCGGCCTCGAAGAGCCGCTCCACGTGCTCGCTGACCAGCCGCTTGCGTGCCTCACCGCGGACGTGGTGGCCGGCCACGCTGATGTCGAGGTGAACGCGGTTCTTGGCCGTCTTGTCTTCCGGCACGCGCTGGAAGTACAGCCGGGGACCTTCCCCGGCCGGGTCGATCCGGGAGGCCACCGCACCGAAGTCCTCCTCGGCTATCCCGGCGTCCCGGGCGAATTCCTCCCAGCTGGCAAACCCCTCGGGCGGGGGCTCGGTGACGTAGCCCAGCGCCAGCCCCCAGAATTGGGCCAGCTTTTCCGGATCGGCGGCGTCGAAGGTGACCTGGATCTTGGTGTACATGATGGGAATCCTAGGCGGAACGGGCGAGACTAGCCGGCCCGCCCGTCATCGAGATGTGGCCTAGCCGTCGTGGTGCCAGCCGTCGTAGTGCCACAGGTACAGGTCGCGCAGCAGCGCCACCTCCGCGCCGTGGTGCAGCATCTCCCGGTTGATGTGCAGCACGAGTTCCGCCATCGGCGCCCGCGCCCACGGGCCCTCGGCCGGCCCGCAGGCCCGGGCCAGCCCATCCGGGCCCAGTCCGCGCACGCCCGCCATCCAGGCCGCGTAGGCCTCGTCAAGCTGAGCGAGTGCCGTGGCGGCGTCACCGGGATAGCGGTACGAGGAGTAGTCGGTCGGCGGGCCGCCGAAATGGCTGGCCACCCGCATGCGGAGCACGCCGACGATGATGTGCCCGAGCCGCCAGGCGATCGTCGTCACCGGCGGCGGGACCGGTTCCGGAATGGCGAAGTCCATGGTGAACTCGCCCCCGCCGACCGAGATGGGCGCCGAGCCGGTGCCGCGCGGCCGGACGTTCCAGGCGCCGGCCACCGGCTCCCAGCGGTACTCCGCGTCGGTCATCCCGTCCAGCCGCGGTCGCAGCTGCTCACGCCAGTGCGAATCCAGCTGCTCGGCCAGCTGGAAGTTCCAGTCAACATCAGCCATGCCGCTACCTTACGAAGCAACGCGGACAAGGAACGTCCGCAATGCGGCGACTGCCCGCCTGTTCCAGGCCGCAGCGAGATACTGAGCCCATGATTGACCTGAAGATCAGCGACGGCGTCGCGTTCATCACGCTGAACGCGCCAGCGACCAGGAACGCCCTCAACAACGAGATCGCGGAGCAGTTCGTCGTGGCCTGCGATGTGGTGGACCGCGACCCCGCCGTCGGGGCCGCCGTCATCCAGGGCGCCGGCGGCACGTTCTGTTCGGGGGCCGAGCGGGGGCACCTGGAGGAAGTCAGCCGAGACCCGGCGGAGGAGCGGCGGTACGCGTCCCTCGGCGGTATCTACCGGGCCTTCACCCGGGTCGGCCAGCTACAGGTGCCGACGATCGCCGCCGTCCGCGGCGCCGCGGTCGGCGCCGGGATCAACTTGATGCTCGCCACCGATCTGCGGATCGTCGCCGAGGATGCCCGGCTGATCAGCGGCTTCCTCCGGATCGGCCTGCACCCGGGCGGGGGGCACTTCGGGCTGCTCGCGCAGCGTGCGGGCGCCGAGGCCGCCGCCGCGGCCGGCCTGTTCGGCGAGGAAATATCAGGCCTGCGGGCCATGCAGCTCGGCCTGGCCTGGCAGGCCCTGCCGTCGGAGCAGGTCGAGGGTCGGGCCGCCGACCTGGCCCTTCGGACCGCGCAGGACCCGGAGCTGGCCAGGAAGGCCACGGCCAGCCTGCGCCTCGAACTCGGTCCGCCCCGGCTACCGTGGGCCGCCGCGCTCGAGATCGAGCGCGGCGCTCAGCTCTGGTCCCTGCGCCGCCGCCACCGCCAGGACTGAACGAGCCGTTCAACCCGCTTGCTCCCCTTTTCGGCTGCCGCGGCGTCGCTCTCATACGAGCAGTTGTCAGCTAGGCGTCACCGATGATGATCGGTGCTCACCTCGGGCGGGGGCGGGTACCAGTGTTTGCCGTGGTGTACGAGCGCTCCGTGGTGCATCGTATCGGGGTGGATTTGGACTCCCGGGAGCTTTTTGTGCACTATCGTCCCCAAAATCCTCCCGCGAGCCCGAATGCTCCCCGGAAAGGTCGGTCATCTGAAGTTCATGAGCTAGCAGGTGCGGGTGAGGTTGACGGGTCGCGCCAAGGCCCAGGTCACGGGTCGCCAAGGCGCAAGCCACGGGTCGCGCCAAGGCGCAGGCGCGGCGCCTAACCGTCCGCTGGTGCGGCCCCGCCTCGCGAACATGGTGGCGGATCCGGGTTCCGTGGTGGATCGGGTGTATTCCCGTACACCCAATCCACCCCCAAGCCCCGATCCACCACGAAAATTCCCGCTCTCCGTATTCAGGTGCGAGTGAGGGGGTGAACGGGGCCCGTGAGGCGGCTACAGGCGTCCGCCAGCCAGTCCCTGAGGTGCCCCGAGGCCGCGGTCAGAACCCGGTCCGCAAGCCGCCAGAAAGCACCCAGAAAGCACCCAGAAAGCACCCAGACAACACCCGGGGGCCGCGAGGGCACTTCGTCCTCAGGTGTCACAGTTCGCGCGACCCGCAGGTAATCTGCCCGACCTTCTGTCGTTACTCTAAGTAACACGTTCCTAAGTTACCGTCAGTGTTTTTTCAACTATTCTTGGCCCGGGATCGTCCACATGTGCGTTCCGTTCTCCACAACCTGGGATGCCTGCCGGCCA
>Ga0302180_10003574_pt1 | contig 11677 bp, 8 predicted proteins | sample I_Palsa_E3_2_FD_200575 | JGI IMG/M metagenome (GOLD analysis project Ga0302180, IMG submission 200575) | Peat permafrost microbial communities from Stordalen Mire near Abisko, Sweden - I_Palsa_E3_2 | ecosystem: Environmental > Terrestrial > Soil > Palsa > Peat permafrost | place: Sweden: Abisko... | reverse complement strand
TTCGGCCGCTCGACGAATGTCCGCCGGGGCCGAAGGCAGCAAGCTGAGCCGGACGAGATCGAACAAATAAAGCTGGCGTAACATGGAGATTGCAATACGGTGCGGAGTTCGCGGATGGCGAGCAAGCCTGAGCCGGATGCTTTCGCTGGAAATCCACTTCCCTTCCTTGGCGACCGCGGTGAGAAACTCAGTGGAAAGGTCGAGGCGTTCCAGCAATCGGCTGACGTGAGCCTCTTGCATGTTTGGATTTTCGAGCAAGGCAATCAGGGCTTCCACGTCCGCTTCGTGGATCAGCAGGTCTAGATCGTCGCCCGAGGCAGACCGCGCGCGCTGCAGGCTTGCGGCGGCGTCATCACCCGGCATGTGCCTTTCGGTTCTCCAGACGGATCGCCATCCTTGCTGCAGCCTCGGCGGGCTTCACACGCAGCGGGACCAAAGTAGCGCGCGGCACAACTTTGGCCAGCCCGGATTCGATGGCGGCGTCGAAGAATTTGCTGCGGCCGATCGTGCCGCCCGATCTCGCAACGGGCACCTCGCGATCTTGCATGCCTAGTTTCTGAAGGACGCTGGAAACTAATTCGGCCAATGATTCCGCGGCGCTCGAAAGTATTTCGCAGGCAACCGCATCGCCGCGGTCACCCAAGTCAGCGACTAACGGAAAGATTCGCGGAAAAACGTCGTCGGGGTTCTTCACCACCCAGTCGAGGACGCGGCTCCAGTCTTTGCACCCCAACCAGTGCAACATTTTCTGGGATAGCGCGGTTGAGGGACCGCGTTTCTCTTCGGCGCGAACTACAGCGGCCAAAGCGCGGCGGCCAATGTCAAAACCGCTTCCTTCGTCGCTGAACCAGGGGCCGCGTCCGCCGGCGCGCGCGATGTGGCCTTCCGCATCGCGTCCATAGGCAGCCGAGCCGGTGCCCACAACAAGGATGACGCCTTCGCCATCGCCGACCGCCGCCTGCAGAGTAATCTCGAGATCGGTAGTCACCAAGACCGCGGCTTGCGGAAATCCGCGCTCGAGGAATACGGCGATTCGCCTGGCTACGACGTCGCGCCCCGCGCCTCCAATGCCCGCGCAAATTCCGAGAATGTCGCTCGATTTTAAGTGGCACCTTTCGAGCACCAGATCCGCCGCGTCGCTTAGCGTGAACCACGCCTTTGCGTACCCAGCGCGAATGGGATTCGATGGGCCGGCGGTGGCGTGTGCCAACACCTTATTTTCGGCATCAACCAGGAAGCAGTCCGTCTTCGTGCCTCCGCCATCGAAGCCGAGATAATAAGCTCCGCCTGGAGGCGCATTCTTTTCCGGCATATTCTCCACCGTGCTTGACAGTTTTCGAAGCGGGCGGTTAGCATCGCGCGACTCGGCTTGCGCGGCACAATGCAAATCCACCCAATCGATTTCGCGATTCTCGCGCTCTATCTCGTGGGCATCACGCTCTTCGGCGCCCATTTTCGCCGTGGCCAGAAAAATCTGCGCGATTATTTCTTGGGCGGCCGCAGCGCGCCGTGGTGGGCCATCGCCTGCTCGATCGTCGCGACAGAAACTTCGACGCTCACGATCATTGGGACGCCTGGAATCGCCTACGGCGGAAACCTGGGATTTCTTCAGCTCGTGCTGGGCTACTTGGTGGCCAGGGTGATTCTATGCATCGTCCTGGTCCCCCAGTACTTCCAGGGGGAATTCTACACGGCTTACCAGCTTCTGGAGAAGCGTTTCGGGGCGCGCATAAAGTCTGCGGCAGCGGTGGTCTTTGTGTGCACGCGCGCGCTGGCAGAGGGCGTCCGCATTTCCGCAATCGGCAAAGTTGTGAGCGTGGCATTCGGCACCGGCGAGCGAACCTCCATACTGATCATCGCCACGCTCACCTTGTTTTACACGTTTGAAGGCGGCATGCGCGCTGTGATTTGGACAGATGTGATTCAGTTCGCGCTCTACCTAGCGGGTTCCATTGCCGCCTTTTTTTTGCTGCTGCACAAAATTCCCGGCGGCTGGCCCACGGTGACCCTGGCGGCTGCCGCCGCGGGCGGAAAACTGACCATTTTCGATTTCGCCTTCAGCTTGACGAAAAGCTACACGTTTTGGTCCGGTCTTCTCGGCGGGACTTTTCTAACCATGGCAAGTCACGGCACGGACCAGACCATGGTGCAGCGGCTTCTCGCATCGCGCGACGAACGCGACAGCAAAACGGCGCTGCTCGCAAGCGGCGTGATTATTTTTGCGCAGTTCTCTCTGTTTCTCGTGCTGGGGGTGATGCTTTTCGTTTACGCGCAGCATTTCGCCCTGGCAATACCGGGCGGCGACCTCGACAAGGTTTATCCTGAATTCATCGTTCACCATATGCCCGTGGGACTCGCGGGCATCGTGCTCGCTTCCATCTTTGCAATTGCGATGTCAAACGCGAGTGGCTCGTTGAACTCGCTCGCGTCCTCCAGCATCATAGACTTGAGCGTGCGTCGCGGCGAGGGAGGAGCGCAGTCTCTTGTTCGCTCGCGCAAGTTGACTCTGGTCTGGGGCATCGTGCTCGGGCTTCTCGGACTAATTCGCTGGGGCCCGGTGCTCGTGGCTGGCCTAACGATTGCATCGATTACGTACGGTGCCACTCTCGGAGTGTTTTTGCTCGGCACTTGGAATCGCCGCGCAAATGAAACGGGGGCGCTTGTCGGGTTTGTAACCGGCCTCGTGGCCATGGTCGCGGTTCGATTTCTGACGCCGCTCGCGTGGACTTGGTACGTGCTCGTCGGAACTGTAATCACGTTCGCCGTCGGTTCGTTGGCAAGCGTGTTTGCGACGGGCGCGAGTAAAAAAGCTCGTGCGCAGCAGCCTTTATAGATTTTAATTTTATTGTCGCGGAGAAAATAATCGTAACCAGCGCGCATCCGAAGGAACGTCTCGAGCTGATACGCGGCCTGGGCCCGTGGGCTGCGGCGGCTATCGTTGTCGGCACCATGGTCGGCACCGGAATCTTTCTGAAGCCCGGCGAAATGGCTGCGGTCGGCGGCTCGGTCAGCCTGGTTTATGCCGCATGGATTGCCGGCGGACTGCTTTCACTATTCGGGGCATTGTCGTTTGCCGAACTCGGCGCGGCCATGCCCGAAGCAGGCGGACAGTATGCATACTTGCGCAGAGGTCTGGGTCCCGTCTGGGGCTTTCTTTTCGGCTGGATGCACTCCACCGTCGGCGAGTCGAGTTCCGCAGCGTCCATTGCCGCAGGCTTGGCGCGATTTACGAGTTTTCTGATTCCGGCGCTCGCGATTCCCATCTTTTCGTGGCATTTCACGCTTCCGTTTAGCGGCGCGCCTTACGATTTTGTGTTCACGTGGGCGCAGCCTGCAGCGGCCGGCGCGATTATCCTTTTCACCATCATCAATTATCTCGGCGTACGGCTCGGCGGACGCGTACAAGTTGCGCTTACGGTTTTGAAAATCGCCGCCGTACTCGCCATTGTCGCGGCGGGCTTCTGGTTCGGCCACGGAAGCATGTCGCACTTTCATCCATTCTGGCCGGTAAAAAATAGCGCTGGCACGCTTACGGCGTTTCTTGCCGCGCTCGCCGCAGCGCTCTGGGCTTATGACGGATGGGAAGACCTGAACCGCGTCGGCTCCGAAGTTCAAAATCCGGAGCGAAATTTTCCCCGCGCCCTGGCCGGCGGAACCATTCTCGTCGCCGTAATATATCTTCTGTTCAGCGCGGTATGTTTCTACGCTCTTCCTTTCGCTAGCGTCGCGAGTTCCTCGCACGTTGCTTCCGACGTGGTGGAAAGTTTTGCGGGACCGGGCGCGGCATTCTGGATAACTCTGGCCATGATCGTCGCCGCGCTCGGCACTCTGAATTCTTCGATCATGAGCGGCGCGCGCGTGCCGTTCGCGATGGCCCGCGATGGTTTGTTCTTCCGCGTCACCGGCAGCGTGAACCGGCGCTTTCGAACACCCGGCGGCGCGTTAGTTTTTCAGGGAACACTCGCGGCGTTGATGGCACTGTCGGGAACTTTCGAAGAATTGACTTCCCTGTTCGTTTTCGCCGCTTGGATTTTTTACGCGCTTTCGGTGGTGGCCATGTTCCGCCTCCGGAAAATCGCGCCGGACATGAAGCGCCCCTACCGCACCTGGGGTTACCCCGTTGTGCCGGGCTTGTTCGTCGCGGGCGCGCTGGCGCTGACAATTAACATCTGGATTCAGCGCCCGGTTCGGTCTTCCATCGGGTTGGCGATGATTCTGTCCGGCCTGTTTTTCTATCGTTTGTGGTCCGGCAAGTCCGAGAGCAACGTTGACGATTGATGGTTCGCACCGTTCACAATCTCTGGAATGCACCTGCCCGCGGCGACGTAGGAAACAAGCTCGGATGGAATAAATGCGCGAGAATCGCAACTCCGTCCGCGAGCCTTGGCCCAGGCCGAGCGGAATAACTGTTCGCGTCTATCGCGAAAACTTGTCCCTCGCTTACTGCCGGCAAGTCAGCCCATCCATCCGGCAATTTCGCTGCTCGATACTCTGAGGCAGCGCGCTCGACGCCGAAGCCACACGGCATCACGATAATAATTTCCGCGTCCGCCGCTACGATCTCCTCTGCGCTGACTCGGAACGAAGGCTCCCCCGCACGCCCTAAAACATCTTGCCCTCCCGCCTTGGCCACCATTTCCGGCACCCAGTGCCCGCCGACGTAATACGGGTCCAGCCATTCGACGCACAGCACCCGTGGTCGCGTCTTGGCCTGTGCAGTCCTGGCCTCGACCGCAGCGACCTTCTGCTCCAGCGTAATCGAAAGCGCCTGCGCTTCGCGGCGGCGTTGCGTAGCATCGCCGATCTTTCGCACGTCGTCCCAAACATCGCGCAGCGAATGCGGCGTCAGCGCCAGCACGCGCGGCTTCTTCGGCAGCCGCGTGAGCGCCGTCGCCAAATCATCGGGCGAAGCCGCACAAACGTGGCACAAATCCTGAGTGATAATTAGATCCGGAGCCAGCGAGCCCAACAATTCCGCGTCCACCGCATAAATGCTTTCACCGCGCGCAACAAGTTCGCTCACTTGGCGGTCGATTTCAGACGCAGCAGCTTGCGGATCTACTCGTGGGCGTATCAATGCCGGCTTCGTCGTAGCATCTGGCGGGAAATCGCATTCGTGCGTCACTCCGACAACGGAATCGCCAAGGCCCAGCGCGTAGAGAATCTCCGTTGCCGAAGGCAATAAGGAACAAATCCGCATCAGTGCCACTTCCTACGCAAACTGTCGCGCCTAAGATTTTGACGGAAACGGATCTTCGACTCTATGCCTTGCCGGCCGCCGACGCGCGTGGAAGAAAGTCGGCAAAAACGAATCCGTCTCTCTCCACGATCTCGCCGGCCGTGACAGGTATGCCTTGCTTGAACATCGGCCCGGCGTTTGCAAAAGTATGAAACTCCCCGTTTTCGCCACACCGGTCCACATCACGCGGGAGCGCACGCAAAAGGTCCGTATCGAATCTGCGCCCGGCAAACGAGCGGTCAAGCTTGCGAGGATCCACGCAAGTCAGGTAGGCGGACAGCCCGTGCGCGAGCATTTCGTCGGCGAGTTGCCGCGTGTCGCGCCGCCACAGCGGAAAAACCGGCGTCATGCCACACCCGCCAAGTTGTTTCTCCCGGTACGCGCGAATATCTTCGAGAAACAGGTCGCCGAAAACAACGTGCCACACGTCTTCGGCCCGCGCGCGTGCCATCGCCGCACCCATCCCCCGCTCGTAAATCTCGTTGGTGCAAGGCGACGGAATCGGCACTTTAATCAACGGCAGGGACGCCGCGGCCGCTTGCATTTCCACCAGGGATTCTCGCACTGCGTGCATGGCTACGCGCGAATACGTTTGATTCACGGTCGTGAGCAGCGCCACAACTTCAAATTCGCCGCTTTGCCGAACTGCGTGTAGCGCCCAGGCGCTGTCTTTTCCGCTGCTCCACGCCAACCACGCTTTGGGTCGCCTGAGTTCTGCGGATTGAGAATCGATGCCCATTGATCTGCCTCACAACCTGCGCGGCGCCACACATTCGGTAACGCACACCCTCTTGTCACATGACCTAGCGATAGATCAGATACTTCGCACGCGTCGCGCGAAACTTTCCCAGCTCAGCGGCCCAGCCCGCTTCGATGCGCTTCGGGCTATCGCCGCCTTCGAGTCGCTGAACCGTGGATTGCGACCCCAGTAGCTCGACCATTTTTGCGATCTGAAATTTCTGTGGGTAAACATGATGCAGCACTTCTGCGATTTCAAGGCCCATGAGTATGGATACGAATTCATCGCGATCGGCAATCTGCAGTTTGATGCCGTGGCACTCTTGCCCGGCATACGGTCCTGTCTTGGGAGTGAAAGACTGAGCCGAAAAACGCACCCCGGGGATCGAACTTCGCTTCAAGTTTACGAGCAGGTCATGCTGGAAAATCCATGGCGCACCAAATTCCAAAAATGCGGACTCGGTTCCGCGCCCGACCGACACGCCGCCCGCTTGCAGAATCTCAATCCCAGGATACGGAACCAGATTTGCGACAGTCGGTAAATTCGGCGATGGCGGAATCCACCGAAGTCCCGTCGTCCAATACATATCGCGGCGACGCCAATTCTTCATTTCAACCACATGCAGGTCCGCGCCAATTTTCTTTTCCGCGTTGAACATCCGCGCCAGCTCACCAAGCGTCATGGCATAGCGCACAGGCATGGAAAAATATCCCACGAAAGACAGCTTGTCGGCGTCGAGCATCGGTCCTTCGATAATCTCGCCGCCCAGCGGATTCGGCCTGTCGAGCACCAAAAACGAAATGTTGTGTTTCGCCGCTGCTTCCATGCAATAGCCCATCGTCGTTACGTAAGTGTAAAAACGCACGCCCGCATCTTGAATATCAAAGACCAGCACATCGATGCCCTCCAACATCGCATCGGTTGGCCGACGCGTCTCTCCATAGAGACTGTAAATCGGCAGCCCCGTCGGAGCGTCCGTCGCGTTCGCCACAACAGAAGCGTCTGCGTCAGCGGCGATCCCGTGCTCCGGGCTAAAGATTGCAACCAGCTTTACGCCGTCCGCTTTCGCCAGAACATCAATCGTCCGATGGCCCTGCGAATCAACTCCGGTCTGGTTTGTAATCACTCCCACGCGTTTACCGCGCAACGAAGCGAAGTTTTGCTCTTCGAGCACGTCGATCCCGGGCTTGGTGTGCGCGTCCGCCTTTGCCGACAATGTGTCCCGTGCGGGACCGTTCAAGAAGAAAGCACAAAGTAAAATGGCGCCTAGCGAAAAAATACGGAGAGAACGGATACGAAACACGCGCCGGGACGATTCGTTGTGCCTCATAGAACCGTGTGCTATATACAGCCGCGGGATGCCGGCGTCAACATGGAAGGCCTGCGGCGAATGCGATGCGTAAACTCGGCCTTTCCGCACTGTCCGTGCTTCTTCTCATGACACTTTCCAGCCGCGCACAAAAGACTTCCCCCAAAACTTCCAGGCGACCCGCCGCCAACCCGGCCTGGGTGGAAGCCACGCTGAAAAAGATGACGTTGCGCGAGAAACTGGGGCAGATGCTGATGCCGTATTATTTCGGCGTTTTCACGTCCACCGAGAGCGCCGACTACAAAGAGTTGCTGCATCAGGTGGAAGAAAATCACGTCGGCGGTTTTATCCTGGGCACGCAACGCGGCCCGCTCGGCATCGAGCGCAGCCAGGTTTATCCCACCGCAGTACTCACCAACGAATTGCAAAAGCACGCGAAAACTCCGCTGCTCATCGGCGGGGATTTTGAAACCGGAACAGCAATGAGAATCGACGAAGGTACGTCGTTCCCTTCCGCGATGGCCGTGGGCGCGGCCAACGATCCCAAAGCCGCTTACGCGATCGGCAAAGTGACTGCTCTCGAAGCGCAGGCCGCAGGCGTGCGTTGGATTTTCGCGCCCGATGCGGACGTGAACAACAATCCCGACAATCCGATTATCAATATTCGCTCCTTTGGCGAAGATCCGCAGCGCGTCGCTGAGTATGTTTCCCAATTCATCCACGGCGTGGAAGAAAATGGCTGCTTGGCAGCCGCGAAACATTTTCCCGGGCACGGTAACGTCAGCGTGGATTCGCATCTTTCGCTCGCCAAGGTCCCCGGCGACCGAAACGAACTAGAAAACACGGAGCTGGTTCCCTTCCGCGCGGCGATCGCCGCAGGCGCTGGTTCCGTCATGCCGGGACATTTGAGCGTCCCGGCGTACGAATCCGACCCCAATGTTCCCGCGACCATTTCTCGAAATATTTTGACCGGCTTGCTGCGCGATGAATTGAAGTTCAAAGGCCTAATCGTTACCGATGCGATGGACATGGGCGGAGTAACTTCGCTCTACGCGCCGGGCGACGCCGCGGTGCGAGCGGTGGAAGCCGGCGCCGATGTGATTCTGCAGCCGCCGGTGCCGGATGCAGCCATGGCATCGCTCGAACAAGCGGTGAAGTCCGGCCGCATTTCCGTGTCACGCATTGACGAATCTGTCCGGCGCATTCTGCAGGCTAAATCGCGCCTCGGACTCGACAAAGATCGGCTCGCCGATGTCGAGCATCTCAACGAAAAATTTGCCAGGCCGGAATATGCGGCGCAAGCCCAAGCGATTGCGGATCGCGGCGTGACGCTTTTGCGCGACACCTCGAAGCTTTTGCCCTTGGACGCAAGCCATCCGCTTCGAGTTCTGCTCGTCTCGCTCTCCGCCGATGCCGATCCGTATCCCGGCGAAACGATCGAACCCGAAATTCGCTGGCGCGTGGATTCTCTGAAGGCTCTGCGTGCCGATACGCAGTTCTCAACCGCGAGCGCGCTGAAGCTTCCGCCGCCCGAAAGCTATGATGTGGCCATTGCCGCTCTGTTCGTGCGCGTCGCGGATCGCAAGGGAAACGTGGGCCTGCCTGACGATCAACGCGCGCTGGTAAATCAAATCGCCGCCGCGGGAAAACCTCTTGTCGTGATGTCCTTCGGCAGCCCCTATCTTATTGAAAAGTTTCCGGAGGCGAAGACCTGGCTCGCGGAATTCTCCACGAATGATGTCTCGCAACGCGCTGCCGTTCGCGCGCTTTTTGGCCAAGTAGCAACAGAAGGGCAAATTCCAGTTACCGTTCCGGGAACTCTGAAACGCGGCGACGGCATTCGCGTCGCGGCGAATCCGATGACGCTTCAGCCCGCGCCTCCGGATATGGCCGCAAGGCTGAAGCCGGCGTTCGACCTAATGGACCGCGCGGTAGCGGATGGAGCAATTCCAGGTGGCGTTCTGGCCGTTGGATTTCGCGATCAGCTGATCGTGCGCCCGTTCGGCAAGCTCACACGCGACGCAAAATCTCCCGCGGTAACCGCGAGCACGCTGTATGACATGGCTTCTCTCACCAAGGTCATCGTCACCACCACTTCGGTAATGATGCTGATGCAGCAGAAGCGCCTGGATCTCGACACGGCTGTCTCTCGCTATTTGCCTGAATGGACGGCCGCCGCGAAGTCGGACCCGGATCCCACGTGGCGCGCTCGCGTCACCATTCGCAATCTTCTCCTGCACGATTCCGGGCTTCCGGCGCACCGCGATTTTTACAAGGACGCGAAAGGCCACGATGCCGTTCTCGCACGCGTTCTGGCGGAACCTCTCGTGCACCAGCCCGGAACTCAAGTGGAGTACTCCGATTTAGGATTTATTATGCTCGGCGAAATCGTTCAGAGGCTCACCGGAGTCACACTCGACGAATACGCGAAGCAGCACATTCTCGCGCCGCTGGGCATGGACGCTTCCCTGTTCAGTCCGCCGCGTAAGTTCTGGCCGACAATTGCGCCCACTGAAAACGATCTGGATTTTCGCAAGCGCCTGATGCAAGGCGAAGTCCACGACGAAAACGCCTGGGCCATGGGCGGCGTTTCCGGCCACGCGGGCCTTTTCTCAACGGCGGGCGACACTGCCATATTTGCGCAAATGATTTTGAACGGCGGCATCTACGCTCACCATCGCCTGCTGGCACGCGCGACGCTTCAGGAGTTCACCGCTCGCCAAGCAATTGGAGATGCAGCCCGCACGCTTGGCTGGGACGTCGTCACCCAGCCTTCTTCCTCCGGCCATTACTTTTCGCCGGGCAGTTTCGGCCACACCGGTTTCACTGGTACGTCGCTCTGGATCGACCCCGAGCGCGGCCTTTTTGTCGTTTTGCTGACGAATCGCGTGAATCCCACCCGGGCCAACGAGCAAATCCGCCAACTCCGTCCCGCCGTGCACGATGCCATCTTGCAAGCCCTGGGACTGGCAAATCAGCCTGCCTCGGTTCGATAACTCCAATAACTCCAACGTCACAATCCTTTTTAGATTTCGTCGCAGTCCGCGAACGCGGCGCTGACCCCGGTATAATCATTCCAGCATTCTCAGGGGCGCACTCTGAACGGTTTGCGGAAGAACGGAAGGGCGGGGCTTCAGCCCCGCCGAATGCTCCAGGAGCTACACGGGGCTTTAGCCCCTGAAGCCGTATTTCCGCACCGTTTGAAGCCGTTAAAAACTGAGCAGCGAAACCCGCGCACTCGCGGACTCGACCGGAAATCCACGCTCGAAATTTTGCGCGTCTTGAATCGCGAAGATGCGCGGGTGGCAATTGCAGTTCGCCGTGAGCTGCCCGAGATTGCGCGCGCCGTCGATGCGATTGTGAAAAGCTTTCGCAAGGGCGGACGCCTTTTCTACGTTGGCGCGGGAACGAGCGGACGGCTCGCAGTTCTCGATGCGGCGGAATGTCCGCCGACGTTTGGCACGCTGCCGAAAATGGTGCAGGCGGTCATCGCTGGCGGCTCGCGAGCCGTGCGCGGCGCGGTGGAAGGCGCCGAGGATTCAGCGAAAAATGGTGCACGCGACATGGTGAACGCAGGGTTGCGACGTGGAGATGTGGTGGTTGGCTTGGCCGCCAGCGGAACCACACCGTACGTTCTGGGCGCAATGCGGTTCGCGAACAAATGCGGTGCGTCCACCATCGGCCTCACATCCAATCCAAGGTCACCACTCGCGCGCGCGGTGGATATCGCAATCGCGCCGGACACCGGCCCCGAAGCCATCGCCGGCTCCACGCGCTTAAAAGCCGGCACCGCGCAAAAAATGGTCCTCAACCTGCTTTCTACAGCTTCGATGGTGCGGCTTGGCAGAGTTTATGAAAACTGGATGATCTACGTGGCGCTGACAAATCAGAAGTTGCGGCAGAGGGGAGCGCGGATTCTCGAGGAAGCTTCCGGCGCGGGCGTGTCAAACGCGCAACGAGCACTGCGTCAAGCGCAACACGTTTTGCCCGTGGCTCTCGTGATGCTAAAGACAGGCGCAAACGTGCGCGACGCGCGGCGGCGTCTGCAGCAATCCGGCGGCAACGTGCGGCAAGCGCTCGAATCGCAAAGAAACAAACAGCCTCGCGCAACACGCAAGGGGAAATAACATGGACCGATTCAAAATCCAGGGCGGACGCAGGCTAGAAGGCACCGTCCGAATCAGCGGAGCGAAAAATGCTGCGTTGCCGGCGATGGCCGCCGCGCTGCTGACGAACGAGCCCGTAACCCTGCAAAATATTCCACACGTCCGCGACATCATCACCATGGCCAAGCTGCTCGCGCATATGCGCTGCCGCGTCGAAAGCCCGGACCTGCCGCCCAGTGAATTCACGATTCAAGCGGAAACGGTCTCACTGCAAGAAGCTCCAT
>Ga0302180_10003573_pt1 | contig 11679 bp, 11 predicted proteins | sample I_Palsa_E3_2_FD_200575 | JGI IMG/M metagenome (GOLD analysis project Ga0302180, IMG submission 200575) | Peat permafrost microbial communities from Stordalen Mire near Abisko, Sweden - I_Palsa_E3_2 | ecosystem: Environmental > Terrestrial > Soil > Palsa > Peat permafrost | place: Sweden... | reverse complement strand
GTGCCGGGCGGCGCCATCGATGGGGTGGCAAAGTCCGCGGTCTCTTCGAGCGCGGCCGTGTGGGCCGCCGCATGGGTAGATGTGTCTTCGCTCGCCAGAGCGCGGGTTTCGGCGGTCGGCTCTTCCAGCGGGGTGGCGATGATCTCACTCTCGAGGCGCTGCTCGCCCAGCAGATGCAGCTGGTTCAGCGCCTTGGCGACATCGGTGTGCTTGGTCTGTTTAGGCAGAACGCCGAGGGCACCCAGCGCCCGCGCCTGGCTCAGGTACAACTCCCCTTCCTGCGAGGTGTACATCAGGATCGGGATGGTCGCGGTAAGGGGGTTTTCCTTGATGGCCTGAACGGCCTGGAAACCGTCCATGCCCGGCATGAGGTGATCCATGAAGATCACGTCGGGCCGCTGCTGGGTCAGGTACTCGATGGCCTGTTCGGCCGACTCGACGCCATCGACCGCCAGCTCGTAGCGCTCGAGGATGCGGGTCAGAAATGCGCGCGCGGATCTCGAATCATCGACGACCAGCGCTAGTCGTGCTGTCATGCCCTGCCCGCTCGTGACGACCCTGCAGGGATCTTACCGCATGGCTCCGGGCACAGCGTGCGGTGGCTCCAATCCGCGACAGGGTTCGCGGAACCGGACCACGCCCCCCGGCCTTTGACCTCGCCGCCGGGCCATTGCCGCCAAGGCCCATCCGCCGAAGATTTGCGTCCTAGTCAACCATCTCAAATGAGATGGTTGCCATGGCGACAAATAATTAGGCGGCCGCGGAGGTGCGCGAGGCCGCCGGCGATTCCGGGGCCACTCGCTGGGCGATGATCTCGCCATAGAGCTCGGCCAGGCGCCAGGCCATGTTGGCCGATGCCCAGCTCTGGGCATAGATTCGCGCCTGCGCGGAGAGCTTGGCCGCCCGCTGGGGATCCTCGAGCACGTCGAGCACGGTCTTGGCAAAGATCTCGGGTTTCTCAGGCGACACGCGTGCGCCGCAGTTGGGCTGCAGAATGGAAGCGGTACCCAGCACGGCCGTCGACACCACGGGCCGGCCCTGGGCCAGCGCCTCCAGCAGCACCAGCCCCTGCGTTTCGGTGCGCGACGCGAATACAAAGACATCGGCCGAGGCATAGCAGTCGGCAAGACCACGTTCGCGATCCAGATAGCCGATGAAATGCAGGTGGGGCGCAATGCCGAGCTGCACCGCCAGGCTCTCCAGATGCGCGCGCGCCGGCCCCTCGCCCGCAATCGCGAGCATGGCGTCGGGGCGCGAACGCCGTAGCGCAACGAAGCTGTGCAGCAGAAACTCGATGTTTTTTTCGTGGGCCACGCGCCCGACGTACAGCAGCAGTGGACGATCGGTCGGGATGCCGAACTGCGCGCGAAAGCGCGCACCATTGCCCGGCACGTAGCGATCGGCCGGCAAGCCGGTGGGAATGACCTGGGTGCGCGTGGTGACGCCGTAGTCGACCAGCAGCGAGCGCATGGGCTCGGATGGCACCACGATGGCATCGAGCTGACTGCACTGCGAGCGGGTGAAGCGCCGCGCCAGCACGCGGCCGATCGGGCGCGGCATCAGCGGCACATAGTGATGCAGATACTCTTCAAAGAAGGTGTGGTAGGTCGCGACCACCGGTATGCGGTGGCGACGCGCAAAACCGATGCCCGCGTAGTGCGCGATGAAAGGGGTGTGAATGTGCACCAGGTCGAAGTGCTGCGCCGAGAGCGGCTCGAGCGCGGCGCGCAGCGCTTTCCAGCGCATGCGGCGGTCCTCCGGGTCGCGCGGCACGCCCGATGAGGCCACGCGCACCACGTTCGGATCGGAGGCCGGTGACGCGGACTGTGGATAGTCTGGTGCAACCAGCGTGGTCTCCACGCCGGCAGCGGATAGGTCGGCGCGAAAGGTGCGGATCGAGGTGGAGACGCCGTTGACGCGCGGGAAGTAGACGTCGGAGATAAATAGTATGCGCATGGTGCAGCGACCCCCGGCGGACAGGTCGCTACATGAAGGTTTGTGCCAGCAATGCCAGCGTCGCGCCGATCGCGCCGCCCGCCACCACATCGCTGGGATAGTGCAGGCCCAGCACCATGCGCGAGGCGGCGATCAGCCCCGTCAGCGGCAGCAGCACCCACGCCAGTTCCGGAAACCGCGAGATCGCCAGGCAGGTGAATGACACCGCGTGCAGCGTGTGCCCCGACGGGAAGCTGTAACGGTCCAGCGGCGGCATCGCGAGTGTGATGCCCGGATGACGAATGAAGGGCCGTTCGCGCAACAGTCGCGTCTTGAGAAACTTGTAGACCAGTAGCCCGATCAGGCCCGTCACGGCCATGACGAGCGACGTGCGAATGGCCGTGCGACCGTAAATCAGGGGCAGCGCGCCGATCAGGAGGTACCAGACGATGCCATCGCCGAGGCGGCTGGCTACCTGGAATAGAGCTCGAACCCAGCGCTGCCCGGCGCCGCGATTCATTCCTCGGCAGAGCCGGTATTCGGCCATGTCGAAGCGAGCCAGAATGAGCTGGGCGCGTGTCATGGCAGAGAAGATTGACTGCGCGCGTTGACAGTTACGTGAAGCTTCTATGAAGCTCCAGTGACAATGTGCTGTAAGTCTCGGATTTTAGTCGCGAACCCCGACTCCGCGCCCCAATAGCTGCACTGCGATAGCAAACAGCGCCACCGTCAGCAAGACCATCAGCCCGAAAGCCGCGACCACGTGCACATCCGAGGTGCCGAGGAAGCCGTAACGGAACGCATTGACCATATGCAGGATCGGATTCGCGAACGACAGCTTCTGCGCCCAGTCGGGCAGCATGGACACCGAGTAGAACACCCCGCCGAAGTAGGTCAGCGGCGTCAGCACGAACACGGGGATAAAGTTCATCTGGTCGAAATTGCGGGCGAACACGGCATTGATGAAGCCGGCCAGCGAAAACACAGCCGAGGTCAGCACGGCCGCCGCGATGATGGCAAAGAAATGCGCCACGGGTAGTCGCGCAAAGAACAAGGACACCAGCGTCACGACTCCGCCCACCATCAGGCCGCGTATCAGCCCGCCCGCCGTATAGCCGGCGACGATGATCGAGGTCGGCAGCGGCGAGACCATCAGTTCCTCGATGTGCTTGCCAAATTTGGCACCAAAGAACGAGGACACGACGTTGCCGTACGAGTTGGTGATGATCGACATCATGATGAGGCCCGGCGCGATGAACTGCCGGTAGTCGAACCCCGCCATCGGCCCGACGCGCCGGCCGATCAGGCTGCCGAAGATCACGAAATAGAGCGTCGCGGTGACCGCCGAGGGCACCAGCGTCTGACCCCAGATGCGAACGATGCGACTGTACTCGCGGATGACGATGGTCTTGAAGCCGATCCAGCGCGCACGCGCTATCGACTGTTGCAGCGGTACCTGGGTCGGGCTATCCATGGAAGGCTCGCGTCGCGGGAGCTGCGGCTTTGGCGGCCGTGCCTGCCGTGCCGGCAGCCGCGTGGCCGCTGGTCTCGACCAGGTGCATGAAAATCTCTTCGAGGCGGTTGATCTTGTTGCGCATGCTGAGCACCTCGACGCCCAGCCGCGAAAGCTCCACGAACAGGCCGTTGAGGTCCTGCTCCTTGGCGATGTCGGCCTCCAGCGTGTGCTCATCGACCAGGCGTATGCCAAAGCCCACGACCGGCGGCGCTGACTGCAGCGCGCCGCGCGTGTTGAGCACGAAGGTCTGTGTATTCATGCGGCGCAGGAGATTACTCATGCGGTCGCGTTCGATGATGCCGCCCTTGTCGATGATGGCGATGTTGCGGCAGAGGCTCTCCGCCTCTTCCAGATAGTGGGTCGTCAGGATGATGGTGGTGCCGCGGGCGTTGATGTCGCGCAGAAAGTCCCACATCGTGCGCCGGATCTCGATATCGACACCGGCGGTCGGCTCATCCAGGATGAGCAGTCGCGGTTCGTGCATGAGCGCGCGCGCAATCATGAGCCGCCGCTTCATGCCGCCCGAGAGGCCGCGCGCGGCGCTGTTGCGCTTCTCCCAGAGCTGCAGCTGCTTGAGGTACCGCTCGGCGCGTACCCGGGCCTCCGCCCGTTCGATGCCATAGAAGCCAGCCTGGTTGACGACGATCGTCATCGGGCTTTCGAACTGGTTGAAGTTCAGCTCCTGGGGCACCACGCCAATACAGGACTTGGCGCGTTCGAGCTGCTTGTCGATGTCGAAACCAAAAATGCTGGCGGTGCCCCCGGTCTTGTTGACCAGGGAGGTCATGATGCCGATGAGGGTGGTCTTGCCGGCGCCGTTCGGGCCCAGCAAGGCGAAGAAATCGCCCTCCTCGACATCGAGGTCCACGCTGCGCAGCGCGTGAACGCCGTTCTTGTAGGTCTTGGTAAGTCCGCGGGTCGACAGGGCAAGCATCGAACAGGCAAGTTACCACATAGCGGCCATGAGCTGCAGACCGCGCAGCTGGACGCGCCGCAGTGCCGCATCCGAGCCCCCGATGGCCGCCTGGATCATCTGGCGCCAGATCAGCGGCTGCCCTTCCCAGCGCGGCACGATCCAGGCCGGGCGCAGCTCGGCCAGTCCCTCCAGGTGCTTGAGTGCACTGCCCGCGATGCCATCGGCGCACTCGGGGTTCATGCCCAGCAGAACCCGTGCCGTCAGGCGGTTCGAGCGCGCCAGGTGCCAGGCCAGCATCAGCGAGCGGCGCACGACCGCGACTCCCGCCGTAGTCTGGAAATAACCCCGCGCTGCCGCAGTGTCCCTGACGCCGCTCGCCAAACCGACAGCCTGCCAGCGCGCGGGACAATCGAACTCCGCATCCAGCAGCAGGTACGGACAGCGTGCCAGCCGTTCCCGGGCGCCCTCGTCGAGCCGGCACCACCACTCGCGCAGTCCTTCCACCAGCCGCGGACGTTCCTCGGTGGCTAACGCGGCCGCGCGCATTCTTTCGAGCATCAGTTCGTTGATCTCGGCGACCGCCGCCAGCGATGCGCCCTCCCAGCGCGCTGGTTGCCGTGAGCGCTGCAACCAGCCGGCCGCAGTCATCGGGGCGTGATTTTCGGAGTGATTCTCGTCTGCCATGACATTTCTCCAGTTACGGGGGAAATATCGTGCCCCCATCCAGGCTTGGTGTGATCGCCGATATCTGCCATAGTTGATACGAAACTGTTACTAGTAACATTTTACCACAGGAGACCCCTCATGCGCGTTCACGATGATCGTTACAGCCGCGACCAGCGCCGATTCGAGATCGCCATGCGCTTGATCCGGCACGAAGCGCGCACGCATACCATCCGCGCCTGGACCGGCCTGACCGACGACCGCATCCGCAAGCTCTACCGCTCCTATATAAAGGAGTCCCACGGCAATGCCCCCGTGCGCCATCGCGGCAAGTCGCCGCAGCAGCCGGCGTTCTTTACCCGCAGCATCCGCGCCCGGGAGGAAAGTGCCCTGCTCGCCAGCCTCTGCCGAACCATCGGGGCACTCCCACAGGCGCCGGTGCGCATGGAGCCGGGGCTCGGACGGGCCGAGCTGCTCTGCCACGCCTACGAGATCTACCGCACCCAGATCCCATCGCCCCTTATCAGCTTCGAGCACGCGGTATTTCTGCTGGGAGCGCTGAGCCGCGGTGACGAGCTCACGCTGGGGGCTTGTCGCGACTGCGCGGCCGTCGTGGTTGCCGATCGCTGGTCGCTGCGCATCACCCGCTGCCTGGTGTGCGCGCCGCCGGTCCGAGCAGCGGGGTCGCCACTGTAACCATCAAATTCCACGTCCTTTGCGTCGTTGCGGGAAAGTTGGCTCTTGTGACGAGCCAATTCCGCCGAATCTGGGCGGGATCGCAAGTGCCGGGTTTGACCGATTCTGTTGAAAAACTCCTTTCCGGCACCGAAGCGATTCTTCCGTGGAATTGAGATGCCCGCGAAAATGCGCGGAAAACGCGGGGTTTGGCGCACTGAGAGATTTTGAGGGCGGAGATCATCAAAAACGGCTGTACCCTCGGCCCGAAGAATGTTCAGCCGTTCTAAACGCTTTGGATTTTTCCACCGAACCCGATTTCAGAGTTTTTCAACAGAATAGACCCGATCCGGCCGGTCACGAACGTCAGCTCACCTGCGGTCTCATTAGATCTTCTGCACCGCCGCTGCCTCTCGCGCTTCCTTGAGCTGCTTCCAGTTGGGCGAGTACTTAAGCGCCTGGTCATACTTCGCGAACGCCTGTTTGATGTTGCGCTGCTTCACAAATACATCTCCCCAACCTTAAGAGGATCGGCCCAAAGCGTAGTTTTGCTCCTCAGTCGGCGGGTGGCGGCTGATTGGACATGCCGATTTTCTTCAAGAGAGCGATATACCGCGGCTCGGATGCCAGGGATTTAAAAAAAGGATCAACACCTAAGTACACAACGCCCGATCTGCGGGAATCATAGTCCCGCTCCAACCAGTCCAGCGCTGCAGCTTTATTGCCAGTAAACGCGTAGACCTCCGCAATGTTTACCGGACCGTCGGTGGCGTCATTCGCCAGCAGTTCGTTGAGCATTGACTCTGCCTCCGCTCGCTTACCTAGCGCGAAATAGGCTAGTGCGAGTGCGTTTCTGCGGGCCAAGGGGTTTGTTTCAGCTTGCGCCGCCGTCAGCGCCTCTGCAAAACGGTGCTCCGCGATCAGATCACAGGCGATATTATAATTTAGCGACTCATAACCAGGGCTCAGCTCGAGGGCTCGATGGAGGTCGGCCAACGATGCCGAGAGATTGCCCGCCATCCAAAAGGCCCACCCACGGGTTTGAATAGCGTAGACATTCAACGGATCGAGTTCGATATCCCGCGATACCTCTCGAATGTATTGCTCGAAGCAGGGTCCTGATATGCAGCCGGTAACGAACACCAGCTCGAGCGGCGTGGTCAGATTTGGGTCGGAGTGCCGTGCCGCATCCATATCTGCCATTGCGCCCTTCGGGTCATGGTCGTACACAATCTTGATAATTGCCCGCAAATAGTGCGCGGATGCATTCTCAGGATCGAGCACGAGTGCTTTTTGAACTGCGGCGCGCGCCGACTTCATATCATTGTCTACATTCGGACCGGAATCGAGATAGGCCGAAAGATTGAAGAGAGAGTTAGAAAGCACAACCCACGCCGAAGCGTAGGTGGGGTCGAGCTCGACGGCTCGCTCGAGCACTTGCGCTCCCTTTCGCGTATCAGAAGCCGATCCCTGATTCGCGAGAGATCGCCCCTCCAGAAACAGTGTGTAAGCGTCCATGTTGGCTGTGCGATCCGCCTGACCGCCTTTGACCAGCAGCGTGGCCTTGAGCGCCTTGACTACGGCCCCGGCGATGTCGTCCTGCACCTGGAAGATGTCTTTGAGGTCCCGGTCGTACGTGTCAGACCACAGATGCTCTCCGGTGTCGGCGCGGATTAACTGTGTTGTAACGCGCAACCGATTACCGGACTTCCGAACACTACCCTCGAGGATAGTGGCAACGTTGAGCGTCTTGGCGATCTCGGTGAGAGAGGCTTGTTTGCCTTTGAAGTAGAAGGATGAAGTCCGGGCGATGACACGCAGTCCCGGCGTCTTGGCCAAGAGATCGAGCAACTCTTCTGCAAGCCCGTCTGAGAAGTACTCCTGGTCGTGCTTCTCGCTCATGTCGGCGAATGGCAGTACGGCGATGGACTTGTCCGGAATCGAGCTGGGCGCAGGCGAGACAGGCTGCGCTGCCGGTGCCGCTACGCGACCAGTCTCTGCGTAGTGTTTTGGCAATGCGAACTTATAGACAAGACCGAATGCAGCGGCCAATACGAGGCACGCCACGACAAGCACCATAGCCGGGTGCAAGCGCCGCGATGCCGCAGAAGTATTCCCCGATGCAGCAGAGGGGCCCCGGGCCGCAGTCAGCGTAGTGCGACCGTCCGGCGCCAGCAAATGCACGATGCGCTCGGTGAAGGCAGCCGGAGTGGCTCCCTCGGGCAAGCGCGTCCATTGCACTTCTCTGAACCTATCAGGCACACGTGCAATGGCATCGGGCGTGCTATCAATGATGACGGGTACCAGGAACGACGCATCGTCCGCCATGTCCTGCATGCGCTCGACCGCAAGTCTCCACTCCCGTCTAAAGTAGCCCTCCTTGCGGGCATCGGTGTGCGCGGAGACGACAGGAATGAACAGGGTGCAGTCCTGGATCTGCTTCCTGATCTGCCGATCCCATGCCTCGCCGCCCCGGAGCTCACTTCGGTCGAACCAGACGTCGATGCCGGCAGCGCCAAGCGCCCTGGCGATTCGCTCGGCAGCCGCGGCGTCCTGCGAGGCGTAACTAATAAATACGGCCCCGGAATGCGGGGCGATACTGGCCTGAGGCGCAGCGCTTCCCGCGCCGTGCACCGCGTCCGGTTCGCTGCCCTCGGTCAAGCCCCTGTCTCCCTGCTCTAGCGTCGGCTATGTTCCGGGAAGCCATCGGCCTTGGCAACAATAGGCTGGGAGGCCGGCGGAATGACCGCTATGGAGGAGGTATATCAATGAGCTGACCGTCCGCATTTGGCCGACAGTTGCCTCTCGCGCCTCCTCGCGACGGGCATTTTCCCGCATCACTCTAAAAGATAGAACCGAGCGCGTGATGACTGCCAACGGTCCTGTCCCAAGTTGCGTATGGAGGACCTCCCGGGATTGGCCGGGCAGCTCCGGGTGCGTTGTTAAAAACCGTGCAACATGAACAGAGCACCAAGCTTTACCGCCACTACACATTCGACCTCGGCGGCACTTGGCCCGTGCGGCACGCTCGGTCGCGGCGAACTGTTGTGCCAGGCGTACGAGAGCTATCGCTCCTTGGTGGGCACACCGCTGATTGGCTTCGAGCATGCGGTGTTCCTGCTCGGAGCCCTCTGGCGCGGAGAAGAACTGGTGCTGGCGAGTTGCCGCGACTGCGGTGCGATGTTGGTGGCGGATCGGTGGTCGATCAGCGCGCCGCGGTGCAGCGTGTGCGCGCCAGCGGTCCGACCGCCGGCGTTGCCGCCACAATCCTAGATACAACCGCCACCAGTACGGATCGATACCTTCGTCCAATGGGTTCGTCGCAGTGCCACCGGCAAGATCGCAGTCCTCGGGCTATGCGGTGGAACCTCGAAGGAGAATGGCAATGACCACAAAAGGCAAAATCCTGGTGCTGGTGTCGAGCGGCTATGGACTGCCCTTGAAAGATGGCAAGGTTTACGCCGGCGCTGGCTACTACCTCAACGAACTGACAGTCCCGGTTCGCGCCCTGATGGAGGAGGGCTACGAAATCACCTTCGCAAACCCCAAAGGCAACACGCCCCAACTGGATCTCCATTCCGCCGTACCCGACTTCTTCGGTGGTAGTGAGGGCAGGCTTCAGGACTACTTCAAATTTCGCGACAGCCTGACTGGGCTCAAGAATCCGACCCGAATCTCGGATGTCGTCGCGTCGGGCCTGGATCAGTATGATGCAGTCTTCGTCCCCGGCGGGCACGGTCCGATGATCGATCTTCTCGATGATCCCGACGCGGGCACCGTGATGAGACACTTTCATAAGACATCCAAACCCACGGCAATGCTCTGCCATGGCCCGATATCACTTCTCTCGGCGCTTCCGAATTCGAGGGAGGTAGTGGCCGCGCTGGCGGCGAACGACCCGGCCGGAGCACATGCAAAGGCTCAAGGCTGGATCTATGCCGGATATAAGATGACTATCTTTTCGACAGCGGAAGAGCAGCAGCGGGAACCACTCGAGATTGAGGGTAAGGTCCTCTTCTACCCGGACTTCGCTCTGAAAACAGCGGGCGGTGACGTAAGTGTGCTCGCCCCATGGTCGAGCTATGTCATTCAAGATCGCGAGTTGATCTCGGGTCAGAACCCCTTCTCCGATCAAGCGCTTTTGAAGCTTCTTCAACAGGCACTCGACGAGAAGAAAAAGTCGGTCCGAGCGGCCTAACGCGAGGATGTGACCATGCGTTCCGGTATCGCCTATCGAACTGTGGACATCGACGGTCTGTCGATCTTCTATCGCGAGGCAGGGGCGAAGGACGCACCGGTTCTTCTTTTGCTGCACGGACTTCCTTCGTCATCGCGAATGTTCGAACCGCTTCTTGCAAGGCTATCCGACTACTACCATCTGATAGCGCCCGATTATCCCGGTTTCGGACATAGTGACTGGCCGGACGCAAATCACTTCGCGTACACGTTCGACCATTACGCCGACATCATGAACCGCTTCACCGAGGCGCTTGGACTCCCTCGCTACACCCTCTATATGCAGGATTACGGTGGCCCCGTCGGCTTTCGGATGGCACTGGCCCATCCAGATCGGATTGAGGCTCTCATCGTTCAAGACGCCGTCGCCCACAACGAAGGCTTGGGAGCAAATTGGAAAACGCGCCGCGCTTTCTGGAGTGATCGCGCCGCCAACGAGAGTGCACTGCGCAGGGATCTCTTGTCGCTAGAGGCCGCCCGGGCGCGTCATGTGGGCAACGACCCTGATGTCGAACGACACGATCCAGACCTCTGGACCGACGAATTTTATTTCCTCAATCGGCCCGGTCAGGCCGAGATCCAAAGCGATCTCTTCTACGACTACAGGACCAACGTCGACTCATATCCGAAGTGGCAGAAGTGGATGCGCGAAAGACAGCCACGCCTGCTCGTGATCTGGGGAAGATACGAAATGTCCTTCGACCCCAGCGAGCCGGAAAGCTATCGCAACGATGTTGCAAAAGCCGAGATTCACATTGTTGACGGCGGCCATTTCGCCCTGGACACCGCTGCCGATGAGATTGCAGCGGTGGTGACAGGCTTCATGTCATCTTCACATACAGAGTTGAAGGCTCTGCGCGCCGGTTGAGTCCTCAGGTGTCGTAGACGCCGCACCTCGGCGACCGATCTGGCCCGAGTGGCCAGGGAATGTACTGCGACAAGCCGCGAGCTGCGCGGGGGCGATGCCTGGGACACATCAATCCGGCGCCAGATCAAAGCCTGCGCCCTGTTCATCCCGATCATCTCGCGGCATACGCACACGCGCGACGAGGGCTATTTTCGACTCGAATGGAAGCTCGCGGTCGACCGCAGTCACCTGATGGTGGTGGGCCGGCCGTTTCTGCTGCCGGTCGTCATCGACGACACCTCGGATCAGGACGAAAAAGTGCCGGACCGGTTCCGTGAGTTGCAGTGGACGCGCCTGCCGGGCGGCCAGAATGCCGAGCGTTCGTGAATCGGGTCCAGCGTCTGCTGTCATCCACCAGCCGATGCCCGCGGCAACCAATGTCGCGCCGGCAGTGCCGCCTGTGGCACCGATGGCCGCTGCCTCGACCCGATCGGTGGGCCGACGCGATGTGGTTTCTCGCGGCACAGGCTTCTGGTTGGATTTAGCATCGCCATCCGACCGGCCACGCGGTCTTAGCCAGAGCCCGCCAGCGGAGGCCTCCCAGCGACCAATGAGACAGCCCGGGATGGGTCGAGATTGTCCCGGGACTGCCCGGGCAGCTCCGGCTGCGCTTCCACAATCTGAACAGAATACCAAGCTCTACCGCTCCTATATGAAGGAGTCCCACGGCAATGCCCCCGTGCGCCATCGCGGTAAGTCGCAGCAGCATCCGCGCCCGGGAGGAAAGTGCCCTGCTCCCCAGCCTCTGCCGAACCATCGGGGCACTCCCACAGGCGCCGGTGCGCATGGAGCCGGGGCTCGGACGGGCCGAGCTGCTGTGTCACGCCTACG
>Ga0302180_10003572_pt1 | contig 11679 bp, 10 predicted proteins | sample I_Palsa_E3_2_FD_200575 | JGI IMG/M metagenome (GOLD analysis project Ga0302180, IMG submission 200575) | Peat permafrost microbial communities from Stordalen Mire near Abisko, Sweden - I_Palsa_E3_2 | ecosystem: Environmental > Terrestrial > Soil > Palsa > Peat permafrost | place: Sweden... | reverse complement strand
CACCAGGGGGAGCGACATTCCCGTCAGTGATAAAGGTATCCGCCCAGCCCTGAAAGACGAGGCTTCCTCACAAACTTGTTGAGGCGTGAGGATTGGCCGTGCTTGACGCCGTGCGGGTCCCCTGCGGCTGCTCGACTCAATTGCCGATATCGTTCATGTGGAGGCGTGAACCGTGCAATACGCGATCTTTGACAGTACCGGCAACTTGATCGAGTCCTTTGAGGACGAAGGGTCCGCGCGCGAGGTCCTCGATCGCATCATTGATGCTGAGTCCGAGGCAGCCGAGCATGTCGCTCTGTTCGTCTGCGGCGATGATGGAACGCCGGTCGGCGATCCGGTCTTTGGCCCCGCCGCATCAGGAGTTCGCTGAGGCCTGCGCGGATGCGACCATCGTGGGTGCGGCCTACCGCCTGCGAGATCCATCAGCGAGAAGCGCTCGATCGACTCCTCGACCACGACGGGCCGCCGCTCGCGGGGTACGAAGTTGATGCGTGCCGTGTAGTCGAGTTGCCTGCGCACGGTGAGGCGCGCATGGAGCCCCGTGCTGGTGGCGGGGGAGGCTCGAGCGTCAGATCGAGGTCGTCGATCACCCGATTGCCCGGCTTGCGACCCCATATTTTGGTGATGTTCCAGGTGTGCAAGGGACGCGATCAAGGACCCGTACAACTTCGAGTTCTTGGCCATGTCGACGAGATCGAAGGAGCGCGACCTCGCGATCCTCGCATCGGCGCAAGGGCCCCATCCCGAGGATCAGGAGCAGCGTCGCCGCGAAGATCGGGCGGCGGACAGGCAAACTGTCGTCGGCGTTGGCTCACTCGGCGTTGCGAAATAGCGCTGCCGGGGTGAGCGCGAGTATCTTCAGGTCCAGCCCCAGCGACCAGTGGGCGATGTAGGAGTTGTCCCACTCGATCCGCTCTGCCAACGAGGTCTGCCCGCGCAGGCCGTGCACCTGCGCCCAGCCGGTGATGCCCGACTTGACGCGGTGGCGGTCGTCGTAGCGGATGATGTCCTGGTTGAACAGCTCCACGAACTCCGGTCGCTCCGGGCGCGGGCCGATCAGGCTCATCTCCCCGCGCAGCACGTTCAACAGTTGCGGCAGCTCGTCCAGCGAGCTGCGTCGTAGCAAACGGCCGATCGGCGTGCGGCGGTCGTTGCCCTCGACCCCGCCCGGCGCCGTGTCCCCGCCGAGCAGGAATTCAAAGGCGGTCGTGTCGTCGTCGTTGAGCGCGACCTCCTCTTGCCGGCTCAGGTGCATCGAGCGGAACTTGTACAGGTCGAACACCTTCCCGTCACGGCCGATACGACGCTGGCGAAACAGCACCGGCCCGCGCGAGCTCACGCGCACCGCCAAGGCTGTGAGGAGGATCACGGGAGACAGGAGAATCAGCAGCGCCAGCGCAAACGCGCGGTCGAAGGCATGCTTGAGCGCGAACTGCACCCCGCGCGGGCTGACGGTGGTGAACGACATCAGCGGCAGGCCACCGACCGTGTCGTAGCCCACGCGGTTGTTGATCGTGTCGAACATCCGCGGCACCACCGAGACCTCCAGGCCGAGCTCCAGGCAGCGCTTGATCAAACGGCTCACGCGAGCGTCGGCGACCGAGGAGAAGGCGACGATCAGGTTTCTCACACCGTTCTGTCGCACGGTCTCCTCGAGATCCTCGAGCGGGCCAAGCACCGGCAGCTCACGTCCGCCGACCTCCGTCGTGGAGCGCGGGTCATCGTCCAGGAAGCCAACCGGCTCGAGCCCGTACTCGGGATGGCCCTGCAGCCGCCGTGCCACCTGTGCGCCCACCACGCCCGCGCCCATGATCAACACGGGCTTGCCGACCAACCGTCGCGAGCGCGCCCATCGCTGGGCCATCGCCAGCGTCACGCGCCCGGCGCCCACCGCCACGAGCGCGAACAGCCACGAGCGCATCCACGCGCTCTGGCCGGCCACGCGACCGTCCAGCAGCAGGTCCACAAGGGCGACCGTCATCGCGGCGACCGACACGGCGCTCACGACAGGCGCCACCCCGTCGAGCACCAACGTGCGCAGGCGCGTGCGGTACAGGCCGCGCAGGTACAGCAGCGCCATCACCAGCGCGGGCATCGAGAGGAGCGGCGCGTTGCGCGGGGAGACTGACAGCACGTCGTGCGGCCCGCCCAGCGCCAGCACCGCCGCCACGCACAGCAGCAGGCAGTCGATCGCCGGGCGCAGCACCGACCAGCCGCTGCCATCTAGAGCCCATTGCAGCGGTCCTTTCGGCGTACGCTGGTCCGCCTCCTGTGGGCCGGTCGCCCGCGGAGCCGACTCCGGGGTGGGGTTCCCGCGCAGCCGTCGGGCGGTGAAGTCCCGGCGGGGGATTCGCGTCCTGTCGATACGAGGGGCGTCCATGTCCTCCTCCTGACTACCCAGATATGCAGGTTTGCTCACGTTCAATTTTTTGCGGCGAGCACGAGGGCACAATGAGCAGCTCCCGTGTGGTTGTTCGCCAGCGCACCCGGGTGAGGTCATTGATCGCACCACTGGTGGCGCGACGAGCTACCCTGCGGATGTGCCTTGTCGGTGGACCCATCGTTCGAGGAGGGGGTCTACGAATATGAGCTCTTCCTCGGCGGTGCGTTCCAGGTCTCCGCGGTCGAGCAGTCGCTCGTATGCGTGAGTGGCGGAGCTCTTCTTGAGGTCGACGTTTGTGAGGGCTTGCAGGCGGTATGGCTTGCCGTTCGCGGCCGATAGGGCGCGAAGGGCGCGTTGGTCGTTGGTCTGCAGGCCGCGCCAGTAGGCTCTGAGCTCGTCGCGGACCTCCGCTTCAGATGCCTGGATGGCGCGCTCCCAGGCGCCTTGATCGGCGCTCCCGCGCCGGGGTGTCGCCTGCCACAGGTGATGGGCCAGCAGCATGGCGCGCTGTGGATGACCCTGCGCCACGCCGAGCAGGGCCGGCAGTGTCTCGCCGGCGCGCTTGCCGGTACGTTCGAAGCGGTCGTGGATGTACTCGGCGACATCGGCGTCGCGCAGCCGTCCCAGTCGTTCGGGAAGCGCCTGTCCGTACATGGGGCGCGCGCGACGCTCGAACAGCTCGCGCATCATTCCGGGCTCTGAGCCGGAGAAGACGTAGGAGACCTTGCCTCCGTGATGCTGTATGTGGCTGCTCATGAGCGCGTCCACGTGTTCGATGGGGAGGATGTCTTGGAACTCGTCGAATACGACGACTGGCATGACTGCGGTCTTCGTGAGCGCCTGGAGCGGCAGTTCGAGCAGGGTGTGAAGTGCTGGTACGGGATCGGGGTTGCGCGTACGCTCGAGCGAGACCGAGATGCCGACAGCGCCGAGCGAGACGCCGAACCCGCTAGCGTTCAGGAACCGCTCGGCGAGCGTGCGCAGCTTGCCGTGCAGTTGCTCCGCGTAGGCACGCTCGATGCGGTGGGCGACCTCGGCTACGCTGACTACGCCATAGAAGTCAACCAGCACTGTCGGGATCCCCTGCTTGTCGGCTTCGGCCAACACCTTGCGCAGCAGGCTGGTCTTCCCGTAGCGACGCGGCGCTAGGAGCCGCACGAAACGACCGGCCGTGATGAGCTCCAAGAGGCGCTCGGACTCCTCACCCCGATCGATGACGTCCGCGGGCGCAACCGGATACTCATAGGTAAACGGGCTGACAGGCACGTTCTCAGAGTACCAGATCGAGGCACCATTTAGTACCTAAAACTGGTACTATCTTGGATCAACGGGACGTCCCTTCGGCCTTCTCGTCGCAACGAACATTGGGTTAGATATACGCTAACCAATGATTATGCCGCTATCCTTTGGTAAGCTTAATCGCTACCCACGGATCCTTCAGTCTCCTCAGCCCATGCCAAATCGTCACCCGGCTCGCGCCAGCGTCAGAGCAGGAACCTTCGTTACCGCGATCAGCGGTCGCGACGGCTACGCGACGTTCGTCCCGAGTCCGCTGCCACCGAGCCCCCCGCTTGAGATCTCGCCGCATCTGCAGTCCTCACTCGACCGCGCAAACCAAGCGCTCGGACGCCTGGACGGCGTGACGCTCCTGCTTCCCGACCCAGATCAGTTCCTCTACACATACATCCGCAAGGAGGCCGTCCTCTCATCGCAGATCGAGGGCACCCAATCCTCGCTATCTGACCTGCTCTTGTTTGAGAACGACGCGAGCCCTGGTGTTCCCGAGGCAGACGCTCACGAAACCCTGAACTACATCGATGCGATGAACCACGGCCTGGGTCGTATGGAGCGGGGCGAGCTGCCGCTCAGCTTGCGCTTGCTGCGCGAGGTTCACGCTCGGCTGCTCGCCGGCACCCGCGGTGCGGACAAGGCCCCAGGAGAGTTCCGGAGCACCCAGAACTGGATCGGGGGATCGCGTCCCGGCAACGCCCGCTATGTACCTCCGGCGCCACACGAAGTGCTCCCCGCAATGGGAGCCCTCGAGCTCTTTCTACACGACGATCCTGTCGAGACGCCGATCCTGATCAAGGCTGCGCTGGCCCATGCGCAGTTCGAGACTATCCACCCCTTTCTCGATGGCAACGGGCGCGTCGGGCGGCTGCTGATTACGTTGCTGCTCTGCAGCCAGGGTGTGCTGTCGAAACCGCTGTTGTATCTCAGCCTCTACCTCAAGCGAAATCGCGACACCTACTACGAATACCTTCAGCGCATCCGCACCGACGGAGCGTGGGAGGAGTGGCTCGAGTTCTTCCTGGACGGCGTCATCGAAGTCGCGGACTCGGCGACGGACACGACCAAGCGCATCATCCAGATGGTCGAGCGCGACCGCCAGAAGCTCACCAACCTCGGACGAGGCTCATCAACCGCCCTGCGGATTCATGAGTTCGTCGTGCGCTACGTAGTGCTCGGCATACCGCGAACAGCCACGCTTCTCAACCTCAGCGAACCCACGATCAGCAACGGCGTGCACCGACTGCAAGACGCCGGCATCCTCCGCGAGGCAACCGGCCGCCGACGCGGTCGACTCTACGTCTACGACGAGTATCTACAGTTACTCAATGAGGGAACAACCGAACCGATGTCGTAGCTTGGCCTTTGGTAGGAGACGCCGCCCTTCGCTTCTCCTTTAGCTGGATGACCCCGTGATGAAAGCGCTGTGGATCGGCGTACCGGCAGGCCTTCTCGGCGTCGATCAGGTCGTGGCTTGCGGCACGTCCCCAGCCGGTCGCCCATGTTTCGGTACTGCCAAACAGCTTTGGGCTCCACAGAGCGTCGACGAGAGTTCGCTGAAGGTCGCTGCGCACGTATGCCGGATCAGCTGTGAGTTCGATACCGCTCTTTGGGAATATCCCGCCAAGACGCTCTATGAAAACGAGGTGAAGGCCTCTAAAGCCACCGACTTGGTCTCGAGGCCGGCTCGCGCTGATCAGTGACGACCCGAGGTGGTGCGCGGAGGCGGGATCCTGAAGGTGACCGCTGACGTCGTCACCGCATGTCCCGCTGAGGAAATGGTGATCTTGGCTGCGAGGCTGTGACGCGTCGTGAGGAGGCGCCGGCCGGCGCCGTTCAGTGCGATCCGCACCGTCTTGGTCTGCCCGGCACTCACAACGGCCGTCGCGCTGCCGAGCATCACGGTCGCCCGGCGTCGTTTGGCGGAGCGCGTTGCAGCGCTGATGCCCACGATCTTGCTGCCCTGCAGCGTCTCAACCACGCTGAGCGCGACAGTTATCGTGCACGTGCTGCCACCGACGCCGTGACAGGTGATCGGCGTGGACGCCGTCGTTCCGCTCACGCTGACGTGACCAACCGACGGGATGCCCGGAGCAGGAGCGGAGGAGGCACTCGAGTCAGTGCTCGCAACAGACCCGGAACCGGTAGCCGCGCCGGTGCTCGAGCCGCCGGCTTCGCCGGTCGCCCCTTCCGGCGCTTCGCCAACCAGCAGCCGCATGGCCTCACCGCGCGGGATGCTCCCACGCCTCGCCGAAATCATCGACTCAGCCTGACCCACGTTTAAGCATTTCGAGCAAGTCAAGCACGTGCTCTACTGGTGCACGATCGGCGGCACGAGCGTCTCCTCTCCGCTGATCGCCTCGACCTTCGCGCTTGCCGGGGGAGCCAACAAAGTCGAATATCCCGCCAAGACGCTGTATGAAAATGAGGTGAAGAGCCCGGGATCGCTGCACGACGTCACCACTGGGTCAAACGGGGAATGCACGAAACCCTTCTCTGAAACAGGTCTCTCGGGCTGCACGACTGCCTACGGACCTTCAACTTGTTTGTCATCGACTCGGGTGCAACCAGCCCCACCAACACGGGCGACGACTTCACCTATACGCCCTAGTAAGACCACAATCGGCTCTCGTCATACGCCTGCGCCGGTGACGTCGTCGGCGGGATTGCTCAGGATCTAGCGGCAGACATTGGCTCGCCACGAGGCTTTTCGCGTCGGAACCTGTTCTACATGCGCCGCTTCGCGACGATATGGCCCGATCCCGAAAAAGTGCCGCCAGTGGTGGCACAAATCGGCTGGACGCATCAGGAGCCCGTTCGCTCGAACTGGAGCGATCCGATGTCGTGTGCCAGCGCAATTGAAGGGCCGCCCCACCCCGAACAGAAATCCGACCCAGACTCGGTGACTTCGCCTGTACCGGCATGCAGGCCCTCGCCGGCGAGGGCGGTACACTGGCCCTTGAGCATCTAGCGATGAGCACCCCAAAGTAGCCATGCCCGACGACGCTAACACCCAGTCATCTCAAGTGCCTAAGCTGTCAAGCGCTTCGACGGCTGAGCGTCCAAAGCCGCCCAGAGTCCTCGAGCGCGAACCGGAGCCGCCGCCTAAAGGTCTGATTCAGTGGCTCATCAAGCGCATCGCCGTTTAGTCGTCGGGCTGGCCTTACCGATGTGCTCCATGGCGCGTTGCGCAAGGTCGTGGCGCATGCCTGATGGCCGTCCGTGCGCCTGACCGACTCTATGGGCCTTTATTGACGAATGCCGATAAAGGCCAGAAGGAGTCATCCGTCTCGGACCAGAACATTAGGATTTGCGTCCGTGTCCGATGTGCGTGAGCTTGGACCCGGCGAATCCCATTTGGCTGTGCTCGCGCTGAGCGAGCGGCGTCGGTGGTCGCTGGTGGGCTGGGGACGTTTATGGGGTTTGGGGTGCTGGTGCGGGATGATGTCCAGCATGTCACTCGTGATCAGGGAGATGACCCTCGACGAGGTGGATCTCATCATCGACTACTTCCATGGCTCCACGCCTGAGCATCTGGAGACAATGGGGGTGGACCCGACGCGATTGCCGACCCGCGAGGATTGGCGGGAGTGGTATGTCGCCGAGTACGGGAGGCCGGTGCGGGAGCGCTCGACGTTGCTTGTCATCTGGGAGCTGGACGGTGTCGCGGTCGGATTCTCGAGCGCAGACAGGATTGTCTATGGCGAACAAGCCAACATGCACCTGCATGTCATCGACCCGCAGCACCGCGGATCGGGCATTGGCTCAGCATCGGTGCGAAAGACCGCCGATCTCTATTTCGCCGCACTCGAGCTGAAGCTCCTGTTCTGCGAGCCTAATGCCTTCAACGTGGCGCCGAATCGGACGCTGCAGAGCGCAGGGTTCAGGTATGTGAAGACCTATAAGACGGTCCCCGGTCCTCTCAACTACCACCAGGCCGTCACCCGCTAGGTACTCGAGGGACCACTGCGATGAGGACCTGGCTATCAGCAGGCGCGGGCGGATCGCGTCGACAGCGACGCTCGGTCTCAGATGAGCTTCCCGACGAGCTCGGTGAGGACCGCGAGGAGCGTGAGCGCATATGCCCAGGTGAGCAGTTTGGCCTTGCGGGCGAGGGTGCGTTTGTTGATCTCAATTTCTTGCTCGAGGCGGTCGAGCAGCGCCTCGCTGGCCTCGCGATCGCTGATGGTTTCGATCGATCCGGGTGTGGTCTCGGGAGTGGACATGTCTGCCTCCTGTCGGGTGGTTGGGCGTGGCATCTCCCTTCCCATTCCGACGGTGGGGCGCAAACGGGACAAGGATCCGGATCCTGGCTGCCGAGGCTATACCCGGCCCGGAATGCGGGGGAGCCACATCACGCGGCGCATTGGACCCGCCGTTCTGGTGCTGGCGCCTCTGCTGAGCGCCTACTAGGTGGGGTTCCTCCCGGAGGGAATCGCTTTAGAGTAGCTTTATGAATCGCTTTATGGGCATCCTCCTTCCCAGCGTTGCGCGAAGTTCAGTAGCCGTGCGCTGCTTGGCGGCGCTGGTCGCCCTGGTACTGCTGGTCGCCCTGCTCGGCGCCTGGGCGCCTGTCGCGATGGCGGGCAACGTGGCCCACATCGGCGAACAACCTTTCGTGGCTGCAGGCTCCTGCGAACTCAGAGTAGACGGTTTTCCGCCGCCGCTCGGTGAGGCCCCGTCGCCCCGGAGCAAGAGCGCTGCCGTCCTTTCGAACAAGTTGCATTCGAGTGAAGTGCCCGATGACGGGACGATCACCTCATGGCGATTTGGTGGGTCCGTCGGCGGCGCCGCCTCGGTGAGCCTCGACATTTTCGGTCCGGGTTTCTCCTCGCATCCCGAGCTGATCGGGCAATTCGAGAGCCCGGACAAAAACTTCGGTCCCGACGAGGAAGACGTGGTCAATGCAGTCATCCCAGTCGCGGCGGGCGACGGGATCGGCGCGACGGTTGCCGCCCCCGAATCGAGCACTGAAAGCAACGAGGCATTCGTCAATTGCGTGGAAGGCGCCCTCGACGGGACGGAAGACCTCGTTGGCTTCTGGGAAACTCCACTGACGCCCGGCGACTTCATAAGCCCGAAACTGAAATCCGGCGAGGTCGGGATCAGCGCGGCCGTCGAACTCGACGAACCGATCATCTCCGGCCCGCCCAGCCACACGTCTGGCCCGTCCGCGGGTGGACAGACGATCACGATCAAAGGTGAACATCTTGCGCATGTCACCGGCGTGAGCGTCGGGGAAGAAGTCGCGACGTCGATCGAACAGACTTCGGCTCATGAAGACGAAGAAGTCACGTTCGTGACCCCGGAAGCCCTCAAAGAAGGCAACGTCGAAGCAGATCTCCTAACCGCGGGCGGCAAGGCCAAATTCAAATATGACTACATCGGGGCGGTAGCTCCGACCACTCCACTCGTCGTGACAATGGAAGCGACGTCGATAACGTCGACCACGGCCGTCCTGAATGCAACCGTGAATCCGAGAGGCCTAGTCGTAAGCGGAGGCGGAGAGTGCGGTTTCACCTATGGCCCCGGAGAAGCGGAAGGAGAAGAAGAAACCGAAATCGCCTGCTCCCCATCCAGCTTCGGGGGCGATGACAACGAAGACCCGGTATCGGCAGCGCTCACAGGACTGACACCCGATACCACCTACGGCTACAGGCCTTTTGTGAACGACCCAATTGGCCACAAAGGCGGGAGGGGCGCAGGCGCCGAACTGAGGTTCAAAACGCTGGGGGCATCCGGCGGTGGAGGCGGCAGTGGAGGCGGCGGCAGCAGTGGTGGGGGTAGCAGCGGCGGTGGCGGAGGCGGCAGCAGCAGTGGCGGCGGCGGTGCGCTCACCAAAGAACTGGGCGGCACCGCGATCGCGCCTGCCTCATTACCTCTGATCTCCCATCTCGTTGATACGTTTGTCGCTCCACCCGCGAAAGTCTCCAAAAAAGGCTTGCTGACATTCCCGCTCTCGGCGCCGGGCCCGGGGACCTTCACCGCGCTCGCTACGATCGCGGGCGGCGCGGCACACGCGAGCTCAGCACACGCAAGCATCGCGAAGGCGAAGAGCGTGCGCTATGGCGTCGCGAGCGTCAAGGTGACTCAGGCCGGCGCGGTCAGTCTGAAGATCTCCCCATCGAAGGCCGCCGTCGCGTTGCTCGAGCGCAAGCATCGTCTGCTCCTGCACGTCACGCTGACGTTCACGCCGACGAGTGGTACCGCCACGACACACGTCGTGAGTGTGGTTGTGCGCTGAGAGGGTTGCGTTGAAATAGCTGTCCCACACCTCGCTGGTCTCGGGATTTCCGTGCACAAGAACGGCGGGCATGAGTCCAGGAGTGCGTCCTTGACGCGAAACCCTCAGCGCTTGGTTGCGCGGAAGAGGTATCGGTTGAGGCTGAAGAAGTAATTGCCGCTGTGGGAGAGGTCGTTCAGATCGTCTCTCCACGCGAGGACGTCGGCTTCGGTGAGTCCTTGGCGGCCGGGGACGAAGTCGGCTATCAGATCGGCCATGCCCTGACTGTAGGTGTTGTTGTTGCTGCGCACGTTGACGATCGGCACGACCCGGCACAGCTCGACCGTCAAGCCGGCGTCGTCCAGCAGGCGGATCAGTCTGCGTGGGAGGTGTGGGTCGACGAGATGCTCGCCCCAGGCATCCATCACCCGCCGCATACGCAGAAGGTCCCCCGAGTGCCAGACGATCGAGTCCCAGTCGGTGTCGAGTACGAGTGCGCGCCCGCCGGGGCGCAGTACACGAGCCAGCTCTGAGAGCGCCCCTGCGATGTCTTGCACGTACTCGTAGACCTGAGTTGAGACGACGACATCGAAGTCTGCATCGGCGTACGGGAGCGCACACGCGTCGGCCTGCTCGAAGCGCAGCTCGACGTCACTCACCGAATCGATGCGAGCTGCGGCGATCGCGAGCATGCTCTCGCTGGTGTCAGTCCCCACGACCGTGCCGTTCGGTGCGGCGCTGGCTGCCATCTCAGCCGCGAGGAAGCCCGGACCGGACCCGATGTCGAGCACCCGCTCGCCGGGTTTGACTTCAATCGCGTTGCTCACCGCTTGGCGCTGTGCGACGACATCCGGCGTGCTGTAGATCGCCTCGATCCGTCGCGAGGCCTCATCATCGAAGCGCAGTGTGGAGCTCATCGCAGGTGAACTATGTCAGAGCGACCTTTAAGAGCATTAAGAGCATCTGGTGATTTACAACAGTCTAAACATCCATCGAGAGAGTCGATCCGGCGCTCTTGCTGCCCGGGCTCGAGCGTCAGATCGAGGTCGTCGATCACCCGATTGCCCGGCTTGCGACCCCATATCTTTGTGATGTTTTAAGCGTCAATCGGTTCGGCGGGCTTCCGTCGGGGAGACGATAGCCTCGATCGAGCGAGCCTTCACATCGGGAAGGCGGCGCAAACCCGGTTGCGAAAGCGGACGAGCCGACCACCTGGAGGGCGGGGGCAACACTGGATAAGCTTATGTGCTAAGTTTAGTCGCAAGACTCAATTTAGCAAAGGAGCTAACAGCCTATGAGCCCGGGCGGATTCAAGAATCCCTATCGACCCGGTGCCGGGCACATGCCGCCCCATCTCGCGGGTCGTCAGCGCGAGTACGAGGAGTTCGATCGGCTCCTGACGCAGGACGAGATCCTGGAGAACATGGTTCTCACGGGCCTTCGGGGCCTGGGCAAGACCGTTCTTCTGGAGACCTTCAAGCCCCGGGCAATGCAGCAGGGATGGCTCTGGGCGTCAGCGGACCTATCCGAGTCGGCGAGCATCAGCGAGACCGCGCTCGCGCAACGTATCCTGGCGGACCTTGCGCTGATCACCTCATCCATCATGGTGGAGGAGCAGGCGAGCACCCCGACCGGCTTCGTCGCGCCGAGCGAGCCGCGCCGGATACCGCTATCTCACGAAGTTCTAGCCTCCGTTTACAGCAGCACACCCGGCTTGATTTCCGACAAGATCAAGGCGACGCTCGAATTTGCCTGGAATCATCTACGCGAGCACGACCGACAC
>Ga0302180_10003570_pt1 | contig 11680 bp, 10 predicted proteins | sample I_Palsa_E3_2_FD_200575 | JGI IMG/M metagenome (GOLD analysis project Ga0302180, IMG submission 200575) | Peat permafrost microbial communities from Stordalen Mire near Abisko, Sweden - I_Palsa_E3_2 | ecosystem: Environmental > Terrestrial > Soil > Palsa > Peat permafrost | place: Sweden... | reverse complement strand
GTCGTCGACGAATTCCTGGCCGCCCAGACCCGCGGCGCCTGGCACCAGCGCGACCCCCGCTCGCTGTCCGCCTCCACCACCGGCATGAGCTGACGCCCTCACCGGGCTGACCCGCCGCATCGGTAGAAGCTTCTTCGGACAGAACGGTTCTTGGTTCTCCCCCCGCGAAAAGGCCAAGCCATGACGTCCTACGAAGAGCCTTATGTCGAGCAAGCGCCTGTGCGCAGCTCATAACACGAAGTGGGGCTGCCGTAACCGTGAGGCTCCGCCTCTGACCGCCGAGATCAAGGGGCTTTTTCGGTGCTAACCACAATTAGAGATAGTGTCACTTAATTCCGGAACGTCTCCTGCCAAACTAATCCGCCCGGCAAACTATAGACGCTCAGATTCTCTGTCACAACACTGGCTCATCGAGTAGCCCGGATCACCGTATAGGCGGCGAGCTTCCGCAATCTAAGATGGCGAATGGTCCACTCATATAGAGCATGTAGGACAAAGAGAGGGTAAATGGCTTCGAAGTAGCCTGGTTGCGCCCAGGTAATCCAAGATTCTACAGTCGAAAATCCTGCCTTGCGGAATTCGGCTTCTAGTGCTTGCGGATAGCAGTGATCATAATGTACCGGGAATTCGATTTGACCTCGAGTCCATGGCGTAACGTTGTGAACGAGTTTAACCAGCGGCTCGAAAGGCAGCACTCTTGCCGCCATTCCGAAGAGAGAGAAGCGGCACGGCACGAGATGTAGCGCCACGCCGCCCGGCTTGAGAACTCGAGCCATATGCTGGATGGCGGCGGGAACGTCCGTCACGTGCTCAAGAAGTGCGCGGGAAAGAACGACGTCAACCGAAGCGTCTGACATAGGCAAACTCATCGCAACATCGGCAACTCGCTTTTCATATACATCGTTATTAAGGGCGAGTTCCTCTGCCGAGATGTCGACGGCAATCAACTTTACACGCCTGGGGGGCTGGACCGAATCCGCGTAGACGCACCGGCGCCCACTGCCGAGGTCAAGTACGGTTGCGCCGTCCGGAAGTTCCCGAATTATTGCGTCGGCATCATGCTCGAACTGATGCCACAAAGTCTTGTCCGTGCGCAGCCGTAGGCGCCGCTCGGTCGCTCGAGACCACCGTACGTTACCATCGACCACTGTGCGCAGTACCATGACCATCCTCATATTCGCATACGTAAAGCAAAGCTTGGTATAGAGTATTACATTCGAGGTCTATTAAGCGCCCACAGGACGGGAGGGCCGCTGCTATCCGGTTCAGGCCTTGCACCCATAGCAAGCCCGCTCGTAGGCAAGGGTATCCTGGCCCATGCCTAGCCGTACGTGGTTTGGCGCTACTGGCGTTAGAAAACTCCCGGATGGCCTACGCCAACGAGCCGCGCATCGTGCCCTCTTAGCGCGTCCTGGCGAAGAGGCTCAAGGCATCGCATGTACAGTCCTACTTCCCGGACTCTAAAATAGGAACGTCAACTTCGAACGCTCCGTTCTCCGTTCCTCCGACACGGCCCATTACGCTTGAAGATTGCCATCATCGATCAATAATATGGCATCTAACTGCAGGCGCTACAAAAGGATCGGTGTAATTCATCTCGGATCATCTGATATACCACAAAACTGACAAATGATAGGATAAAGCTAAGTACGCCGGATGTGTCCTCCCGCAAAAAGGGCAAAAGATGCGTAAGGGGCAGATGGAGCGTGTCCGGCGCAACCAGCGCACAGACCGCTACATATATCCATCCGGCCATACCGTATATGGCCAGCGAAAGGGAGAGAGCCGCAAGAGTCTTCATACCGCGACCCCGCCAGGTCGGTCTTCCGGCTGTTTTGCGGCCGCTCGAAAGAGGCATCACGCTGCGCGCTTCCATTTCAACCTCCTGCAGTAAAGGGCCGGTAGGTGACTTTTGCTCTGACCAATCCTTTCTTTGCCGTGCGTCAAGCAGAAGACGCGAAGCTCGCTCCGCTAAGGGACTAAATCCTAGCACGTCCTCTATGAGCGTTGTATCCTCGCGCATTTGGACTTACTTCTCGAGGCATTGTTGCGGCAGGTAGTCAGACTGGCCGCGTATTACGGCAGCCCCATTAGGGCTTTATAGATGAGTCAGCGGAAGTCCGGCGGCACCGCGCCGGAACGCCATGATAGCCGCCTGGTGGTCTTCGATGTGCCAGTCCTGGTGGTAAACCCCCTGGTGCTGGTCGATGTCGAACCACACGAGCCCGATCGTGTCGTACTGACGCATGCCGGCAAATAGGTTCGGGATCTTCCGAGCCTGACCGGCGACGGGGCCGACCGCCACCTCGGACAGCAGGATAGGCAGCCCGGTAAAGGCCCGTACCTGGGCGATAGTCTTGCCGAAGATGCTGAAGAAGGTTTCTGAGGGCTGGTAGTAATAGCCGTCGATGCCGATCCAGTTGACGTACTTCGCGCCCGGCCACCAGCGGGCGATCGTGCCGGTGCCAGGTTCGTCCGCCTGGAGGGTCCACAGCCAGGTGACGTTATTCACGCCCTGCTGGCGGAAAAGTGTCACGATGTGCCGCCAGGCGGCTACGAAGGTCGAGGGCGGCAGGTGTCCGTAGCCCCACGAATACCAGTTGGCATTCATCTCATGCCCGAAGCCGATGACAACCGGGTGGCCGAAGTCGCGGACGCTGCGGGCGAAGGAGCGCAAGTAGGTGTCGAAGCCCCCAGCGGCGATCTTTGAGACCGAGGTATCGGTGGGATCCCACTGGAGCAGCGTGGCGGCCCCATGGCTGCGCACCGTCTCCGCGAACGAAACCTGGAAGCGTTCCTGCCAGCCGCTGTAGTAGCCGACCAGGTTGGGCGGCGTGCCCGCCGCCTTGCTGAAGTCCGCGACCGGCTGGTAACTCTGCAGCGCTCCTGACTCATAGACGCCCAGGTAAGAGGCCTGATCCGTCGGCAGGGCTCCAGTGCTAGAAGAGGAAATGAGGCGAGTGACCGCGAAGAGTACGGCACCAGCAGCAATCACGGTGGCGGCAAGTGTCGCCAGACGGGATCTCATGCTGGCTTACTCCCAGGAGACGTGATGTCGGTCGCGCGGTCGCCTTGAGTCAATCAGGGTAACCCAGAGGTCGCGATCGCGAGATGCTGACCAGATCTCCGTCGGCCATCAAGTTTGTATTCAGCCGCCAGACACAGCTGATAGACATTCATCTCTCAACGTACGAACCAAACCAGCACGGCCCAGGCAGCGCCGGTCGTTCACAGCGGAGAGTAACTGCACGGCTGCGTAATCCCCAGTCCTAAACGGTATGAGCCGGGCATCGCCCGATCGCCTGACCAGTCCATATTGTGAACGTATCAGCTGTTGATCTTGAAAACTGCCAGCTTGGTATCTCATTTCCCAATCTCGCCACGAATACGGGTGAGTTTGTGCGATCCTTCTGCCCTGCGCTAGTGAAGTTGTGAGGGTAGGCCAAGCCAAAAGCGGCGAGTGCTAACACGAACGTTGTGATTGTTCGTTCCGTTTGGGGCCTTATGCCCGAAACGCTGAGCTTGAGAGGAGGGGAACGTTGGCCCCGCATCAGCCTCTGGGGGGAGTGTCTGGTGAGTTTACTGTAGCCGACATGCCGGAGCATCCTGTCGGCGTGGCCTTCCGGGACGACAGGTCCGTACCGCCGGCGACAGAGCATCGGGATCCGATAGTTGCTCTCGTCAGTGATGCAATCTTTCCCTACAACTGCGGAGGGAAGGGTTATCTTGTCCGCGCGTCAGCCCACGAGAGTATCTAGCGAACTCTCTGTAGGTGAGCCACTACATCTTCCTGCCTCGTCCGTCTTCGAGCGGAATCATGTGAGTTCTGGCTGGTTCAGCGTGCCCGACACCTCCTCGCTTCCTGCCAAGCGCAGTTCGGTCCAGGCCGAAGCGCTTAAATTGTCGATACTTATGGCCGCCTATAACGAAGAGAAGACGGTCACGCGAGTGATCGGCGAAATACTCAAAGCAGCCTACCCCTGCGAAATCGAGCTGATTGTTGTTGATGACGGAAGCACCGACCAGACGGCTACGCTGCTCTCGCAAGTAAATGACCCCAGAGTGATAGTGCTTCGTCACCCGGACAACCAAGGGAAAGGCGCGGCAATCCTTTCGGCGGCGTCCCTTGCGACTGGGACGCACATCCTCCCGTTCGACGCCGATCTGGAGTATGTTCCCGAAGATATTCCGAGAGTACTCGAACCTATCTCTAGAGGCCGTTGCGATGTCGTTTACGGCGTCCGACTGTCCGGCTGCTATACGGTTTACCCGAATTATCTGTACGCTGCAGCGAACCGACTGCTGACGTGCCTAGCTAATGTTCTATTTAACGCCAATTTGACCGATCTTCACACGTGCCTGAAGCTCATCCCGCTAGCGACATTGAAGAGTCTGAATCTTCGCGAGAAAGGCTTCGGTCTCGATAGTGAGATCACGGCAGGACTTCTGCGGCTAGGCATCCGGCCGTTCGAGGTCCCGGTCAGCTACTACGGACGATCGCGCGCTGACGGCAAAAAGATAAGGTGGCACGATGGGGTCGCGTGCGCACGGATCCTTCTTCGGGTTCGCCTGCGGGCGGCGCCACGCCAGGAACACCCCGGCGATCACTCAGAGGAAGAGGATCTCTCACGCGTAGCAGCCCTAGAGGCTAATCTACAGCCAGTCGAGCATGCGCCGTCAGCTACGGGCAGCGACAGCCAGAAGGCAATTAAGGCTGTGACGGCCTGATGGGGATGGCTTCACCTGGCAGTTCACCTGACCGGCTTAGCAGTCTCCGCCTATTCCTAGACGGCCTGCGGTCCCGGCATCGGAAATCCCCGCTGAGAGACAGCCAACGCCCCGTTGTCGCTATGGTCACTGATGCGATCTTCCCCTACCACCGCGGCGGCAAAGAAATCCGCTATCACGAACTGAGTCGGCGGCTGGCTAGCCGTGCTGAGATTCACGTCTACACGATGCACTGGTGGGACGGCCCGCATGTGCGCACAGATGAAGCCGTTACGTTCCATGCTATATCGCCGCTATTTCCCATGTACACAAAAAATCGCAGATCCCTGAAGCAAGCGATACTTTTTGCGCTCGCATGCGGGAGGCTAATGACGGTCCGGTTCGACGTGCTCGAAGCAGACCACATGCCTTATATGCAGATCCTTATGCTTCGATTCGTGGCCACTGTAAAGCGGAAGCGGTTCGTAGTGACGTGGCACGAGGTCTGGGGCAAGTCCTATTGGCGGCGATACCTTGGCCGAGCCGGTTTCGCAGCATGGTTCGTCGAACGGATGGCCATGCGCCTGCCCGACCACATCATCGCTGCCTCACCGCATACGGCGGAAAGACTATGCGCAATCCTCGGTGCTCGTGCATCGGTGAGCGTTGCGCCCAATGGCATCGATCTCGATACTGTCCGCAGCTCCTATGCTGATGAGACGACCACCGACCTCGTCGTGGTCAGCCGGCTCATCAGTCACAAACGTATCGACATGCTGCTGGACGCCGTAGCTCTCCTGCATGCAGACGGAATGCCTGTGACGTGCCGCATCATTGGCGATGGTCCGGAACGCGAAGAAATCCGAAACCGGGCGCGGGCAAATGGCGTCGAGCATGCGGTGGACTTCCGCCACGACGTTCGTGAGCAGAAAGAGGTTTACGCCCTGCTGAAGGCGGCGAAGGTGTTCGTCTTCCCGTCAGATCGTGAAGGATTCGGGATCGCGGTGCTCGAGGCCCTCGCCTGCGGGCTTCCTGTGGTAACAACATCTGCTCCGGACAACCTCGCTCAGCACCTCGTCGCTCGTTCGCCGCGCGGCACCATCTGTGATCCGACCGCATCAGCGATCGCTGGCGCGGTAAAGCCTCTGCTAGAGGATGGCCGCTTCCCAGCCGGTCAGGCAGGCGATGATGACCTCTGGCTGGCTGAGTACGGCTGGGATGCCATGACAGACCGGGTAGCGGCGGCGCTGCAGATATGGTGATCCGGCCGCCACAATGCGGTCAGGCCGGCCAGCCTTCCGGCGAAATACGCCGTAAGCATTGCGCTGTCGACGGCAACGGCGGGTGCCACCCTGCGCCAATGTGACCGAGGAGTCTCAAAACGGCTCCTCACGTGATAAGCGCTCGCAGCCAGGACGAAGCCCACGGGAATCGCCGCGCCGATGAGTCGATGTTCTCGCGCCGCCAGGACTATGCCCATTGCTGCGGCACCGACGAACGCGCCCGCCGCGAGGTCTGGCGGTCGCACTTCGTGGTAGGTCACTAGCTGCCGCGTTGCGCCCCTGCCCGTATCGAACAGCCACTTCAACGATGTGCCCAGGCTCTTGCTCTCCTCGTGACGCACAAGCAGTCCCGGCACGGTCAAGGACGATAGCCCGTGGCGCACCATCGCGTGGTTCAGGGCGACGTCTTCTCCCTCGCGCAGCGCAGGGTCGAAGCTGGCAAGGTCGAAAACCTCGCGACGATATAGCCCGTTATTCCCCGTCACAGTTGTCATGCCAGGTACAACACGGGGCACCAGGCTGAAGCGTTTACCGACGTATGCGACATCTCCATCTGGGACCGCAATGCCGCCAACTGCGTCGTGACCTTCCAGAGCCGCGCGTGCGTGCGCCAGCCAGTTGACGGGAAGAACGATGTCAGCATCAACCATCGCGATGAGCCCGCCGCGCGCCGCTGCGATTCCCGTGCTTCTGGCGTGACCTCGGCCGCGGTTCTCTGGCAACTCGATGACCTGAACGCGGGGGTTACGCAAAGCAATATCTATGACTATCTTCGCGGTGCCGTCGCTCGAACAATCATCTACTACGATGATCTCATGTTCTGGCAGACCCTCGAGTTCGGTAATTGCGGCAAGCGCACGAGAGATATTATCAGCCTCGTTATATGCAATTATGACGAAGCTGACAAGGAGCTCCTCTGGCACAGCTGCCCTCCACGATGTGTGTAGCACACAACACTACTATGTGTTTACTCCTTGTATACTTTTTGTGGGTACCTGGCCCCGCGATGTCAACAGGATACTGCCCCGCCATGCTCGGTGCATTGCAGATCTCAAGACCGGTCAGGAGGGTCGTACCGTCGTACCATCGACGCGGGGAAGTCAGCCTAGGCGCCGATGACATGAGCCAACTTTCATGCCGCGACTGGTCACGACTGCGCGGTGCCTGATTTGGGATCAGGGTCTAGGGCAGCCGCCAATGGGCAAACCCAGCACGCAAACCGTCCATTTTCGCTATGCTGTCTTCATGACTGAGGACTTGGCCAGGCACTATGATACGCACTTCTACTCTGCGTACGGGGATCGATCGCGGCAATCCGCTGCAGTCGTCGTTCCGATCGTCAACAACCTTGTCCAGCCAGAGTCAGTGCTGGACGTCGGCTGCGGCGTGGGAAGTTGGCTCGCTGAATGGATCGGCCAAGGTCTGACCGACGTTCTTGGTCTGGATGGCGAATACGTTAATCGCGCAGCGCTTCAGGTGGAAACATCACGATTCCGCGCACTGGACCTCCGTCATGGGTTTTCACTAGGCCGTACTTTCGGTCTGGTCCAGTCCCTGGAGGTGGCAGAGCACCTGGACGAATCATGCGCAGATGCATTCGTGGAGTCTCTCACTCGCCACGCGGACACGGTACTATTCTCAGCTGCCATTCCAGGTCAGCGTGGATTCCATCACGTCAACGAGCAATGGCCTTCCTATTGGACCGCAAAATTTGCCGCTGCCGGGTTCAAGGTATTTGACGTAATCCGACCCCAGATATGGATCGACCGCCGGATAGATATATGGTACCGGCAGAACATATTGCTCTTTTCAAGAGCCCTCTCATTTGATGCGCGGAACGTGTATCTAGACATCGTCCATCCCGAAATCTGGGAACAGCGACTGGATTCATCGACGTTCTCATTGCGTGAGCTGGCCAAGGGGATACCCGGTGCTGCTGCATCTGCCGTACGCTGGTATGGCGGGCGCGCCGCTGCGAAATTCGGCAGCCGTTAAAGGAGACGAGTGCGCTGCAGCCGGGCAGGTACGACGGACTTCCAGGCCTTCAACTAGACAATTGAGTCCCGAGTGCGCGCCTCAGCGAAGATGTCACGGATCTGACGCTCGCTGAGGTCGCGCCAGGAACGCACAGAATGTGTGACCAATTTTCCCGAGGCCAGCAGGTCGGATGGATGGGCGGGAAGTCCTTGCCATTTTAGCGCCAGCGGATCTATAGGACCTCCGAAGTCCCCGATTCGGTACCCTGCTGCCGAAGTCAGCAGGGCCATAATATGGTCCTCGCCGAGCCTGCTCGACGCAAAGCACGGCTGACTGAACCAGCCGTGCTCGTAGATGCACTTAGCCGCGTTGTAGCTGTGAATGTAAGCACCGCCAAGCGCGCTTTCACCGTCGGTGTAACCATGGCTGCGGGCGAGATCAAGGTAGTGCCGCAGACGTGAGCGGCATCTCGGACGGACTAGTCCGCGGAAGCCAGCCTCAGCCCGAAACTGACGTGCTGCCCACGATATATCGCGCAATCCTCCGTCAGGTCCTACCCGGTAGGAACCGAGAAGTCCCACCTTGGGGTCGCCGGCAAACGCTTGTTCCGCCGTCGATTCCAGCCCGTGGCCGATGAGCAGCGCGTCGGCGTCTAGGCGCAGAACGAGGCGTGGCTCGTAGCGCTCGAGGATCCAGCGGTATCCCGCCGCCAGCTTGACCCACAATCCTCCCTGAGAACCTCGCGCCCCCGCTGGGGCAGGTATGACCACTGTATCTGCCCAGAGGCCAGGGATGCGGCTAGCCATATTGTCCGGGACTGAGGTATCGTCAATAACGACAATAATCCTCGACGGGCCTGTGTAGTGAATCACGCTGGCGAGGGTGTCCAGCACATCATCGTGTGGTCCCGCGGGAACAATTACTGCAATACGTACTGGTAGCTTCATTGGCTTTGTTACCTATCGCCGGGCGCACGAAAGGTGACCATCTGGGCCAGTTGGGGATAACCTGCGCCGATAGCGAATTCCTCCAGTCGACTGAGGATTCGGTCGGTCGAGAACTCCTGGTATCCGTAAAGCTCAGCCCGGTCTCCGGCAACCATCGTGTAGCCCAGGAGCTCATCGATCCACGCCACCGATGCGTTGGCGCCCCACATGTTGGTCGTGCGGCTGCAAAACGGCGTCAGGTTGAGGAAGAGGTCGATGGTCAGTACCACTAGGCCCCCCGGACGCAGAATTGACTTAACCGCCGCTAGTGTGGCCTGGATACTCTCGGGGGAAAGGTGCTCGAGAGTTGAGATGCAAACTGCTGCGGAGAAGCCTGCGTCCAGATTCGCTTCCGGTAGCGTGGAACGGTGCAACGCGACATTGGTGCCGAAGGTCCGGTTCAGCGCGGCGTGTCTGGCGGCCGGGTCAAAGGCGTAGTCGCCTTTCCCATAGTCGAAGAAGGGGTCGACATTGTGAACCTCGTGGCCATTTTTGGCTAGCACGAACTGCAGGCCGGACAGAGCTCCGCCGATCTCAAGTATGCGCGACGGACCTAGCGCGGCTAGCTGATGGTAGGCCCATGGGTACTCATAGCTCCGGGTGATCGTATTTCCTTGGAATGCGAATGGTCCCCGGGCCCGCTGCATGCAGCGACGGCCAAGCGGCTTCAGCAGTGCAACAGCCGGCGACTGCCGGCCATACGGAGCGGCCCATCTGCGATTCCACAAGGCGTACTCTTGGGGCAAGTCTCGTCTGGCAAGCATGTAGCGTTCCTAGTCTTGGGCGACCTAAATATTACCTTAGCAGCCGTGACCTGTCGCAGCGCAGCTATCGAGTGGCGACCTAGTAGGTTGGCGCACGTATGGTCCTGTTGTGGGCCCAGGCGCGATTATGTTCTGCCACCACCTTTCGGTCGCACAATACACGTACCTGCCTCAGATCTGCGACGATCTCCACTGTCTGCCCGGTCAGCGCCGGGTTCACAGCATATTTATTAGAGTCAAAATCGATAAAGGGATGCTCGCCTATCCGCCTCGATAGCCGCCATCCGGTCGCTGGTGGTATCGGCGGTAGCGGAATCATCGCCTCCCTGTCGGCTGCTATCAGCGCGTCAGGCACGTAGCCCGGTGGCGCCCCGGATCGTGCGTTCTCCATTGCGAGCCAATCGTGGAGTTGATTGTTAAAGTCTTCCGGCGAGTGAAAAATGCGGTCGCGGAGGAATGCGCGCTCAAGGTAAACATGTGCTTGCGTGATCATGCCGGTAGTTCTAGGATCACCGACCCTGCCCACAGTAATTGCAGTATTCAAAGAACGGCAGAACTTGCGGCACTCCGCAGTTATCTGGGTCTGCCCGTCCGACCACCAGCCAATAGGGTCTTCACTAGGCGAGGTGAAGAGGCGTGGCACTGCGCCGAGTTCAACCAGGAGTTCCCACCAGCCGGCAAAGAGATCCTCAGGGCGTCTAGTAGGAATGAGGATCGCGGACAGCCAGTGCGAGTAACCGGTGATCATGGTAAGGACGGGCAGCTGTTGTGCTGAGCGTCTTTGACCATAGCCGACAGGAATCGTTACCGGTGGAAACCAGAGGCTGCACTGCGCGATCTCACCAGCTAGGTACCCCGTCGGCTGATCCGGATCCGAATGCGCCCTTCGCAGTTCTGTCACTCGTTCCAACAGGGTCCGGCTCGACGGATCCCAGCCAATCCGCTCCGCGATCAATGTCGTCGGCATCGTAGGCCAGGCCGTTAGCAGCTGCCGGACTTGGGGCTCGAAGGCATAACTAAGGGGGCGTAGCTCCAGGGTGACCTCGTGGTCATTCGGTGCCTTGGCCGTTTGCGCGAGTTGGCTCCTCGGGCGATGCCGGCTGGTCGTGCCTGTGGCAATGATGAGCATGCCGAGCAGAAGGGTGAGGCCCTGAGCGACTGCCCAGCCGCATGCCGCGGCAGTAAGGCCGCGTGGCAGCAGGAATCCAACCAAACCCAGCACCAAGGCGGCGTTCGCAATTTGCATAAATGTATAAGCTGTAGTCCGATCGCGCGAGATAAGAATCGAGTCGACCAGGTACGTGCCGCCTGCGGGAAGCGCGCTGAGGGCTAGGACGCGCAAACAGCCAGTTGCTTCGGCGGCATAGGCTTGGCCAAAGAGGCGAAGGACGAACGGGGCGGCGAGGAGCAGGAAAGCCAAAGATGGCAGAAGAAGCCCGTAAACTGCCCGGAGAGCCTTCCGGAGTTGCTTTCCAAGCGGCGCCTCTCCGCGTGCAAGTTCCGCAAACAGCACCTGCCCAGTCGTTGATGGAATAAAGTTGAGGAATCCGGCAATAAGGAACGCGATAGAGAATCGCGCTGTCTCCGCCGCGCCGCGTACTGCCAGGACCTCGATCGGAACGATAGTCAACGGCAGGATGCCGATGACTGTGGCTAGATAGTTACCTGAGGTAGCTGACAGATATCGCCATGGCGCACTGAACGTCGGGGGCCCAGTTTGTTTACCTCTAATTCTCCAGCTGAGTGCTACGCCGCTGGCGGTAGTGGAAAGCACTAGTCCTAGACCGAATGCGAGCAAGAGACCTGATGACCGGGAGGCCGTCAGCAGAACCATTACCGCGAGCTTGACAATGCTCCCTGCGAAATTTTTAATCAGCACGACACGGGTCGCGCGCATCGCCACGAGTCCCGCGTCGAGGGTGGTCCCCGCAGCAATGAAAACTACCAGTATGGTAACGAGAAA
>Ga0302180_10003568_pt1 | contig 11682 bp, 10 predicted proteins | sample I_Palsa_E3_2_FD_200575 | JGI IMG/M metagenome (GOLD analysis project Ga0302180, IMG submission 200575) | Peat permafrost microbial communities from Stordalen Mire near Abisko, Sweden - I_Palsa_E3_2 | ecosystem: Environmental > Terrestrial > Soil > Palsa > Peat permafrost | place: Sweden... | reverse complement strand
GTCACAGCCTGCACAACGTCGGCCAGAGGAATTTCGGTAGGAAGATAAAATGTGTCGTCCAGGCTTTCGCGCGGCCAGTCGGCATCGCGCAGCTTCTCCGCCGTAAGCAGGAGCACGCGGCAGCCCTGGCGATTGCACTCGCGCATGAACTCCTGTCCCTTCTCGTAGGTCGTAATGCACAGAAAGGTGAGCGGGCGCGATTCCGGCATGGGGTCTCTTTTCAGAACAAGCTTGTGAGAATAACACGTCAACTGCGGTCCCAATTATCGGTTATTCTCATGACTCCAGCTATTTCTTTCAATCCCCCTGCGATTGGGTTATATTCTCAGGCCGGTCGAAATGGCCCGCTCGTACCGCATGCTGGGAGGCACTTATGGCTACGCAAACTCATCCGGAAGGCAAGGCCCGCAGTTTCGGGGAAAACATTGAAAGCGACCTGGCGTCGCGGTTTCTGCGCGTGGTGGAAGTGGCGGCTATCGCTTCGGCCCGCACCATGGGCCAGGGTGAGCGCAAGCTCTCTGACCAGGTGGCCACCGAGGCGATGCGGCAGACCATGGACTCCATCCCCATGCGTGGGACGATCGTCATTGGCGAGGGCGAGCGCGACGAAGCGCCCATGCTCTACATCGGAGAAAAAGTGGGCGCCGAGTTTCCCGATGGCAGTGACGTGCCTGAGGTCGACATTGCTGTCGATCCTCTCGAAGGCACCAATCTTTGCGCCACGGGTGCGCCCGGTTCGATTACCGTACTCGCCGCTTCCGAACGCGGAGGTTTGCTCCACGCTCCCGATTGCTACATGGAAAAAATCGTGGTCGGACCATCGTGCAAGAACGCGGTCGATCTCGACGCGCCCGTGGCCGACAATCTGAAGAACATCGCGAAGAGAATGGAGCGCGACGTGGAAGATCTGGTGGTGATCGTGCTCGACCGCCCGCGCCATGACAAGCTGATTGCCGATATTCGCGCTGCCGGCGCCCGCATCCGGCTCATCGGCGACGGTGACCTCTCGGCCGGCATCGCCGCCGCCGTCATTGGGACTGGCGTTCACGCGGTCATGGGTTCAGGCGGTGCGCCGGAAGGCGTGATCACCGCCGCCGCCATCCGCTGCCTCAACGGCTACATGCTCGGACGCCTGGTGGTGAAACCCGACCAGGAAGAACGCCTCGCCCGCATGGGCATCAAAGACAAGAACAAAATCTACGAAGCCGAAGATCTCGCTCCCGGCAAGCAACTCATCTTCGCCGCCACCGGAGTGACCGAAGGAGCCCTGCTTAAGGGCGTCCGCTTCTTCGGCGAAGGCACGCGGACTTCATCGGTGATCCTGACCTTGCTCACCGGCAAAGTGCGCTTCATCGAAAGCATCCACCTGGAGAAGGGACCGGACGTGAAGGTGAGGTTCGCGTAAAGATAAAGAGAGGTCATTGGCCGCTATTTCATATACTCCTTCTTTATCTCCTCGGGAATGTTCGGGAACGGCGGGAAATCTTGTGACCATCCTTTGAACATTGCCACGGTCTTCTCGGAGCGGCGGGTGCCGTCGTGCACTGCGATCTTGTGTGGTTTGCCAGCCTCGTAACCCTCCCACAGTGAGACGCCGGCGTAGGCGCCGTCTTTGCGCAGAATGTAGTAGGTCATGTCGACAAAGCGAAGCTTGCTCATGTCGCTGTTGTAGTTGCGCACGATGCGCTTCAGTGCGTCCACGCCGGCTTCCTGCGGTGACATACCATGGCGCATGTTTTCGACGATCGTATGCGCGCCCGCCACCTTGATGTTTTCTTCGCCGCTGCCAGTTGCTCCGGCAGAACCTACGTCCTGATCGGTGTAGCAGCCAGCGCCGATGATGGGCGAATCGCCGCAACGTCCTGGAAGTTTGAAGGCTAGTCCGCTGGTTGTCGTGCAGCCGGAGATTTCACCTTTTTCATTCAGCGCGGAGCAATGAATCGTGCCCGTCGGAGGAAACAGCACGTTGTGGATGGCCTCGCGGCGCAACTCGGGAGCGATGTCCAGGCTGGCAGCGTGCTCTTCGAGCCGGCGATAGCGCTCTGGCCACTGTTGTGACTGCGGCTTGCCGTCGCTCGGCTTGGTGTCGGGCGCTTGCCAGTGCGGGTCGGCGAGGCCTGGTCCCCACCAATCGTCGTTTGAGTGGAATTCCTTCCACAGCAGCCAGGTTTTGCGGGAGTGGTCGGTGAGCAGGTTCTCGCGGGGGAACCCGACGGCCACGGCGAAGCGCTCTGCGCCTTCGCCTACCAGCATGACGTGTCCGGTGTGGTCCATCACGGCCTTTGAGACCAGCGAGACGTTTTTGATGTTGCGCACGCCGCCGACTGAACCGGCGCGGCGCGTGGGTCCGTGCATGCAGCAGGCGTCGAGTTCGACCACGCCTTCTTCGTTGGGAATTCCGCCGAGGCCGACGCTGGTGTCGTTGGGATCGTCTTCCGGTCCCTTGACCACTTTGAGCGCGGCGTCGAGCGTGTCGCCGCCGCTTTTCAGGAAGGCAAATGCGTCCTCGAGATAGTTGAAGCCGTTGTTGGCGCAGACGATGACGGGGCGCTTGTACGATCCTGATTGCGCTTCGTGCTCTTGCGCTGTGGTGTCTTCGCCCTGGGCTCGCGTTCCTACTCCGGCGGCGACTGCTCCGAGAACGGACGTCTTTACGAAATCACGGCGCGAGAACGGCATGAGTTCCTCCTGCTTGCGGGAAAGCGGGAAGCATATCATGCCAGGTGCGGGTTCCGGGCTTCGTCGCTAGGTCAGACCGGCATGTCGAAAAAAATTGAGATCGAATCCTCTTAATTACATGGAATCAATAACTTACGTCGATTCGATCCGACCAGAATCTGCCTAAAATATTGATTCTAGAGAACTTGTCCGCAAAATATTGCGGACAAATGGGTTAGGTGCATGCGCATCCCGTAAGTTCTTTAGAATCAGTGATGCGATTTCTGTCTAGACTGAAAACAGCCGGACGTAGCCGCAAAATCTTGTCGGGGAAGGACTTAGCCGCGCGATATTCAGTTTTCAATGAACTGTTTCTTACTGCCTCTGCTGGGGCAATCATGAACGAATTTGAAATGGGGCGCAAGGTTAGATGTCACAATGGGCCTGTGGAAAGAAAATGCAGTCCTGATCATCGAGCGTCGGCGTCGAATCGCACGTAGAATTTATGTTGCGCGTGATTGTGTGTTGCTTATGAAAACCAAGGTCACACCCAGGCTGGAAGCCGATCGGCGGAGCAAGCGCAACGCTTACCGTCGCGCGCGCAAACGCGCACTGGCGCGGCCGCTCCACATGAGCAAAGCAGGTTCCTCACCGGGCTTGGCGCCCGGTTCGGAATGACAAAGAGTTGAGTTGGGACCTGCAAGCTTTTTCTGGAACCAGTTCAGAAGACTTGCAGGACGGGGGCGTTTTTTCTGCTGTGGTGGGGCTTTGCGACGATCTGCACGTCCTGATCGAGGGCGACGAGGAAGCGCAGGAGGCGCCCCACGCGGTCCCGGAGAGGTCAATTGATGCACCTCGGCGGCTAAGGCCGTTTCTGAAAACGGGCCTTTAGCGCAGCGCTGGAAGCGCTGCTCCACCCAAAAGCGAATTGGCGGCACGACTGGAAGTCGTGCCCTTCCCGACCTCGTTTTCAGGCGGGCGAGGAGATCAAAATCCTATGGTGTCGGCATTCGCGTATCCCACCCTTGCGCAAAGAACGCGCAAGGATGCGCACCCTCCTTGCTGGTCGCTACGTTCTGAAGATCAGCTGCTGGCTAGGCCCCGGTAACGGCCTACCAGCCCGGGTTCACGGCTTAGAGAGGGATGCGATGGGTGCTCGGCGATGGAGCGAACTTTATTCGCGTTAGTGTTCTGCTCGGAGCGGAAGCGCAACAGGGCGGCGATGTTGCCGACTTTGTCGAACTCGGGATCGTCCTTGACGTAGAACAGTTCGATGTCGTGACGGATCACCTGGGGCAGGATCGCTTCGCCTACATCGACGACCTCTCTTGTCTCGCGGCCGCAGACTGGACAGAAGCTCACGAGGTGGGCGTCGAGGTGGCCGCAGCCGGAGCACTCGACCGCTTGGGAGTGATAGCTTTGCCCTACCAGCAGGGTTTGCACTTCGCCTAACTCCAGCGAATGGAGCACGCGGCGCAATCCAGTGACGCCGCGAGCATTGTGGCGGGCCTGGTTGAGGGTTTCGCGAAGCACTTCCTGACAGCGGCGCTGCTGCGCGTCCGCGAAAATCCGTTCGGCCTGCGAGCGGATTTCTTCGCGGCCTACGTGAGCCACGTCGGCGGAAAACCGGCCAAGTAACTTCTGCGAAACATAGGGATGCAGTTGCGGCTCGAACTGCGACCAGTGAGAGTCGTGACAGCCGAGGATCCACCTTTCGAGCATGCCCTTTTCTTTATTATTGTTGTCCAGGGCATCCTTAAGGAACTCGGCGACAAACTTGAAATGGTGGCGTGCCTCGTCGGCGACGCGGCGTTCGGCGTGGCCTCCGTCGTAGCCGGCGAAGCCGTCGCCGCGGCCGCGGCGGGTGAGAGGATGAAAGAATCCTTCCCGCTCAGTCAATTCGCCCAGACGCAGATCGAAGAGGCGGGCGCGATGACGATCGATGAGCACGATGCCGAGGCGGGGAAATGCTCCGAGCAGTTGGGCCAGGGGCTTCAGGTGGAAGTGCCGACTCACTAAAAGCTGTGTGCCGGTCAGTTGCGCGGGCAGATCATACTCGCGCCAGAAGCCCTGCGTACCGCAGGCGAATACCGCCTTGGCGCGCCCTCCGCTGCCACGCAGATCATGTGACAGACGCACGATGCGGTCGAGGTCGGCACGGGCCGCCTCGGATTTTTCTTTACGCTTACTGTCTAGCTGGCGCAACGCTTCGCGCGCCAGGTCTTTGGTGAGGATCGCCTCTTCCTTGTGGGCTTTATTGCGGGGCGCCGTGGGCTGAAAGTAGAAACTAAGAGCGCAGGCTTCCTGATCTTCAAATTGCGCTAGTTCGTGGATCTGTTCACGAGTAATCATTCGCGGTCCTACTCCTTTAGCTGGAATTGGATTTACGCGGTCCCGGTTGGCGCGAATCGCCCCTTGAATTGACGAGCGAAACTGGGCGATTTGCGCAGGTGATCGCGCGCGGCAGAAATGGAGATCGATATACTTTCCGGCGGAGCGCCAGTGATGGCGGAGATTTCATCGACGCCGAAGCCTTCGATGGCGTGCAGGATGAAAGCCTCGCGCTGGGCTGGACTGACATCGTGCAGAGCGGAGGCGATGAGGCGCATCATTTCATCGGAGCCGACGATCTGTTCGGGCGTGGCCACGCGGTCGTCGGCGATGACGGTTTCTTCGGTGATGGCTTCGTCGGGCTGATGAAACTGCAGTTCGGGCTCGTCGCTGGCCTTGACGTTCTGCTTGCGGGCAGAAGCTTCCAGGTGCACGGCGCTGCCGTTGGTCCCGTCGGGGCGGGAGAGTTCGTCGAGAGCGTGCATGGCCAGGCGGTAGAGCCAGGGCTCGAGGGCGAGGCGCTCCGGCTTCTCGTTATTGTTGCCATCGCCATTTTTGCCATCGCCGCCATCGCCGAGAGCGGCCGCGATGGTTTCGTCAATCACTTCGTCCTTGGTGACGGAGTCTGGCGCAATGAAATCGGAGGCTTCGCGGAAATAGATTTCGCGTTCCACAAAACGCTCGAGACGGGCGAGATTCACATTGACGTAGGAGCGCACGTCGTCGGCAGAGACTGTCGCAGGAAATACCGCGGCCAGCGTCTGCTCAAAGGGTACGGAAACATTGTGCCGGGCCGGCACATCTTTTTGCCGGCGCGCCCACTTGTGCGTGGAGCGCAGCAGTTCCTTGTGCTTGTTGACCTGCTGCAGCAAATCTTCGAATGCACTCTTTACTGCGGCCGCGGCAGTTGGGGCTTTGGCCTGGACGGCCATCTGTCCTGAAGGCAGGCGCAGGTTGAGCGAGACGCTGGTTCCTTCGCGGGCGGAAATCTCCTCCACCATGCCTTTCAGGTGAATCAGTTCGGGGCGGAAAACCTGCAGGCGTTTCCGCAGTTTTTCGATTTGATGTTGAATGTCTTTTTCTACGGCGGGAGTTTTATGAAGCCGGTAACTGATGTGGACGTTCATTAGCACCTCGGGTATTCGAACGAAGCAGCGCAACCCAGTGCTTGCTAAGAAAATTGTACACCCGCGGGAAGATGGCAAAACTGAAATTGCAGATCGATTTTCTGAGGATCAACAGTTTTGGGAATACCTGGCGAGCCCAGAATCTTTAGAGCAGGCTTATTTGCAGCCGGCCGCAGTGCGCGATATGATCCGAGGAACCTATGACCCGGATGCAAGCCCTGCTCGTCGTATCTCTGGCTGGGATTGCCTTCGCCCAGGCTCCTTCATCCAAAGAAGTCGAAGCCGTCTATCCCGATGCTCACGCGCTATATCTGGATCTGCATCAGAACCCGGAACTCTCTGCGCACGAAACCCAAACGGCGGCGAAGCTGGCCGGCCGGCTGCGAGGGCTCGGCTATGACGTGACTGAACACGTGGGTGGAACGGGGATTGTTGCCATCCTGAAGAACGGTGCAGGACCGACCATCATGCTTCGAACGGAACTTGACGCGCTGCCGGTGGAAGAGAAGACCGGCCTGGCTTATGCGAGCAAGGTCCGCACCAAAGATGATGCCGGACACGATGTTCCGGTCGCGCACGCCTGCGGACACGACTTACACATGGCTTCGATTGTGGGCACGGCTGCGATCATGGCGCACAGCAAGAACACCTGGCATGGGATCTTGATGCTGATCGGCCAGCCAGCCGAGGAAACGATTGGCGGCGCCAAGGGAATGCTCGCTGACGGCTTGCTGACACGCTTTCCGAAGCCCGATGTCGCCGTGGCGATGCATGTGGCCAATCTGCTGCCGGCGGGAATGGTTGGGATTACTCCGGGCGTTTTCAATACGAATGCGGACTCGCTGCGAATCACGATTTATGGCAAAGGCGGGCATGGCGCGGCACCTCACACGGCGATTGATCCCATTGTCATCGCGGCCCGGACCATTCTGGCGCTGCAGACGATTGCATCCCGCGAAGTGAAGCCGGGGGAACTGGCGATAGTCACCGTGGGCTACATTCGGGCGGGCACCAAGAACAATATTATTCCGGACGAGGCTGAGTTGGGGATGACCGTGCGCACGAACAAACCGGAGGTTCGCCAGCAAGTGCTCGCGGCGATCGCACGCATCACCAAGGGGGAAGCTGAAGCGGGGGGCGCGCCGCGTGCGCCTTTGATTGAGCATTATGAAGGAACAGATTTGGTTTATAACGATCCTGGGCTGGCGCAGCGGCTGAAAGGGGCGCTGGAAGCTGCTTTAGGCAAAGAGAACGTTGTGATGGAAGAGCCGATCACGGCGTCGGAGGACTTTTCTTTCTTCGTGGAGCAGGGGATTCCGGGTTTCTATTTCACTCTGGGCGGAGCGGACCCTGAGAAGTTCGCGCAGGCCAAGGCTGCCGGGACGATGCTGCCGTCGAATCATTCTCCGCTTTTCGCGCCGGACGTGGATCCGGCGCTGCACACCGGGATTGCAGCGGAAGTGGCCGTGCTGAGGGATTTGCTGAGGTGAACGGCGGCGGAAGTGCGTAAGAGGGTCAATCGCGCAGGACTTCGCATTCGTCTTCGTGGGCCTGCTAGGGTTGGCAGACTCCGTAATCCTTGGCCACATTTTTGGTCTCCCAGACCAGAGTCTTGTCAGGATCTTTCGACTTCACTTTCTTTCCATGCAACTTCACTCGATCGCCTGGCTTAATGCCCTCTGTGTTGCTGGAGAGCACATAGGTTTGGTGGTCTTTTTCATCGGCGATCGTCACGCCGTTCGCTGCCGTGTTTACGCAACCCGTAATCGTTCGCTTTTTCGAATAGTGAACCGCAACGATAACGACAACCACCACTACCGCGGCGGCTGCGGCAATTGCTCCGGCTATTTCCCCGGTTGACACAGTCGGTAGTCCGTTGGCGCTGATTGAGGGAGCCTGCGCGTCCGCAGGCATGCAGAGAGCGAAGCTGAAACCGAGAATCACTAAAGCACGCCAGGAACTTTTCTGGATCACGATGTTCTCCTCGACGAACTGGGATGGTTGATGCTAGGGCCCGTGCCACTTCTCGGCGGCGGTTCTTTAGATGGGGTCTTACTGATTTGAGAAGCGAGGCCATGCTGCTCGCGTCTCCTCCATCGGTAAAGGAGTTTTCCTAGGAGCTGATCTGCGCCAGAATCGCCCGGGCTTCCGCCGCTGGATCAGCGGCTTCGGTGATGGGACGGCCTACGACGATGTGGCTTGCTCCCGCGGCAATCGCTTCTGCGGGAGTGGCCACGCGTACCTGGTCTCCGTGGCCGCTGCCAGCCGGGCGCACGCCGGGAGTGACGATGGCGAAATTGTGGCCCAGCTCGGCGCGCACGGCGGCGGCCTCGCGGGCGGAGGTGACGATGCCCTTACATCCGTTATCGAGCGCCATCGCTGAGAGGCGCAGGACCTCATCGCTCACCGTTCCCTGGAACCCGACTTTTTCCAGTTCGTTCTGGTCGAGGCTGGTAAGGACCGTGACGCCGAGCACGAGCAGAGCCGGGTTGTTGGCGCGGGCCGCATCCACGGCGGCGTGGAGCATCTTGTTGCCGCCCGCGGCATGCACCGTCAACATACTCACGCCAAGCCTCGCCGCTTCGTGCACGGCTGCCGCAACGGTGGTCGGAATGTCGTGATATTTGAGGTCGAGGAAGACGCGGCGTCCCGAGGCCACGAGATCCCGCACGACCCGCGGGCCTTCTGCGGTGTAGAGCTGCATGCCGACTTTGTAGGTCAGCGCCGAATCGCCCACGGCCGTCACGATCTTATGCGCGGCTGCCGCCGAGGAAACGTCCAGGGCAATGATCAGCTTTCCGCGCGCGTCGTCCTTATGAAAATCGCCAACTCGCGCGGAGTCGGCAGGAATGCGGTGGGGGAGAGCGGCGTGCATCCCTAGCAGTGTAGAGTATCTAGCGGAGCTCCGCCACGGGATAGTTGGCGGCCACGGTCTCGTAGACCTGCCGGCGCTGGGTGCGGGGGTTTACCAGATCCAGGCGGACCTTCTGCAAGCCGCGATTCTCGAATTGCAGCACTTTGGCAGCACCGTACGACAGATCGATAATCCGGCCGGGTACGATCGGACCACGGTCGTTTACTTTCACCACCACCGCTCGTCCGTTGCGCAGGTTCGTGACCCGCACATAACTTCCCAAGGGAAGCGTAGGATGAGCCGCAGTCATGTCGTACATATCGAAGTCTTCGCCGCTGGCGGTCGGTTTACCGACGAAGTACTCGCCATACCACGAAGCCGTCCCAATTTGATACGGTTGATTCTTGCCGGTCTGGTTGCGGATTTCGGGCTTGGCTTGAACTGCCCTAGTCGGGGCTGAACTGGCCTCCGAGTCGTTTGGGCCCTGAGCCGCTCGCAGGCCGACGACCAATAAAGCGATCATCAGTCCATGAGCAATACGTCCACGCATTCAGTTCTCCTCGCATACTCAAAAGTCGTCCTAGCTAGGTTGTCTGGTTAAGTCTATTAATCGTAGGGGGCCGGGAAGGACTTGTCAACCCCGAAAGTACGCGGCGCAGGGTGTCCTGGGAGTAATCGATATCTCACGTAACTTGTTGTTAATCATGAGTAATCCGCAACATGTCGCTTAAAACAATGAGGTTAACTGTTCATAACATAGTAAATACCCAGCAGGCTGTGCCTTGGGAAGAGTTTTCATCCCCAATAGATTCAGTCACTTACAGAGAATTCATTCTAAGTTGTTTATCGTGAGCGTTTTAGGTACAAGGTTGCATAGGGCTGAATAAATATTCTTTTCGCATTGGCTCGTCGAAGGCGGCTTTGTGAGGAATTTTCGATAGAGGACTATGGCTGAGAAACCACCTGTCGTGCTGACAATCGCCGGTTTTGACCCCTCGTCCGGGGCCGGGGTAACGGCCGATATTAAGACGATTGCGGCCCACGGCTGCTACGGGGTGGCTTGCATCACAGCGATGACCGTGCAGTCGACCGCCGGCGTTCGCCGGGTGGAGGCCGTCGATCCCAGTCTGGTGACCGAAACCCTGGAGGAACTAGCCTCCGACGTTCCTATCGCAGCCGTGCACATCGGGATGCTCGGCTCGGCTAAGGTGGTCAGGGCTGTGGCGGAGTTCCTCGGCCAGCGCTCGGGTAAGGCTGGGCTTCCGAATAAGTTGCCGAACGTCGTGCTGGATCCGATCCTCAAATCGTCCTCCGGGGCGGACCTGCTGGATGCCGCCGGAACCCGGTTGCTCATCGAGAAACTCATCCCGCTCGCCGATGTGGTCACTCCGAATGTGGACGAGGCCGCTGTACTCACCGGCTTGAAGGTGACTGATCTCGACGAAATGCGAGCCGCAGTGGCGAAGTTCCATCAGATGGGTTCGGCCGCCGTGGTGATCACGGGCGGGCATCTGGAGAAAGCAATCGACCTGCTGAGCTTCACCACCAAGAATGGAGTCGAGGAGGAAGTCTTCAAGGCGGAGCGACAGCGTTCGAACTCCACTCACGGCACAGGTTGCGCCTTCGCGACAGCCATCGCCTGCCATTTAGCGCTCGACCGCGGATTAGCCGAAGCCACGTTGCTGGCTAAGACCTTCGTCACCGCCGCAATCGCCGCCGGCCATCCTTTGGGACGCGGAACCGGTCCCGTCCATCATCTCTACCGCATGAACCAGCAGCGCCGCTCGGGAGGATCGGGAAACGAATCGTAGGATTGAGTCTTGGCGGACGATCTGAGAAGAGGCTAGTCGTTGTCGAGGTCGGAAGGTTTCTTCAGAAGAATTCCGGCCACAAACGATGCCGTGGCGGCCACCAGCCATTCGATGCGCCACATCTGGATTGCCTGAAACTCCGCCAGATTCGACGCTCTGTAGACTAGGCTGACGCCGATGGCTCCGGCCACGCAGCCCAAGCCGATCATGAAGGCGATCAGCGCCGCCGTGGGCAGACCGATCCAGCGCTTGATCTTATGGAAGTGGAGATACTGCATCCAGTCGGGCAAGGAAATCCTGCGCCAGGAAGCCACGACCGAACCTGACCACCACCGCAACCAAGCTCCCATCCATGTAATGCTGCGCGCCCATAGGCCCGCGATTACTGCGCCATCCGTGCCGGCGGTAGCCACCGGCGGTCGGCGCAAGCCGCAGGTATGGCAAAACTTGGCACCGATCATGAACTCGGTGCCGCAGTCGGCGCAGGCCTCAGCCATCTCTGCGGTCGCAGCGGGAAGGGTTGCCTCCACCGCCGGTTCGAGCACGCCCGGCGACCGCCAAAACTCCTGCCGCGCATCGTGAACTACTTCAGCCATAAGAGATGAAGAAGATAGGAACGCTGCTTCCAGCAAAGCAAGCCGACGACCAAAGCGCGCTCTTGACTAAGGTGTTTTCAAGTCAAATACTTGCAACTTTTCCCCGAATCGCGATTGAACTGATTCCGCGCAATTATTACTCCCAGACCCGTAAAGATGCCCCGGTTACGTTGGTTTTGAGGAGGTGCCTTTCAGTCTGTAACCGCGCAGATTATAGAACCCAGCGCCGAATGCTTCCGAATTGTTGGCTGTTGCCCGGCGAGGCCTTTGGTTCCTCCCGTGCACCGGCAAACTTCAGTTAGACT
>Ga0302180_10003567_pt1 | contig 11684 bp, 8 predicted proteins | sample I_Palsa_E3_2_FD_200575 | JGI IMG/M metagenome (GOLD analysis project Ga0302180, IMG submission 200575) | Peat permafrost microbial communities from Stordalen Mire near Abisko, Sweden - I_Palsa_E3_2 | ecosystem: Environmental > Terrestrial > Soil > Palsa > Peat permafrost | place: Sweden: Abisko... | reverse complement strand
CTTCAGACGGTGCAGGTGGGCGCTGGCGCTGGACGGGCTCACCCCGGCCAGCATGGCCAGTTCGGTGCTGGTTCGGGCATGGCCGTCCACCAGGCTGTAAAGCATGCGCGCTCGCGCGGGCTCGCCGATGGCCGCCGCAATTCCGGAGACGGCGACGTCGACGTGCTGTTCGACATTCATACTTCGATTGTAAACGAAGTGTGTATGTGGCACGAGCGTGGGGATTGCGGCGGGCTTGCGGCCGGTTCCCGAAGCGCGCGAGAATTTGAGGATGGCACAGACGCAGGCCGAGAAGGCGCAGGTGTTTCGCGCGCTGCATGCGCGTGAGGGCACGTTCATCATTCCCAATCCGTGGGATGCCGGTACGGCGCGGCTGCTGGCACATCTGGGCTTTGAGGCGCTGGCCACCACCAGCGCCGGGTGCGCGTTCTCAGCCGGACAGCAGGACAACACGATGGATCGCGGCCAGGTGCTGGCGCACGTGGCCGGGATCGCCGCCGCGACCGGCCTGCCGGTCAGCGCCGATCTGGAGAACGGCTTTGGAGACGAACCTGAAAGCGTGGCGGAGACTATCCGGCTGGCGGCGGCCGCGGGAGCCGTGGGCGGGTCGATTGAAGATATGTCCCGCCAGCCAGGCCGTCCGATCTATGAGCGCGAGCACGCGGCCGAGCGAATCCGCGCCGCGGCGGAGGTGGTGCGCGGCCTGCCGTTTCCGTTCACTCTGACGGCGCGCGCCGAGAACTACCTGGCCGGCAAGCCCGACCTGAGAGACACGATCGAGCGGTTGCATGCCTATCAAACGGCAGGCGCCGACGTTCTCTACGCGCCGGGCCTGACCAGTAAGGACGATATCGCCGGCTTAGTCAGTGCCGTGGATCGCCCGGTGAACGTGGTGATGGGACTGCGCGGTGCTTCATTGAGCCTGGCGGATCTCTCGGCGATCGGAGTCAGGCGCGTCAGCATCGGCAGTGCGCTCTCTCGCGCAGCCTTGGGCGCCTTCCTGCGGGCGGCCCGGGAGATGCGGGAACACGGTACCTTTGGGTTCGCGGACGAGGCCGTGAGCTATCGGGACATCAACGCCATGTTCAAGGCATAGACGCGAAGAAGAAGATCGGGATTGTGGGAGGCATCGCCAGCCATCTGCCTGGCGTGTACGGAGCTACCACTGGCCTTTCCGGAGAAGATGACGCTCGCGACGTCTGGCTTCGCCGCACCAGGCCAGCCCGGGCGTTGAACGGCTGCGACGGGCGTGAGCCAGTCACAAGTTAGCATTGCCGAAAATTCCCCAATTCCTCAACAACTTGAGCTATTTCGGTGCGAGTTCGGTTGTCGCCTCATGCTCTCCTGGTATTGAGGAAGGCCGGCGTGTGCCTACCAAAGCTCCCAGGAAATTCCAAAGCAACATGTAACGTGGTGCAACAGGACACAACCGAATCGCGACACTGAGATCGCGCCACTAAGAATGAAGAATACCGAACGAACCCAAAAAATCGACGGCTCTAAGAGACGCGAGCATAACGCCGGAACCCGGCCCGGCCTTGACGCCCGGTCTCCCACCGCGCTTCCTGTTCCAGGCCCAGCGCTCGCTGTTGACAATGCAAAATGTTACGCGCTGCAACGGGGCGCAACTGAAATCGCGCCAAAATCGGAGGAATGGATCTGGGAGCGCTACGCACAGCCCATGAAGAATAATGAAGAATAATGAAGAATACCGAACGAACCCAAAATGGGCGGCTCAACGCAAGGCCGCCCCTGGCCCCGGCGCGCAAACCGCGCTAAGCTGGTCGCACCCCATGCTTTGGAGCAAACTCTTCATTCCGACACTGCGCGACAGCCCCGCCGAAGCCGAAGTGGCCAGCCATCAACTGCTGCTGCGCGCCGGATACATCCGGCAGGTCGCCGCGGGAATCTACAGCTACCTGTTCCTGGCCCAGCGCTCGCTGTTGAAAATCATCGGCATCGTGCGCCAGGAGATGGACTCGATCGGCGGGCAGGAGATGCTGCTGCCTGCGCTGATTCCGGCCGAGTTATGGCAGGAATCGGGCCGCTGGGACGCCATGGGCGACAATATGTTCCGGCTCAAGGATCGCTTTCAGCGCGACTTGTGTCTGGGCATGACCCACGAGGAAGTGATTACGGCCACCGCGCGCGGCGAGCTGCGCAGCTACAAGCAACTGCCGCAAATCTGGTATCAGATCCAGACCAAGTTTCGCGACGAACCGCGCCCGAAGTCGGGGCTGCTGCGCGTGCGCCAGTTCATCATGAAGGATTCTTACACGTTCGATATGGATGCGGCGGGGCTGGACGCGGCTTATCGGAAACACTACGACGCTTACCGCCGCATCTTCCAGCGGTGCGGTCTGGAGTATCTGATCGTAGAAGCCCATTCAGGCGCGATGGGTGGCAGTCAGTCGCACGAATTCATGGTGGAATCCGAAGCGGGCGAGGATTTCATCGTCGTGTGCCGCAAGTGCGGCTACGCGGCGAATCGCGAGAAAGCCGCTGCGCATCCCAGCGCGCCGCTGGCGCCCGACCCCGAGGCAGACCTGGCCCCGGAGGAGTTTCACACGCCGGGGCGGAAGACCATCGCGGAAGTCAGCGCCTTCACGGGACTGCCGGAAACCTCGCAGATGAAGAGCCTCGTGCTGGTGGCGAACGGCCAGCCGCTGCTGGTGCTGCTGCGCGGCGATCATCAACTGAGTGAGACCAAGTTCGGCGCATTGGCGGGCGATCCGGCGTTCCGTCCCGCGCAGCCCGTAGAGATCCGCCAGGTCTTCGGCGCCGATCCTGGATCGCTGGGGCCGGTGGGAGTCACCGGGTTGCGGATTTTGGCGGACCATGCGCTCGAAGGCCGGCGCAACATGATCGCGGGCGCCAATCGGGACGATTACCACTTGCGCGACGTCACACCTAGGGAAGACTTTCACGCTGAGTTTATGGATCTGCGGCAAGTGGAGGCGGGAGACGGATGCATGGATTGCGGCGCGCCTGTGGAGCTCCGCAAGACGATGGAGATCGGGCATATCTTTAAGCTGGGGTATAAGTACTCGGCGTCAATGGGACTGCATGTGACTAATGCCGCGGGCGAAGAAGTAACACCGATCATGGGATCGTACGGTATTGGGATCGAGCGGATACTCAGCGCGGCCATTGAGCTATATCACGATAAAGACGGTATGAGTCTGCCTGCCGCGATCGCGCCTTTTATCGTAGTGGTCACGCCGGTCAACATCGCCGACGTGGCCCAGAAGAACGCGGCCGAAGAGATCTATCGCGCGTGCCTGAGTTTGGGGTTGGATGCGCTGCTCGACGAGCGTGACGAGCGGCCGGGCGTCAAGTTCAAAGATGCGGATTTGATTGGCGTGCCGTTTCGCATCACCGTCGGCAAGAAGGTCGCAGGGGGGATGGTGGAGTTAGTGGAACGGCGGAGTAGGAGGACCGTCGAAGTGACAGTGGGTGAGGCGGCGGGACAAGTGGCGGAGCGGGCAAAAGGGCATCATGACGACTGACTGGACCGGCACTGACTGGAAAACGCTCCGTGTCGAGTTTCCAGCATTAGCGCAGTGGACCTATTTGAATACCGCGACGTTCGGGCAGATGCCGCGGTGCGCGGCCGCAGCGGTGGCGCGGCATTTCGCGCGCCGCGACGAATTGGCCTGCTCCGATTTCATGGGCTGGTTCGACGATTGCGACCGGATTCGCGCGCGCATCGCGGAATTCATTCACTGCCAGCCCGCCGACATCGCCTTCATTCACAATGCGTCCGCGGCCCTGTCGCTGCTGCTGGGCGGTCTCGATTGGAAGACCGGCGACCAGATTGTCACGCTGGCGGATGAGTTCCCGAATCACTATTACTATCCGTCGCACCTGCGCGGCTGCGGCGTGGAGTTCGTGGAAACGGCGTGGGAAAGCTTCTATGACCGGCTTACGCCGCGCACGCGCCTGGTGGCGATCAGCACGGTGAATTATTCGACCGGGTTCCGGCCGCCGCTCGCGGAGATTTCGGAAGCATTGCGGCGGCGCGGAATCATGTTGTATCTCGATGGGACGCAGAGCCTGGGCGCATTGCAGTTCGATGTGTCGCGCATCCGGCCCGACCTTTTCGCGGTGGACGCGTATAAGTGGCTGCTGTCGCCCAATGGCGCGGGGTTCATGTATGTCAGTCCGGAGTTGCGGGAGCGGCTGGCGCCGGCGGTGATCGGATGGCGCAGTCACTCGGGCTGGCGCAATCACGAGAATCTGCATCATGGCGCGCCGCAGTTTGCCTCCGAGGCAGAGAAGTACGAAGGCGGCATGTTGCCGTTCGCGCTGCTGTACGCCATGGATGCGGTGGTCGAGATGATGCAGGCGATGGGGCCGGAGCGCATCGAACGGCGGGTGATGGAACTGGCCGCCAAGACGCAGGATGTATTGCGCGCCGCGGGCGCCGTGTTACCAGCGGACAGCAGCCCGCACTACGATTCGCCAATCGTCACTGCGCGCTTCGCCGGCCGGGATGCGCCCGCTATTGCGCGGGAGTTGCAGGCGCGCAAAGTCCTGGTGGCCGCGCGGCATGGCAACCTGCGGGTGTCGCCGCATTTTTACAACGATGAAGCGGATCTTTCGCGCCTGGCGGACGCCCTTTCTTAGCCGGTACAAGTATAGGTTCAGCCGAGACTCATCCGGTTCAGTAAGTCGCGGTAGCGTGGGTCGGAGTGGAACGGCTCAAAGCACGGCTCCGCGTCTATGCGCGTAAGGTAAGGATCGCGCTCGGCCAACGCTACCTCAAGGTATTGAAACATTCTATCGGCTTGTCCCAAGGCGGCCTGGTAAATGGCAAAACAGGCTGGCGAGACATAGTGTTTTGAGCTACTCGCTGTAACTTCGTCCATCAGCTTTCCCGCGCGGTCCGGACTACCGGCTCGTACATACAACGCAGCCAGGAAACCGGCCGCCAAAGTGAAGGAAGGCGAGAGCCGCACAGTCGTTTCCAGGCTGGCGATCGCGTGCAGTAGGCTGCCCTTTTGAGATAGGGCCAAACCCATTGCGAATTGGACCAGCCAGTAGTCGGGATAAAGGTCCACCGCAGCCGCCGCATGTGCGATGGCATCGTCGTACTGCCGCTGACAATAGAGGGCAAAAGCCAATCCGTAGTGCACCATCATGGACAGCGGATCGGTTTCGAGCGCCCGCCTGTATTGCTCCGCGGCTTCTTCGAACCGCCGCAGTGGCGTCAGAAAATAAAGCGCATATCGTACGCGCACCAGAGACGGAACCGGGTCGAGGGCCATGGCCGCTTGAAAATGACGCTCCGCCGGCTTCCAGTCGAATTCGACAGCGCCGGCGACCAGTCCCAGGACGCTATGCGCCTCGCTCAATGTCGGGTCGATGGCCAGCGCGTTCACCGCTGCCGACTTAGCGAGCGGCGCCATATCGGTCATGCGCTGGATGCCCAGAGCCCCCAGGCCGTAGTAATAAACTGCCAGTCCGGCGTAGGCCGGAGCACAGCTTGGATCGTGCCGGAGCACGCGCTCGAATGACTCCTTGGCCAGGGCAAGGCTCTCCGGAGTGTAGCGTTGATACCAGTAGAGTCCCTTCAGGTAACTCTGAAAGGCCTCCACATTCGCGGTGCTCCGTCGCGGAGTAGCCAGCTTGACCTTCAGTGCGATCGCAATAGCCTGTGAGATATCGTCCTGGATGGCAAAGATGTCCGTCATCTCGCGTTCGTATCGTTCCGACCATAAGTGCGACTCATCGGCTACTTTGATAAGCTGAGCAGTGACTCGAATACGATTCCCCGCGCTGCGCACGCTGCCTTCCAGAATGGTCCCTACTCTTAGGCGTTGGCCGATAGTGCGCAAGTCCCGTTCCTTGCCGCGAAAGGCGAACCCCGACGCGCGTGCGATCACTCTCAACTCCGGAACTTTAGTAAGTGCGTTGATGATCTCTTCGGCCAGCCCGTCGCTGAAGTACTCGTTGTCCTGGCCGGCGCTCAGGTTGGCGAAGGGCAGCACGGCGATCGACGGAGTGTCTTCCCGCACAGCGTCCGAAAACGCCGCCTCCGTCAGCGCTCGCTTGACTCCGCGCATGGTCTGAAAGCGCTGCGAGGGATCTTTGCGCAGGCAGCGGAGAACGTGCTGCTCGATTGCGGCCGGAATCGCGGGCCGGATATCCCGCAATGGCCGGGGATCTTCGTGCAGGATAGCCGCCAGGGTTGCCATCCACGAATCGCCCCGGAACGCGCGCTGCCCACAGAGCATCTCGTACACAACCAGACCGAACGAGAAGACGTCGGACCGTGCGTCGGCCGTTCGCCCTTCCGCCTGTTCGGGAGACATATAGGCCGCGGTGCCCACTATCGTTCCGGGAAGCGTATGCAGTGTCGCGGTCTCGCCCTCGCGGGGCGTCACCTCGACGCATTGCGCGAGTCCAAAATCGAGCAGCTTAGCCCGGCCGTCTTCGGCGACGATGACGTTGGCAGGTTTCAAGTCGCGGTGAACGATGCCAGCCGAGTGGGCCGCGGCCAACGCATCCGCGATGTCACAGGCGTACTTGATGGCGTCTTTCACCGGCAGCCCGCTGCCACAGTTGATTTGTTCGAGCGTAGTGCCTGGAACGTATTCCATCGCGATGAAGTACACACCGTTCTCTTCCGAGATGTCGTAGATGGTGACAATGTTGGGGTGGTTGAGACTGGCGGCGGCTTGCGCTTCCACCAGGAATCGGCGCCTGCGGCCGGCATCGCCTACCTTGTCCGCAGGCAGAGTTTTCAAGGCGACCATGCGATTCAGGCGAGTATCGCGCGCCTTATAGACCTCACCCATTCCTCCAGCCCCGAGTAAGGTCAGGATCTCGTATGGGCCGATGCGAACGCCAGCGGAAATGGCCATGAGGCTTTCACCGATTCTAACTCATGCCGAGCGATTACAATGATCGTTTGCCGATTCTGCCCTCCATCCTGTTCGGCGCATTTTTCACTTTGGCGGTGGCGTGGATGCTGGGCAACATTTGCCTGCACCGGTTGCCGGTTCCGTTCGCCGTCGCGTTGTCAGTTGGCGCGGCGGTGGAAAGCAGCATCGTGTTTCTGATGCTGGCTGCCCGCGTAGGCAATCGGGCCGGCTTCCTGCTGTTGGGCGCCGTTTGCCTGGCGGCGTTCTGGTGGGTGGGGCGCGGCGCGGCGCGGCTAGCCGACGCCGCCAAAGCGCCCGCCGATCGCGTGAGCATTTGCCTGGCGGGCGCGGCGCTGGCATTCTATGCGGCCCTGTACCTGATCAACGCGCTGGCGCCGGAGCTCGAGCCGGATGCCCGCGCGTATCATCTGGGGCTCACGTCCGAATACGTGCGCATGGGCCGCTTTCCCGGCCGGGTGGGCTTCTTTGAAATGCTGCCGCAGGGCTTGGAGATGCTGTTCGTGCCGGCTTTCGCATTCGGACGGCACTCGGCGGCGAGACTGGTGCACTGCGCGTTCCTGCTGGCGAGCGTACCTTTGATGTTGCGCATCGGTCGGCGGCTGGAACTGACTGACAGCGTGTCGATAGCCGCCGCGGTGCTGTACTTTTGCGCGCCGGTGACTGGGATCACCGGCACGTCCGCCTATACCGACGCGGGGGGAGTCTTCTTCACGCTGGCCGCGTTCTATACGCTGCTGGTGTGGCGCGACACGCGCGATGCGCGCTATCTGGCGCCGGCGGGTATTACGGCGGGGTTCTGCTATGCCATCAAGTTTCCAGGCGCCCTGGTGGCGATTCTGGCAGTGGCGTTTGTGGTGGCGGCGGACCGCGGTATACGCGCACGCCAGTTGGCGCTGCTGACTGGCGCGGCGCTGGTGGTCGCGGCGCCATGGATCCTGCGCGATGTCGTGATGACCGGAAATCCGGTTGCGCCGCTGTTCAATCGTTTCTTCCCCAACCCCTATTTCCATCCATCGGCGGATAAGGCTTTGGCAGCCTCGTTAGGGTCGTTGGGGGGCGTAGCGCCCTGGCGGGTTCCGTACGAGTTGATCGTGGGCGGGAGCTTTGGCGGCACCATGGGGCCGGCCTTTTTTGCGCTGCCGCTGGGGTTGCTGGCGCTGCGGAAGCGGGCGGGCCGCTTGTGCTGGATGGCAGCGGCGCCGCTGGCTTTGCCCTGGTTCTGGAATACGGGCGCGCGTTTTTTGATGCCCGCATTGCCCTTTCTGGCGGTGGCTCTGTCGCTGGCTGTGACGATGATCCTGCCGCGACAGGCGCTGTGGGCGTGCGTGGCGGTGCAGGCGGTGGGCTGCTGGCCGCAGGTCTTCGGGCTCTACCATCCCGAATACACGTGGCGCCTGGAGCGCATCCCATGGCGCGCGGCGTTACGCATCCAGCCTGAGAAGGATTACCTGAAGGCCGTGCTGCCGGCTTACGGCGTGGCGCGCCTGTTGCAAGACAACACCTATCCCGGCGAGCGGATCTTCTCGCTGATTTCGGTGCCGACGGCATATACGGACCGCGAAGTTCTGCAGTTCTGGCATTCGGCGCGGGCGGAGCAACTGTACGATACGTTGCGTACGGCGGCGGCGCCGGACGATCCCTCATTCGACGTCAGGGTGGACTGGGCTCCGCAAGCGATGTCGGGTTTGCGCTTGCGCATGCCGCAAGCGTCGCCCGCGGAATGGCAGATTACCGATATTAAGCTCTTCTCCGGCGACGACCGGATCCGCGGCAGTCCGGAGTGGCAACTGCGCGCATGGCCCAACGTGGGGGAACTGCCGCTGGCCTTCGATCAAAATCCCGCTACACGCTGGCGCACCTGGGAACCTATACGCGCCGGGATGTATGTGGAGGTGGATTTCGGCCGCGCGCAGATGCTGAGCGGCGCGGTGGTAACTGCACCGTCCGCGCAGTCCGTTCTGCCGGTCGAATTCTACGGGCTCGCGCGCGATGGCTGGCGCCTTCTGCCGAGCCGCCCGCTAGTGACACAGGGGCGGCTGGGAGAAGCCAGAATGGCAGCCACTACGGCGGTCCTCGGCGCGGGGTTCCGTTACATCCTGGCATATAACAGCGACGAAGGGAATGGAGTGCTGGGCGCCGCCATGCTGGGACACCAGGCGGAGTGGGGGGTGGAGAAAACGGCCGAGGTTGGCCCGGCGGTACTGTTCCGTATAAAGTAGACAGTGAGCAGGAGGTTCTCATGGACAGGCATTCGACGGTACAGTTTCCGGGCGAGAGCGCGGGCTATCGCGCGGCCCGCGACGAGCTTCTGACAGCCGAGCGCGCGCTTCGCAAACAGGTGGAGCAAGTGGCGCATTTGCGGCGCAAACTGCCACTGGGTGGAGAGCTGCTGGAGGATTATGTATTCGAGGAAGGGGCGGCCGGCCTGGCGGACGCGGGCCGTGGCTTCCGTGAAGCTTTCGGAGCTGTTCCGGAAAGGCATCGACACGCTGGCGCTTTATAGCTTCATGTACGGCCCGGCGATGAAACAGCCCTGCCCTATGTGTACGTCGTTTCTGGACAGCCCGAACGGGGCTGCTCCGCACGCCGGACAGCGGCTGAACCTGGCTGTAGTGGCTAAGTCGCCGATCGGCCGCGTTCGAGATTTTGCCCGCGGGCGGCAATGGCATAATCTGCGGCTGCTGTCGTCGGCAGGGAACACCTACAACCGCGACTATCATGGAGAGACTGCCGATGGAGCTCAACAGCCATTGCTCAACGTCTTCGTGCGGCGTGACGGGAAGATCTATCATTCATACGGTACGGAATTGTTGTATGCACCGCCGGAGCCGGGACAGAACCAACGGATATCGACATGCTGTGGCCGCTTTGGAACTTACTGGATCTTACCCCGGAAGGGCGCGGCACCGATTGGTATCCGCGGCTGACTTATTAGGAGCTATATGCAAGTTGACGAGGTGACGCCGGGCGTGGCGCGGCTGCGCACGCTGATTGCGAACATGTACCTGGTGGGCAGTCCGGGCGGGCCGTGGGTGCTGGTGGACACGGGCACTCCGGGCAATGCGGCGCGCATCCGCGATGCAGCCGTGCAGCGTTTTGGACGAGATGCGCGTCCCGAGGCGATTCTGCTGACGCATGGGCATTGGGATCACGCCGGTTCCGCGTGGGAGCTCGCGGAGTATTGGGACGTGCCGATCTACGCGCACCGGTTGGAGCGGCCGTACCTCAGCGGCCGGTCGGCTTATCCGCCGAGGGATCCGATGGCAGGCGGCGCCTTTTCGTTCCTGTGCCGGTTCTTTCCGAGTGCGACGGTAGACGTGGGGGAGCGCCTCCGCGACCTTCCGGCAAGCGGGCCTGAAGCGGGCGAGGTACCGGGGCTGGCCGGTTGGCGCTGGCACTTCACGCCGGGGCACGCGCCGGGGCATGTCGCATTGTTCCAGCGGCACGAGCGGGTGCTGCTGGCGGGGGATGCATGCACCACGATGGATCTGGATACCGCGATGGGAATGGTGGCGCAGGAGCCGCGGATTTCGCGCCCGCCGGCGCCGGTCACATACGATTGGGAGCAGGCGCTGCGGTCGGTCGAGCTACTGGCGGACTTGCGGCCCACGGTAATCGGCGCGGGCCACGGCGAGCCCATGAGCGGCCGTGCGGTGGCGGTGGGCCTGACGGACCTGGCGCGCAATTTTCCGAGGCCGCGCGGCCGCTACGCCAACGAGCCGGCACGCGCGGATGAGACCGGGGTTACGTTCGTGCCGCCTCCCGTACCCGATCCGCTGCCGAAGATCGCGGCGGCGGCGGGCCTGGCGGCAGTAGCGCTGGGAGCGGTGGTGGCGTTGAGCAAGAGAAGTCACTCCACTACGCCGTGAATCCGTAGCTGGACTAACTGGTCGGTGGAGAGGTTCTTGTAACCCGCGGCTTGCAGCCTCTGAACCATGGCGGCGGTTACGCCGTGGATGCGCAGTTGGACGAGCTCTTCGAGCAGCACGTTCTTATAGCCGAGCGACTGCAGGTCTTTGACGAAGCCGGCGGTTACGCCGTGGATTTGTAACTGAACCAATTCGTTCACGCCGGCGCGCCCGTAGCCCATACCGCGGAGCTGGTTCACGAATTCGGTCGAGACGCCGTGGATACGAAGCTGAACCAGATCCTCCACCGCGATGCGAGGGTAGCCCATGTCCTGGAATCCCTTCATGTACTCGGAGGTTACTCCGTGGATTTGTAACTGGACCAACTGGTCGGCGGACAGCGTACCATAACCGGACTTCTTCAGGGTAGCCGCGAATTCGGTGGTCAGGCCGTGAATGCGCAACTGGATCAGTTCTTCCGGCTGGAAGGTGTAACCCAAACCGCGGAGCTCGCGGATGTACGCCACGGCGACGCCGTGAATGCGGAGTTGAACCAGCTGGTCAAGGGGCAGATGATGGTAGCCCAGCTCGTCGAGCTCGCGGATGTAGGCGCGGGATACGTTGTGGACGGCCAGTTCGAACAGCCGTTCGGCGTCGAGTTCTTGGTAGCCCAGGGAGTGCAGCGCGGAGACATAGTCCGCGCTGGGCGAGAAGACGAAGGCGCCGCCGCCACCGCCATTCCGGAAGGTTCCTTCACAGGCCAGAGTGCCGGCATCGCGCAGCATTTCGAATTTGGCCGGGCCGCCGGCTTCGACGCTGGCGCGGGTGAGGCCGCGGAAGTCGTCGAAATCGTAACTGGAGGAGGAGCTATAGTTGTTATGCCCTCCCCAACTCCGTTGGATGGAGAATTGCACGCCTTGGGGGATAAGCTCCAGGGTCCATTGTC
>Ga0302180_10003565_pt1 | contig 11686 bp, 8 predicted proteins | sample I_Palsa_E3_2_FD_200575 | JGI IMG/M metagenome (GOLD analysis project Ga0302180, IMG submission 200575) | Peat permafrost microbial communities from Stordalen Mire near Abisko, Sweden - I_Palsa_E3_2 | ecosystem: Environmental > Terrestrial > Soil > Palsa > Peat permafrost | place: Sweden: Abisko... | reverse complement strand
GGAAACGACGGGAAATAACCGGGACGATTCGGACAAACGCCACACGAGAAGGGGCCGCCCCACCCCCGGCAGGACAGCCCGTGACACGGCATAGCGAATCGCTATAACTGCAGGTCAGGGCTATCGAACGTCCAACCCAGTCACCGCGCGGCCGATGATCATGCGCTGGATCTCGGAGGTGCCCTCGAAGATGGTGAAGATCTTCGCGCAGGAGCGGAATCATCGGTATCCCTCGCAACTAGGATGACCTGCAAAAACATGGACTCACAGGGGCTCCGATAGCTCCCGCCGATGGGAGTGCCGATGCCCCTTCCGATCACCGGCGAGGGTTCCTGGCCGCAAGGCCGACGACCGTCGGCCTGACCCGTCTTGACCCGGGTTCAGAAACATTTCCCGGACCCGCTCTAGCAGGCCGGGACGTGGGCGCCCTGGGAGCTGGCTGGTTCCGGTCCGCTGCCCTTGATGCTCGTATGCTGATGCCACGAGCCCGATGCGTGCAGAGCCGCATCGCGCAGTGGGCCCCTTGCCCGAGGCGGAAGTCCGGACCGTCCTTGAGCTGATCCTGGGCCGGGCGGACACTGGTCACGGGGCCAGGGACCTCCCGTTTTTCGCGTCGCCCGAGTCCGATCCGGGCTGACGAAAAGGAGCCGGGGTGGCCCGGCGGAGCGTGAGAGCTGGGGGCGAAGGCGGGACGTTCGGCTGATTATCTGAGCGTGGCACAGTTTGACTTGCTGAGCTGGGTGTCGGGTGGCTGCCAGGACGGGATCTATCCAGGACGGGATCTACAAGGGGACCTCGTACCGTGTTTCGGCGTGTGCCTTGCACAATCGCGGCATGATCCGGGTTGAGGGCGGGGACCGGCCTGGACGGCGAAGATCACCGCGGAGGGCACGCGCCGTGGAGGTGCTGGCGGCCGTCACGGCGGCGGGCGGCCGCCTTGCCCTCACGGCTGGCACCAGCGAGCGCAAGGTCAGTGAGGTCGCGGGCTACCTGGCGCGGGAGAACTGCTGCCTCACGGGCAGCGGCTCGCCTGCGAGCCGCTGCCCGGCTGGACCCTGTCCTCAGCGTGACTGCCGATTTCGCGCCGCGCTTCCCGTCGCTATGCCCGCATTCCGTATTGTTGCAACGGATTGCCCACCAGGAATGACCTGGAGTGACCGCCGAATGTCCTACCCTCCCCATACCATGACGCTATGCCCGAGGACATCAACATCGACGAGATCGCCTGGCTCGCTGGAGGCCCTGCTCGCCGACAAGCCGCAGCGTAAGTTGCAGGCGCATGGAGGGGCGCGTTTACCGCACCATGCGCGATAGCGTTGAAACGATTTGAATTCCTGGCAATTCCACGAGTTTCCATCACCATGAGCACACCAAACTCGGACGCCTGGGAGCTGGCCGGCTTCCCGGGTCGCCTTGACGTGGCTGCCTACCTGACCGCGGATCAGCTGGCAGCGCAGTACCGCGTGCTCGTTGACGTGCTGCTGGACGCGCAGGAGCACTCGCTCACCGGCGTCGGGCGCGACGAGCTTCTCACCGCCGTCCGCGACCGCATCGCCGGGGCCGCAGGCGCGGCAACCGCCGAGCGCCTCACCCGCCCGGAAGCCTTCGACCTCGACGCCCGGATGCGCGCGCTCCAGGACTGGAGAGTCGTCATCCGGTGGCAGGACAAGGCGAAGACCGAGGCCGACTTCATCCGGACCCGGGACCGGTTCCAGCTGACCAGCGAAGCGGCGGACCTGCACCGATGGCTACGCCGGAAGATCGACGAGGACGCGGTCTCGACGAGCGCGGCCGCGTTCGCGCCGGCCATCATCGCCGAGCGGCTCGATGACACGATCGGCGCCATCAGGCAGCGCGATCTCAGCCGCGCGGCGCAGGCCTGGGCTCAGGTCCGCACCACGCTGAAAGACATGGCCGAGGCGGCGTCGATCTGGCAGTCACGGATGGCGTCGGCGCTCGCCGGGAGCCCTGACGCGGACAAGATGGGCCGCTTGCGTGAGACTCTGATGGCGTATGTGACCGTCTGGGGCGCTGGCGTTGACACCTACAGCCCGCGCATCAGGGGCGCCCTCAGTCGGTTGCGCCAGGTCGCCACCGACGACGACTGGCCGGCCATGGCCCTGAGCGGAGTCGACGCTGCCACCGCTGAAGAGACCGTCCAGGCGATCGCGCAGGGAAACCGCGACGCGGCGGAGACGCTGGCGGTCTGGTTCGGCGAACGGTCCGGCCAGGCGCTGCGCCTGCGGCGGCAGGTACGAGATGCTGTCACGCCCCTGCTGCGCGGGTCACGGGCGCTGCTCGCCACCGGCGGCCGCGTCACGCGCCGGGCCGAACTGCTGCGCCTGGCCGCGGCGGTCGAGTCGGCCGGCAGCGACACCGATGCCTGGGCGACATGGTGCGCCGCCACGGGACTGTGGCCGGCCCGGCATGTATCGGGTGTCCCTGACGAGCCAGACGCTCCGGCGCGGACCTCCTTCTGGACGGCTCCGGCGGCACCCGTGGACGTGAAACTCCGTAAACGTGGCGCCAAGTCGGTAAAAGGGCGGCCCGCTCAGGTCCCGAACCGCCGCGAGGCCCGCCGTGCGGCGCGCGAGGCCGCCCGGCAGCAGCGCGAACGGACCGAGATCGCCGAGCGGGCCCTGGCGGCACGTTCCGGTGAGTATCTCGCCGACTGGGCACCGGTCTCCAGCGATGAGGAAGCAGCCATCGTCTGGGACCTGCTGACGGCGGTGCTCCGCAGTGCGCCCCGCGACGACGGGACCCGGACGGCACTCACCGAGGATGACCGGTGGCTGGCAGTCGCGCATCCCCCGCCCACTGAGCGCCCGTCCGCCGTTCTGAGCATGCCCGAGGGCCATCTCGCCTGCGAGAACTGGCGAATCGAGGTGACCCGGGCATGACGGCCGAGGCGACCGGCCTCACCACGCGCGCGGAGGCCCAGGACACGTTCGTCGCCCTGCTGACCACACCATTCGTCTCTGCCCGCGTCGCGCCCGCGCGCTTCGCCGATGTGCTTCAGCACCGGGCCCAGCTGACGGAGTGGGCTGGGAGGCTCGCATACCGGCTGGTGATAGCCGGGAGTGTCGCTCGCCTGCACCGTGATCCCGCGGGACCACAGTCAACTGCCGCTCCCGCGATGGGGGCACCGCCGTCCCGCCGGGTGCTCACCCTCATGGCCCTGACCGCCGCGGCGTGCGAGGGCACGGACATGACGACGACGGTCCAGGCCCTATCCGACGAGGTGCGGGCGATCTCCGCCGCGCCCGGCGCCCGTGTCATGCCCTACAACCCGGATCGCCGCACCGAGCGCCAGGCGTTCCTTCGAGGGGTCAACCAGCTGGCCGGGCTAGGCATCCTGCCGCACCGCGGACGAGGAGCTTCTCCGCCAGTGGGAGGAGGACGGGACGGGAGTCGGCGCCGGATTCGAGGTCGACCGGGACGCGCTGCTGCAGTTCACCGACCCGCACACGGTGGCGCTGGCACTCAGGCAGTTCAAGGTCGACAACGAAGAGGACGATGGCGACAACGAAGGCCTGAGAAGCACGCCGGGCACGCGAACTGCCACCCGCAGCCAGCGGATACTCCGCACGCTGGTCGAGGACACCGCGCTGCTCTACGCCGATCTGCACCCCGATGACGCCGATTACGCCCGCGGCCAGCGGTCATGGCTGGCCGGGCATGCCTGTGACATGACCGGGGGCACGGTCGAGATGCGGGAGGAGGGCATGCTGCTGCGCCTGCCGCCGGACCGCCCGGCCAGCGCGGCGGCAACCGTGCCGTTCCCGGCTGCGACAGCGACTCCGTGGTTCGCGCTAAAGATGCTGGAAGCCGTCGTGACCGGCCGATCCCCGGACGATGCCGGCCGGATCCCGCTCACGCCAGACGAAGTCGAGACGACCGCCGAGCGTGTCTATACCGGTAACTTCGGGGCCCTGACGAACGACCTCAGGAAGTCCCCGCTGACGATGCTCGCGGCCATCGAGCCGGTGCTGACCGAGGCCGGCCTGATCCGGGTGAGCGACGCGGGCTGGACCGTGCTTCCCGTCGCGGGCCGCTACCGTGACCCGAAGGCCATCTGGGAACCCACGCTGGAGGACATCACCCATGACGACGCTTGACGAGCTCACGTCGTGGCGCGTCGCCGCCATCGAGGGGAGGCTGCCGGAGACCGTGCGCTCCGACCGCTGGCAGCCGCTCCGCGCTGGCGTGGTGAACCTGTGGGAATACGACAGCGCCGAGGTCTGGTACGCCGACGGCCGGATGCAGTTGCAGGGAGCGAACGAGTCCGGCAAGTCGACACTCATGACGCTGACGACGCTGCTTCTCCTCGCAGGAGAGATCAGCAGCCACAACATCGACACGCTCGGCCAGAACGACAAGCGCCTCCGCTATTACGTCGAGCCCACCGACCATGTCCCTAGACCGGCGGGACACCAGCGCGCAGAAGAACCGCGGCTGGGCCTGGCTGGAGTTCGGCCGGGGCACGGAATTCTTCACCCTGCTGCTCTTCGCCGAGACCCGCCGAGCCGACGCGAACATCACGGTGAGCTGGTGCACCCTCAGTGGCCAGACACGGGTCCGCGCCGGCCTGTCGCTGACCACGACGGGTTTCGTCGCCGATCCGGGGCGATTCAAGGAGGTGCCCGGATTCACGGTCCATCCCACCGGAACCGCCTACCGGGAGACGATCGCCCGTGTCCTGTACGACAGTGATGAGGCGTGGCTGAACCAGCTGAACCGGATCCTCCGCGTCGTCCGCACCCCGCAGATCGGGCACAAGATCGACCTGAGATTCCTGACGCAGGCGTTCCGCACCGCGCTGCCCCCGATCGCGCAGGACGAGGTCAACCAGCTCGCGGACGGCTGGGAACAACTGCAGCGCCTCCGGGACGAGCGCGACGAGGCCGACCAGGCGCTCGCCGCCGTCACCGACTTCAGCCGGCGATCCTGGCGGCCCTGGGCGGACGCCGTCATCCGGTCCGCCGCCGACCCGGTGACCGCTGCCGCCAGTGCCCTCACCCAGATCACCCGCGACGAGAACTCGGCCCGGGAAAGGTCACGACCCTAACCAGGGAGAAAGAAGACCTGGACAAGCAGCACGCGGAGGAGGAAGAGGCACAGCGACTCGCCACCGCCGAGCGCGAGACCCTACAGGAACAGGACGCGTACAAGGACGCTGTCAGCGCCGTCGGCAACGCGCGGCAGCTCGCCGAGCAGGCCAGCCAGGCGGAGACAACGGCGAAACGCTCGGAGCAGCGCGCCAGCAAGGCACAGGCTGATGTTCTCCCGCCCAGCAACGGCTGAAAGAAGCAAGCGAAAATCTAGATTCTGCCGAACGCTCCGTGGAGACTGCGGCGGACGTGGTTTCTGCTCACGCCGCCGACGCAGGCCTGGCCAACGTTACCGCTCAGCACCTACCGGAACGCGATACGGCGCGCATGCGCCAGGCCTCCCGGCTGCGGGCAGCCGCCGCGCGACGGGCCGACGAGCTGATCGAAACCCACTCGAAGGCGCTTGGCAAAGCGGAGGCCGCGGCAGTCGAGGCGACTAAGGCACGGAATCGGCTTGGCCAGGCCGAGCTGGCGGCCGCCGAGAAGAACGGCGCGGTCGAAATCACGATCACGACCACCGCCGATACGCTGTCCGCTTGGATCCAGGGCGTCGATGAGCGAATCCGCCCATCCGCCGAGACAGCCGAGAGGTGGTCATCGCTCGTCGCAGGACTGTCCGAGGAGTTGTCACCGTCCCCGGTCCTGGCCATGGCGATCAACCGAGAGCACCTGATTTCCGCACGACGACCGCATGAGAAACAGCAGGCGGAGCTGGACAAGGCGCTAAGAGATAACGTCGAAGACCGCAAGAAACTCCAAGCGAAACTTGACCAGGTCGAGGCGGAACGCGACCCGGTGCCCGGCGACCCGGAATTCTGGGAGCGTCGTCAGCGCCCGGAGGGAGTAACCGCCGCGGGCGCACCGTTCTGGCGCTTGGTCGAGATGGCCGGCGACGCCCCCACCGCCACGATCGAGGCGGCGCTGGACGCGGCCGGACTGCTCCAGGCCTGGATCAATCCGGATGCCGCGTACCTGAACAGCCGGGACGGCAACGAAACGGTCTGGACAGCGGAAGCCGGTACCGGGACGCCCGCCGGGTTGTCACTGCGCAACGTCCTCCGTCCGGCCGACGACGCCGGAGAGCTCACAGACGTCGTGGACCGCCTACTCACCCACGTCGCTTACGGCGAGGATTCCCTGAACGGCGCGGTGGCGGTAAGCCCTGACGGACGATGGCGGCACGGGGAACTCACCGGCACGGCGGCGCCCCTCATGGAGAGCCCGAAGCTGCTCGGAGCCGCCGCGCGGGCCGCGGACCGGATCCGCCATGCCGAGCAGATCCGGAAGCGGATCTCTGACCTGGCCGACGACCACGAGCTCATGTCCCTTGAACTCGATGACGTCGTCGGCCTGCTGGATGCTCTCGACACCGCGAGTGATCACCTGCCGTCGGACTCCGACGTTGTCACCGCGGTGCTGGCCGCGCGCGACGCCGCTAAGAGGGTGACGGATCTTCAAACGGAGGCCGAAGAGGCCGACAAAGCCGCCGACGCCGCCCAGAGGGCAGCCGATGCGTCCGCCGCGACGGTGGCCAGGCACTGCGACGAGCACGATCTGCCCCGCACCAGGGCCGAGGTGGCCGACGTGCTCACCGCGCTGTCTGAGTACGTCTCGGCGATCACCGTTCTCGAGAGCAAGATAAGCCTGATCGAACCGCTACGCGGCGCGGCGAAGCAAGCCGAGGAAGCCCTGAACGGGCTGGTGGAAGCAGCCGGGACAGCGGCTGCGGACACCGAGGAGGACCGAACCACCGCCCGCACGCTCCGCTCACAGGCGGACGCTGCCGACAAGGCCCTGTCCAAGGACGCCCAGGAGATCCTGCGGGAGGTCAGCCGCCTCGGTAAGCGGATCAAGGACGCCGGCGACGCAGTCAAGCGCCTGGCCGGGGAGCTCATCGAGCTGGCCACGAAGCTGTCGCGCGCGGAGACGGTGCTGGAGGAGACCGAGGGCAAGCGCGAGAAAGCCGAAGAGGAGCGGGAAGCTGCGGCGAACCGCTGGTGGGACTGCGTCGACTCCGGCCTGCCCCGGCTCCGGGGCGTGCCGGAGCCGTCGGCCCGGCATGTGACCGCCGCCTTGGAAAACTCCCGGGCCGCGCGGTCACTGATCAGCGTCCGGAACTGGCCAGACTCGGATCAACAGCACCAGTTCGCGCCAGTCGTCCAGAACCGCTGGGCGTCCATGGTGAACGACAGCAGCGAGCTCCGCTCGAAGTTGGAACTACTCGGCGGGCGCAGCGTGCAGGTCAGCTCACCGGGCGACGGCCGTGCGGACTTCCCGGGCAGCGTGGAGCTCATCGTCGACTCGACGGGCAGCGCGCTCGCACCGCCCCGGGCCGCCGAGCGGCTATCGGCGCTCCTGGAGCAGCTCCAGGCGGACTACGACGACGAGCTGACCAAGACGATCGACGAGCTTCTCGGCAGCACGTTCATCGAGCATCTGCGCGAGCGCCTGTCCGAGGCGGAGACACTGCGGGACGACATCAACAGGAAACTCGCACAGAACCCGACCGCGATATCGGGGATCACCCTGCGCCTGCGGCGAATCCCGGTCACGGACGAACGAGCGGCGAACGACGTGCTGGACACGCTGGAACAGCACTTCGACATGCTGCCGAAACCCTCCCAGGACCGTATCCGGGCCTTTCTGTCCGAGCGGATCACCAGCGCGCAGGAGTCCGCCCGGGCGTCAGGTGACCCGAACTGGCGATCAAAGCTGGCGGAGATCCTTGACTACCGGCGCTGGTTCGAACTGCGCCTGGAGTACCGGACTCCCCGGTCAGAGTCGGGTGACCGGGCCGGTGGCGGCTGGCGGAGCCTAGAGCGCGGCGACCATGGCCTGCTGTCCGGCGGCGCGAAAGTCGTCACCCTGATGCAGCCGTTCATCGCGGCCCTGCACGCCATGTACGACCAGGCGGCCACCGGTCCGCGGATGCTCTGGCTGGACGAGGCATTCGGCGGAGTCGACGGAACGAACAAGGCCAGCATGTTCCGCCTGCTGGCATCGTGCGACCTGGATTGGCTGATCGCCGGGCCCGGCATCATCGCCAACTCAGCCGCCGTCCCGATGGCCGCGATCTACGAGGTACGGCGGGCACCGCAACCGCAGCCGGGCGTGTCTCTCGAGCTCGCTGTCTGGGCCGGGAACGAGCTCACTCATGTGCTGACCCCGGACCCCGCCGACCTGAAGGACCTGGCCGCCGCCGGGACGGCAGCCCAAGACGACGCGCTGTTCTAGTATCCGGAAGATGGACGACCGCCTGCTGGCATGGGCGCAGTTGCCCGGCCCCCGCAAGGTGCTGGACTCCGCCCGGCGGCGGCTTGAGGCCGGTCACGGTCTGGGCGGCAGTCCGCTCCACGCCGATCTCGCCCGTAGGGAGCGCATGGAGGTCGGCCGGTTGCTTGGCATGTCGTGGGAACGATCCGGCCGGCCCGTCGGGGCGCAGGCACTCGCCCGGAAGATCGCGGACTACGGCGTGGAGGTGACCGACCTGCTGGCCGCCGTCGGCACGCCGGTCCGGGACCTGCGCGGAGCGAGGGAAACCGCGCGGCAGCGGGCCGAAGACGAACGCGACCGCGCCGCGGCAGCGCTGCACGAAGCGGGAACGCCCGCGGCAGCTGTCACTGCCTGGCTCGGCCGGCGCGGCCTTCCGGCGGCAGGCAACGGCCAGCTGCTCGACCTTGCCCTGCGGTGCGCGAGTGTCTGGTCCGCACTGCCGCAGCCTGACAGCGGGCGCGTGCTGCTCGCCGTGCTCGCGGCGGCAGCGCTGAACGACCCGCACGCGCTGGACCGGGGCAGTGCCACGGCCACGGCGGTACTGCGGCTGCTCGGTCACGACCTGCCGGATTCAGCGGAAGCATGGCGGATGGCGTGGGAGGAACACGGAATTGACTGCGACCCGGTGTCGTCTCGTGTCCTCGTGCTCAACCTGCCGCTCGACGGCGACGCGCCATGCGCGCGGCTCGCGCAGGCAGCAGGACCCGAACCGCTGTGGCTGACGCTCCGCTCCCTCACCGGTTCGTTCCGGATGGCAGTGCCCGCCTCGGACGTATACGTATGCGAGAACCCTTCAGTGCTCATCGCCGCGGCCGATCAGCTCGGCAAGTCTTCTCGTCCGCTTGTCTGCACAAACGGGCGTCCCTCGGCCGCCGCGCTCCGCCTGCTCACTGGCCTCGCCGAAAGCGGGACGTCAATCCACGTTCGTGCCGATGATGACAGCGCCGGCCAGGCGATAGTCGCGACCGTGCGCAGGGCGATCCCCGACGCGAAACTCTGGCGCTTCGAGGCCCGGCCTCCCGGCCCGCCACGCTACGAGGAACAGGACCTGCCCCTCCTCCTGCAGGACCTGCGCCGCAACAGCACCTGACAGCATCCGGTGAAGGCCGGCCGGGCAAGAGCCGCCCAGGACCACGATCATGAGGTATCGTTGGTATCTAAGATAGGTGTTCAGGATATTCATTATCACTTCAAGGGGTGCCGAGATGGCGATGGTGAAGACACCAGTCGAGATCGACTCCGAGGCCCTAGCATTGGCTGCCGAGGTCCTGGGGACGAAGACGAAGAAGGACACGGTCAACGCCGCGCTCCGCGAGGTCGGACAGCGCCTGGACCGGCTGCGCGCGCTGGCGCGCCTGCGCGAGATGGCCGACCAGGGAGACTTCGACGAGTTCGTCGGGAACAAGGCCGCCTACCGCCGATGAGCCCGGCACTGTACCTGGCCGATACCTCTGGCCTGTTCCGCCTCCTTCAGGCCAAGACCGGGGAAGCCTGGGACGAACAGCTAGCCGCAGGCGTCATCGCAACCTGTCCCGTAGTAGAGCTTGAGTTCCTGTACTCGGCACGCTCCCTAGCCGACCGACTGGAGAAGCAGCGCCTCTTCCAGCGGCTGTTCACCTGGGTGCCGATGCCCGACGACGCCTACGCGCGCGCCAGCGAGATCCAGCAGCGACTCACCGAGACGGGCCACCACCGCTCCGCCGGACCAGTGGACCTCCTCATCAGCGTGACAGCCGAACGGCACCGACTCACGATCCTCACCGACGACCGCGACTTCCTCACCGTGGCCGCGGTCACAGGCCAGCCGGTTCGCCTCGTCACCGGCGCGAACTGATCACGCGCCGCCCCGCCCCGGTCCTGCACGGCCTGCCCCAGCCGCGCACCGCTGCCCACGTCGCCCGGACGAAGAAGCCCGACAGCGATGGTTCGCCATTCATGAACGCATGTCCTGAACGGGCAGACGACGGCATGGCTGGCCCTGCGGCTAGCGGCACCTCAGACGGCAACCCTGTGCCCCACCCCCGGCAGGACAGCCCATGACACGGCATACGAATCGCTATAACTACAGTTCAGGGCTATCGAACGGCCAACCCAGTCACAGCCCGGCCGATGATCATCCGCTGGATTTCCGACGTGCCCTCGAAGATGGTGAAGATCGTGGACTAAGCGACAGTTTCCGCAGGTCAGCGGCCTGCATGACCCCGTGGTATCAGCACGGATTCAGCACCGGCTGTTCGAGGGTGGCGACGGTTCCCCGACGGCCCCGCGGACGCTCCCGAACACGATCCGAACGCGAGCCACGAAGGCACCGCGGACTGCTGTCGGCGGCCGTACTCAGCACAGCTACGTCTGAGGTACATCTGTGCGCTGACCTGCGATTACTCGGCCTGCAGAGAGGCTTGCGGCTGCGACAGCACGACCGGAAAGCACCGCCAGGACCGGCACGTGCGGGCCGCGTCCGGCAACCGGGCCCGAACCGGCCGTCGTGATGCCGCGCGTACGGGCGGGTGTCAGAGAAACCGCGAGACAGACCCGGAGCCGGTGAAGATGTCGGTTCGGCCGCCTACTTGTCGGGGCCCGGTTCGGATCGCTGTGGTCCTGGTCGTGTTTGCGAAGCGGCACCATTCAGGATCGATGAGTTTGGGGCAGGATCGCGGTCTCAGCGTCTGCGGCGAGGGCCCAGCCGCGACAAACGTCCAGGAGGAAAGCGACATGGCCAGGCTGATCTATTCGGCGATCGCGTCGCTCGACGGGTACGTCGAGGACGAGCAGGGCAAATTCGACTGGGCGGCGCCGGATGAGGAGGTGCATGCGTTCGTCAACGACCTCGAGCGGCCCGTCGGCACCCATCTGTACGGGCGGCGCATGTACGAGACCATGGTCTACTGGGAGACCTGTGGCGATCAGGCGGTGGTGGCCCGGGACTTCGCGGAGATCTGGCGGGCGGCCGAGAAGGTTGTCTACTCCCGGACGCTTCAGACGGTGTCCAGCGAGAGGACCCGAATCGAGTGCGAGTTCGACGCCGCGGCGATCAGGCGGCTGAAGGAGAGTTCGCGATCCGACATCACGATCGGCGGGGCGGAGCTCGCCGGCCAAGCGACCGCTGCGGGCCTCGTCGACGAGTGCCACTTGTTCCTCAACCCGATCCTCGTCGGCGGCGGCAAGCGCGCATTGCCAGACCAGGTGCACGCTCGGCTTCAGCTCCTGGATGAGCGCCGATTCAGGAACGGCGTCGTCCACCTCCACTACCACGTCACTGTCTGACCCACACACCATGAACGACCACGAGACGGAGGATGCAC
>Ga0302180_10003561_pt1 | contig 11691 bp, 13 predicted proteins | sample I_Palsa_E3_2_FD_200575 | JGI IMG/M metagenome (GOLD analysis project Ga0302180, IMG submission 200575) | Peat permafrost microbial communities from Stordalen Mire near Abisko, Sweden - I_Palsa_E3_2 | ecosystem: Environmental > Terrestrial > Soil > Palsa > Peat permafrost | place: Sweden... | reverse complement strand
ATTCGCGTCAGCAATCAGTCCGTCGAGCATTGCCATGCCGCGCTCCAGCGTCCGATCGAAAGTCTCTTCCTCGGCGCGCAGCGTCTGCTGGATGCGCGTGATGTTGTCGCGCAGTTCGGGATAGCCGGACGCGAGCGATCGCACGACGGCAGGAACGAGCTCGGTGAGAAACCCGTTCGGATAACCGAGCAGCTTGCCGTTACGAATTGCGCGACGAACCAAAAAGCGCAGCACGTAGCCGCGATCCGTGTTCGACGGATAGATGCCGTCGTTGATCAGGAACGTCACGGCGCGCGCATGGTCGGCGATGATATTCTGCCGCTCGCGCTGCTCTTGAACATGCATCCCGGGATTCGCGACCGGCGGCTGCACGTCGATGATGTCGGTGAAGAGGTCGGTCTCGTACATCGAAGCCTTGCCGTTGCAGACGGCGAGCATGCGTTCGAGGCCCGCGCCGGTGTCGATCGATTTCTTCGGGAGTTCAGTTAGCGTGCTGTCGGCCCCGCGATTATACTGCTGGAAGACAACGTTCCAAATCTCGACGAAGCGACTACCGCGATTGGGCCCGGTGTCGTCAGGGCCGCTCGCGTATTGCTCGCCGGTATCGTAAAAAATTTCGGTGCACGGTCCGCACGGGCCGGTCGGACCCATCGTCCAGAAGTTGTCTTCGCCAAAGCGTGTGATGCGCGAGGCGTCGAGCCCGACTTCGTCGCGCCAGATCTGCGCCGCTTCGTCGTCGTCCGTGTGGACGGTGACGTACAGACGCGACGGCTCGAGCTTGAGCACCTTGGTGACAAACTCCCATGCAAACGCAATTGCTTCGCGCTTGTAGTAGTCGCCGAAGCTGAAGTTGCCCAGCATCTCGAGGAACGTGCCGTGGCGTCCAGTGCGCCCGACGTTCTCGATGTCGCTCTTTGCGCCCGCGACGCGCAGGCAGCGTTGCACCGTGACCGCGCGCGGCGCGGGCGCCGGCTGATCGCCGAGAAACACGGGGACGAACTGCTCCATGCCCGCGATGGTAAAGAGCGTGGTGCTCATTTCATCGGGGATGAGGCTGGCCGAGGGCATCAACTTGTGCTGCTTGGCGACGAAGAAGTCGATCCAAGCCTGGCGGAGTTCTTGGCTTTTCATGGGTTCAATGACGAATGATAGCAGAGAGGGCTCTCGGCCTCCTACTGGAGTCTAAGCACCCGAAGGGTGCGACTTTAGACCGCAGAGCTTTAGCTCTGAGGGATAAAGTCTAGTCCCCCAAGGCGGCGCGGAGCTTCTCCAGCGCCTTGGCCTGCAGGCGCGAGACGTGCATCTGCGAGACGTTCAGACGTTTGGCAATCTCGGTCTGCGAGACCGATTCGTAAAAGCGCAGATAGATGATCACCCTCTCGCGGCCGGAGAGGACGTGGAAGGCCCGCTCGAGATTTGCGCGGTCTTCGAGGAGCTCAAGGCCCGCGTCGGTGACGCCGACCGTGTCGGCCAGCTTCTGCGAGCGTTTGTCACCCTCACCCATCACCTCAGAGTCGAGCGAGAGCAGATTGTAGGCCTGACCGAGTTCCTGCGCTTCGAGAATGTCTTCTTCGTTCGCCCCAAGCTGTTTGGCCAGCTCGGCGACGGTTGGACTGCGGCCCAGCTCCACCGACATTTTCTCATTCGCGCGATTGACCGCGAGGTTGAGTTCTTGAAGGCGGCGCGGGACTTTCACGGCCCAGCCCTTGTCACGGAAATAGCGCTTGATCTCGCCGACGATCGTCGGCGTCGCATACGTCGTGAACTCCACACCGCGATCGCGTTCGAAGCGGTCGATCGCTTTGAGCAGGCCAACGGTGCCGACTTGCACCAAATCGTCGAGCGGTTCACCGCGGTTTGCAAACTTGAGTGCAAGGAAGCGCACGAGGTTCAGATGGGCAACAACCAACTCGTTGCGCAGTGTCTCGTAGTCGCGCTCGTGAACGGTCGGCGACTGCTCGTGCCGGACACGTGCGTGTGCAAAAAGCGCAAACAACTCGCGCGTCCGCTCTCGCACAGAGCGCACGTCGCCGCTTTGATGTTGCACCTTAGACCTCGAGCCGCTTGACCATAACCAATAGCGTACCTTGATCGGGATGGACGTCGTAGTCCACCTCGTCCATCAGCGAACGAATCAAAAATACGCCCAAGCCGCCGACGCGCTCGTCGTTGAGTTCCCGAGAACGAATGTGCTCGGGGTGCGTGCCCCGACCGTAATCGCGCACGCTCAAGCGCAGACCGCCGCTGGCTGCTTCGCACTTGATCTCGATGTACGGGCTTCCGTGCGCATGCTGAATGGCGTTAGTGCACGCCTCGGCAACAGCGAGTTTTATGTCTTCGATCTCGTCGATCGAAAAATTCAAACGGCTAGCAACGGCCGCAACCGACAGGCGCGCCAATGCGACCCATTCCGCCTTACACGGAATCCGAAGATCGACGACATCGACTTCGACTTCGTCGGTCGTCGGCAGGGGCTGATTCACACCAGCGCCTTCATGGCTGCATCCTCATTTTCGAAGATGCCGAAGATCTTGACCAAGCCGGTGATGTCAAAAATCTTGCGAATCTGCGGATTGGTGCAAACCAAGTTTACCGATCCGCCGTGCTCGCGCACCCGCTTGAGACCACCGATGAGTACGCCAAGACCGGTCGAGTCGATATACCGGACCTTTTCGAGATCGATCACGAGATTGTAGACGCCGCGATCGATGAGGTCCCCGATCGCATCCTTCACTTTCGGCGACGTGTAGACGTCGATCTCGCCGCTCAGTTCGACGATGTAGCAGTCGCCTTGCGCCTCGCGCACGTTTACTTTGATATCCAACGTCGTCCTCTCCATTATTGCTGATCGGCCGCGTCACCCATGGTGGCGCGTGCATTGTCGACAATCGTGCGACCGCGTTCGTAAAGATCGGCAGCGCTGTCTTGCCACTGCGAGGCCACATCCCCGAATCGGCCGCGCAGATCGCCCGAGGCGTCTATCGCCAGGTTACCCGCTTCACGTGCTTTCCCAACCAAGAGATCGCGCGTTTCCTCTTGAGTCAAAAGCACGGCGACTGCACCCCCCGCGATCGCCCCGAGGACGAACCCGGCGAAGAACCCGCCGCCGCTGTTCTCGTTGCTCATGCCAGTCCTTCCTTACGACCCGTCGCTGGATGTTCTTCCCGTCACGATGCGCCGCAAACCAGCGCTTACCCCCGAAATTGTCGCGCCGACATTCACGATCGCGGGAGCAAGCGCTCCCTTGATAAGGTCAGCAGTGTCGGAGACCGATGCAGCGACGCCCTCCAGGGAGCCGACCACGCCGCCCAGGCGGGCCAGCGTTTGATCGGCGGTGTCGGCGATGCCGCCGACGTGGTCGAGGGTCTCGCCGATCGGCTTGCCCAGATTTTCGATCTGTCCGTCAAGCACGGCCAGCGTCATGTCGACGCGGCCGAGCGTGCGCGCAAGCGCAATACCCGCGATGAAGACGCCGACACCTACGAGCAACACGCCCAGGCCAACGCCGACGTCCAAGACGATGATCCAGTCTACTGTGGTCACGATGCTCTCCCTTGTAATTCCGCCGTGATACGAGGCACGAGTTCCAGAACCCGGTCGATCTCTTCCTCGGTCGTCGCCTCTCCGAGCGAAAACCGGATCACGCCTTGATGCCAGCGCGGATCGATGTTGAGCGCCGCGATGACGTGGCTGGGTTCGAGCGCACCCGAGGTGCAGGCGCTTCCGGCCGAAACCGCAATGCCCTCCAAATCAAAGCGCATGAGCAGCGCTTCCGAATCGATGCCCGCAAACGAGATGTTGCTGTTGTTCGGTAAACGCGGTGCGTCTGCGCCGTTGATCCGAATCTCGCCGGCGCGCGAGCGAATGCCCGCTTCAAGACGGTCGCGCAACGCGCCGACACGCGCGGCGCGTTCACTTTGGACGGCTACCGCGCGTTCCAGCGCAGCCGCGAGCCCAACGATACCTGCTACGTTCTCGGTGCCTGAACGGCGCCCAAACTCTTGTCCGCCGCCGTGAACCAGCGGCGCGAGGGCGAGGCCGTCGCGAACATAGAGCACACCGACGCCTTTGGGACCGTAGAATTTATGCGCGGAAAGCGAGAGCAAATCTACGCCGAGTTCGCGCGGCCGCACGTCGATCAGTCCCGCGCCTTGCACAGCATCGGTGTGGAAGATGACGCCGTGCTCGCGCGCTATGGCAGCCAGCTGCGCGATCGGCTGTATCACACCGATCTCGTTGTTGGCGTACATCACGCTGGCAAGCACCGTGTCACTTCGTAACGCCTTCGCGAAGACCGCCGGATCGATCAGCCCGCGTTCATCCACGTCGAGCAACGTGACCTCGAAGCCCTCGTCACGCAGCGCGTCGAGCGCATGCAAGATTGCGTGATGCTCGATCCGCGTCGAGACAATGTGATGCCCGCGCGCGTGCGCGGCGCGGGCCGAGGCGAGAATCGCCTGGTTGTCGGCCTCTGAGCCGCTGCCGACGAACGTGATCTCCTTGCGCGCGACCCCCAGCGCCGCCGCGACACGGTCGCGGGCCACGTCCAGGCCGGCGCGCGCGCGCCGGCCTTCGGCGTGGAGCGAGCTCGGATTGTGACCCGCCTCGATGAAGTAGGGGAGCATCTCGGCCAGGACGTCCGGGTGGACAGCCGTCGTGGCGGCGTGGTCGAGGTAAATGCGGGTTTTCATCCGATTCTCAGATCGATCTCAGAGCCTTGCCGTACGATAACTCGTGTGCGAAGCTCCATTGCACACTCCGAGAAGTAGCAACGGGAACGCGGCCCGGGGGTCACCCCCCGGGTCGTTATTTTTTGCGTCGCTGGCTCAAGGCGCATCGTTCTCACCGGGCTCATAGTAGCGCCGATCGCGCAGATTCTCGGGCAGATTCTCTTGTTTGATCGAGTAATCGTCGTGCGCGTAGTGATAATCGCGCCCGTAGCCGAGTCCCTTCATCAAACCCGTTGGCGCATTGCGCAGATGCAGCGGCACGGGATCGTTACGCGTCTCCTGCACGTCGCGCATCGCCCCTGAATAGGCCCGCCCGACGCTGTTGCTCTTCTTGGCCCGCGCAAGGTAGAGCGTGGCGTGCGCGAGAGGATAAAAGCCCTCAGGCATTCCGATGAAGTGCACGGCTTGCTGCGCTGCGATCGCAACCTGGATGCCTTGCGGGTCCGCAAGCCCAACATCCTCGGATGCCAAAATCACCAAGCGGCGCGCGATGAAAAGCGGATCCTCGCCACCGTCGATCATCCGCGCAAGCCAATAGACGGCAGCATCCGGATCGCTCGCCCGCATGCTCTTGATGAACGCGCTGATGATATCGTAATGCTGCTCGCCGCCCTTGTCGTAGGTCGAGCCGCGTTTCTGCAACGCCTCGAGCACTAAAGCACGATCGATGCGCTTCGTCGCGTTGCTTTGCGGCGCGCTCGACGCGGCAAACTCGAGCGCGGAAAGCGCGGTGCGCGCATCGCCGTTCGCGTAACCGATCAGCGTTTCGCGCGCATCCGGTTCGAGCTCGATCGACTCTGCACCCAGGCCGCGCTGCGTATCGTTCAGCGCGCGATCGACGATCGTCGCCACATCCGCGTCGGAGAGCGGGTGCAGCACGAAGACGCGCGAGCGCGAGAGGAGAGCCGAATTGACCTCGAACGACGGGTTCTCGGTGGTCGCACCGATCATCGTCACCGTTCCATCCTCGACGTAGGGAAGAATTGCGTCTTGCTGGCCCTTGTTGAAGCGGTGAATTTCATCGATGAAGAGCACGGTGCGACCGGCGACGCGCCGGCGCGCCTGCGCTTCCGCGACGACGCGGCGCAGATCGGCAACGCCGGCACTTACGGCCGAAAGTTTTTCGAAGTGTGCGCCGGTCGAGCGCGCGACGATCTCGCCGAGCGTCGTTTTTCCGGTGCCGGGCGGACCCCACAGAATCATCGATGGGACGCGATCGCTCTCGATTGCGCGGCGCAGCGCGCGCCCTTCGCCGACGATGTCGCCTTGACCGACAAACTCTTCGAGCGAGCGCGGACGCATGCGCGCCGCGAGCGGCGCATCCGGCTCGCCGAAGAGCGAGTTCATGATTAGTGCGGTGAGGGGGTCGGCGCGGGCGTGCCGCCCTTGTGGCGCTGCAGCGGGTTGGGAACATGGATTGGCCGCGGCGTCGCGACGTGCGTATTCACTTCGCTCGGGAATTGCATGACGACATCGCCTTCGGCGTGCGCTTGACCCGAGATTGTATTGTAGAGCACGTGGTTGGCGACCATGTTCCGTTCGCCTTGGACGATCTTCACGTTACCGGTCAGGTCCAAATCGTGCGTGGAATCATTGAGCACACCGTTGGCCGCATTCACCGTGGTATCGGCTTGGACGTAGTGGACGTTGCCGGTCGCGGTGTACACTTTGCCCGCGCCGTCGATATGCACCTGATCGGCGGTCAGGGTCGACGGTCCGCGCGATTTTGCGGGCTTCGTGCTCGAAAGGCCGGAAAAATTTCCTTCGGTGTCGTGCATGACCACGTGGCCGTAGAGCGTGGCGGCTTTGGATTTATAATTTCCGCTGGCGCGATCGGCGGTGATGTCGCCGCCCCCGCGGGTCATCGTCAGCTGCTGCGGCGTGCTAAAGTCGCCCGACTTGAAGTTGACGTCGAGCAGCGCAGCATGCACGGTCCATACGCCGACTTTGAAGGTGTCCGGCCCGGCACTCGCGCTTGGGCTTGGGCTTGGACTCGGACGCGGGCTTGGACTGGGACTGGGCGTTGCCGCGATCAACGCAACGACGACGATCAAAGCGATCGTAAGACGATTCATGATTGCGAACGCACTTTCACGGTTGGACGCTCGATCGGCCCGAGGAGTTCCGCGAGACGTTCGTAGCTCACCGCACCTTCGCGCACGAGCCGGGCATGTCGGCCTGTTAAATCCACGATGGTTGATTCGCGGTCGTAGCGCGTTGGTCCATTCTCGACGGTGAGATCTGCGGGCGTTTGCGTGCTTGCCACGCTCGTTGCCGCAAGCGGCCCAACGCGTTCCAAGATTGCGCGCGTAAGGGCCTCGTCAGGCACGCGCAATCCGACCGTCATGTACCCCGCGGTGACATCGTCGCCCAGGAACGAAGGCCGGCGAACGATCAGCGTAACGGGTCCGGGCAGCAGCCGTTTCGAGGCCAGGATCGCAAGCGGATTCTCCGGTGCGTATTCCAAGAATTCGGCCGGCGAGGCAACCAGGAGCGAGAGCGGCTTGTGATCCGGGTGCGCCTTGATTGCATAGATCCGATCCACAGCTTGGCTGCGATAGGGATCGCAAGCCAAACAGTAGCTCGTATCGTTCGGGATAACGATGGTGCCGCCGGCAAAGATCACGCGCGCGCTCGCTTCAACGACCCGCTCGCGCGGCTCGACGCGCGCGTCGAGGATCATCATTTCAGACGTGGATGCTCATTCCGGTGCCGATCGCGACGCACGAAAGCGGATCGTCGGCGACGATTGCCGGCACGCCGGTCACTTCGGAGAGCAATTTGTCGAGGCCGCGCAGCAGTGCGCCCCCGCCCGTGAGAATCACGCCGCGATCGATGATGTCGGCGGCCAGTTCGGGCGGCGTTTTCTCGAGCACGGCCTTGACCGCTTCGACGATCGCACCGACCGGCTCGGAGAGCGCTTCGCGGATTTCCTCGCTCGTGATCTTCACCGTCTTTGGCAGGCCATTGATCAAATCGCGGCCGCGAATCTCCATCGCCAGCTCTTGTTCGAGTTTGTAGGCCGAGCCAATCTTGATCTTGATCTCTTCGGCGGTGCGCTCGCCGATCATCAGGTTATAGACGCGGCGAATGTAGCGCACGATCGCATCGTCGAGCTTGTTGCCCGCCACGCGCAGCGACTGCGAAACGACGACGCCTCCCAGCGAAATCACCGCAACGTCGGTCGTGCCGCCGCCGATATCGACAACCATCGACCCCGACGGACCGTCGATCGGCAGCCCGGCGCCGATTGCGGCCGCCATTGGTTCTTCGATGATGTCGACGCTACGCGCACCGGCAAGTTTGGCTGCGTCCTTGACCGCGCGTTCCTCGACGCTCGTGATCTCGGCCGGCACGCAGATAATCACGCGTGGCTTCGGTTTGACGATGGTGGACCACCACGAGCGGTCTTTCATCACTTTCTTGATGAAGTACGAGAGCATTGCCTCGGTCACTTCGAAATCGGCAATAACGCCATCACGCAGTGGACGAATCGCTTGAATGTGCGCCGGCGTCTTGCCGAGCATCTGACGGGCCTCCTCACCGACGGCGAGGATTTTCCCGGTGTTCATGTCTTTTGCGACGACGGAAGGCTCGCGCAAAACGATGCCCTTGCCCTTGACATGCACGAGCACGTTGGCCGTGCCAAGATCGATGCCGATATCCAAACGAGTAACTCCAGAAATCTATTGGTGAGAGGGGGTGAGGATGATCATCCGGCCGCAGTACTCACGCGCGGATACTCGCGCGTTTCGAAAATCCCGGCCGGCTCGACGAGCGGCGTGATGCCGCTGCTGCGTTGCACTTGGCCGCCGAGCGCGGAGAGCAATTCTTCCAACCGTTCGTAGCCGCGGTCAATATATTCCAAGCCGATGATCTCGGTTTCGCCGGCCGCGGCAAGACCGGCGATCACGAGCGCTGCGCCCGCACGAATGTCGGGCGCTTCGACCGGCGCACCGGAAAGCTGCGCTGCGCCCTTGACGACGGCCGTGTTGCTTTCCATCGACACACGTACGTCGGCGCCCATGCGCGCAAGTTCGTTCACGTACGAAAAGCGCGCGTTGAAGATCGACTCCTCGACCACGCTGGTTCCCGGAACGGTCGTAAGAAATGAGACCATTTGCGGCTGAAGGTCGGTCGGAAAACCCGGATATGGCGCAGTGAGAATCTCGGTGCCGCCGGTGATCATGCTTCCGTCGACGCGAATCCAGTCTTCGCCGTAGGTGATATCGACGCCGCATTCTTGCAGCTTCAACATGAAAGCTTCGAGATGTTCGGGACGGCAGCCGGTGACGGTGACGTCGCCGCGCGTGACGGCGCCGCCGAGCAACAGCGTGCCGGTCACGATGCGATCGGGAATGATCTCGTATTCACCGCCGGTGAGTTCTTTCACGCCCTCGATCGTCAGCGTGTCGCCCGCAAGGCCGGAGACCTTTGCGCCCATCGCGTTCAAGAAGTTGCCGACGTCGACGACTTCGGGTTCCATCGCCGCGTTCTTGATGACCGTGGTGCCTTGTGCGAGCACGGCAGCGAGCATTGCATTTTTCGTCGCGCCGACGCTGGGCATACGAAACTCGATTGTCGCACCTTGCAAACGCTTGCGCTTGCTCTCGGCGATCAGGTAGCCGTGGGCACTGCGCACTTCGCAGCCGAGCGCGACAAAGGCTTGCTCGTGCATGTCCGTCGCACGCGTGCCGAGCACGCAGCCGCCGGGAAGCGGAACTTCGGCTTTTCCGAAGCGGCCGAGGAGCGGACCGACGATATCGAACGACGCGGCAAGCTTGCGCACCAAGGTGTAAGGCGCGCGATACGCCGCAACGTTGCTCGCATCGACGGTGACGGTGTTATCGCCTTCGTAACGGATGCGCGCACCAAGTGCTTCGAGCAGCGACCACATCACCGAGACGTCGGTGATGCGCGGAACGCGATGCAGCGTCACTTTGCCCTTGCAAAGAATGGCGGCAGCCATAATCGGCAACGCCGCGTTCTTCGCGCCGTGCGTTGCGACCGAGCCCTCCAAACGGACGCCACCACGCACCCGCAGCGTGGTCTCCAAACGATCGAGCATTGCCGTAGCATTTCGCTAGGGCGAGCTAATGTCCGGTAAGGCGCAGTTTGGCGTAGGCGAAATCGACCGCGGCCTGGTCGGTCGCACGTGCCAGCTCATCGCGGGTCTTGGCGACGTCGACATCATCGAAGCGGACGGCCTCATCGACCAGGACGGTGACTCGATCGGGAAGCGCTTGCATGAAGCCTTCACGGGTCGCAAGGTCCAGCCGCTGCGTTTTCCCCTCGACGACCACGTTGGCGCGGACCACGCCCGGCTTCAGGGCAGCGAGAAACGGCGCGTGCTGGGGCAGGATGCCCTCTTCACCCTCGGTCGTCACCGCAATGACCAGCTCGGCGTCGCCATCGAAGACGACCTTCGTGGGCGTGATGAGCTTGAACGGGACGGTGCTTGCCATCGCCTAAACGGCCGCGCCGAGCTTTTCGGCGGCTTCGCGGACCTCGTCGATCCCGCCCTTATAAAAGAATGCCTGCTCCGGCAGATTGTCCACCTTGCCGTCGAGGATCTCGCGGAACGACGCGATCGTATCCTGGATCTTGACGTACTTCCCGGGCGTTCCGGTGAACTGTTCGGCGACGAAGAACGGCTGCGAGAACATGCGTTGCATGCGCCGCGCGCGGCCGACTGCGATCTTGTCATCTTCCGAAAGCTCTTCGATGCCCAGAATTGCGATGATGTCCTGGAGGTCTCTGTAGCGCTGCAGTGTCTCTTGGACGCCGCGCGCCACCGCATAGTGCTCATCGCCCACGATCTGGGGATCGAGAATGCGGGACGTCGAGGCGAGCGGATCGACCGCCGGATAGATGCCGAGTTCCGAGATCGGCCGCGAGAGCGCGGTCGTCGCATCCAAATGTGCGAACGTCACGGCGACGGCCGGATCGGTGTAATCGTCGGCGGGCACGTACACCGCTTGTACCGACGTGATCGAGCCCTTGTTGGTCGAGGTGATCCGTTCTTCGAGCGCGCCCATATCGGTCGAGAGCGTCGGCTGGTAACCGACCGCCGAGGGCATGCGGCCCATCAGTGCGGAGACTTCCGAACCTGCCTGCAGATACCGAAAGATGTTATCCATAAAGAGCAACACGTCGGCGCCGGCTTCATCGCGGAAATACTCGGCCATGGTGACACCGGTCTGTGCGACGCGGAAGCGGACGCCCGGCGGCTCGTCCATCTGACCGAACACCAGCGTGGTTTGCGCGAGCACGCCCGACTCTTTCATTTCGATCCAAAGATCGTTGCCTTCACGCGTGCGTTCGCCGACGCCGGTAAAGACGGAAAAGCCCTTATGCACGCTCGCGATGTTACGAATTAATTCTTGAATCAAAACCGTCTTGCCGACGCCTGCGCCGCCAAAGAGGCCGACCTTGCCACCGCGCGTGTACGGCGCCATCAAGTCGATGACTTTGATGCCGGTCTCGAACAGTTTCGGCGTCGGGTCCTGATCTTTGAACTCCGGCGCCGGCCGATGGATCGGCCAGAACGCCGCCGCCTTGACGGGTTCGTCCGAATCAATCGTCTTGCCCAGCACGTTGAAGATGCGGCCGAGGGTGCCTTCGCCAACCGGAACGGTGATCGGGCCGCCCGTGTTCGTGACCGCGTCGCCGCGGCGCAAACCATCGGTCGATCCCAGCGCCAGACAACGCACTTGATTGTTCCCGAGTTCGTCCTGCACTTCGAGCACGAGATCGCGCGTCTGCATGGCCGTTCCGCCGAGCTCGACCCCGGAGGTTGACGCGTGCCCGTTGCTTCCTGCCTGCGAATCCTCGTTCACGCGAACCGTGAGGGCTTCGTTGATCTTGGGCAGCGTCTCAGCCGTGAATTCGATATCGACGACGTTGCCGAGCACTTGCACGACTTTACCGGTGGCAGCCATTTTTTATCCTTTTACCAGGG
>Ga0302180_10003557_pt1 | contig 11702 bp, 13 predicted proteins | sample I_Palsa_E3_2_FD_200575 | JGI IMG/M metagenome (GOLD analysis project Ga0302180, IMG submission 200575) | Peat permafrost microbial communities from Stordalen Mire near Abisko, Sweden - I_Palsa_E3_2 | ecosystem: Environmental > Terrestrial > Soil > Palsa > Peat permafrost | place: Sweden... | reverse complement strand
CGCGCTTCGCGAGATCATGCCCGGTCGACTGAAAAACACCATCGCTGCTGTCGAATCCATGCCGGCTGACAAATTCAGTTACACGCCGTCTCCGGATCAGGTGACATTTGGACACCTCGTAGCCCACATGGTCGAGGCGAATTATTTGCTGTGTGGCAAGGCTGCCGACGTCCCTGCTCCCAAGGTCGATGCAGTCAAAGAAACGGATCCCAAAGATAAGCTCGTCGCCGCGCTCAAGGCCTCGTTCGATTTTTGCTCTGACGCTATAACCAAAATGGACGATTCAAAATTGGGGGAAGTAACCGAGGGCGGGCCCGGCGGTCAGAAAGTCTCTCGCGCCAGATTTGCTCTGGGCGTCGCCAGTAATTGGGCCGATCACTACGCCGAAGCTGCCATGTACCTGCGCCAGAACGGCATATTGCCGCCGACCGCAAAGAAGTGAACCCGTTGGCGAATCGGTTCATGGGGCACTCACTACGTCTTGCACCACCTTCTGCCGGTCAACGCCGTTTCGGCTGCCGGAAAACGTGCATGGTCGGATATGAAGGACTGTTCCTGCGCGTAGTCGCGCACCGGGGTCGGGTCATAGTTCGGCCAGCGAGGTTCGGCCAGCGAGGTTCGGCCAGCGAGCGTCGAGGTTGCCTTGGTGCAAGTGGGCCAGGCGCTGTCCGGACCCGGCTGGGATACGGTCCGGCTGGAGCGCCTGAGCCAGTCGGTACCGCGCCAAAGGTCATCCACCCTGCCGAAAGCGCCGGGAGGGCAACCCAGGTTGTAGTGCCCGGGTGTAATTTGGTTTCGACGCTCGCTCATCACAGGCCACAGCTTCATCCAGTTGTTTCATCCAGGGCCTGCAGGATGTTCCCCTCGCTGTGGTCGAGGGCTAAATGTCACTCGGCTAACGAATGAGGGCTTCCAACTCTTCTTCCCCAATCACACTGACGCCCAACCCGCGAGCCTTGTCCAGCTTCGATCCCGCGTCGTTGCCAGCCACGACATAATCAGTCTTTTTGCTGACCGAACCCGAGACGCGCCCACCCGCATCTTCAATCATCTTCTTCGCTTCGTCTCGCGTGTGGCGTGTCAGCGTACCCGTGAGCACAAAAGTCTTCCCCACCAGCTTCGTGCCTTTTTCTTTTTTTTGTCCGGTAAAAGTTAATCCCGCTTTGCGCAGGTCATTCACCAGCTTGCGATTGTGTTCCTCGGCGAAGAATTCCGCGATGCTCTCGGCGATCCGGGGACCAACTTCGTTCACTTCCTCAAGTTCTTCGGTACCCGCGCCCATGATCGCATCGAGCGAGCCGAAGTGTTCTGCCAGAAACTGCGCCGTGCGCTCCCCCACAAACCTGATTCCCAGCCCATCAATCACTCGCTCGAGCGGCAGGCTCCTGGAGGCCTTAATTTCGGCAAGCACATTCTCTGCTGACTTATCACCCATGCGTTCCAGTTGCAGGAGGTCGTCTTTGGTCAGCCGGTAAAGATCGGCAACATTTCTTACGAGGCCGCGTTCCGTAAGCTGATTGACCAGCGCTTCGCCAAGCCCATCGATGTCCATTATGTGACGCGAGGCAAAGTGGAGAATTGTCCCCTGCAACTTCGCCGGACAGTTCGCATTCACACATCGGTGATCCGCCTCGCCCGGGGTACGCACCACGTTGCCGCCGCATACGGGGCAATGCTCGGGCATTTCAAACTGTTTGTGACCACGGGGATGCTCACCGTCGTCGACAACCTTTACGACCTTCGGGATCACATCGCCTCCACGTTCCACCTCAACCCAATCGCCGATTCTTGCTCCCAGCCGCTCGATCTCATCCAGGTTGTGGAGCGTTGCCCGCGAAACGGTCGTGCCGCCGATCGGGACCGGCTTCAACCATGCAACCGGAGTTAATTTACCGGTGCGGCCAACTTGAGGAACGACATTTTCAATCTGTGTGACTGCTCCGCGCGCCGCGTACTTGAAGGCAATCGCCCACCGCGGCACTTTGCCGGTGAAACCAAGTTCCCGCTGCCACGCAGTCAGGTCGACCTTAACGACGATCCCATCAATCTCGTAGGGCAATGATTCGCGCTTGGCCTCCCAGCTTTGAATAAACTTCCAAACCTCTTCCAGATTTTTTGCCAGCTCGCGATTGGGATTCACCTTGAATCCCGCGGCTTCGAGCGTATCCATGGTCTTCGATTGTCGGTCGAGAAGAGTTTGCCCCTCCCGCAACAGCACGTAGGCGAAAAAGTCCATTCGGCGTTGCGCCGTGATCGACGGTTCCAGTTGCCGCACCGTTCCGGCGGTAAAATTTCGCGGGTTCGCAAACACGGGCAGCCCCTGCCGTTTGCGTTCTTCGTTCAGTTTGCGGAAGGCGGCGATCGGCATGAGCATCTCGCCACGTACTTCAAAATCGTCTGGCATGCCCGCTTTTTTCAACCTGTCCTTCGCAATCACCAGCGGAATGGAGCGCACCGTCCGCACGTTGGCAGTTACGTCTTCCCCTACGCTGCCATCTCCGCGCGTGATGCCGCGTTCGAGACGTCCGTCGCTGTATCGCAGCGCCAGCGACATCCCGTCGAGCTTCAATTCACACATGTATTCGAGATCGGTACGCCCGCTCAGCTCACGCACCCGCCGTTCCCAGTCGCGCAGTTCTTCTTCACTGTAAGCGTTATCGAGGGAGAGCATTGGGGAAGAGTGCTTGGCTTTTACAAATCCTTCGCGCGGCTTGCCTCCCACTCGTTGGGTGGGAGAATCGGGCACGATGAGTTCCGGATGCCCGGCCTCGAGACTCTTGAGCTCGTTCATCAGCTTGTCGAAATCGGCGTCCGAAATTTCCGGATCGTCGAGCACGTAATAGCGATACTCGTGATGCCGTATTTTTTCGCGCAGCGCTTCGATTTTCTTCTCGGGGGCGGAACTGGACATGACTGGGGAATTATAGTGCGGAGGTGCTCAACCGGGCAGAAGCCACTACGCCTCATCGGCATTCAACTAGACTTCCTAGGTAACGTCGAAAGTAACATTCGACGCAGGAGAACTCTTGGAACCCGTCACTCATTTCTTATTTGGTGCCGCCATGGGGCGAGCTGGACTCAATCGCAAGACCGGGCTGGCCACGGCCACGTTAACGCTCGCCGCAGAGGCACCCGATCTGGATGTGCTGAGCCGCTTTGGCGGCTCGGCCTTCGGGTTCAACCACCACCGCGGATTCACTCATTCTTTCCTAGGCATCCCATTGGTCGCGGCTGCTGTGGTCGGATTCGTCTACCTGATCTGGCGCGCGCGCGGACGCAAAACTCGCAATCCCCATCTTCCTCCGCGTTGGGGATTGCTTTTCGGCTTTGCGTGTCTGGCGGGCCTCAGCCATCTTTTCCTCGACTACACGAACAACTACGGCGTCCGGCCTTTCTGGCCCTTTTCCGAGCGCTGGTACTCTTTGGATCTTGTCTTTATCGTTGAGCCGGTTCTTCTCTTCGTTCTTGCGCTGGGCCTGATTCTTCCAAGTTTGTTCTCCCTTATAAACGAAGAAATCGGTGCTCGCAGAGACCCCCATGCCATGCCGGCCGGGCGGCTGGCCGCGGCACTCGGCCTGCTCGGAGTCTTCGCCTGCTGGGGAGTTCGCGGTTACGAACATAGCCGCGCCCTGGCTGCGCTCGAGTCGCGCACCTATCAAGGCGCGGATGCGACAAGAATCTCCGCCTATCCCCACATGACGAATCCGTTCCGCTGGTACGCGGTTGCTGAAACGCCCAATTTTTTCGCCACCATGGATGTCGATTCCCTGGCGCCCGAGGTCGATCCCGAAAACGATATGCAAATCCGCTACAAGCCCGAAGAGACGCCGGTCACTCTGGCCGCCAAGAAAACCTACACCGGGCGTGTGTATCTGAGTTGGGCCCAATATCCTGTAACCGAAACCGAGCAGGTCGATAGCGATCCAGGTCACAGTAACGGCACCGCTTACGTGGTCCGCTTTCGCGATCTCCGCTATGACGATCCTGAACGCAGCGGGCGTGTCATTCTCGGCGCAAGGGTGTTGCTGAACCGGGATCTGCAGGTTGTGGACGAACGTTTCGGCATGAGGTGATTGAGCGGGGACAGGCGATGACGACCGCAAGATCGGGAATGGCGTCTTAAGACCAGCGAACCAGTCCCTCAGGATCTTCCACCAGCAAAACATCATACTTTTCGAGCATCGGCATCAGAACATTCTCCAGTTCGCGCTTCCAAAGGTCGCCTTCATAAAACCTGGCTTTCATCGGCTCGCGCGAATCAATATCCGGAAAGCCGCGCATAAAAAAGAATGTGTCGGGATCTTCGATGGAAAGAAACGGACCCAATATCCTCATGCCGATTTCGGTGTGAGCTGGAATCGACTTGGAACGGAAGATGTCAAGAAACTGTGAACGTCTCCCAGGCTTCGTCTTGTAAGTCCGCATTTCAATGATCATCGCTTGGCCTTCCCCAGTCCTGGCGCGTCATCTAACCAAAATCGACGCTATGGATAGCAGTTCCAGCCGCCGATTCCACGTTCAGGGCGGCGAAGGGCGGCGAACCCGCCCTTGACCGCCAGCATCCCCTCGCGCAACAATCCTAATTAGCTTTTGCGAGGGAATCAGCCTGGCTTATCTTTTTGTCATCTTGGCGGTCATGGCACGAATGCCGTTCATGCCGCATCCCTGGAATTTCACTCCGGTGGCTGCAGCACTTCTCTATTTTGGCGCGCGCGGTCCGCGGCGTCAGCTCTGGGTGCCTTTCGCCCTGCTCGCCGCCTCCGACGTTATCCTCACGAAGTTTGTCTATGCGTACACGTTCTCCTGGGACCAGTTGGTGACCTGGGCGTGGTATGCCGCGATCCTGTGGCTTGGAACAAGCCTGCGCGAAAACACGAACTGGCTGCGGATCGGCGGAGCCGCCCTCGTGAGTTCTGTTTCCTTTTTCGTCGTCAGCAATTTTGCTGTTTGGGCTGGCTGGAACGGGTATCCAAAGACGATCTCTGGCCTGATGACCTGCTACGTGGCCGGGGTACCGTTTTTCCGCCATACACTTCTTGGCGATATGCTCTTTACGGCCGTTATGTTCGGATTGCCCGCACTTGCTGCTGCCACCGCCGGTTCCACAAATCAGCCGCATCGCTCTGCAATCACGTAAAGACTAGTTCTCGTGGGGGCGGCTGCTTAGTCCGTCCAGCCCACGCCGGGTCCGACGGCGCTTCGCTCGCCGCAAGATCAGCCATCCTGGCACGAATAACGCAGCCAGCACAATCACGATCCACAGGAAGTGGTGCGCGAAGAGATTCCCCATCAGCGTCACAATCCCCGGACCGAACCACAGCGTTAACAGCGCCTCGATCAGGAAACGGACAAAACGTCCGGCAAAAATTGCCAGCAGAAAATGAGCGAAGTTCATTTCGAATCCCGCCGCTGCCAGCACCACAATCTTGAAAGGCGCTGGGGGCGGCAACATCGCCGGGAACATCAGGGCCCAGAATTCATGACGTTCGAATGAGGCATGAATCCTTTCGAAGCGCGCCGGCGAAAGCCGCTTGCGCAAGAGCACCTCGCCACCCGTGTACCCAATGACGTAGATAACGATGCTTCCGAGCGCCGAACCCATCGAGGCCAGCAGCACGTACATCAGGAACCGCGAGCGGTCGCTGTAAACGTAGCCCACGAAAATCGCATCCAGCGGCATGCCAAGGAATGAGCCGTCCACGGCCGCAAAGGCGAGCATCCCCCACGGTCCCATGGGCGCGAGCACGTGCCTGATCCAATCGCCGTAGGTATGAAGAAAGTGCTTGAGCCTGATCAAGTAAGTAAGTTTACGCGAGGCAGGCGGATGCTACTCATGCGCCGTCCTGCCGGCAATCAAGTCGAGCGCGTGCGGCAGCAAATCGATCACCGCTTCGAGGGACTCGACCGCTCCCGCGGGATTGCCCGGCAGATTTAAAATCAGACTCGTTCCGCGGACTCCGCACACGGCGCGGCTCAGCGCTGCAAAATGCGTCTTCTGAGTTCCTCGCAAGCGCATCTGCTCCGCGATGCCGTCGACTAGCCGTTCGCAGATTGCCGCCGTCGCTTCGGGCGTAACATCGCGGGGAGCGATTCCCGTTCCGCCCGTGGTAACCACCAATCTGGCGGACCCGCACAACTCAATCAGTTTTTTCTGAATTGCGGCACGCTCGTCAGCCACCACGGCGCGTGCCACTAATTGAAAATTGTGCCGCCCCAGCGTGTCCGCGACGGCCGGACCGGAGAGGTCAACTTTCTCGCCGCGTGCGCACGAATCGCTAACCGTCAGCACCGCTGCCGACGTTCCATCGAGTATCGAGGCTTCGAGCGTCGAGGAGTCAGGTGTCGAGGAGAACATCTTCACCCTCGGCAGAGGCGTCCCGCTGCGCCTCATCGAGCAAGCGCAGTCCTTCCATCAGCAGGCCTTGCGTATTCAACGTCGTCGTTTCCTGCGATGACTTTCCGTTGAAGTCAATTTGGAAGTTTCCATCCGTCCAGCGCAGCACTTTGAAAACCGCCTCGTCACCCGTGATCGGGCCATACGCGGCATGTTTCGCCTGCCCCTGGTTGAAATAGATTTCGCACTTCTCGTTGCGATTGGTCATGGTGAGCAGACAGCTCTTGCGTCCCATCTCGAGCGATTGCACGAGGTCGATCACGTTCATTTGTGACAGGCTGCCGCGCAATATGCCATCGGTTGACTCTGCTTTGCTCAGTTTTTCGAGAGCGATCCGGTCTGCTACGCGCTTGATTTTGTGGGTGGCATCTTTCAGGAAAAAAGGCTTTTCGAGATAATCTTCGATCGGATCCTGCATGGAAAATCGTTCGCTGATGTCGGCTTTGCTCGCCATCAGGATCACCGCGATCCCGGCGGTCGCCGGCCGGCTCTTCAATTTCTCCAGCAACTGCCGCCCATCCATGCCCGGCATGCGATAGTCGCAGATCAGCAAGTCGGGCAAATGGTCGACGGCCTTCAACAAAGCATCGGCTGCATCATTGGCAACCGTAACCTCGCCCAGAGGCGAGAGCGCCTGTTGAAGCATTCCAAGCACCATCGGATTGTCATCCACCAACAGAATCTTGACGTTACTGGCCATACATATAAATCACGATCTCGCCGATTTCGGATGTTTGTCGCCCGATCGCGCCGAAGCCCTCTGGCATGCTTTCGCCAACTTTGGAACCGCACCGGGAGTTCGATGGATCACTCCGAGCGTCATCGAGATTGTAGCAGCGCGACGGAAGTAACGTCGCACGCGACACGAAACCCGTAGTCCGCATACTTGAACTCGGGCGGGATGCTGGAGCGAGCGGCGCAGCGGGAGATCTTGACGTGGTGGCGCCACGAACCTCCGCGGGAAGCGCGACGAACGCCCGTTCCAGGGCCGCAGGGATTGCGTTCGGCCGACACCGCATAGTAATCCGACGCATACCAGTCAGCGCACCACTCGTGCACGTTGTCGCACATGTTGTAGAGACCGTTTCCATTCGGTTCGCCGCGGCCAACCGGCTCCGGACCGGTCTTCCAATAACCAGCGCAACGATCGGCGTAGCTCGGCAGTGACTGTGGCGGCTCATCACCCCAGGGAAATTGCGCGCCCTCGCGTTCGCCGCGCGCCGCGCGCTCCCATTCGGCTTCGCTCGGCAAGCGAAACTTTCTTTCCGCGATTGCACTCAGCCATTCGCAGTAACGGATTGCATCGAACCACGACACTGCGACAACGGGCTGGTCGGGGTGGTTGAAGGCGGGGTCGCTTCGGAGCGCTGGCGGGAGAGACAGCGTGTCTCTCAGGAAGCGGTCATAGTCGGCATTGGTGACCTGGCGGATGGCCAGCTGAAATTCATCGACCCAAACGCGATGCACGGGCTTTTCGGTGTCCTGCCCTGTGTTGCTGCCCATGAGAAACCATCCGGCCGGGATGCAGACGAGTTCGAGGGCGCAGGCTGCTTCGTCTGAGCCGTCGCTTGATTTGAGAAGCACTTGCGCCCGCGTCTTCGATTCCATAGGGGTCAGAGCGTTCGCAACGCGCCGACAACATCTTCAATTTTATTCTCTTGAAACATGCGGATGCCTGCGACTCCGGCCGCTCCGGCGCTCAGGCACAATGCCGCGTTTTCTACGGAGACGGCGCCGAGAGCGAGAACAGAGATCTTGGCCTGGCAGGCTTTCCGCAGGGCGTCCAGGCCGGCGGGTGGAGTTCGAGCGACCCCGCCGCTTTTTCCGAATACTGGCGCAAAGACCGCGAAGTCAACTTTCTCAGCTTCGGCACCGACAACCTCGGTCGCGGTGTGGCAAGACACGCTTACGAGAAAGTGATCAGTGGCGAGTGGCCGAAGGGCAGAAACCTCCAACATACGGCGTATTTCATGAGGTGCCACATCATGCACACGCAGATGAACGCCGTCGGCTCCGACGGCGAGGGCTATGTCGGTGCGGGAGTTTATGAGAAGACGAGTTCTCGGTTCCCGATTCCCGGCTCTCAGCCGACTGTTGTCGCGCACGACGGCCAGGGCGTCTCGCGCCAACATCTCCAGGTTTCTCGCGCTCAGATCTTTTTCGCGGAGCTGGATGTAATCGACACCGGCCGCCGCGGCTTCTTCGATTTTGGCTAGAAGAGCGTGGCGGCGAGCGCTCTCGTCGCCGGGAAACTGGCTGCTATCGGTGATGTAATAAAGGAGACAGCGATCAGCCATCAACTCTCAGGGTACTACGATGGACAGTCACTTTTTGTCGGCATTGGCGGAAGGCGGACTGGTTGCGGTCGCTGAGCCCTCTGTGATGAAGGTCGGTGACGCGGGCATGAATAATTTCAAATTTTCAGCCTTCCAGCGCATGGCGGCATAGATACGATTGCGTCCGCTCGGGTGATCGAAAAAGATCCACTCCTCGATGGGCCCGGGGTTCATCTTGCGGTATTCGCCGAGATGGATCGCAGCCTGGGCGAAGCCGTCGGGTTGCCGGCTCGCGTTCAGTCCGTACATGTCAGCTTCGTACTCCTGCGTGCGGATCCAGGTGTTCATGATCGGAGTGATGACGAAGCCGAAGATTGAAATGAGAAGAATCACGAGCGGCAGAACAGCGGTGTCGCCCACGCCGCGAATCTGCCATTTTTCGCCCCACCGCTCCAAAGACCATTTGAGCCCCCAGCGCAGGCAGGCAAACGCCAGTATCGTCACAATCGTAAAAAACAAAATGTCCTTATAGATGTGGTTTAGAACGTAGTGGCCCATCTCGTGCCCCGTCACCGCTTGAATTTCTTCCGGTGAGCCGCGGCGCAGAAGATTGTCGTTGAGCGTTATGCGCATGGTATTGGCAAAGCCGCTGACGTTCGCGCTCATTCGCGTGGTCTGCTTCGAGGCATCAATCTCATACACGTCTTTCGCGGGGATTCCGTTGGCACGCGCCATGCTGAGAATCGGGTTCACAACTTTTGCATCGTCGAGCCGGGTGACCTTATTGAAAATCGGAACGATGTAGACCGGGCCAATGAGCACGGTGAAGGTCGTGAACAGGAGGGCCACGACGGCGCCCCAGATCCACCAGGTTCGCGGCAAGCGCCGGACGACGCCGAAAAGCAAGATTGCCAAAATGCCGCCCAGCACGAGGTTCACGGCAAGATTCTTGACCTGATCGACCATCCACGGCCCAAAGGTTTGCGTGGCGAGGCCGTATTTGTGCTCGCGGAAATAATCTTCATAGACGGTGAGTGGAAAAACAAGAACGGTGGTAAGCACCAGATATTGCAGCCAGTAGACGAACGTGTGCACCGGTTTGAAACGAGTGACACGCTCCGAGATGTCGCGCATGCGCGCCGACCAGTGCAGATTCAGCAAGAGGAGTGCGATGGCGACTCCATAAAGAAAATCCCACAAAATCAGCCAGTAGCCGCCTTCGAAATAGGCATCCGACCGGGCCGTCTTATCGGCGGGAATGTGCGCGAGATAAGCGTTGGTGGCCGCAGTCGCATCGAAGTGCGGCGAGGGCTGTGCCTCGGCAGGAACCTCGATCACAGACGGCATCTCGTTCGGGGTAGGTGGTTGCGCGAGCGCGGACGCCGCGAAAAAAGTAAGGCAGAAAAAGACAAGACGGGAGAAGGTTGTCGCCAGGCCAGGTCGCAAGGGCATTCAGTTCGTCTCCGTAACAGTGACCACAGGAGTGTATACGGAGCGGGGGCGCGGGAGGTTCAATTCTGCCAGGAGGGGCTACCCGGCTCCAGTATTTGGCTACGGGCGCGTCCTCGCGATTTCGGGAACTGCCGCTTCGCCGCTGCGCTTGGTTGGTTGCTGCACAAGGTGGTATTTGGTCAATCCATCTTTCAGAAATTCGAAACTCTCTTCCGGCGAATCGCTCATTTTGAACAGTTCCAGGTCGGAGGGCGAGATTACGCCGGCGTCGGCCATAGCATCGAAGTTGATGATCCGCTTCCAATACTCGCTGCCATAAATGACAACGACGATTTTTTTGGCCAGTTTTTCTGTTTGCGCAAGGGTGAGGATTTCAAACAGTTCGTCGAGCGTGCCGAATCCGCCGGGGAAGATCACGAGCGCTTTCGAAAGATAGGCGAACCAGAACTTACGCATGAAAAAATAGTGAAATTCGAAGTTGAGCGAGGGGGTAATATACGGGTTCGGACACTGCTCGAACGGCAGGTTGATGTTGAGGCCGATAGTTTTTCCTCCGGCTTCGTGGGCGCCGAGATTGGCCGCTTCCATGATGCCAGGTCCGCCCCCGGTGGTGACGACAAAGCGGTGGCGCTTGGCAGGAATGTGGGTGGACCATTCCGTCAGCAGCCGAGCCAGGCGGCGCGCGTCTTCGTAGTAGCGAGCCATATCAACGGCAGCTTCGGCTCGCTTCATATGCTTGGCTAACTCTGCCGAAGCAGCTTGAGCGCCGTTACCACGAACTTCCGTCAGACGGGTGCTGGCGTTGTCGTGGCTGTGGATGCGCGCAGATCCGAAGAAGACGACCGTGTCCTGAATCTGTTCACGGCGGAAGCGCGAGAGCGGCTCGCTGTACTCGGATAGCAGCCGCAGAATCCGGCCGTCAGGACTGTTGAGGAACGCCGGGTTCTCGTAGGCGAGTGGAGCGATCTTGAGTTTTTGGTCAGTCATAAAATCATTGAGTCATTGAATCACTGAATCATTGAGGTGTGTCATTCGGGCATTGGAGTGGATGATTTCCATCTCTCAATGAGTCAATGACTCAACGATCTTCATTCTTCTTCCCGATATTGAATCGCCTCCCAAAATCCGATCCATACGTTAAGAACACCCAGTCCGGTTGCGAGGCCGCGCGCGAAGCCGCTCGCCATGATGGCGCGGAGCGCCGGATAGGAGAGAAGCAGAGGGTTGTCGGACCACTCGGGACGCCAGGGCAGGATCATGAGCATCACGCCAAGCGTGGCGCACAAAAATACGAACAACAATACTCCGACACGATGCAACCAGAGGCGTGCAGCCGAAGCCGGCCTCGAAGTGGAAACCGACCCTCGGGCGACCGGCAGGGACGCTTCCGTCGATTGTATTTCTCCGACTCGGGTGGAGTCTGGGGCAAAAGGTAGTTTGGGATCGGAAATCATTTGCACGCGTCGTTTTGAGTAAGGCCGTGGGGCGGGCGCGGGAGCGACCGGCATCCCGCGCAAACTTTGAACCCACTTGGTGCATTCTACGACTTTAGAGCCTGAATGCGCTCGGCCACGTCGCGA
>Ga0302180_10003556_pt1 | contig 11703 bp, 13 predicted proteins | sample I_Palsa_E3_2_FD_200575 | JGI IMG/M metagenome (GOLD analysis project Ga0302180, IMG submission 200575) | Peat permafrost microbial communities from Stordalen Mire near Abisko, Sweden - I_Palsa_E3_2 | ecosystem: Environmental > Terrestrial > Soil > Palsa > Peat permafrost | place: Sweden... | reverse complement strand
TCGCCCACGATGGCCGTTACCGGCCACGCCTGCGTTGGGTTCGGGTCTGCGAAGGGAATGCCGCCGAATGCGGAACAGGTGCCGACGCAGACTATCGCTGCCGCACCCTTGGCGGCCTCGCGCAGCGTATCGACGGCGCTTCGGCCTCCGGAGGCGCAATAAGCCCCTCCCGCACCCGTGGGTACGGACCCATCGATTACCAGGACATACTTGCCGAAGTTGTCCTTCATGGCCTTGGCGAGCGCGGCCTCTGCATCATCGCCCGCAGCCGCCATCAAGGTGTCGTCGTAATCAAGGGAGATCACATTGAAGATCAGGCTTTCGATGGTCGGCGAGAAGGAACGCGTCAGCGATTCAAAACAACCGGTACATTCCTGGAACGACAAATACACCACCGAGGGTCTTTGCGCGTGCCGCAACTGCTCGGCCATTGCGGCTCCGATCCACGGTGGCAATGCCATGGCCGTTGCGGTGGCGGTGCAGAACTGAATAAAGCCGCGCCGACTGACTCCGTGCCTCAGCAGCATCTCACCGACCGTCAGCTGTTCATTGGCGAGCGGCATGCTGCCCTTCGCTGGGCGCTGGCGCCCTGAGTTGCTGACGAAGAGCGCGTGCGCTTGCGGCAATCTCGTCCATTGCGCAGGTCAAGATGGCCGGCACGCGGCTTACATCGATCAATTCGGCCACCATGTCACCTTGCTGATCGAAGTGTTCCACCCACCAAACGCCAGAAACGCGGGTTTCGCGCACTCTTGAAAGGCCTTGGGCATTCACTGTGGCCTGCACTTCGCCCTCACCGAGCACCCGCTGCAAGGCCGCCCGGTCCATGGGACTCATCGGCAGGCTACGCAAGTCGATCGCTCCCGAGGACTCGGCAGCGACCAGGCGTTCGAGCAGCGTGGCCAGCTCGGATAGTATCGCGGCAACGCCACCGCCCAGCCCGCCGTCTGCGGCCGGCGGCTCGATCCGCGCCGGCGATTCGCTACGAATCGGGATATCGCTGAGTCGACTCATGTGAGCTGCCAATGCTGCAGCGTAAGCCGCGCTTGCCGGACGGCGTCAGTCATTGCGTCTGCGACCGCAGTCGACAGGGCCTCGCACCAGTCGATTCGTCCCGGTTGGATGCAGAGCAGGGCGCGCCGCCTGGGCAGGCAGCCCTGCAGCCGGGCCATATCGAGCAAGTCAATGAGTCCCACCTCGTGAACGGTGCGCCGACGCGTAGTCTTCAGAAATTGGTCCATCGTGTCGTTCTCGAACAGGGCGATAGTGCCCGGCTCGCCGCCGAGATCAGCGGCATCGAGCACCAGCATCGAATCAGCCGCCTCCACGTAGGACAGCAGGCTAAAGCTCAGCGTGCCCCCATCGACAAACTCCGCGACGTCGCTACCCAACTCAGACCGAAGCCGCTCGGTAAGCCGTACACCGGCGCCGTCGTCACTCAGCAGCACATTGCCGAAGCCGAGGACCAGGACCGGGCTGCAATCTCTCATGTCTTGCCCGTGCCTGAACGTCACCGCGCATCCTCGCTTGAGGGTTCGAATTTGCACTCGCATACACACTTCGTCTGTGCGCTGCCGTACATACCAATAACTGCAGATGGGCTAGGGTTCGCCGGTGCACGAGCTGTCCATCTGCCAAGCGCTGCTCCGGCAGGTCACCCAAGTCGCCGAAGGTCGTGGCGCAGGTGTCGTAGAGAGCATCACCATCGAGGTCGGTCCGCTTTGCGGCGTTGAGCCGGCGCTGCTCGCTACTGCGTTTGGGATTTTGCGGGCAGGGGGCTGTGCGGCGCAGGCGGCGCTCGTGATCGAAGAAACCGGCGTCACCGTCGGTTGTACGAGCTGCGGCGCGCAATCGCAGGCCGCACCGAATCGATTGACATGCGCGGCATGTGGCGGATTTCGGACGCGAATTGTAGCCGGGGACGAGCTGCGCCTGCGCCGGGTCGAGCTGCGCGCGCCTGAGTCGGCCAGCGTAGCGTAGCGAGGAGATTGCAATGTGCGAAACCTGCGGCTGTGCGATCACTCCTGAAATCGATTACGCACACAGCGATGAAAACGTGCTGATCGAGGTGCTGCAAGATCTGCTCGCTGCGAACGACAAGGTCGCGGCGCATAACCGCGAACACTTTGATCGGCACGGCGTGCTGGCCATCAACCTCATGTCCTCGCCCGGTGCCGGGAAAACCGCGTTGCTGGAAGCGACCATCATGGCGCTGCGCGATCGCTATCGTATCGCCGTCATCGAGGGTGATTTGGAGACCGACAACGATGCGGTGCGCATCCGCGCGCACGGGGTGCCGGCAATACAAATCACGACCGGTGCGGCTTGTCACCTCGATGCAAACTTGGTGCACCGCGCCTTGCATGACTTGCCGCTGGCGGGGCTTGATTTACTGTTCATCGAAAACGTCGGCAACCTGGTTTGCCCCGCAAGCTTCGATCTCGGGCAACACCGCAACGTCACGTTGCTGAGCGCCACCGAGGGCGACGATAAGCCGGCAAAGTACCCGGTAATATTCCGCGCAAGTGACCTGGTCGTGCTCAGCAAGGCAGATCTGCTGGAGGTGCTGGGCGATTTTGATCCGCTGCGCGCAGCCGCGGCGCTCCAAGCGCTGGGGCGCGACACGCCGATGATCCGTACCGCCGCCAGGCGCGTCCCTGATATTGATTCCTGGTTGAATTGGCTGGAGGTGCAACTCGGCGCTTGGCGCCCCAGCGCGCATCGACCGAGATCAATGATCGCCGCATCGGTTGGAGGCTGACGCATGTGCCTCGCCGTTCCAGCGCGTGTGGCAACGTTACTTGAAAACCAATGGATCGAGATCGAGGTGGGCGGGATTCACACGCGCATATCGACCGCATTGATCGATGAGGTCAAAGTTGGTGATTACGTCATCGTGCATGCGGGCTTTGCCATCACGCGCCTGGATGTCTTAGAGGCGGAAAAGTCCCTGGCATTGTTCGATGAAATCGCCGCACATCTCGAGAAGCGCATCGATGCGTTACATCCGCGGCTTCCGTGAAGGCGCGGCCGCGGCGGCTCTAGCGAAACTGCTTGGCGCGGAGGTTGACCCGAAGCGCGAATACCATTTGATGGAGTTCTGCGGGGGCCACACCCATGCCATTTTCCGCTACGGTGTCGAGGGCCTGCTGCCCGGCAACGTCCGGCTCGTGCATGGCCCGGGCTGCCCGGTTTGCGTGCTGGCGGTGCCGCGGCTCGATGCCGCCATCGAACTTGCGCGCCAGCCCAACGTTACTTTGGTGAGCTACGGCGACATGCTGCGTGTTCCGGCATCGCGTCGACGCAGCCTGCTAAAAGCACGCGCCCTGGGCGCGGACGTGCGCATGGCCTATTCGGCGCTGGAGTCCCTGCAGATTGCGGCGGATCATCCCGGGCGCGAGATCGTATTTTTCGCCATCGGCTTCGAGACGACGACGCCGGCCACCGCTCACCTCATCCTCGAGGCCCGGCGCCTGGGATTGTCAAATTTCAGCGTCTATTGCAACCATGTGGTGACCCCGGCTGCGATTCAGAGCATTCTCGATTCGCCCGAAGTCCGTGAATGGGGACAGGTCCGGGTCGATGGGTTCATCGGGCCTTCGCATGTCAGCGCCGTGATCGGCAGCAGGCCATACGAATATTTTGCGGACGAATATCAGCGGCCGGTTGTCATCGCTGGCTTCGAGCCGCTCGACGTGCTGCAGGCGGTGCGCATGCTCGTGGGGCAACTGAACGCCGGGCGCGCCTGTGTCGAGAATCAGTTCACGCGGGGAGTGGTTCGCGAAGGAAACCTCAAGGCGCAGCAACTGGTCGCCGAAGTGTTTGAATTGCGCCCGAGCTTCGAATGGCGTGGGCTCGGCGCCCTGCCGTACAGCGGACTGCGCATCAAGAGCGCTTACGCCGAGTTCGATGCGGAGCGGCGCTTCACCATGGAGTTCCATGCGGTGGCCGAGAACGCAGCATGCCAGTGCCCGGCCATCATCCGCGGCGTCAAAAAGCCCACCGACTGCGCGATATTCGGAACGGCCTGCACGCCACGCAATCCGATAGGTTCGTGCATGGTGTCGGCGGAAGGCGCATGCGCCGCCTATTATAAGTATCGACGCGGCGTGCAGCCGGTGGCGGTTTGATGCGCATCCTACTGCTCGTGCATGCCTTCAACAGCCTTTCCCAAGGCCTTTATGCGGCACTCAGCGACGACGGCCACGAACTGTCGGTTGAATTCGACATCAACGATAGCGTGACCTGCGAAGCCGTGAATTTGTTCGGCCCCGACGTAATTCTCGCGCCTTATCTGAAGCGCACGATTCCGCCATCAGTGTGGCGGCGATGTGTTTGTCTCATCGTGCATCCGGGGCCGCCGGGAGATCGCGGGCCTGCGGCGCTGGACTGGGCGATACTGCGCGGCGTGGACACGTGGGGGGTGACTGTCCTGCAGGCGATGGCCGGCTGGGACGACGGCCCGATTTGGGCCAGTTGCTCGTTTCCGATGCGCGCCGCACGCAAGAGCAGTCTGTATCAGCATGAGGTAAGGGAGGGCGCCATCAGCGCCGTGCGCGAGGCCCTTGCCCGAATCGCGGCCGGGCTTGGTCCGCGCTCGGACGCTGGGAATGTGTCGAGCCATGGTTGGCAGCCGCCGCTGCGGCAAGCACAGCGAGCGATAGACTGGGATCGCGACGATACCGCGACTGTGGCGCGCAAAATTCACGCGGCCGACGGCTTTCCGGGAATCGAGGACCGATTGTTCGGCCGTCGCTTCCGGCTGTTCGATGCGCATCCGGAAACCCACCTTGCCGGGAAACCCGGCGCACTCATTGGACGCCGCCACGGCGCCATCTGCCGCGCGACCCGCGACGGCGCCATATGGATCGGTCAATTGCAGCCCAGCGAGGACGCGCAACGCAGCTTCAAGCGACCGGCGGAACTCGCGCTCGGCGCACTCGCGGACGCTTTGCCCAGGCTGGATGACGATCCAGAGGGCGAGATCCGCTACGAGGAGCGCGGCGCGGTGGGCCGGCTGCATTTTGATTTCTACAATGGGGCGCTCAGCACGGCGCAATGCCTGCGATTGCGCGCGGCCTTCGCGCACGCGTGTCGGCGCCCGACCCGGGTCATCGTGCTCATGGGCGGCGCGGATTTCTGGTGCAACGGAATGCATCTTCACTGCATCGAGGCGGCCGACAGCCCCGCCGATGCCTCGTGGGGCAACATCAACGCCATCGACGATCTTGCGCGCGACATATTGACGACCACCTCGCATCTGACGGTCGCCGCGCTGCATGGTAACGCGGCAGCGGGCGGTGTGTTCCTGGCGCTCGCTGCCGACCGGGTTCTGGCGCGCAGCGGAGTGATACTGAATCCTCATTATCGCAACATGGGCAATCTCTACGGCTCGGAATACTGGACTTACCTGCTGCCGCAACGCGTCGGTGCCGCCGGGGCGCAGGCGCTCATGAGCCGCCGCCTGCCGCTGGGAACTACGCAGGCGCGCAGACAGGGGCTGATCTATGCGCACGCGGGGCCCGACCTGGCTGCATTCCGTGCGCTCATTGAGTCCCAGGCTGTCGGCCTCGCCACCAATGAGGCGTTCACGCGAATCTTGGCCGAAAAGCGTGCCCGCCGAGCCCACGATGAGCAGATGCGCCCGCTCGCCGCCTACCGCACTGCGGAGCTCGAGCGCATGCGCGTAAGTTTTTATGGCTTTGATCCCAGCTACCATATAGCGCGTCATCGTTTCGTGTACCGCACGCCGCACGCCTGGACACCCCTGCATCTGGCGCAGCATCGTCGGCTCGCGGTTCCCATCGAGCGCGAGTCCGCTTCCGCATGAGTGTCGAACACATGCCGGTAGCGGCGAGTTCGGCGCTTGCGGCGCAACGCTGGCGGATCGGCGGGCGCGTCCAGGGCGTTGGCTTTAGGCCCTTTGTATTTCGTCTCGCCCACCGCCACAAACTCAGCGGCTGGGTGCGCAATATCGGCGGCGCGGTCGAAATTCACGTGCAGGGCGATGCTGAACGACTGCGATTATTCGGTGAAGATCTGCTGAAATCCGCACCGCCAGCCGCGCGCGCTCGATTGCTTGACTTGCAGCCTGTGCCCGTCGAGGCGAACGACGGGTTTTGCATCATGGCGAGCAAGGTTGGCGTGGAGCAGCACATTCACGTTCCTGCTGATCTGTACACCTGCAATGAATGCCTGGCGGAGCTTCACGATCCCGCAGCCAGGCGCTATCGATACCCGTTCATCAATTGCACGCAATGTGGGCCGCGCTACACGTTAATTCGCGCTATGCCCTACGATCGACCCAATACCACGCTCGATCGCTTCACTTTGTGCCGCGACTGCTCCGCTGAATACGCCAACCCGTTAGATCGGCGCTTCCACGCTCAGCCGTTGGCGTGCGCCATTTGCGGGCCCGGTCTAAATTGGCAAAGCGGCACGCGTGAGATTTGCGGCAATGAGCCGGCGCTTGCTGCCGCGCTCGCGGCCTTGCGCGATGGGCAGATCATCGCCGTGCGCGGCGTGGGTGGCTATCATCTGCTGTGCGATGCAGCCAGTGAGAGCGCAGTTACCCGCCTGCGGGCACGTAAGGGCCGCCCGGCGAAGCCGTTGGCGGTGATGGTGCCGTGGCGTGGCAGGGACGGTCTCGATTACGCACGCTGTCTGGCGCAGGTGTCGAGGCTCGAGGGAGACATGCTGCGTGATACGGTTCGCCCGATAGTGCTGGTAACGCGACGCGCGCAAGCCATGGTCGCGGCGGCGGTCGCGCCCCACCTGTGCGAGATTGCGTTGATGTTGCCCTACAGCCCCCTACATCATTTGCTGCTCGAGGATTTCGGCGCCGCGCTGATTGCGACATCTGCAAACTTGAGCGGTGAACCGGTGCTGACCGAGCCCGGCGAGGTGCGGGAACGGCTGGGCGATGTAGCCGATGGCTTTCTGCATCACGACCGCGTGATAGCCCGTCCGGCGGATGACCCCGTGTTGCGGGTCATTGCGGGCGCCGCGCGGCCGGTGCGGCATGGACGGGGAACCGCGCCTCTCGAGTGGGCTCTTTCGCGACCGATCGCGGTTCCCACGCTCGCAGTCGGTGCCTACATGAAGGCCACCGTTGCGCTGGCTTGGGGCGAGCGCGCCGTTGTGTCACCGCACATCGGTGACCTTGAGAGTCCGCGGGCACGAGAGGTATTCGCGCAGGTCGCGCAGGATCTGCAGCGGCTCTATGGCGTGAGCGCGCAGCGCATCGTGCACGATGCGCATCCCAATTTCCCGAGTACGCGCTGGGCGCGCGCATCGGGGCTGCCGACCCAGGCCGTCTGGCACCACCAAGCGCATGCCTCTGCGGTGGCCGGCGAGTATCCGAGCGAGGCAACCTCACTGTGTTTCACCTGGGACGGCCTCGGTCTGGGGCCTGACAATACCCTGTGGGGCGGGGAGGCACTATTGGGGAGCCCTGGCCGATGGCAACGCGCCGCGAGCTTTCGGCCATTCCGCTTGCTGGGGGGCGAGCAAGCCGGGCGCGAGCCGTGGCGCACCGCGCTCGCATTATCCTGGGAATGTGGGCAAGTCTGGCCCGAGGGCGAAGGGCCGGGCACTTCCCTATTGCGTCGGGCGTTCGATCGCCGCCTGAATACCCCCACAACCACCGCAGTCGGCCGTTTATTCGATGCCGCCGCGGCGTTCCTCGGCGTCTGCTTATACGCGACCTATGAAGGCGAAGCACCGATGCAGTTGGAAGCGCTCAGCGCCAGTTCCGGCTCTCCGATCCCGCTGCCATTGACGCGGGATGAGAGGGGAGTCTGGCGCAGCGACTGGGGGCCGCTGGTCGCGGCGTTAATGGACTCCCGGCGCACGACGGCTGAGCGCGCGGCGACGTTTCACTCGAGCATCGCGCATGCCTTGCGCGACCAGGCACTCATGGTGCGCGAACAAAGCGGGGTGTCGCGCGTTGGTCTCGGCGGAGGAGTGTTCCAGAATCGTGTCTTGACCGAGCAGGTGAATAGACTTCTGACCGATGCCGGTTTTGAAGTGCTGATACCTCGGCGGCTGCCAACTAACGATGCCGCAATCAGTTACGGCCAGCTTATCGAGGCTGCCGCCCTCGATACTCTCCATTGAGGTGCGCAGGATGACAGGTGTGCAAGGTTGCCGCGAAACGCATATCGCCCTGGCCCACGGCAACGGCGGGCGCATGATGCGCGAGCTGATCGAGGGTCTGTTCATTCCCGCACTTGCCAACCCCCATCTTGATGCGGGCGCCGACGCCGTCGCGCTGCCAATACGCGTCGATCAAGAACTCGTGGTGACGACCGATGGATTCACTGTCCAACCGCTCGAGTTTCCGGGCGGCAACATTGGTTCGCTCGCAGTTCACGGTGCCGTCAATGACCTCGCCGTGAGCGGCGCGACGCCGCGATTCTTGACGCTGAGCGTCTTCCTTGAGGAAGGTTTGGAGATCGCGCTGCTGCGCCGAGTGATCGACGCGATGGCGACCGCCGCCCGTGAATGCGGCGTATCCGTGGTTGCCGGCGATACCAAGGTCGTAGGGCGAGGGGACTGCGACGGAATATACCTCGCAACGACAGGCATAGGCTTTCGGCCACGGGGAGTGTGCTTCAGCTTCGACCACGTGCGCGCCGGGGATCGCATTCTAGTCAGCGGGCCGATCGGTAATCACGGTGCAGCGGTCATGCTAGCCCGCCAAGAATTCGGCCTGCGCGGTGATCTTCAATCGGACGCGGCAAGCGTGTTGCCGCAGGCGCAGGCTCTGATGAGCGTCCAGGGCTTACGCTTCATGCGCGACCCGACGCGCGGCGGACTTGCCACCGTCGCTCATGAGCTAGCTCGTGCGACGAAACTCTGCGTGCGCCTGTCGGAGGCGCAGATTCCCGTGAACGACTCGGTGCAGTCAGTATGCGAGTTACTGGGCTTCGATCCCTTGTATCTGGCCTGTGAAGGCCGGGTCCTTGCGGTGGTGGCGCCAGAATACGCCGCGGCCTCGCTGGCGGCATTGCGCACCGTGGCGCCACAGGCCGCCATGATCGGGGAACTCGATGTCGGCTCAAGCGCAGTGGTATTGAATACATCATTCGGCGGCCAACGTTCGCTCGATGAGCTCGAAGACGACCCACTGCCACGTATCTGCTAAGGTCCTGCGGGGCCCCATTCCGGAGCATTATGGCTCTGGGTTAATATGCCGCATAAGCGATGCAACGGGGCGGGTATGCCGCAGACAGCATTTCAAGTTCATAAGTTTTGGCTGATCCGAGCGGTGCTGGTGCTGCTGATCACGGCTGTGGCTGACGGTGTGGTTGTGTGGTTTGCACAGCGGCCGTTATTTTGGGCAGTGCTGATCGGATCTTCACTTCCGTTCAGCATGACCGTTTTCGTGGCGATCCCGGTATTGCGCGAAGAAAGTCGGAAATCTTCAGACCGATGAACTCGGGCGCAGGCTGAGTAAATCATTGGCCCCTGCGCCGACCGCCGCACCTCTCTTCTTATGGCTGACGCCGGCTCTGCTCGCGCTTCTGCTCTACGGCGTGGGCCAGGGCTTCGTGAAAATGTGGATCACCGAGGTGTCGCCGGCGCGCTTCTGCCTCTATTTCGCGTGCGCCCGCGCGCTCGTAATGGGCTGCTACTTCTTCGCGAATCCGCACACAATGGTGTTCGCGGAAGAGGGGCGACTCGTGCTTGGCATCGGCGTGCTAGCCTACCTGCTCGACGGCGCCGGCTGGATCATGTACTTCCAGTCGATCATCGCCGGTCCGATCACGATCGTGGGCACGCTTTCAGCCGCTTATCCGGCGATCACCATCTTGTTCGCGCATTGGTTCCTCGGCGAGACTCTCACGCGGCTTCAATACCTCGCGGTTGCCCTCGTGATCGGCGGCTGCATCGGTCTCGCCTATCAACCCGCGGACGCTGCGAACAAGGTGACCGGCCGGGCTTGGATGGCACTGGCGTTTTCCGCACTGATGCTATGGGGCGGCGCTCAGACTATTGTCAAATATGACTACACGCTGGGCGCCACCGACACCAACATGGCGCTCTACAGCATGATCGGCGCGCTGCTCACCCTGGGCGTCTATGGCTTGTGGAAGGGACGCGCAGGCACGCACTCCGTGATCGAGTGGACGCGCTCATTCCTGCCGATGGGGATGATGGCGGCGGGCGACCTGGGCGTGCTGATCGCGAGCCGCTACGGCGAGATCTCGATCGTGACGCCGCTGACTGCCGCCTATCCGCTTGTCACGCTGGCCTTCGCCGCGCTCGTCCTGCGAGAGCGAATCATGCTGCTGCAATGGGCCTGCATTATCGCGATCCTGGCCGGCATGTTCTTGTGCACCTCCTGAAGTCGGGCCGCAGCGCAACCTGGCGATGCGACTACCAACGCCGGCGGCCTGAATGACGGCTTTGCGGTAGGCAAATTGGTACTTTGAAGGTCAGCACGGGTGTGGAGATCGATCCCCACATGTCGCATGAAAATGTATGCTCTAATAGCATATCGCAGCGCCTGTATCCGGTCGCTGCTAACACTCGAATCACAGCTAAAGGGTAATGGGCCGGTGGCCATTACCACGACTCTTCGGCTCAGGAATCTTGCTCTATGGACCTCAATAAGCAGTTGGATTACGGCGCTCCGAAGCCCGGCGAGAGTACTGCCGACTTTCGAGATCGCCTCGCGCAGCGTCAAGCCGAAGCGATTGAACTGCGTCGGCGCGAACTTGCAGAACAGATCTCCGATGCAAATACGCCCGCCGCACGCATCAAGATCTGGGAGCGTTTGCATCAGATTACACTGCCCCGCGATCCGGCCCACCGGCTGCTGAGTGTAATTTCAGTCAACACTGGTCTCACCATCGATGAAGTGCGCGCCGAGCAGCGTCAACGCACGATGCCGGTGACCTAGACCGCACGCAGATATCGCGCACGCGGAATTCTGTCAGCACCGCGCAGCTACCCCCGTCTTATCGCACCTCGCGGCATTGCACCGCGCGCAGTTGCATTGAATCCCGTACCTATGTAGACTTACTACTATGGGTAAGCAGGTTCATACCGTTCGAATGTCTTTGCAAACGCTCAAGGTGTTGGAGCCGTTTCTAGAGAATCCTGCCGATGAGTTTTCAGGAGCCGACCTGCTGCAGCGTTGCCGGCTGGCCTCCGGAACCTTGTATCCCATCTTGCTGAGACTCGAGTCCGCGGGTTGGTTTGTCAGCCGATGGGAATCCATCGACCCATCGAGGGCGGGCCGGCCGCGACGCCGCTTTTATCGAGTGACGCCCACTGGGCTGCGGCGGGCCGGCGAAGTTTTCTCAGGGTTTGGTCGCGGGGTGCTTGCATAGCCGGCACACGGGCCGGCGCCAGGAGGGCCGATGACTTCAGAGCGAGCATGGGATTGGATGGACTCGATTGCACAGCGGTTGATTCATCGTGCGGCGCGGCGTGCCCCCCATCCTTTGTCGGAACGACTCCACGAGGAGTGCTCGGCGGACTTGGGGGCATTGCGCGGACCGATTGCGCGACTGCGCTTCGCGATCGGCTGCTGCTGGGCAACTAATGTGATCGCACGTGAGCACGTCGCCGTGGCGTTGCCTGCCGCCAGTGCTTCCGTCGGACATGCGCATGCCATCGGCGCTGGTCACGATGATTTTCCATTGTTTACGCGCCGCTCACTCACGTTTGTCGTGGTCGCCACGCTGCACG
>Ga0302180_10003555_pt1 | contig 11705 bp, 11 predicted proteins | sample I_Palsa_E3_2_FD_200575 | JGI IMG/M metagenome (GOLD analysis project Ga0302180, IMG submission 200575) | Peat permafrost microbial communities from Stordalen Mire near Abisko, Sweden - I_Palsa_E3_2 | ecosystem: Environmental > Terrestrial > Soil > Palsa > Peat permafrost | place: Sweden... | reverse complement strand
CGAGAAGAGCGCGACAAGTGCCGCCCCGGCAAGACCGACCCAGGATGCGGCACCGACCGCGCCGCTCGCAAATGACAGGTCCAGCCCGGCGCTCCTGCCGAGACTGATCGTGTAGGCGCCGACGAGCATATTGCCGGCCTGGAACAGGAACAAGGCGGCGATCGCAGGCAACAATAGAGCAAAGCGAGCGGTCCCGGTCGGGCGCGCGAGGCCGGCGACTGCCGCCGGCGCCGGGTACGGTCCGAGAAACGGCAGCATCGCGAGCGTCACCACACTGAATGCGGCCATCGAGATGAACAGAATCTGCACTCCGAATTGCGGCACGAGGCCGGGGAGCCAGGTATTGCCGACACCACTCAGGGCGTATTGGATGACAAACAATATGCCGAAGCCGCGATCGGGGTCGCGCAGGCGGGCGATGACGCTGTAGCCGGTGGCAACCAGCATGCCGCCCGCCGTGCCGTGCGCGAAGCGCACGGCCATTAGCACTGTGGATGAGGACACGATGGTCGAGATCAGATCGAGTGCGAGCAGCGCGAACAACAGTACGACTGCGGTCCGCTTCCACTCGAGCCGCGGCACCAGCAGTACGCCCGCGAGCGCGCCGAGGGTGCCCCCATAGGCGTCGGCGGCGCCGATGGCACCGGCGCGGGCGCTGCCGATGTGCAGGCCATCCGCAAGACCGGTGACCAGCGCCTGCATGATGTTGATGTAGACGATGCCGGCGGTGGCGACGAAGGCCAGCAGCAGTGCCGCCGCGATGCCGTCGGGTGCGAGGTGGCGGCGATTCATCGATGAGCTGCAATCATGGATGGGCGGAAGGCGATCCTAACGCGCTGAAGGTCCCCCGTCCTAGCTGTTGTCGTCGCAGGTGGTAGCCCGGATAGCCCTCGGAGTAGCGGCTGGTTCCGCGACAGAACCCTCGGCTAACCAACTCTTACGCCTTCCCTCCCACCGCTAACACCGGGGATTTATACGGAATTCGCGATGCGGAGTTAGGCCAGGCACAGCATTCGCTCCGATACACGGCCAAAACCAACGTTGCCACCCACGGCCTGCAACGAACCTTCGCGCGATAGACCGCATTTCGATGAAACTCGAAGTTCGCCAACGGTGCGGCGAGGCGCAGGATTTAGCCACCGAGCACAGAATTTGCCCATTCTTCACCCGGCGGGCATCCTACCCAGAATTGACAACAAGAGCGCCAGGGACCGATGCCCAGCGATGTCCTAGGGGGCCAAGTGCCGCGCAGGTACATACCGCAATCACAGCCATGTGTATGCGGAGTTGGATCGGTGGCCGTGTTAGCGCTGCTATGGTTGCTTGCGTGCGTCCCTGCCCACGGGGAAACCTATGACATAGTGCTTTCTCACGGACGCGTCATGGATCCGGAGTCAGGACTTGACGACATTCGAGATGTGGGGATTAGCGGCGGCAAAATTCGAGCAATTTCCGGCGATTCGCTAACAGGCAAGCAGACCATCGAAGCCCGTGGATTGATCGTAGCGCCTGGCTTCATCGACCTGCATGAGCATGGACAGGAACCGAGGAACTATCAATTCCAGGCGCACGACGGCGTGACCACTTCGCTGGAACTCGAGTTAGGGACCGACGATGTGGCCAAATGGTATGCCGCTCGACGCGGCCATTCCCTGATCAACTATGGAGTTAGTGCTGGCCACATCCCCATGCGGATCCATGTGATGACTGGCCAGGACGTCCCTTCACTCAGCGCCGCACATACCCCAGCTGCCGAAGCTGCAAACCATCGCGAGGTCACCGAGGAAGAGCTCGGCAAATTGCGTGCAGCGATCGAAAATGGCTTCCACCAGGGCGCGCTTGCCGAGGGGATGGGCATCAACTACACGCCTGGCGCGTCGCATTGGGAGATCCTTGAGATGTTCCGTTTGGCGGCGAAATACCATGCCCCTCTGCAGGTCCACCTGCGGTACAACTCGCTGCTCGAGCCGGAAACAGGAGTTGCCGCGCTCGAGGAAGTCATAGCGGCGGCCGCAGCCACGGGAGCTCAGCTTCACGTGGCCCACATTACCAGCATGGGGCTCAAGCACACACCGCAGTTGATTGAGATGATCGCCGGGGCGCGACAGCGCGGGCTGGATGTCACCACGGAGTGCTATCCCTACACCGCCGCCAGCACGAATCTTAATTCGGCCGTTTTCGACGACGGGTGGCAGGAAAGGCAGGGCATCACGTACAAGGACCTTCAATGGGCAGAAACCGGAGAGCGGCTGACCCCAGAGACATTTGCGCGATATCGCAAACAAGGCGGCCTTGTCGTAATTCATGAAATTCCGGAGGAAGCGGTGCTGGCAGCGGTGGCGAACCCGATGGTCATGATCGCGAGCGACGGATTGCCGATCACCGGACCGAAGATTCATCCTCGCGGACAGGGAACCTTCTCACGTGTACTGGGGCATTTTGTGCGGGAAGAAAAGGTCTTGGATCTGATGACGGCTTTGCGAAAAATGACTCTTATGCCAGCGCAGATGCTGGAGCAACGTGCGCCCGCGTTCAAGGACAAAGGACGGATTCGCGTGGGAGCCGATGCAGACATTACTGTTTTCGACCCGAATCGCGTGATTGACAAGGCGACATACGAGGAACCACTTCAATACTCAGAGGGGATCTTGTTCGTGCTTGTGAACGGCATCCCTGTAGTAAAGAGCGGTCAACTTGTAGACGGGATCTTCCCAGGAACTGAAGCCCGGGCGCCGATTTCAGAGTAACGCTCGTCCCTTCGCCGCGGACTACCCTGAACCGCGGTCGACGGTAGATTTCCGGTAGACATCAGCGTCGAAACCCGCTGTACTTTCCTGCACAACCACGCGGTGTCTCGGGCCCAAACGACCATAACTGTCGGATTTGCTGCTGGAACCCTCGCTGCAGCTTCGGCTACGCCTTCTCACGCACCGCTAACACCGGGGATCTATAGGGATTCCCGCACGAATGATCCGGGCAGTAGCCACCCGGATTCTTCTCCAGGTACTGCTGGTGATAGTCGGCGCTGAAATGTTTCCCTGGACGGAAATCACCGATTTATCTCGTCGAGCTCAGGCTGTGAGCCTAGTTTGGGCGCCCCGGATCTCGAACGCATGAAGACGACTCCGCTCCTCGATCCATATCGGCGGTCCCGCTTGGAGCCTCAAGATATTTCCGCGTACCCCTGCCGATTCTCTACTGGTTGAGAATTGATCGGCGCCAAGTGCTTGCTTTTACGAGCGTTTCCTGCTTACCCAGATACTATCACTGAGAGTCGGCGCCTGAGTCCGAGTCGGTTGGCGACCAACCACGAGGGGAGCAACGGGAGTTCACAGCTCGCGCGAATTCGATTAATTTTTAGATCATCGATTCAACGCTAATAGCGCCTCGGTCGCTAAACTCCCCTTTCTCCCCTCCTTCAGCCTAAATAGGCCGAGCAATGCCTCGAGTCGGCAGACGTCAATGCGAGTTCTTGGAATACGAAAGATTATGGCGTTCTACAACGTATAGGGGAGACGCAGCAGCAAGGAGCCCGTAGTCGAGGACCTCGTGGTCCTTCACTTGTGGGCCTCCATAAAGGCTCGCAACAGCGCATTCATCCGCGACTGATATCCCGCTCCCTGGGACTTGAACCAATCGATCACGTCGGTATCAATGCGAAGCGAGAGCAGCGCCTTCTTAGGTACGGGCTTCAGTCCCTTCCGCGCCACCGCGCGCGCAAACATTGCAGGGGTCCATTCGGGTGCGTCGCCGTCCTTCACCATGGTGGCGTCTGTCAGTTGCCGCACACGGCTCAGGTCAGTTCGTGATTTGCGAGAAGTAGTAGCGCGTTTCATGTTTTGTAGCCTTGCGGATGGAAATAATACGGATCTCGTCACCGCGCTCGGTATGCGCCACAGATACGACCTGCTCCTCCAGAAGGCCCAGCGTCAGAAAGCGATTTTCACCGTAGGGTTCGCGGTCGTCATCCGCTGTGAACGTGAGCCCCTCAAAATCTTCGGCGCGTCCGCGAAATCGATGCCGTGCTTGCGGAGATTTGCCGTCGCTTGGCTTCATCCCACGTAAACATGGCGCACTGTAGCTACACAAAGTAGCTACAGCAAGCACTTGGGCGACGCGTTGAAGTCAGCAGAGCCTTCACGATGAGTACGGATCGCGATTCCTTCCCCGCGGACTTTCCCAGGTTCAGAACACCGGTAGAATTCCGATAGACACCAGCCCCGAGATCAGCCGCCATTTTCCCGCAGAAACCGCGGGTCTTGCTTCAGACGGCTCGTAACCCCGTGTCTCCCCGCAGGAAACGGGGTCACACCAACCAATTAGGCTTTTTCGCCAACGGAAACCGGTGATTTGTAAGGGATTCCGCACGAGTGATCCGGGCAATAGCCACCGGGATTCTTCGCCAGATACTGCTGGTGATAGTCGGCGCTGAAGCTGGAAATTCCACGGACGCCCCGGAGTTACATCTGCTCGCACCGCCGCTCGGTCGACTTCCGGTAGACCGAAGCGTCGTTCTACCGGTAGACCAGCGTGAACCTCAGACGGGCTGCAAACTGCCGTCTGCGCCGTGAGGGTGAGGGCTGATCCGGGCGGCCTGCTTGCCGACCTTGTCCTTGGCCATTTCTAGGTCGAAATGCGCCTGCAAATTAATCCAATAACCATCGGACGTCCCGAAGTATGCCGAGAGCAGCACGGCCATTTCCGGCGAGATTGAGCGCTTCTCGCGCACGATGTCGTTTACGCGAGGCAGCGGAACGTCCAGGGCCTTGGCCAGTGCATACGCACTCAGGCCTACGGGCCCCATGAACTCCTCCCGAAGAATCTTGCCCGGGTGAGCAAGCTTGATCTTTCGCGCTGCCATAACCGATTTCCGCCTAGTGATAATCGACGATCTCGACGTCAAAGGCGTGACCCTCACGCCACCTGAAACAGACCCGCCACTGCTTGTTGATCCGGATGCCGTACTCGCCCTTGCGATCGCCTTTCAAAGCCTCGAGCTGATTCGAGCTCGGAATCGAAAGATCCTTCAGGTCTCCAGCGGCGTTCAGTTGCTGCAACTTCATCAGCGCCCGGTCTTGAATGTCGCGCGGAAGACGCTTGGAGTACTCGCGACTCCAGACCCTTTCAGCCTCCCTGCCTCGAAAGGACTTGATCACCTTTCAATAGTAACGGTGCGCGTTAGTAACGTCAAGCGTTACTCTAGCCTGACTTGGGTAGCCGCAACTCCCTCAAGGCGCGCTTTGCTCGATTTGCCGAAGGACAGGCAACCGATTGGACACGATTCCGGAGTTGCCGCAGCTGTCCACGATGTAAAAGCCTGGATGCGCATCTCTTGAGAGGAATAACAGGTATTCGACGCCCACATCCATCCAAAAGCGCCCTGAATCATTCTCCGATCGAATTTTGATCAATGTCGGTGTTTTTCCACGCAGCTCACGGCTTACACGCAAGGTGTAGATGGTCGCCGTAATCCCCTGAGGATCAGTGGGATCCTCATATAGGTCTTCTGTGCGCGTGACTTTACCGAGAACGATGCCAAGTGCGGCGTGCATCTCCTTGTCCAAAGGGGCGTGGTAGCCCCACTCCTTTCTCGTCGAGGCAACCCGCGCCAGCTGTCCGAACGGCTCCGAACGCAGCCAATAGAAGAAACAAGTTCGGCCCGTACGCGAAAGAGCGCATAAACTGAACCACTCCATAAGAATCGATGGCCTTCGCCGCGGACTATCCTTGTTCAAAAACACCGGTAGACTTCCGGTAGACCTCAACGCCGAAACTGCACCGCGTTTTCCTGCAGAAAGACGTGGATCAAATTCCTAACCTCTTGGCCTCCCGACGGAAACCAAATCGAACCAACCCTTACGCCCTCTCTCCCACCTGTAACTGCGCGGATTTGAAGCTGACCCCGCAGGAGTGATTCGCGCAATAGCCACCGGGATTCTTCGCTAGGTACTGCTACTGAGAGACCTGCGCGGCCAAAAGGACACTTTCGTTGCCACAGAATTGCCTAATGACAACTTTGTTTGTGGCTGTTCAATAGCCTTCGAAGGCCTGATTCAAATTTTCACCCCCAGCAGCGAGGTGGACCAATAGCAGAACTCGGGCCTTGACCGGATTGAGCAGGCCACTCATCACAAATGCAGCGGGACGGTGCACTTCCCCATAGGAGCCATCGTGTACGGGACCGGATTGGACCCGAGACGAGAAGACCACGGGTACGCCAGCCTTGGCGGCCGCATCAGCAGTCGCATCAACTGCGGGAGTCATGGTGCCGCTTCCGAATCCCGCAATCACCAGACCCTTGTCGCCGGCCGCCAGTGCCGCCTTGAGGAGGGTGTCGTCGCCACCGAGGTAGGAGGTCAATATATCCACGCGAGGGAATCCTGCGATCTGGGACGGAGTCAGTGCATAGGTGCGATGTGCCCGCCCAGCGGAGTGGAAATAACGCAGGCCGATTACTGGCGAAACATAGCCCACTGGCCCCTGGTCCGGGCTCTTGAAGGTGGACAGACGGGTTGTATTGGTCTTGGCGACTGCTGCGGCGGCGTGGATCTCATCGTCGAGCACGACCAGCGTCCCGCGGTTGCGAGATGACGCGTCAGCTGCGGTCATGATCGCTTCGAGAAGATTGCCGGGCCCGTCAGCCGAAGTCACGCGGCTCTGACGCATGGACCCAGTCACTACCACGGGCCTCGGATCCGCGATTACGAGATCGAGCAAGAAAGCTGTCTCCTCCATGGTATCGGTTCCGTGAGTCACGACAATGCCTGCCAGCTTAGGATCGCGAGCGAATGCTCCGCGGATCCGCTCGACGAGGCGAGCCCAATCGGTGAATTTGAGCTCGCTAGAACCCACCGCGGCAATCGTCTCGACCGAAACACTCGCCCGACCCATCAGCTCCGGGATCGAGGCCACCAGCTCATCGCCGGTCACCTGCCCGCCACTTGGCGCCGACCCGATGGTCCCGCCTGTAGCTAGTACCAGCACGCGGGGCGTCTCCGCGAGCGCGCCTTGGCAGAGTCCAACTAAGATGAGACTAAGCAGCAAGCCCCGGAATACAGCCGAGGTGAATGGCCAGTGTTGACCAAGGTCGCATCGCGTGTTCATGCTTGCAAACTCTCCGAGTCCTGTGTACGAGAGACTCGATGTGGCGGTTAGTGGGCTGAGAGTATCAGTCGCATTCTTCGCGGCGGATTATATTGGCGCTGAGTCGTCGGTAGAATTCCGGTAGACGTCAGCGCCGCTCACAGCGTGGGCATTTCCCCGCAGAACCGCGCGACCTTCGAACAGAACGCCGCTAACCACCCGACTTCCGCAACGAACCCTCGGCACAACGCCGGCTACGCCTTCTCCCCCACTTGTAACTCCCCGGATTTGAAGCTGACCCCGCACGAATGATCCGGGCAGTAGCCGCCCGGATTCTTCTCCAGGTACTGCTGGTGATAGTCGGTGCTGAAGCGATTTATCTTTGGGAAATTGCGCAGTTACGTCGCGGCGGTCTGCCAATCGGTAGACTTTAGGTAGACGTTACCGCCGATCCGCCGGTCTTCTCCGCGCACGCACTGACGCCTCAGTGTTTACATCCGCTCCGCTTGCGCGCACTGCCACGCAGCCGAAGCCCAACTACTGCTGGTAAGACTAGCATCGGTCCGCCGCTAGCGCCGCGCCCTGCTGCCGATCTCAGAGTCGGGCCGCTGTGGCCACCAGCGCCGCCGCAGCTAGCGACGCCGTGGCTTTGATTTCTAAGGGCGAGCCGGTCTCGTTCGGGTCGCACTGCTGCTGCTAGGAGCGCTATTGCTAGGGTGTCTGCTGCCCGGGCTTCGTGCCCGCATTCTTTATATCCGTTAGCTGATTTTCTACCTGCGACTGGCAGTTCATCTTCGCGCCGGTGTTCGATGCGGCCTCATGGGACATGCAGTCCGTCATCAGCTTCTCCTTGACCGCAGTAGTATTGGACTCCCCTTGAACCGTTCCTTCGGTTGAGGTGGTGCTCGCGAACGCTTGCGCGCCGCAGAATACAAGGCTGCCGCAGAGCGCGGCGGCGGTGAATCGATTCATGAATTTCTCCTGTGATATGGACTCTGAACACTAGCGCACGGCGCTGGCCGGCCACTATCGCAAGAGATAACAATTCGCTGTCGGACGGCTCCTATTAATGCGCCACCCAGCAAGCACCGCTGTGGTGTCAGACGATGAGCACAGGGCATCCGATGTGATCGATGACGAAACCAGGAAGTGGCATGTGGACGCGCTTAAGAAGGCGGGCAAAGATGCTGCCGGTGGCTTCCACGGAGCTGTTTCGTGTATCTCCGTATCCTGGTGCTGATGCGCCGGTAGCCCAGCGTGAACCTCAGACGGGCTGCAAGCTATATCGCACGTGAAAGAGATAGCAGGGGAGAACTTCCGCTAGGCTCTTTGTCGTTCACGTGATTTCACCGAGTTTTCCGGTGGTAATGCCCACGAAATGTTCTGCAGCCGATGCAACCTCTCGCTTATGCTGCTGCTTCAACTGCTCAGACCAACGTTCGTCCCGTAGTTTCTCCATACGTTTCTCGAGAACTGCGGCGTCGGCCACTTCGTCTTCGGTCATTCGCACCCAATCGCCATTGATCTCGCGCCGAACGTTGTGGTCGCGGTCCTCGGCTACCCGATACCATTTCCAACCCAAGCGCCGGACCTCGCCCGAAATGCTTTCTTGATCCTCGGTATCGTCGATTAGACGTAGGACGCGAATGAAGTCCACGCCGTACTCATACAGCTCGCCGTACGACGTCGAAAAGTAAGTTGTAAGTAGCTCGCTCCCACGAATAGCAGACAAGTGCTTTCTAAAGCGGTCGAGATACCAGCTCAGTAACGCCGAGCCAGCTGTTTCAGCTCTGGCAGCGTCAGCGGCGATCAATTCGGTTGCCATGAAATCACCCTACGCAAGTCCATGTCTGGCTTACGCTTTTACCTCCAATTGAGGCGGGATTTACTGATGGCCGTCACAGTGCGGCGATGTTGGATTGGGTCCAACCGGCTTGGGCATTTAACCCGAGCAGTTCGATTCCTTCGCCGAGGACTATTCTAGGTTCAAAACACCGGCGAACTTCCACACCGGAGCGTAACGAACTCCTTTAACCACCTTCCATCATCAACGAATCGAGCGTTTCCTCACAAACAGCAAGCTGTGACAAATACGACTTGTCTTTAACTGGAGGCTTGAGATTTCTCACAGCAGTTTTCATAGCTTTCATTCTGACAATGTCTTCTGGTCTGTGCTCGTGCTTCTGTCTGGAATGCTTATCCAAAACAACATAAACCTCATGATAAAGCGCATCGACCTTCCTATTCACGTCTTCGTCTGTAAGCGGCAGATTGTCCCATTCGCTCATCGTTAGCTTACCTGCTCGTCTGATTTGTAGGATCGCGGCAATGCTACTCCCCGGCCGAGGCACCACCAAGCAGAGGCGGCTCAACTCCGGACGCTCACGTTGTTTCTTCCCCGAGGACTTCCCTTGGACCAGAACACCGGTAGAATTCCGGTAGACGTTGACGTCAAAATCCGCAGACGTTTTCCCGCAGAAATACGAGGATCTTCGACGTCGTCAGCTGCTAACCCTCTTGGTTCCACGACAGAACCCTCGGTTAACCCACTATCACGCCTTCTCCCCCACCGGTAACTGCGCGGATTTGAAGCTGACCCCGCACGAATGATCCGGGCAATACCCGCCCGGATTCTTCGCCAGATACTGCTGGTGATAGTCGGCGCTGAAGCGATTTCCTGCACGGAAAGCACTCGGTTATCTCTTCGTGGTCAGTCGACCGGTAGACTTTCAGTAGACGTTGCCGTCGATCCACCGGTAGACCAAACCTCAGTCCAATCGGGGCAATGACAGAGTTTGACCGACCCCTTTGCGACGGTGGCGAATGTCGGGATTTTGGCGGACTGCTAGTTGACCTAGGGCGGAAAATTCATCCGCGCCTCAAGCGCTTTGAACTGCTGCTCATTCCGAATAGGATCGAGCAGCCAAGCGGTTTTCAGGTCTGGAAGGAGCGGATCGCTCAGCTTTTCAGCAGTACTGAGCCATTGCAGCGCCTTCGCCGTGTCACCCCACTGAGCGTAGATCTCGGCATACCTAAACGCATCGGAATCACCGCTCATGGCTTTTAGTTGTTCGAGCTCGGTATCGGCCGCTTTCGGATTACCGATGGCGTGGTAAACGAGCGCCAGGCACCAGTGCAGAGGGGGCTGCTCGCAGGTTCGTCGCGCCAAATCCAATTGTCCCAGTCCGAGGTAGCTTGCGGCGAACAATGATCGGACATTTTTTGCTTCGGGGTTTATTGCTTTGGCCTCCTGCGCGGCAACCAGCGCCTCATCGAAGCGTCGAGCGTGATTCAGCACGCTGACGAGAATCATTCGTGCTTCGTAGTTCTGTGGGTCCAGCCTTACCGCGTGTCGTCCCGCCTCGATTGCCAGGTCATGATGGCCCAGCCAGTCCGAATGTATGGCCAGGGCTTGTTGCGTCTTCACGCTACCGGGGGCCAAGAGCAGCGCACGCTCGATTTCCACCGCCGCGTCCCTGAAATCGAAGTACCCCACTGCCCGGACCCACCAAAGGGCTGTGTGCGCGTCTGCCCTCTCCGGCGCGAGCAAGACCGCGCGCTCCGCGGCCGCTTTAGCCTGACTTCGAAGATCCTCGCGGATAGTCGAGTCATCACTGGCCGATCTAATGTCCATGAGCGCAACTGCTCGTCGCCCGTATGCGGCCGCATAGTTCGGATCGAGGGCAATGGCTCGATCGAATGCCGCGAGAGAGGCTCGATGCTCTGCCTCATCGCCGCCCGCCGCGTCCGCGAGCTGCATTCCGCGCAGAAAGGCATCATACGCATTGGGATTCTGAGTTCCCCCGACCCCAATCTTGGCGGCTTCGTTGCCTAACAGCCTGACTCGCAGTTGCTCGGCGACCGCGGTGGCGATCTCGGTCTGCAGCGCAAGGATGTTCTTAAGATCGCGGTCGTAGTCTTGCGACCACATATGAAAGCCGCTCACACCATTGATCAACTGCGTGGTGATACGCACCGTATTGCCTGAGCGGCGGATGCTGCCTTCGAGGATGGTCCCGACATTGAGCCTTCGCGCGATAGTCGCGATGTCCAAGTTCTGCCCTTTGAACGAGAACGATGACGTGCGCGCGATGACTTCCAGCGCATCGATATGCGTTAAGGCGTTGATTAATTCCTCAGAGACGCCATCTGAAAAATAGTCCTGCTTAGAGTCGCCGCTGAGGTTAGTAAAAGGCAACACTGCGACCGAATGCGGGGGCGGAGCGAATGCGGCGGGCGCCGCGGGCATCGGAGTGCCAGGCGCCCGGCTCGCCGCACTCTGGCCTGACGAAGCGATACCCGGCGCAGACCGTAGCCGGTCGATCCAGAACCAGGCGAGCGCCACTCCCACCACAGCCAGTGCGGCTACGAGTAGCCAAGACTTTCGTAGCATCGCTGCTGGGCGAACTGAGGGAGCCAAGTCGGGCGAGGGACCCGGTTGGATGGCACGTGCCGGCGCCAGCTTATGGCGCACCGCAATCACCAGTTTAGCAAAGGCTGCCTCCGTACCATCGTTCCCCAAGTCGATCCACTGCGACTCACTGAGAAAGTACTCCAGGGCTGTCGTCAGCTGAGCAGCGTCGGTCCGAAACGTCACGATGGGTCGTCGCTTGGGGGACGCG
>Ga0302180_10003554_pt1 | contig 11705 bp, 8 predicted proteins | sample I_Palsa_E3_2_FD_200575 | JGI IMG/M metagenome (GOLD analysis project Ga0302180, IMG submission 200575) | Peat permafrost microbial communities from Stordalen Mire near Abisko, Sweden - I_Palsa_E3_2 | ecosystem: Environmental > Terrestrial > Soil > Palsa > Peat permafrost | place: Sweden: Abisko... | reverse complement strand
GACCCGCTTAGGCGCGATGTCGATCGCCGAGCCCCTCGAAGCGGCGCCCGCCGTCGATCCGGACCTCTTGTTCGTGCCGCTCGCCTGCTTCGACCGCCGCGGCCACCGCATCGGCTACGGCGCCGGCTATTACGACCGCACGCTGGCCGGATTACGCGCGATCAAGCCCATTCATGCGGTCGGCGTCGCCTATGGGGTTTGCGAAGTCGTCGCGGTGCCGTATGAGGCCCATGACCAGAGCCTGGACGCCATCGTGACCGATCAGGAAACCCTTCTCTTCCCCGCCCGATGATTCGCCTGCTCTTCATCGGCGACGTCGTCGGGCGGTCGGGCCGCGCCGCCATTTTCGAGCAGGTTCCCGTCTTGCGCTCCCGCTGGGGGCTCGATTTCGTCATCGTCAACGGCGAGAACGCCGCCGGCGGCTTTGGCCTCACCGAAGCCATTTTTGAGGAATTCCGCGCCGTCGGCGTCGATGCGGTGACGCTCGGCAATCATGCCTTCGACCAGCGCGAGGCGCTTGTGTTCATCGAGCGCCAGCCCCGCCTGATCCGGCCAGCCAATTACCCCTCCGGCACGCCGGGCCGGGGCGCCTCGGTGATCGAAAGCGCGAAGGGCGCGCGGCTCCTGGTCGTCAATGTCCTCGGGCGCATCTTCATGGACGCGCTCGACGATCCTTTCGCCGTCGTCAAGCGCGAGCTCGGAGCCTGCCCGCTCGGCGAGGGGTGCGAGGCCTCGATCATCGACATCCACGCCGAAGCATCGAGCGAGAAGGGGGCGCTCGGCCATTTCGCCGATGGCAAGGCGAGCCTGATCGTCGGCACCCATACCCATGTGCCGAGCGCCGATCATCGAATCCTGGCCCGAGGCACGGGGTTCATGACCGACGTCGGTATGACCGGCGACTATGATTCGGTGATCGGCATGGAAAAGGACGAGCCCCTGCGCCGTTTCACCCTCCGCATTCCCTCCGGCCGCTTCGAACCGGCGCAGGGGCCGGCGACGTTGTGCGCCGTCGCCGCCGAGATCGGCCCCGACGGCCTGACCAAAGCCATTGCGCCGGTCCGGATCGGCGGCCTTCTCAGCCCCGCTGCCCCCGATTTCTGGAATTGACCCAGGGATGATCGCCCCGACCATCGTCTACGATCTCGACGGCACGCTCGCCGACACCGCCGAAGACCTGGTCGCTACCCTCAATTGGCTGTTAGGACGAGATGGTCTGGCGCCGCTCAAGGTCGAAAGCGCCGGTTCGCTGCTTGGGGCCGGCGCCCGGGCGTTGATTGTGCGTGGCTTCGCCGCTTCGGGCAGAACCCTCGACCCGCAAACGCTTGAGACGCTGTTTGCCGATTATCTCGAGTATTACACGGTCCATATCGCCGATCGCACCCGGCTTTATCCCGGCGTCGACAATGCGCTCACGGCGTTTGCGCGCGCCGGCTGGCGGCAGGCGGTCTGCACCAACAAGATCGAAAGCTTGGCCAAGCTGCTGATCGCCAAGCTCGGGATCGCCGATCGCTTCGCCTTCATCTGCGGCCAGGACACGTTCGGAATCGGCAAACCGGACCCGACGCCGCTGTTGAAAACGATCGCGGCCTCCGGCGGCGCCAGCGATCGCGCGATCATGGTCGGCGATTCCGCCACCGACATCAACACCGCCCGCGCCGCCGGCCTGCCCGTCATCGCGGTCGACTTCGGCTATAGCGACGTGCCGGTCGCCGAACTCGGCCCGGACCGGGTGATTTCCCACTTTGAAGAGCTCGCGGAGGCCTGCGCCGAGCTCCTGCGAGCTTAGCTCGCCCCAAAGCTGACGGCCAAGCGCGGCGCATGAACTCTGTGCGCGCCTTCGGATCTCTCCTTGGACCGCCGGATCAAAACGGGTAGTATGGCGGTCGGGCTCCCGAGGGCCGGGAGTAGATTCGGATCGGTTTTGAGTGGGCGCATGCCCGGGCCGAACGGGTGGGACGTCTCGCGCGGCGGAACAGGGCGGGTAATGGGAAAGCGGACGTTCAGGGTCATCCTCATCAAGCCGTCGCACTATGACGACGACGGCTACGTGATCCAGTGGTGGCTCTCCACCATTCCTTCGAACAGCCTCGCCAGCGTCTACGGACTTTTGGCCGCTTGCGCCGAGGAGCAGGCGCTCGGTCCGGACGTCGCGATCGAGCTCGAAGCCTATGACGAGTGTAACAAGATCATCGACGTCAAGGCGATGTCGCGACGGATAAAGGCTGACGGCCAGGGATTTGTCGGGCTGGTCGGGGTTCAGTCGAACCAGTTTCCCCGCGCGCTCGATCTTGCGCGCTCTTTCCGGGCAGAAGGCGTGCCGGTGGTGATCGGCGGCTTCCATGTCTCGGGCTGCATATCGATGCTTCCCGAACTGCCGCCGGATTTGAAAGAGGCTGAGGCTCTGGGCGTGATTCTTTACGCCGGCGAGGGCGAGGGGCGGATGGCCGACTTCATCCGCGACATCGCCGCCAATCGGGCGAAGCCGGTCTACAACTACCTGAATGACATGCCCGGCATGGAGGCGGCGGCGATCCCGGTGTTGCCGAAAGAAGTCGTGGGGCGGATCGTCGGCCATCACGCGTGCTTCGACGCCGGTCGCGGCTGTCCCTTCCAATGCAGCTTCTGCACGATCATCAATGTCCAGGGCCGCAAGTCGCGCTATCGGAGCGCCGACGACGTCGAGGCGATCGTGCGCGCCAACTACGCCCAGGGCATCACCCACTACTTCGTGACCGACGACAATTTCGCCCGCAACCGCAACTGGGAGTCGATCCTCGATCGCCTGATCGACCTGAGAACCAACAAGGGCATTCCGATCAAGCTGATCCTTCAGGTCGACACCCTCTGCCACAAGATTCCGGGCTTCATCGAGAAGGCGGCGCGGGCCGGCTGCAACCAGGTCTTCATCGGGCTCGAGAGCATCAATCCGGAATCGCTCCAGGGGGCGAAGAAGCGGCAGAACAAGATCTGGGAGTACCGGGTCATGTTGCAGGCCTGGCGAAAGCAGAAGGTGATGACCTGGGCGGGCTTCATCATCGGTTTTCCGACCGACACGCCCGAATCGGTCGCTCGCGATATCGACATCATCAAGAAGGAGCTGCCGCTCGACATTCTCGAATTCTTTTGCCTGACCCCGCTTCCCGGCTCCGAGGATCACAAGATCCTTTACCTCAAAGGGGTCCCGATGGACCCGGACATGAACAAATACGACGTCGAGCATGTCTGCACCGGACATCCTCTCATGTCGGGCGAGCAATGGAACAAGACCTATCGCGACGCCTGGAAGCAGTACTACACCGACGAGCATGTCGAGACGGTGCTCAAGCGCGCCGCCGCCACCGGGCTCAGGATGAACAAGATCGCCGACGTGATGACGGCCTTCTCGTCCGCTGCGCGCATCGAGGGCGTTCACCCGCTCCAGTGCGGCATCGTTCGCCGCAAGATCAGGACGAGCCGCCGGCACGGCATGCCGATCGTCAATCCGCTGATCTTCTATCCCGTCCGGGCGGTCGAATTCGTCTCGGTGGTGGCGCAATGGCTGACCGTCGGGTGGCGCTTTCACAGCATCAAGAAGCGCGTGCTCGCCGATCCCGCGAACAAGACCTATGTCGACGACGCGACGCGGCCGGTTACGATCGAGGAGGCGGAGAACGACGAGCTGGTCGCGGCCTTCGCGGACAAGATCCCGGACACCTACGGGGCCCCGAAACGGCAGCATGCTGTCGCTTCGTGAGCAGCGGCTGTGCGCAATGAGCCGCTATGAGGGTGGTTCGAGCGGCTGATCGCCCACGCCGCCGAGCTTCTTGCGAGCGGCGCGCCGGTCGCTCTCGCCGGCGACGATAACGTGATGCCGAGCGAGCTCGACGTCTACAAACCCGAGAGGCGCGACGCCTGTTCGCGCGTCGAGATCCGCGAAGCTTTTGGCCGGCTCGTCGCCCAGGGCTGGACGGATGTGCGTTCCGGACCCTTCTCGGCTGGACCCTGACCAAATGAGGTAGTATGCCGGTTGGGCTCCCGGGGGCCGGGAGCAGCCACGGGATTGCTTTTTGTGTGCGCGCGTTGGGGGGGCCGAACGGGTCGGCGCCGCTCCGCGCGCTGAAACTGGGGCGCGCCATGGACAAACGGACCTTCAGGATCATTCTCGTCAAGCCGTCGCACTATGACGACGACGGCTACGTCATCCAGTGGTGGCTCTCCACCATCCCTTCGAACAGCCTCGCCAGCGTGTACGGACTTCTCGCCGCTTGCGCCCAGGAAAAAACGCTCGGCCCCGACGTCGATATCGAGCTCGAGGCCTACGACGAGTGCAACAAGATCATCGACGTCAAGGCGATGGCCAAGCGGATCAAGGCCGGGGGCGGCGGGTTCGTCGGCCTTGTCGGCGTCCAGTCGAATCAGTTTCCGCGCGCCGTTGATCTCGCGCGCGCCTTCCGGGCGTTAGACGTGCCCGTCGTGATCGGCGGCTTCCACGTCTCGGGCTGCATCTCGATGCTTCCAGAGCTGCCGCCGGATTTGAAAGAGGCGCAGGCGCTCGGCGTGACCCTGTTCGCGGGCGAGGGCGAGGGGCGGATGGCCGATCTTCTCCGCGACATCGACGCCGGCCAGGCGAAGCCCCTCTACAATTACCTCCATGACATGCCGAGCATGGAGGCCGCGGTGATACCCGTGCTGCCGAAGCATGTGATCGGGCGGATCGTCGGCCATCACGCCTGCTTCGACGCCGGGCGCGGCTGTCCGTTCCAGTGCAGCTTCTGCACGATCATCAATGTCCAGGGCCGCAAGTCGCGCTACCGCACCGCCGACGACGTCGAAGCGATCGTGCGCGCCAACTACGCCCAGGGCATCAACCATTACTTCGTCACCGACGACAATTTCGCCCGCAACCGCAACTGGGAGTCGATCCTCGACCGGCTTATCGATTTGAGGGAGAACAAGGGCATCCCGATCAAGCTCATCCTTCAGGTCGACACGCTCTGCCATAGGATTCCGGGCTTCATCGAGAAGGCGGCCCGGGCCGGCTGCAACCAGGTCTTCGTCGGGCTCGAGAGCGTCAATCCCGAATCGCTCCAGGGCGCGAAGAAGCGGCAGAACAAGATCTGGGAGTACCGGGTCATGCTGCAGGCCTGGCGAAAGCAGAAGGTGATGACCTGGGCGGGCCTCATCACCGGTTTTCCGACCGACACGCCCGAATCGATCGCTCGCGACATCGAGATCATCAAGAAGGAGCTGCCGCTCGACATCCTCGAGTTCTTCTTCCTGACGCCGCTGCCCGGCTCCGAGGATCACAAAGTCCTTTACCACAAAGGGGTTGCGATGGACCCCGACATGAACAAGTACGATCTTGAGCATGTCACCACCGGGCACCCCAAGATGTCGCCCGCTCAATGGACAAAGGCCTATCGCGACGCCTACAGCCGCTATTACTCGGACGAGCATGTCGAGACGATTCTCAAGCGCGCCGCCGCCACCGGGCTCCGGATGAACAAGGTTGCCGACGTAATGACGGCCTTCTCCTCCGCCGCGCGCATCGAGGGCGTCCACCCGCTGCAATGCGGCATCGTGCGGCGCAAGGTGAGGACGAGCCGCCGGCACGGCATGCCGATCGTCAATCCGCTCATCTTCTATCCAGTGCGCGCGGTCGAATTCGTGTCCGTAGTCGCGCAATGGCTGAACGTCGGATGGCGCTATCACCGGATCAAGAAGCGCGTCATTGAGGATCCGGCGAGCAAGACCTATGTCGACGACGCGACACGCCCGGTGTCCATCGATGAGATGGAGAACGACGAACTCGTCGCGGCCTTCGCCGATAAGATCCCGGATACGTACGGCGCCCCGAAGAAGCACGCCGTCGCCGCTACGTGAGCGGCGCTGGGGGCGCGATTCCTGCGCGTACCGAGCCGCCGATCATGAGTAGCAACGACACTGGGGCTCCGCTTCCGCCTGGTCTGGAGCGATTGTGCCTGACGGTTCACCTTCCCCCGCAAATCATCGCCGCGCTGGCGCCGTTGCCCGGTGACAAGGGGCGCGTATTCCGCCTCACCCAGTCGGGTCGGCTCTATCACCTGAACGCCGACGCCGAGCGTAGCGCTGGCCTCGCACTCCCGCCTCGCGCCGCGTTCCATATCTTGCGACACACACGCGCGACGCGGCGGCGCCTGTACGCTGGCGCTGATACGGCGGCGCTGGTAGAGACTCGCTTGTGGCGATCGAGAACCGCAGCGGCGCGCTATGAGCGCCTTGACGTGACCGAGGAGGCGCGCAAGTCCCACATGTTGCCGACGCCACTCGGGTGAAAAGCGTGCGGGGGGTAAAAATCACAACTAGTTCAAGGGCCGTCCGGCCCTGGTAAGGGAGAGGTCGAGAGTTCAATCCTCTCTTGCAGCGCCACTCCACGCCATCGATGTTGCCACCAGAAGCGCCGCATCGCGAAAATTCAACATGAGCCGGGACATCCCGGAGAGGGACGAGGGCATGAGCAGCGAAGACAAGAAAGACCGTTCCCATCTTCCAATGCCGAGCCCGCAGCGAACCGGCCCAATCGCTTACGACGCGAAAGATTCTGACGCCAAGAACCCGGCCATCGAGCAATTGCGCCCGCCCAAGGGGGCGCCGAACGTTCTGATCGTCCTCATCGATGACGCGGGGTTTGGCGCGTCGAGCGCCTTCGGCGGGCCGTGCCAGACGCCGAACGCCGAACGCCTCGCCGCGGGCGGCCTGAAGTTCAACCGTTTCCATACGACGGCGCTATGCTCGCCGACTCGACAAGCGCTGCTGACGGGACGCAACCACCATTCCGCCGGCATGGGATGCATCACCGAACTCGCCACCGGCGCGCCGGGCTACACTTCCGTGCTGCCCAACACCATGTCGCCGCTGGCGCGGACGCTGAAGCTCAACGGCTACTCCGCGGCGCAGTTCGGCAAATGTCACGAAGTTCCGGTTTGGGAGACGAGCCCCGTCGGGCCGTTCGACGCCTGGCCGACGGGCGGCGGCGGCTTCGAGTACTTCTACGGCTTCATCGGCGGCGAGGCGAACCAGTGGTATCCGACGTTGTACGACGGCACGACGCCGGTCGAGCCCAAGAAGACGCCCGAAGAGGGCTATCACCTCATGGAGGACATGACCGACAAAGCCATGAATTGGATCGGGCAGCAAAAGGCGCTCGCATCGGACAAGCCGTTCTTCGTCTATTTCGCGCCCGGCGCCACTCACGCCCCGCACCACGTGCCCAAAGAATGGGCCGACAAGTACAAGGGCAAATTCGACGCCGGATGGGACAAGCTGCGCGAGAAAACCTTCGCCCGGCAGAAGGCGCTTGGAGTCATTCCGGCCGACTGTCAGCTCACCGCCCGCCATAAGGAGATTCCGGCATGGGATGAAATGCCGGAGGCGCTGAAGCCAGTGCTTCGGCGGCAGATGGAGGTCTATGCGGGCTTCATGGAGTATACCGACCACCACGTCGGGCGGCTCCTCGACTCGCTGAACAAGCTCAATATCCTCGACGACACCCTCGTTTACTACATCATCGGCGACAACGGCGCCTCGGCCGAGGGCACCTTGAACGGCACCTTCAATGAGATGCTGAACTTCAACGGGATGGCGGCGCTCGAGACGCCGGAATTCCTCACCGCTCACATCGACCAGTTCGGCGGCCCGGAATCCTATAACCATTTCGCCGTCGGCTGGGCGCACGCGATGGACACGCCCTACCAGTGGACGAAGCAGGTCGCGTCCCATTGGGGCGGGACCCGCAACGGTACGATCGTTCACTGGCCGAAGGGAATTCAGGCCAAAGGGGAGATACGCCCACAATTCCACCACGTGATCGACGTCGCCCCGACGATCCTGGAGGCGGCGGGGCTTCCCGAGCCAATCTCAGTGAACGGCGTGCAGCAGAAGCCGATCGAGGGCGTCAGCATGCTGTACGCGTTCAACGACGCCAATGCGGCGGACCGGCACGAGACCCAGTATTTTGAGATGTTCGGCAACCGCGGCATCTACCACAAGGGCTGGACCGCGGTCACCCGGCACAAGACGCCGTGGCTTCTTTTCGGCGAGAAAGTCCCGGCTTTCGACGACGACATCTGGGAACTCTACGACACCACGAAGGACTGGAGCCAGGCGAACGACCTCTCGAAGCAGATGCCCGAGAAGCTCCACGAGCTGCAACGCCTGTGGCTCATGGAGGCGGTGCGCTACAACGTGTTGCCGCTCGACGACGACCTGGCCAAGAAGATGAACCCGGATCTCGCCGGCCGTCCGGTGCTGATCAGAGGAACCTCGCAGGTCCTGTTCGGCGGCATGGGGCGCCTGTCGGAGAATTGCGTCCTCAACATCAAGAATAAGTCGCATTCCGTCACTGCTGAGATCGACGTGCCTCAATCGGGCGCCGAGGGCGTGATCATCGCCCAGGGCGCCAATATCGGCGGCTGGAGCCTGTACGCGAAGGGCGGCAAGCTCAAGTACTGCTATAACCTCGGCGGCATCCAGCACTTCTTCGTCGAGGCGGAGAGTCCGCTGCCCGCGGGCGAGCATCAGGTGCGCATGGAATTCGCTTATGCCGGCGGCGGCCTCGGCAAGGGCGGCAAGGTCACCCTCTACACCGACGGCAAGAAGGTCGGCGAAGGAGACGTCGCCATGACCTTGGCGATGATCTTCTCGGCCGATGACGGCTGCGACGTGGGGGAAGATTCCGGGGCCCCGGTCTCGCCGGACTACGGCCCGCAGGGCAACGCTTTCAACGGCCGCGTCAGGGGCGTGCAGCTCGCGATCGCCGACGCCGCCGAGCATTTGGATCACCTGGTCTCGCCCGAGGAGGCGATCCGCATCGCGCTCGCGCGGCAGTAGGCGGTGCAGTCCGCTCGGGGAAAGCGCGCGGAAACGCGCCTCGGTTTCAGGCGTAGGCGATCTTCGGCAAATAGGTGACCGTCATCGCCGCCTTGTCGCGCTCGAGAGAGGCGACAATGCCGGCTCGGTCTGCCGACCGGCGCGCCGCAAGCCGGCCGCCGCGCTCGGGAAGCCTGCTCATCGCGACAACGTATTTGATGCGGACCCCGATCGGGCTCTCGGCCGGCACGCGCGCGAGCGCCTCGTCGACCGCTTCGGCCGCTGCGACCGCGGCGAAATATTTCGCCCACTCGCCTTCGCGCCGCGTGTCCTCAAGCTCATAGGCTCGGTTCCAGGCTTGCGCGCATTCGTTCGCCAGGGCGGCGAGCCCGGTGTCGGGAGGCAGATTCGTCACGGTCGCATTCATCGGCTTGACTCTCTTGCGGCACGCCATGAGGGGCCCGATCAACCGCTAAACGGCGCTCGGTCTCCCGCTGCCGCCCGCTCGCAGCAAAAACGCCGCCCGGGGGTCGAAGGTTCCGAAATCGCAGAGGCAGACTGCGGGATCCCGCCGGCGCCAGTCGTTTAGCCAAATCGACGCCAAGGGCGGCGACCAAAGCAGCGCCGGCAATCGGTCAGGCGCGCCCGGCCGGCTGGCGCCAGGATTTCAGCGAAAACAGCACCAGTGACGCGCCGATGACCGCGGAGCCGAGAAAGAAGGTCGGGTTGATGGCGAAATGCTCATCCGCGATCCAGTGCGACAGGATGAGCGACACCACCGCGGTCAGGGCCGGGACCAGATTCCAGAACATCGTGACGAAGCCGTTGTCGCCGCCGGTGACCGTCAGCGAGATTTGATAGACAACGCGCCCGACCGACGAAGCGAGGATGGTGCCGACGATCATCAGAACGATCGCCTGCAGTTGATCGAATGTGACCTGGCTCCGCCAGGCGAGAATGGCAAGGCAGGACGGAATCAGGATGACATTCGCGAATAGGAAATTGGCCGCGATCGCCGCTGACTCATTGTATTTTCCGAACCATCTGGCGACCAGCGTCCCGCCCAGCGCGGAACAGAGCGGGACGGGGATGGCGTAGACCCAACTGCCGTGAACGAAATTGTCGGCCAATTCACCGAACGTCGGCTTATTGGCGTCGCCGAGCTGGCTCCAGGCGACCGCCATCGCGCCGATGAAGGCGCCGGCGAAGCAGCCGAAAAAGGTCCCTGGCGAGATCGGAATCGGCACCCGCGAAATGACGAGCGCGACCAGCGCCGCCCAGAACGGCGACAGGTTGAGGATCGCCGAGATGATGATCGGATGGGCGTTGCTGAGGCCGAAGTTATACAGCAATAACCCGGACATCCCGATGGCGAAGATGACCGCTAGGTAGCCGTAATTGGCGGGTTTTCGGAACAGCGCGACGAAGTCGCGGCGACTGGCCGGGCGAGCCGTCAATAGCGGAATCGACACCAGCAGCGCAATCTGGGTCAGGCACACGAACTGGATGGTGTTGAGATGCCTGGCGGCCGGAAACGAAAAAGGCTCCTGGGTCGCATACAGGCAGGCGGTCATGACCGCATAGAGGCTTCCGAGCCGGTAGTTGATCAGTGAGCCGGAAGACTGCATAGGCGGGACGCCTTTCGCTGGCGAAGGGAATTTGCAAAAAGTGAGACTAGGTCGGCCGCGACGGCCTCCGACCTCGTCGTCTGTCGAAACGCCCATATCACGCCCGTGGGCTTCACAACGATTGGGGAATCACCGCGGCTCCCGATCGAGACCCTCCCAACCGGACCTGCGCAGTTGACAATCCCGATCCTAACCGGGCCCATGGCGACCATCAGGACCGTCTCGCTCTCGCTCGCGGCGATCGCCATTCTTATATCTGGCGTCGCCATGGGCATCGAGGACCACGACCAGGAGGCTCTGTGCGGCGGGCGCCGGTACGCGCGAATCGCCGTCCCGAATGGCGCCTCGCCGTATGTCGAGCTCACCGCCGACGGAAAGACCGGTCCGTTTCTCATCGACTACGGCGCGACGCGGAGCGCGCTGTCGGCCGACGCGTTCGCTGGCCCGGAAGGGGCGGTCCGGAAGTCGACGATTTCGCTGCCGGGGATCGAGGAAGCCCTTTTTCATCTCGCGCGCTACGACCTCTTGCTTCAGCCCGAACAGGGACAGCTCGGCGTCATCGGCGACGATCTCCTGTCCAGGCTTACCGTCGAGCTCGCTCCAAGCGCGGTGGTTCTGGGCGCCGAGCCCTGCCGGCCACAGGCGCTGATCGCTCGCGGGCTCACGCCGGTCGACCAGACCGGCTTCTTTGCTTCCGATCCGGCGAAGATCGACCCGCGCCGGCCTGATGTGCCGGTGGTGTTCTTGCGCCTCGGCGACGTCCGCGCCTTCGCTCAGATCGACACCGGCTACGAGGACTTGGCTTACGGGCGCTCGGTCGACATCAACCAGGCCCTGTTCGAGCGTCTTGTCCAGAGCGGGATCAAGCTCGACAGGGCCGGTGACAGCGACGTCTGGACCTGCGACGGCCACGAGCGTTGGCCCCGCTATCAGGTCAAGGATCGCGCGCTCATGATTGAGAACGGGCATGGAATGGCGATCGTGCAGACCGACGACTTCCATCTGATCGTGAAACGGGCCAACGGCTGCGGCGGGATCGCGGAAATGGCCGAGCCCGCGGCCCAGCTCGGGGCCTCGTTTCTGCGCCTCTTTGGCGCGGTCGTGTTCGATCCGAAAAACGCGACCGTGTGGCTGGACGGCGCCGCGCGCCGATCGCCGGGCGGGGCGGCGGACCCGGCCAAAGTCAAATGATGGGCGCCCCGGCGCGCCCCGCGACTCGTACTTCTCTCTGATTAACCAGGGGCGTCT
>Ga0302180_10003545_pt1 | contig 11720 bp, 13 predicted proteins | sample I_Palsa_E3_2_FD_200575 | JGI IMG/M metagenome (GOLD analysis project Ga0302180, IMG submission 200575) | Peat permafrost microbial communities from Stordalen Mire near Abisko, Sweden - I_Palsa_E3_2 | ecosystem: Environmental > Terrestrial > Soil > Palsa > Peat permafrost | place: Sweden... | reverse complement strand
TCGTGCTCGACGTCATGATGCCGATGGTGAGCGGTATCGAGCTCCTGCCGATGCTGCGCCGGGTCACCGACGCGCCGGTGGTCATGCTTTCGGCCCGCGGCGAGGTCGACACCAAGGTCGAGGGCCTCTCCCACGGGGCCGACGACTACCTCAGCAAGCCGTTCGAAATGCAGGAATTGATCGCGCACATCGACGCCAAGCTGCGCCGTCCGCATCTGGAAAACCGCAACGTAATCGCCTACGACGACATCAGCATCAATCTCGACGAGCACATCGTCATTCGGGCGGGCAAACGTATCGAACTCTCTCCGCTTGAATACGATCTGCTGGTGACGCTGCTGCGCCGTCCGCGACGCGTCTTCACGCGCGATGAATTACTCGACCTCGTCTGGGGGAATGAGAAGGATGTCGGCCAGAACGCGGTCGAGCGCTACATTTCCTATCTGCGCAGTAAGGTCGACGAAGGCTTCGCGCGGCCGTTGATTCAGACGGTCCGCGGCGCGGGATACACGCTTCGTGCCGACTGAACCTACGTTCCGCAACTTTTCGCAGCGGATCACGCGCGGCTACGTTATTTTAGCGGTCGCGCTGATCGCGGTCGTGGTCGGCGCGTCGTCGGCGTTTGCAATCATCGGCTTCGCCACGACATTCAATCAATCGATCGACTCGGCGGACGCGCGCATGCAGAAGCGCGTAGCGGATCTGACCGCTCAGCATCTGACGCTCACGCAACTAGCTCCCAAAGTTATCGCCGAAGAGCCGAATGCGAAATCGCGGATCCTGGTGTACGATTCGCAGCACCGCGTCATTGCCGGCGCCTCGGCGCAACTCGACGATAACCAACGATTTATTGCCGCGGCGCTCGCGTTGCGGCCGCGTTTCGTCGGCGTGCCGGGCGGCGGCACGATCGTGCTCGAACCCGATGTGGCCGGCTTTTCACAGGGGCTCGTGCGCTATTGGGAGCGCATCCTGCCAATCGGCCTGATCGCAATCGTCATCGCGTGGCTCGCTGGGCGCATAATCACCGGTCGCGCCCTGCGTCCGCTGCGCGAAGTCAACGACGCGCTGCGCTCGATCGCCGAAGGCGATTTTACACCCAAACTCTTGCTCGAGAGCGATAGCAGCTTGCACGAGTTGACCCAGACATACAACGAGGTCGCGCAGCGGCTGAACACAGCGACCTACGAGCGGCGCCGGCACGAGCAACAGATGCGGCAATTCATCGCCGACGCCGGACACGAACTGCGCACGCCGCTGACGATTTTCATGGGCTATCTCGACGCGCTGCAATCGGGCGTCGTGCAAGACGGCGAGGGCGTGCGCCGCGTGCACGAAACGATGCTCGATGAAAGCCGCAAGATGCGCCGCATCATCGAAAAGTTGATTCTGCTTGCACGCCTCGAGCGCGAGAGCGAAGTGGTCAACGACCAGATCGACTTGAACTCGGTTGCCGCGCGCGCAGTCGATGCGCTGCGTCCGCTGGCCGGCGAGCGGCTGCACCTCGCCCCGGGCGGCAATGCGGTGGTGTTCGGCGACGACGTCGAGCTCTACGAGGCCGTAAAAAATGTGGTCGAAAACGCGGTGCGGTATGCGCCCGCTTCTGCAGTCGAAGTGCGGGTCGCTCGGGAGGGTGACAGCGCGGTACTCGAAGTGGCCGACCAGGGGCCGGGCATGGCGACGATCGACGTCGAGCACGCCTTCGACCGCTTCTACCGGGGCAGTTCGCACGGCGAAGTGGACGGATCCGGCCTCGGGCTCGCGATCGCGAAACGCGCGGTCGAGCGCATGGGCGGTTCAATCGGCCTCGCCAGCGGACCCGATTTGGGGACGACCGTCACGATGCGCTTCCCCGTACACGCCTAACGTGGCTACGAGCTGGAGCCAGATTGGACCGCCGACCGGGCCAATCGGAAGGCCACTCTAGCTTGGCTCGGCGCGTGGTCCGCTTTGTGCTCGGGTGCCTGGCCCTGTTCCTTGCGCTGCGGTCAGTTGCGTTGGCTGATGTGCCGTTTGCCTCGTCCCCGGGCGTCGTCGCCAAGTATGTGTCGGAGCAGCCGTGCGTGATTGTGGAAACGCGCCCCTTCGAATTCGAGATAGAGGTTTATGGGCTTCGACCGGCGCGACAGTACAACGCGATCGCACTGATCACGCAACCGGGCTACACATCGGTTTTTCTTGCTACGTCGGCACTGGGGGATCGGATGGCCGACGGTGCCCAGCGGTATCGCTTTTACGTGGAGAATGGCATGGTCTCTGCAAGCCTCGGTACGTATCGGCTCGGTCTTGTCTTCGTATCGAACGATCCGGCCGATGCGGTCCAGAACTCGACCGGGACTGGGATCACGAACGGCGCCCGTGCGGACGTCATCGACTGCACGGTTAGCCGGTAGAAACTGGACGGATCCGGCCTCGGGCTCGCGATAGCAAAGCGAGCAGCCGAACGTATGGGTGGCTCCATTGCGTTAGCAAGCGGCGCTAAGAAGGGTACAAAAGTCACGATGCGTTTTCCATTGGAGGCTTAGGCACCAGCGTAGCAAAGGTGGGCAAAGACCCCCTGCTCGCACGGAGGAGCGCATGCTCGAAGCCCCCACCTTCTCCCGACGTTCCGACCTCGGTCTATTTTTGCGAGCACGGCGCAGCGCGTTGCGCCCGGTTGATGTGGGGCTCGAGGATGATTCGGCTCGCCGGCATGTTGCCGGATTGCGGCGCGAAGAGGTCGCCAAACTGGCGGGCATTTCGACTACCTGGTACACCTGGATAGAACAAGCGCGCGAAATCAACTTTTCGCTCGATGTGATCGATGAGATCGGCCGCGCGCTGATGCTCACGCCGGCCGAGATCGAGTATTTGAAAGTGCTCGCTTCGGATGCGCCGCCGCAGGCATGCGCGCTCGATCCACAGGTTCCCGACGCGCTACGCAAACTGGTCGAGCTGCATCGCGCGGCGCCGGCCTATATCGCGACCCCGCGTCTGGATCTGCTCGTGTGGAATTCATTCGTCGCCGAAATCTTCGACTACGATCCGAACGGTGAGCTGACCACGCGCAATGTGCTTTGGCGGTTGTTCTTCGATCGTTCGCGTCGCCAGCTTTACGTCGATTGGGAAACGGCGGCGCGCGGTTGCGTCGCGGTGTATCGCAACACCTACGCGCGATACCACGGCGATCGGCATTTCGACGAATTGCTCGCCACGATGATGCGCGATGCGGACTTCGTGCGCATGTGGAACGATTGGGAAGTGCTATCGCCGGGCATTCCGTCGTTCATCGTTCGTCATCGCACGCTCGGCTTGTGCGAGCTGACGCCGATTCAAGCTAGCCTCGGCATTGCGCCGGGCTGCTACCTCGCGCTGTTCAGCTCGAAGAAGTTGAGTTAAGCCGCCGCTTCGGCGGCGCTGTACTCGGCGACGATGCTCTTGAGGCGCTTGGCGCTGGCGTCAACGCCGGCTTGCTCTTCCTCGGAAAGTTGCGGCCAGATGACCTGCTCGACGCCGTGCGCTCCAACGACGCTGGGTAGCGAGAGCGTCACGCCGTAGTCTGGCTGATACGAGCCGACCGGGAGCACCGCGCGCTCGTCGCGGAAGATGCACTCGGCAACGCGTGCGACGACCATGCCGATGCCGTACTGGCTCGCGCCGATTCCCTCGATGATCGAAATGTTGGCGTAGCGCACGTCCTGCTCGACCGAGGTACGAAATACTTCGAAGGGGATGCGGCGTTCGGCGATGAGCTGCGAGAGCGGGCGGCCGCCGACGCGCACCGACGACCAGCAGAAGACGCTGTTCGTGCCGTGCTCGCTAATCACGTAAGCCTCGACGCTTTGCGGGCTTACGTCGAAGCGCTCGGCGATGTGCACGCGAAAGCGCAGTGTGTCCAACATAGTGCTGGTGCTGAGCACGCGGCTGTGACCGGCCAGACGACAGGTGAAATCAACGAGCGGTTCGGGCGGGTTGCTGACGACAAGAAGCGTTGCGTGCGGCGCGACCGCGACAATCTGCGGAACGATCTCTTCGAAAACTTCGACGTTGGTGCGCAGCAGGCGCAGACGTCCGAGCGGGTCATTGCGATCGGTTGCGCCGCCGGTCTTTTCGTTAATTCCGGCGCTGATAACCACCAGCCCAGCACCGGCGAGATCCGCGAATTCGCCTGCGCGAACGCTAACCGCGGGCGAGAGCGGCGCGCCGTAGCGGAGATCGGTCGCGACGCCCTTCGAGCGGGCGGGATAGCGGTCGACGAGGACAATATCGTTTGCGACGGCGCGCACGCACGACGCGAGCGCTGCTGCGGCGCCGACTGCTCCGGCGCCAACGATCCCGAGCTTGTTCATTTCGTGTCCGCTTTCGAGACTTGAATGGTGGTGGCGAGTGTCGTTGTATGGGGTTGGAACATCGGCAGATGCCGAGCGCTCAGGGTGAGAAACGTGATGACGCAGATGACACCGAAGATGCGCGTGAGCTGCGCCGATTTCAAGCGGTTGGAGTAGCGAGCACCGAAGTGCGCGCCGAGCACGGCGCCGATCGCGAGCGGAATCCCCAGCGCCCAGTCGACCCGCGCTTCGTGAATCTGCGCGAGAACGCCGGGCCAAATGTAGATCAAAGCGATGAACGATGCGGTCGGCATCGCGACATACGCGGGCAGCTTATAGCGCCACAGGAGCAGCGGGATGGCGACGGTTCCGGCGCCGATGCCGAATAGGCTGGACGAGAATCCGACCAGCACGCCCATCAGCGCAAATTCGTAGTTGCTCGTGCGCTGCGAACGGTCGGACTCCAGCGCGTTATCGTCGATCGTCGACTGCTTGTTGGGCTTGAGCATGTTGTAGGCGATAAAGAGCAGCATCACGCCATAAAGCACGTCGAACTGGCTCGAGCTCACAAACTTCAAGGCGAAGACGCCGAGCAACGCGCCGGCGATGCCGCCGATGCCAATCGACCAGCCGATCCGTAAGTTGATGCGCTTCTTCTTGCGAAGTGCAAAAGAGGCAACCGCGACGTTGACGCCCACCATGAAGAGCGAGGTTGCAGCCACAACTTGCGGCGTCAGGTGACCCGAGAGCCGCAGGATCGGCACCGAGATGAACCCGCCGCCGAAGCCGACGAGGCTGCCGAAAAAGCACGCCACCACTCCGAGAACGATGCTCAGGAATGATGTGAAAATCGGCAAGCCATCAAAGAAGTGATGCATTACCTTTTTGTTTTCGGGCTCGCCAATGCGACAGACTAGGCAGGCGACCGGCTCACAGGTTAAGTGAATGTATGTGCAGCGTCTGATGATTGTTAACTTACTTCAGGGATGACGATTAAGAAAAAAACCTCGGCGAAAGCCGAGGTTCTTTACGTTTGCGATACGTTCGCCTGTCCTTCGACAGGCGGGGCTACCGAAAGTGAGCAATGCTCACTTTCAGTAGCCCTACAGGATGACACTGCGGTGTCAGTTTTTCGGGAGAAGCTCCGCGAGCTTGAGCATGTACTCTTTACGCGTCTCGAGCAGCTGGTTCGTGAACGCAAAGCTGCGCTCGACGATCTCGGTCGGCGTCGGAAGCTTGGCCGTCGCGCCGTTGGATTCGAATAGCTCGGTGACAGTGGCAAGCGTCTTGACGTTGAGGTCTTGGGCTTGCTTGAGACCGCTCAGGAACTCGCCCTGGGCCTTCTCCAATAGTTTGTTGTAATTACTCATGCGCTTAGTATACCAAGCACGCGGGAAGTCTGTCAATGGGTTCCGGCGAAACCTCGATAGACCCGGATTAAGGTGTCCTTCTGCTCGGCGCTTAGGCGAGGGTCCAGCTTGACCGCCGATTCGACCGCGTCGGCCGCTTCGTTGCGGACGTTGTCGTCAAGCAGCCCGGCCTGGGCGTAAAACGTCTCGGCCGAGAGATGGAGCGCCCGCGCGATCTGTTTGAGGACCTCAGCCGACGGCTTGTAGAGCCCGCGCTCGACTTGGCTCAGGTACGGGTTCGAGACCTTCGCAAGATCGGCAAGCTGCCGCAGGGAGAGGTTCGCTAGCTCACGTTGCGTGCGAATAAACTCGCCCAGACCTTTCAAGTGGTCGCGATTGTTGATCATACGATGGTGGCCTCCGTTTCGTTGCGAACGTACCGGCCCGGTGCCGGCTCGCCGCCCTGCGGCAGCGTATAAGGCGCGCGGCGTTCTCCGCCGTGCGTGTCGGCCCACGCCGACCAATCTTCCCACCAGCTTCCCTGGTGTTTCACACTGCGCGCGAGCCATGCGTCGGGATCTTCGCCCGGCTCGACTCCCTCGCAGGTCCAATGACACGATTTGGGATTGCCGGGCGGATTACAAATGCCGGCGACATGTCCCGAATTGGTGCGCGTATACTTCACCGGACCGCCGACGTATTGCGTGGTCGCAAAGCTCGTACGCCACGGCGCGATGTGATCCGCTTCAGCGCCAAGCACGTAGAGCGGCGTCGTCACTTTGCCCATGTCGAGCGGGACGTCGTCGAGCACGAACGCGTTGGGTACGACGAGCAGATTGTGCAGGTAGCACGAGCGTAGGTATTGCGAGTGCATCGACGCCGGCATGCGCGTCGCATCGGCGTTCCAAGTGAGAATGTCGAACGCGGGCGGTTTCTTGCCCATGTACCAATTGGAGACAACGTAGCTCCAAATCAAATCGTTGGCGCGCATCCAATTGAAGGTGCCGGCCATCTCGCTGGATTCGAGGAAGCCGCGTTCCTTCATGCTCTTCTCGAGCCTCGCGATCGAGGCTTCGTCGGTGAAGACGCCCAGATCACCCGGCTCGGAAAAATCGAGGATCGTGTTGGTCAGCGTCACCGCGCCGATGCGATGCTCTTCGCCTTTCGCCGCAAGATACGCGAGCAGCATGAGCGTCATCGTGCCGCCGACGCAGAGCGCCGCGAGGTTGACTTGCGGAGCGCCGGTGATGCGTTCCACCGCGCCCAGCGCGGCGAGAATGCCTTCGGTAAAATAAGTGTCCATCGTGTAATCCCGCATCGTCTCGTCGGGATTGCGATAACTAATCATGAAGACTTGATGGCCGCGCTGAACCGCCCATTCTACGAACGAACGGCCCGGCGCAAGGTCCATGATGTAGTACTTGTTGATCCACGGCGGCGACATCAGAATCGGCCGCTCGTACACCGTGTCGGTCTGCGGGTAGTACGCGATCAGCTCGATCAGCTCGTTGCGAAAGACGACTTCGCCCGGCGTTGCCGCAAGATTCTCACCCAGCGTGAAGGCTGACGTGTCGACTTGCTTGGGATACCCGCCGTTGTTCTCGACGTCGTCGAGAAACTCGAGCGTACCCTCGACCAGGCTTGCTCCGCCCGTGTCCACCGCTTGTTTGATGACGGCGGGATTGAGCCAAGGCAGATTGCTCGGCGCGAGCGCGTCCATCATCATGTTCATCGCGAAGCGCGCTTTGCGTTTGGTCGCTTCGGGCAAACGCGAACTCTCAACGAGTTGTTGCGCGTACTGCCGGCGCAACAGATACTCTTCCACCATCGAGATGAGGAACGGATTGCTGGTCCATGCCGGATCGGAGAAGCGCTTGTCGCCGGCCACGTCGACCGCCGGCGGTGGGTTATCGCCTTGCATGCGACGCAGCGCATTCATCGCGACACCTTGCTGCGCAAGCATTAAGCCGCTGACGATCGTGCTCATGCGGATGGGGTCGCTCATCACGTCGAGCGTCACCGCGCGCAAAGCATCATTGAGCGATGCCGGATCGGCACCGGAGAGATCGAGACCGTAGCTGAACTCTTCGAGCGGTACCGAGCCGATCATTACATGTACGAGCCCCCGTTGACATCGTACGTCGCGCCGGTGATGAAACCGGAACCCTCGTCGACCAAGAAGCGCACGACGCGCGCGATTTCGGATGGTTGACCGAGCCGGTCGACCGGGGTGCGTCCGCGCGCGAGATCGATCGCGGCTTGCGGCATCGCTTTGACCATCTCGGTCGCGGTGAAGCCCGGAGCCACCGCGTTGACGGTGATGCCTGAGCGCGCGGTTTCGAGTGCGAGCGTCTTGGTGAGCCCGAGTAGCCCCGCTTTGGCCGCCGCATAGTTCGCTTGACCGAAGTTGCCCGAGTGAGCGACGACGGAACTGATGTTGACGATGCGTCCGAACTTCTGCTCGAGCATGTGATCGAGCACGGCTTTGATCATAAAAAACGGCCCCGAGAGGTTCACATTCAGGACCGTCTGCCATTCTTCGATGGTCATTTTGCGCGCCGTGCGATCTTTGGTGATTCCGGCGTTGTTCACGAGGATATCAACTTTTCCGTGCGCGGCGATCGCTGCTTGGACGGCAACCGCGCAGGCGTGTGGATCGGCAACGTCAGCTTCATAAAAATGAACGAGCTTCGCCGTGCCGTTGAGCGAAGCGCGCAACGTGTCCGTGCGTTCGCGATCGGCTGGCATACCTAGCACGGCAATCGTCGCACCATCAGCAGCGAGCGCCGACGAAATCGCGCCGCCTATACCGCGCGAACCGCCGGTTACGATCGCCACTCGACCATCGAGCCGCGTAAGCGTGCCCGAGGGGGCAGTCGAGGTGGTTATCATGGGCACTACTTTGTACCCATCCGCTATGCTCACCTAGCAAAAGGTGAAGAAAACCTTAGGAACTTTATCCGCCCGGCCATAGACGGTCGCCCAGAGGCGGGAAGGTCCTTGCCGGCCTCTACGCCATATCCAACCCGCCGTTGACGTGAAACGCGGCTCCCGTTATATACGCTGAGTCGTCCTCGCATAAGAATCTCACGACCCGCGCCACCTCGCCGGGCTTGCCTAGCCGCTTGGTGGGGATCTTCTCGACCACCTTGGCCAGGGCGGCCTCCGGCATCGACTCGACCATCTCGGTCGCGATAAAGCCGGGCGCCACGACGTTGGCCGTAATGCCCTTGTTGGCGGTCTCGAGCGCGAGCGACTTGGTGAAGCCGAAGAGCCCGGCTTTCGAGGCCGCGTAGTTCGCCTGCCCGATGTTGCCGGTCGAACCGATCACCGAGCTGATGTTGATGATGCGCCCGGAGCCGCGTTCGATCATATGCTCGAGCACGGCCTTGGTCATATTGAAGGCGCCGGAAAGATTGACGTTGATGACGTTGCCCCAATCTTCGGCGGACATCTTTCGCAGCGTCTTATCCAAGGTTATGCCCGCGTTATTGATGAGGAAATCGACGCGTCCGTATTCCTTGAGCACTTCATCGACGACGCGTTTGCAAGAATCGAAATCGTCGACGCGGCCTTGATGCGTCGAGACGGAATGCCCCTCGGCACGCTCTTTTTCCGCGCAGCGTTCCGCCTTTTCGGCGTCTTTACTGTAACCGGCAGCAACATGCGCGTGCGCTTGTGCGAGCGCGTGCGTGATTGCAAGGCCGATGCCGCGCGTGCCTCCGGTAACGATGGCAACCCGTCCTTTGAACATCTCATCCTCCCAGTGTGGAAGGCTTTACTGCGCTGCAGCAGGCGCTTTTCCCGCGTGGTAAACACAGCGTCACTTCGACAAGCTCAGTACAGGCCTTCGACAAGCTCAGGACAGGTTCAGTACATTTGCGGCGGCGCGGGCGTTGCGGTCACAACCGGCGCGGGCGAAGGCGTGTAGTTCACCACGACCGTGAATGTCGTCGGCGCGTCTTCGCTGGCCAACAACACGCTGCGATTGACGCCGCTTGCGATGATCGCAACCACAACCAGTCGATTTCCGCCGACTGCACTTTGCATCGCCGCAAACGCGTATGGCACGTCGACCGCGTTCGCGGACGCAAAGAGCGGATCGTACGCGGCGCTCGAGGATGTTCCCAGGTTCGTTACGCTCGCCGGCGTTGCGCTAAACGTGTCGATGTGGGCGATGACGTCGCCGGCGACCGGCGTGCCGCCCGCGACGAGGGCATAGCGCGTCAGCGCTGTGGTCGCAGCGTCGAACGTGTAGGCCCAGGCGTAGACGCGGTGCGCGCCGTCTTCGGAAAAGAAGTCGAGCTCGTGCCCGTCGCCATTGCTCTTCCCGAGCGAGTCGGTCGCTGGCACGTAGACCGCCCAGGCGCTGGCCGCCTCGCTCGAAAGCCGCTCGATCAGCCGAGCGGCGTTTGCTCCCGCGTTCGCGCGCAGGGCGGCGGCGCTCGCGCTCGCCACCATCCGGTCGGCCAGGACCAGCAATCCCCAGATCATCACGGCCCCGATCGCGGCTCCGACCAGGGTCTCGATCAAGGTGAAGCCTGATTGCCGGTCCATGCACGACGGGTGAGTACCCGCGTTGCCGCCGGTGCGGACTTTGTGGTACAAAGTAGAGCATGACCGATCTCGAACGCGCCGTGCTCGACATCGCCGAAGTCCGCGAGCGCCTCGCGATGACGCAGCGCTTCCGCGGCTATTCCGGTGTCGCCGCGATTGCGTCGGGCTGTTTTGCAATCGCTGCCGGTGTGCTGCAAGCGCTGGTAGCGGTTCCGCACACGGCCTACGACGCTCGCGTCTACGCGTCGATTTGGCTCGTCTGCGGAACGGCGGCAGCGATCGTCAACTACGGATCGATCGCACACTGGTTCGTCAGCGACGCAAGCGCACGCGATCGTTGGCAGACGCGTACCGTGGGCCTGGCGATTCTGCCGGCCGTTGCGCTCGGCGCCGCGATTACCCTCGCGCTGCTCATGCGCGGCGCATTCGCGTATCTGCCCGGCGTGTGGTACGGCTGTTATGGCGTCGGTCTTTTTGCATCGCGCACGATGTTGCCGCGCGACGTCTTGCCGATCGCCGCGTTTTTCTTAGTCGCCGGCATCGCGCTGCTCTTTACGCCGACGGCGATCGCGCTCGCCTGGTGGGTACTGCCCATCGGTTTCGGTGTGGGACAAATTGCCATCGGCGTGCTGGTCGCGCGCGACCGGAGAGAGCATCCATGAGCGCAACCGATCTCGATCGCGTTTTTCACGAACGCGGGCGGCTCGCGATCTGCTCGATGTTAGTTGCACATCCCGACGGCGTCTCGTTCACGCAGTTGCAGGACACGTGCGCGCTCACCGACGGCAATCTGAATCGTCATCTGCATGCACTGTCGGAAGAAACGATCGTGCAGACGGAGCGGCGCACGGGATCGGGGCGTCCGCAAACGATCGTGCGCATCACACCCGCCGGCCGCGACCGGTTTCTGGCCTATATCGATGCGCTCGAAGGCATCGTGCGCGAGGTTCAGCGCTCGATGAGCGCCAGCGAATCGCCGGTACGCGCGATGCCGGCGCGCGGCACGTCGCAGTAAATCCCCATCCAGTTGGAACGCGCCTGCGCAACGTAGCGTAGAATGCGCGGGTCGGCTGCACCGCCGTTCAGATCGTACGTAGGAACCACGCAGCGCTCGATCGGATAGCGCACGCGCAGCGTCACCTCGCCCAGTTGCAGTTCGCGTCCGGTCAGCATGGCCTCGTCGATCGCGATGCCGGGATCCGCTTCGACATAGAAGTTGGGACGAAACCGTTCGAACTCGACACGATAGCCGACGAACGAGGAAAGACCGTCGAGCCAGCGATCGACGATCAGCGAGACCGGTGCATCGTCGAAAAACGCCTCACCGTCGCTCTGCTCCAGATGCATCGCCGGGGCGAGCGCCAGCGCATCCGCGGCCGAACTTAGCTGGTGCAAGCGATCGTCTTCCTTGCCGCGATAGGGCTTGCCGGCACGCGGCCCCTCTTCGGTGACGAGCGCCGCGACCCGGTCGCCTTCGAGCCCGCTCGCAAGCACGGCGCATTCATCGAGC
>Ga0302180_10003543_pt1 | contig 11722 bp, 7 predicted proteins | sample I_Palsa_E3_2_FD_200575 | JGI IMG/M metagenome (GOLD analysis project Ga0302180, IMG submission 200575) | Peat permafrost microbial communities from Stordalen Mire near Abisko, Sweden - I_Palsa_E3_2 | ecosystem: Environmental > Terrestrial > Soil > Palsa > Peat permafrost | place: Sweden: Abisko... | reverse complement strand
CCCGCGAATCGCCGGATCCTGTACAACCGGGCGAGCGCCGATGTGGCGGGCAAGCCCTGGAATCCGGTGAAGCCCATTCTCGAATGGGACGGCAGCCGCTGGGTTGGCATCGACACGCCCGATTACACGCCCACCACCAAGCCCTCCGACTCCGTCGGTCCCTTCATCATGAATGCGGAAGGCGTCGGGCGGCTGTTCGCGCGCAGCTTGATGGCCGAAGGGCCGTTCCCCGAGCACTACGAGCCGCTCGAGTCGCCCTCGGAAAACCTGCTGCATCCGGCCGTCAATTCCAACCCGGCGGCGCGCGTCTTCGCCGACGACCGTGCCGCCTTTGGGACGGCGAAAGACTTCCCGTACGTGGGCACGACCTACCGGCTGACAGAGCACTTTCACTTCTGGACCAAGCACGCCCTGATCAACTCCATTCTGCAACCCGAGGAGTTCGTCGAGATCGGCGAGGCGCTTGCCCACGAGAAAGGCATCGATCAGGGAGGCTGGGTGCGGGTCTCCTCGAAACGCGGCACCGTAGTGTGCAAGGCCTACGTCACCAAGCGAATCAAGCCGCTCCTCGTCGCGGGCCACCCGACGCACGTCGTCGGCGTTCCCCTGCATTGGGGCTTCACCGGGCAGGCCCGCAAGGGCTACGGCGCCAACACGCTGACGCCGTCCGTGGGCGATGCCAACACGCAGACCCCGGAGTTCAAAGCGTTTCTGGTGAACCTCGAAAAGGCCAGCGGCCCCGTGTCGTAAGGAGACATCGATGGCAGATCTTCAGGCACAAGACTACATCCGGATCTCGGCTACGACGCTGACGCCTCCGTCCACGCGGCGTCATGAGGACCAGGTTGCCAAGCTCATCGACACGAGCCGCTGCATCGGCTGCAAGGCCTGCCAGGCCGCGTGCATGGAATGGAACGATCTGCGGCAAGACATCGGGCACTTCGAGGGAAGCTACGAGAACCCCATGGATTTGAGCCCCTCGGTATGGACGCTCATGCGCTTCAACGAGTGGGAGGACGAGAAGGGTAAGCTCGAGTGGCTGATCCGCAAGGACGGCTGCATGCACTGCGAGGATCCGGGCTGCCTCAAGGCGTGTCCCGCGCCCGGCGCCATCGTGCAATATGCGAACGGCATCGTCGATTTCATCAGCGAGCACTGCATCGGCTGCGAGTACTGCGTGAAAGGCTGCCCGTTCGACATCCCGCGAATCAGTCCCGTCGATCACAAGTCTTACAAGTGCACGCTTTGCTCGGACCGTGTGGATGTCGGCCTCGAGCCTGCCTGTGTCAAAGCCTGCCCCACCGGAGCGATCATGTTCGGCTCGAAGACCGACATGCAGGATTGGGCCGGCGAGCGCGTCGCCGATCTCAAATCGCGTGGCTTCGAGAATGCGGGACTCTATGACCCCCCCGGTGTGGGCGGCACGCACGTGATGTATGTGCTGCACCATGCGGACAAGCCGTCGATCTATTCAGGCCTCCCGGATCATCCGCATATCAGTTTTCTGGTGGATTTCTGGAAAGGTGTCGTCAAGCCGCTGTCCCTGGTGGGCATCGCGTTCGCCGCGATCGCGGGTTTCTTCCACTGGGTCATCGAGGGTCCGAACGAAGTGCAGCCCGAGGACGAGGTAAAAGCACGAGAGCTGCTCAAAGCCGCGGAGAAATCGCCATGACGCGCCCCGCCGGGACGCTGGTGCGCAATACCACGGCGGCGCGCATCAATCATTGGATCACCGCCGGGTGCTTCATCCTGCTGCTCTTGTCCGGCCTGTCGATGTTCCATCCCATGCTGTTTTTTCTCTCGAACCTGTTCGGCGGCGGCCAATGGACCCGCGCCGTCCACCCGTGGATCGGCACGGTGCTGCTCGTGAGCTACCTCGGGTTGATCGTGCAATTCTGGCGCGACAATTTCTGGAACCGCGACGACATCGCCTGGATGAAAGCGATCGACCGTGTGCTCGTGAACCAGGAGGAAGGCGTGCCCGAGGTGGGGCGATTCAACGCCGGCCAGAAATTCGTCTTCTGGTCCATGGCGCTCCTGGTGCCGGTACTTTTTCTGACCGGGCTCGTGATCTGGGAGGTTTATTTCGGCACTTACACCTCGATTGAGGTGCAGAGGACCGCGGTGCTCATTCACAGCGCGGCGGCCATCGCGGCCATCATCGTCTGGATCATTCATGTCTATGCCGCGATTTGGGTCGAGGGATCCGTTCGGGCGATGACCCAGGGCTACGTCACGCCCGGTTGGGCGTATCGCCATCACCGCAAATGGCTGCGCCGGCTGGCGGCGTCGGGCTCATCCGGACCCACGCCCGGGCACGACCGGTGAGACAAGGCGAGGCCGTACCGCCGCGAAAATGGACAGGCGCCGCGGGCGCGGGCGTCTCGGCTCCGTTGCCCATGATTCTCCCCGATCCGGCGAGGCGCTTTGCCGCCACAGCCCGGCGGCTCGACCAGCTCGCGCCCGGCCACCCCATGGAGGAGTGGCTTCGTTTCATGGCGCAACTCGCGTGGGCGCAGCACGATGCCGTGACGGCGCTCCCGCCGTCCGCGGCGGTGAGTTCTTCCGCCGTCGAGGAGTCCGTGATCGCTCGCGAGGCGCCGCTGGCGATCGACCGGCACCCTGTCGATCCCGCCTGGCAGGGCGGCTTGATCAGAGTCCTGCAACACGTCGACGGGCTGACACTCCCCGGTGAGGCGCGCGCCGTCATCGCCGATCTCAGGTGCTACGATCCCGCGGCGCTCGAAGCGCTCGCCGATACCTTTCTTCGCGGTGTCCTCGAAGCCTCACAGATCGCCCCTGCGCTCTATATCGCCGCCGCCCTGCAACTGCACTTCACTTCGATGGCCGCGACGCTCAATGCCGAGGCCCTCAGGCTCCTACCGCAGCGCGGTCTCTGCCCTTGCTGCGGCTCGACCCCGGTCACCGGCCTCGTGACGGCATCGGGACGCACCCCCGGCGTCCGCTATCTCTATTGCTCGCTCTGCTCGACGGCGTGGAATCACGTGCGCGCCATCTGCATCACGTGCGGCGACTCGGGCACGCTGTCGCTCAAATCCATCGAGGGCGACAACGGCGCCGTCCAAGCGGAGACCTGCCGGGGTTGCGGCACCTACGCCAAACTCCTCTACGAGGCGAAGGACACGCAGGTGGATCCGTTCGCCGACGACCTCGCCACGCTGGCTCTCGATGTGCTCGTCGGGGAGGACGGCTGGTCACGGCATGCGCCGAATCCGTTGCTGCTGATCGGGTAGGCACACCCGCCGCCCCGGGCCGCCTCAGCCCGGTGCACGAAACAAGTCGAGTCGCTGATGATTGATCCGGCGCTGATCACCTTGATGATGCGTGATCCCCTGCCGGTCGAAAAACTCCAGGATCTGAATGGCGACCTTCCGTCCGTTGGACAGCTGGTCTCGGAACTGCGCGGCGATAAAAGCGCCGTCGGCCGCGCGACTCGCGATGGTCACTGCGATAGCCACCATCTCCGACACCGTCGATCGCAGAAAGAAATGATCGTGCGCGACTTGGTCGACTCTGCCGAGCCGGCTCACCAGCATGAGGAGACGACGGATATCCGCCTCGGGCCGCACCATCACGGCAGCGATATCGCGCACCCGCGGCGGCCGGAATCTCGCCTCGCCCCCGAGGAGTGGCGCAATTCTCGCCCACACGTCTTCATCCTCGAGCGAGAGCCGCACCGAGTGCGACCGCAGCCGCAGAAACCCACCCTCGCGCATGATCTCCGCGAATTCCGGGCGTGAGAGCGCTGCCTCGAAGGCGGTCGCCGGGAGCACGGGTTCGAGCGAGAGACGCAGCGCGTCGCGACCGATGCCTTGCTGATCGGCGTGGTCGGCATGAAAGGCTCCGAGTGTGGCGACCAGCCGGGAGCAGAATTGCCGCCAGCGCTCTGCTGCCAGAGCAATCCGAAAAGCTCCGGAGTCGAGCAGCACAGGACGCAGCGCCGACACGAGTTCCTCGATCATGCCTTTCGACAGCGCGCGATCACGCGCGAAGGTGGTGAGATCCCAGGCGAAGGGCGGAATCGAGAGCAGCGCCTCGAAGGCAGCAACAGGGTCCCCGATCGCCAGGGCGGCGCGCTGCAACGCGCGCTCCCGAGTTCGCCGCCGGCGGTCCGGGGGGCGCAGATCGATGAAGCGGCCTCCTCCGATGGTGCGCTTGGCCGACCCATCACGCAGCACGAAATGATCCGGAAGGGCGGCGGCAATCGGTCGATCGAGCACCAGTTGCACGTCCGCCGAGCGTCCCGGAAGCATGCGCTCGGCGTCGAGCCAGACGACTCGGGCCCCGACCTCGGTCGCTCCGTGATGCAGCCGGACCCTGAAGCGAGAGCGCTCCGTCGCCCCGCTCTCGCTCTCGAGCAGGCGCAGGCGCGCGTCGATTCGGGACGTGGGTGCATGCAGCTCCGGGGCCATCGCCACATCGCCCCGGTGGATGCCCTTCGACACCCCTTCGCCGCTGAGATTGAGCGCACAACGATCCCCGACGCGCCCCACTTCCATCGGTCGGCCCTGCGCATGCAATGAGCGCACCCGCGCCTCGAGGCCGGAGGGGCTGATGAGAACTCGCTCGCCGGTGCGCACCGAGCCCGATACGACGGTACCGGTGATCACCAAACCGATTCCGTGAAGCGTGAAGACGCGATCGATGGCGAGACGGAACAAGGCATCGGATGACTTGCGGATGGATTCGCGCGCCGCCGTGCTCAGCCGATCGAGCAGCGCCGGGATCCCGCGCCCGGTAACCGCCGAGAGCGGGATCATCTCGGCCTGCGCCAGGAAAGTCCCCGTTGCGGCCGCTCGGATGGCAGAGCACACCTGCGCGAGCCGCTGCTCCGAGGCGAGATCGGCTTTGGTGATCACGATGAGCCCGCGGTCGATCCCCAACAGATCCAGAATCGCCAGGTGCTCACGCGTCTGCGGCATGACGCCATCGTCGGCCGCGACGACCATCAGGGCGAAGTCGATCCCGCTCGCCCCCGCCACCATGGTATGCACGAATCGCTCGTGCCCCGGTACGTCGATGAAGCCGAGAATGAGGTCATCGGCCACGGGAAGATAGGCAAATCCCAGGTCGATGGAGATCCCGCGCAACTTCTCTTCCTTGAGTCGATCGGTATCGACCCCGGTCAGCGCCTTGACGAGGGTGGTCTTGCCGTGGTCGACATGACCTGCCGTGCCGATGATCAAAACGCGGTCCCGCTGGTTGTCGCCCGGTCAGCGACGCCGGAGAATGACAGTGAGGCGTTCGAGAACCTCGGCGATCTCAGGGGCTGTCGTCTCGCGTCCGAGACTGAACCTCACCGCTCCCTTGCCGATGTGCTCGGGAACGTTCAGGGCACGCAGTACCGGCGAGAGCTCCACGCGACCGGCGTGGCAGGCCGAACCCGTCGAGGCAGCGACGCCCTCCAAGGCGGCGAGGACGTCGGCTCCGACACACCCGACGAAGGAGACATTGAGGGTGTTCGGCAGACATCGCTCCGCGTCCCCATTGCGCACGACGCACTCCCCGAAGCGCTCTTCGAGACTCGTCCATAATTCGTCGCGTAGTCGGCGCACCGCTTCCCAGGGAGCGGCGTCGCGTGCCAGCGAGCACGCGGTACCGAGCGCCGCGGCGAGAACAGCGCTCTCCGTTCCCGCGCGTCGTCCGCCTTCGTGCGCGGCGCCGTGAATCAGCGGCTCGAGGCGGGTCCCCGATCGGACATACAAGGCGCCGACTCCTTTCGGTGCATAGAGCTTGTGTCCGGCAACGCTCAGTAGATCAATGCCAAGATCATCGACGGCGGTCGGTATCTTGCCGACTGACTGAGCGGCATCCGTATGGAAGGGAATGCCCCGCTCCCGCGCGATGCGCGCGCAGGCCTCGATCGGTTGAATCGTTCCGGTCTCGTTGTTCGCATGCATGATGCTCACGAGCACCGTGTCGCGCGAAAGTGCGCGCCGTAGGTCATCCGGATCGACCAAGCCGGCGGAGTCGACCGGAAGATGGGTGATGCGCGCGCCCTCACGCTCGAGGAAACTCAAAGGCGAGAGCACCGAGGGATGTTCAATCCGCGTCGAGACGATATGAGCGGCGCGATTTTCCTGGGCGAAGAAAGTGCCCTTGATGGCCAGGTTGTTGGCTTCACTGCCCCCGCTGGTTAGTACCACCTCGGAGGACGAACACCCGAGCAAATCCGCGATCTCTCGACGGCTCGTCTCTAAGAGCTCTTTCGCCGGCGCACCGGCCCAATGCCGACTCGAGGGGTTACCATAGCCGTCTTCCAGCGCAGCGCGCATCGCGTCCGCCACGGCCGGATGAATCGGCGTGCTTGCGTTGAAGTCGAGATAGATTCGCCGCATAGCAGAGAACCATCATGGCACTCTTGCCGGTCACCGTCCATGTGACCATCGCGACGAGCGCGATGCGCGGCAGAACCTGCGCTGACGGTCTCGGCCTCCGATTGCCTAATCAAAGTTTGCGGACCGGTAGACCACCTCCCCATCCACCAGCGTCATCAGGCACTTCATGTCCTTGATTTGCGCCGTGGGCACGGTGTAAAAATTGCGGTCCCAGATGGCGATATCGGCGCGTTTCCCCGCCTCGAGCGTCCCGATCTTGTCTTCCAAAAACATCTGGCGAGCGCCCCAAGCCGTATAGCTGCGTAACGCCGTCTGCCTATCGACGGATTCCGCCAGCCCGAAAGGCTCACTGCCGGCGGAAGTCTGGCGCGCAATCGATGCCCACAGACCATAGCGTGCCGCCACCGGGGTAACGGGATAATCAGACCCTCCCGACCATAGAATTCCCCGCTGCTGTAGCGTTTTTAGTGGAACCAGCCGCTGATCGCGCTCGGGGCCGTAGTTGACGGCGTAAATATTTCCGATCCACCACAGGAACTCCGCCTGCATCTCCGGGTACCCAGCGTCGTATTTGGATTGTAAGAGCGACATGGTCTCCAAAGCGTGGGGGGTCGGAAGGTTGGCGTGAATGATGGCGTGACGCAGTCCCGGGTGGGGGAACTGCTTCTCGGCAAGGGCGTAGGTATCAACGACCCAATCCATGGCACGATCGCCGACCGCGTGCGTGCCCACGGGGACACCGGACTTCTGGAACAGCAACACCATCTCACGGTAGGTCTCCGGGTTTATATGCGGATAGCCGGTGTTCGGTTTGCCGTCCTGGGTGGTGTCGGAGGCTTTACCGTCGCGCATCCAGGGTTGCCACATCCAGCCCGTGCGTGCACCGCCGGACCCATCCATGAACAGCTTGGCGCCGCAAGACAGCAGGCGGCCATCGCCAAGCGCAGCAGGGAGCCGCGGGACGCTGTTGATCTCTTTGAGCGCCTGTCGCGCGGAAGCCATCGTGACCCCAGCGTCCCAGAGAACGCAGATGCGCTCCTTGAGCTGTCCGGCATCCAGGAGGGATTTGTAGGCATCCCATTGGATTTGGAAGATGTCTGGGTCTTTGACGGCGGTCATGCCTTCGCTGAGTAACACCTTTTGGATGTATAGGATGCCAGCGCGCATTTGCTCCGGTGTCGTTTCCGGAATGAGACGGGTGATGAGCGTCATGGCGGCAGCTTCTTTGAATACGCCAGTGGGTTTGTGTTGGCTGTCGCGGTCGATCGTGCTGGCAGGCGGGTCCGGGGTGGCCGTGGTGATGCCGGCGAGCTTCATTGCGGCGGAGTTGGCGACGCCGTAGTGGCCGGTGGTGTGCTCCAGCCAGACGGGGTTATTCGGCGCGACGGCGTCGAGGTCCGCCGCAGTCAGATAACGGCGTTCGGCCAGCTTGCCTTCGTCCCAACCGGCGCCGGTAATCCAATCGCCCGGCCGGACCATCAATACTTTAGCTTTGACGCGCGCGGCAACGTCTGCCACGGACTTCGCGTCCGAGAGCTTGACTCCGAAAAGCTCGTCCACACCACCCTCTGCGATGTGCGCGTGCGTATCGATGAGACCCGGTGTAGCAGTGTGGCCTTTGAGGTCGATGACTTGCGCGTTTGGAGCGGCCAGCGCCTGGACTTCCGCGTCGGAGCCTATCTTGAGAATGACGCCGCGCCGAACGGCAATCGCTTGCGCGACGGAGTCGTGCGTATCGACGGACAGAACCTGACCGTGCACCAGAATAACGTCGGCTTTCTCGGGTTGCGCGACTGCATGTAAAGGTGTGAACAGCAGAAGCGCGGCAGCGAGGCCGTTCATCGGTCGGCGACTTCCGATCATGTCAAGGCACCGCGCCATAAACGATCTTACCGCCCACGAGCGTCAGCACCACCTGGGTCTTACCGAGAGTTTCGGGCGGCGCCGTGAAGATATCCTGCGACAGGACCGCCAGATCCGCGAGCTTGCCGGCTTCCAAGGTGCCCACGTCCTTGTCCGCGAACGCGGCGTACGCCGAGCCCTGCGTGTAGGCGTGCACCGCATCGGCGATCGAAATGCGTTCGTCGGGAACATAGGTTGTGCCGGTAGGAACGGCGCCTCCTTGAGCTGCGCCGTCCACGGGACCGCTCGCGATATCCGCGGTATCCCCCGAGCGCCACACTTGGCGGGTGACCGTCTGCTGCATGGACACGAACGGGCTCGGCGGCCAGGTGCAGGGCCAGTCGCTCGAGAAGGCGAGCGTTGCCCCGCTTTGCTCGAGCGCATGCCATCGATCGGACGGAATCTGTTGCGCGGGATCGAAATTCGTGCCGATTTCGCCGCAGCAAAACGTGGGCTGCATGTCGGCTATCACCGCGAGCTTCGCGAACCGCGGCACGTCGGCGGCCTCCACCAGGTCAGCATGCTCGATGCGCAACCTCCGGTCACGCGAGCCGTGTGCACGCTCCAGTTGCTCGTAGGTGTCGAGGATCAAGTGCACGGAATCCGCGCGCAACGCGTGGCTCATGAGCTGATAGCCGCGCTCATCGAGGGCCATCACCAGCGCCGCATAATCCTGCGGGGTATAGACGAGCGGCGGCAGCAGGCCGGTGCCCCCATCGACGAAGAACTTCACGAGATTCGCCGACACCCATTCGTCGTGGTAGGCGCGGCGCGCCTCCTCCAGATCCGCCAGAAAGCCGGGCGTCAGATGATGAGGGACGGCCACGGCGCCGAAGCTCGTGCGTGTGCGTACGGTGAGCGTGCCCCGATCGCGCAGCGTCGCGTACAGCTTGATCTCGGCGAGATCGCCCGTGGCGTTGACCACACTGGTGATGCCGAAACTATTCAAGTACTGGGTGGCGGCCTCGATCATCTGCAGCTTCTGCTCGAGCGGCACCCGCTCCTCCACGGCGCGGTCCGCGATCTGCATGCCCGCCTCCAACAACACCCCGCTCGGATTGCCGCTTGCGTCGCGGATCACGCCGCGCTCCTCGTCGGGATCGGTGAGCGGACGAGTGGTGAGACCGGCCATCTTCATGGCTGCTCCGTTGAGCCACAGCGCGTGTTCGGAGCTGTTGTGAATCACCACGGGACGGTCCGGCACCGCGCGATCGAGGAGCGCATGAGTGGGTGTCGTCGGCAGTGCGGTGCTGAAATCCGCGCGGCCGAAAAGCACGCGGTCGTCCGGATGAGCGGCCGCGTATGCCTTGAGGCGCTCGACCAACAGGTCCGGCTTGCTCGGTGTGATGCTCGACTCCGGGGTGGAAAGGTTCAGGCCGTGCAGAGCGTAAGCCCCGAAAAGCAAGTGCAGGTGTGAGTCGACGATCCCCGGTATGACCGTGCGGCCCTTGAGGTCGATGACCCGGGCGTGCGCGCCGCCGTGCTTGGAGACCTCCGCGTTGCTGCCGACGGCCTCGATGCGCGCGCCGCTGATGGCGAGCGCATCGGCCCAGGGCGCCGTTTTATTGCCCGTATAGATGTGCGCGTTGATCAACAGGGTGTCTGCGCCGAACGCACTTCCCTGCCAGAAGAGCGCGATCAGCGCCGCGTGCAAGCCCTTCGTCCACACCGTTGGCATCGCATCCCTCTTTTTTAGTGCCGCCCGCGTGTGCGGGCGTCGCCCTACTGTAGGGGCGAATCGCATTCTAAGTAAATATTTCAATTTCAAGTTGAACAGTCGTCCGACACCATCTAAGCTCTGATCGGGATCGCGATAACGGCCGCAGAGCCAGAAGAGCGCGCACAGGAGGTGGGGAAACGGCGAAGAACTAAATAATTAGGGGCTCGGGATGTCTTCGATTCGTCGAAAGCTTTGCTTTGTGTTCAGCGTGGCCGCTCAATTGACCCTCTCGCCGGTTCGGGCTGCACCGGCCGATCCTGAAACACCCTCTGCCGGTCTGGAAGAAATCGTCGTTACCGCCACCCGTCGCGAGGAACGGCTGCAGGATGTTCCGATCAGCGTCCTGGCGTTCAGCCAGGAGAAGCTGGATGCGCAGGGACTGAAGAATATCGACGATCTCGCCCGGCTATCGCCCGGTCTCACGTTCCAGCGCAACGGCATGAGCTCAGCGGGCAACTACAACGACGAGAGCTCCGACATCAATATCCGGGGCGTTGATTCGACCGCCGGCACCTCCACCACCGGTATCTATATCGACGACACCCCGATCCAGACCCGCCACATCGGCTTTGGATCCATCAACGCCTTCCCCGCCCTGTTCGACTTGGATCATGTCGAAGTGCTGCGCGGCCCGCAGGGCACACTGTTCGGCGCCGGTGCCGAAGGCGGGGCGGTACGCTTCATCACGCCCGAGCCGGATCTGAACAAAACGAGCATTTACGCTCGGGCCGATGCCGCCGCCACCGATGGAGGCTCACCCAGCTACGAGGGCGGCGTGGCCTTCGGCATGCCGATCATCAACGATGTGCTCGCGTTCCGTGCAAGCTTGTCCTTCCGCCGTGATGGCGGTTGGGTCGATCGCAGCGATTACACCCTTGTGCCAAACGCCGCAGTGCCGCTTCCGACGCCCGTCTACAACGGCGTAACCACACAGCCGAACTCGAATTATTGGGACACCACCACGGCACGCTTCGCGCTCAAGTGGAAGGTGAACGATGCAATCGAGATCCTGCCGTCGTTCTACTACCAGCACCTGCAAATCGCAGACACGTCGGCCTATTGGGTCGCCCTGTCGAATCCCGATCAAAATGTGTATCGAAATGGAAATTTCGGCACGAATCCAAGCAGCGATCCCTTTAGCTTGACCTCGATCCGTATCAAGTGGGACTTAGGCTTCGCCGCCCTTTTTTCCAACACGGCCTACTATGACCGCAACCAGACCGGCCTCTCGGACTACACCCAATATCTGCGTGCAACCTGGAATTCGTTCGGCTCGCTGCCGAACACCTTTCCGCAAGCTGGTGACAATGGCTATGCCACATTCCAGGACAATCAACGAAATTTTTATCAGGAGCTGCGCCTATCCTCGAAGGACTCGGATTCCTGGCTGGTCTGGACCGGCGGCCTGTTCTACTCGCGCTTGAGTGAGAACGTGCCCGAGAACATCTACGACGCCACGCTCAACCAGGAAGTTATCAATTATACGACCGCCACTTACGGCCAGGCCTATCCGGTCTGCTATCCCGGTCAGGAATGCCCCGGAGGGCTGATCTATAACGGGCCGGTCGATAGCGTCGTCGATAAACAGGTGGCAGGGTTTGGCGAGGTCACCTTCAAATTCCTCGATCAATTCAAGGCAACCGCGGGAGTGCGACTGTCCCGAATCGAGACGACCGGGTCGGTGGCGGCGACCGGCCCGTTCCTCGGCACGACGATCATCACCTCTTCAAGTATCACTGAA